>BNJS01002809.1_pt1 | contig 120500 bp, 136 predicted proteins | sample 8540461 | NCBI WGS metagenome assembly BNJS01 (sample SAMD00202454, study PRJDB9452) | human saliva metagenome | isolation source: human saliva | place: Japan | reverse complement strand
ATGTAGTACAATCTTCGTCTTTATATTTATGAGTTACGGAGAATACGGCGGAAATCTTTTCCCCTCTCCATCCGTCTTTTATAAACCCTTTATTCTCCTTTTATCTTTTTGAATATGGCTTTCCATGCAGCCCTCTTTCTGAAAAATCTCTCCTGCTAACGAGAGCATACACGTACTTTCCGTTATGCTACACTCAGTATCATCCTTCCGAGATTCTTTGTGCAGAAGCCAGTCCAAATAAAATGAGACGGAGAGTACTTTCTGTCTAAACGTTGGCAATTCCGGGTCTAAAAGGTTTCACGCTGCTCGGACTGATTTCCTCCCTTTTCCAGCATATAAGAGGAAAGAAGAGAATCTTAACTGAGATTGGAACTTTCATCATTTCTCCGACAAAAAGACCGGCAGGCTTTGCAAAAGAATCAAATCTCCTCTTCATAATGAATATATTTTTCATAGGACTTACTCCCAGCATGTTCTGCTTCTTCCCTCACAGAACTTAGCTTCTGCGGAACTTTCTTCCGAAAATAGAGCTGCACTGTATCTCCTATAGAGTAGTCTGCCTCCGCTCGCCTCCATTCCAGTACAATATTTTTCTTTCTCAGCATCTTAAAAAGAAAGGAATCCTTTTGTCCTTTGAAAAACTTTTGCAAGAGCTTTAAAAGCTTTTGCTCCTTTTCATTTTCTGAAACCAATATTTCTCGCATAAATATATTCCAATCCTTTTCGAGTTCAGCAGCTAAAATCAGGTATAGAACTTCCTATGAAAGCGGATAAGGACAAAATCGAGAGCACCCGTGTGATCTACCAAAATATCTTCATGGAAATCGTATACAGACAGAGGACGATTTAAAACACTGTCCATTAGTGCCTGCCTTGCCACTTTTTTGGCTTTTGCCATAAAGATGGATTTTGCAAAGCGAAGTTTTCCCTCATTTCCCGCCACTTTAAAAAACTCTGTATCCACCGGTCCCGGGCAAACGGCAGTAACCCCTATTTCCCTCTCTCTTAGCTCTTCCCTTAAGGATAAGGAAAAGGAGTAAACATAGGACTTTGTAGCCGCATATATCGAAAATTCCCTCTGCGGTAAGAATGCAGCAGCCGATGCAATCTGGATGATTCTGGACCTTCTTCTCATAAAAGGAAGGGAATACAAGGTAAATGCAGTAAGCGCTTTACAGTTTAGATCGATCATTTTCACTTGATCGGATTTGGAGATTTCCTCAGCCAAGCCCAGTTTGCCAAAGCCTGCAGCATTAACCAAAAAAAGAATGAAAGGCTTATCTTTTGATAATGCACTGCGATATGCCATAAGCCCTTCTTTTTCCGTTAAGTCATACGGGAAAATGCGTGTCGGACAAAACAGTTGATTACTTATCTTTTGCAGTTCTTCCTTTCGTCTGGAAAATAACCAGAACTCCTCCACAGCAGGAATTCTGTCTTGTATAGCAAAGCATATTTCTTTTCCGATTCCCGAGCTTGCTCCTGTAATTACTGCTATATTCATATGCCACCTCTTTTACTTATAAAAGAAAAGCCTAAGAACCAGCTCCTATAGGCTTGATTCTTAGACTCTTATCATGCTGCGGGAGATGGGACTTGAACCCACACGCCCAACCGGACACAAGATCCTTAGTCTTGCCTGTCTGCCATTCCAGCACTCCCGGACAACAAAAGGTATACTACCATAATGTTGCGCGGCATGCAAGAACTTTTTCAAAAGAATAAATACGCAATTTAAAGAGAAAAACTTAATGAGAATCATTTTCTTGAGAACTTTCCTTTGCTTCTTCTCCTTGCTTTTTCTTCGCTCCGCTAGACCGCCTTCTGTTTTTCTTTTTGGCTTCTCCATGATTATCCGTTACAGCTACAGATTCCGTTTGTTTATCTTCTTTCAATTCTGTCTCTTTCTTTTCTACCGGCTTTTCTTCTGCTTTTGGTATATTTTTTTCAACAGTACTATCTTTCGGATTTTTCATTCCTCTTTGCCGATGTTTTGCTCTTGGCTCAGCTTCTTTTACCCCGTTCTTCTCTATATTTTTCAGTTGCAGAATCGGTCTTATCCTCCACTGTATGAGTAGAAACTGTCATATCAGCTTTTGTTTTCGAGACTTTGATTCGTTTTTCTTTAGCAGATCTTTTCTTTTCTGTACCTTTCTTTTCTGTACCTTTCTTTTCTGTACCCTTTCTTTTCTGTACCTTCTTTTTCTGTACCTTTTCTTTTCTGTACCTTTTCTTTTCCGTCTCTTTCTTTTTCCGTATCTTTCTTTTCCGTATCTTTCTTTTCTGTATCTTTCTTTTCTGTATCTTTTCTTTTTCTGTATCTTTTTCTGAAATTTTTCTCTACAGATAAAACAGTCTCTGTATTTTCCGCACTTTTTTCTGTTTTCTTTCTCCCGTTATGTCTTCTTCGAGAGTTTCTTCTTCTCTTTTCTTGTTTTACTTCGGAATTATCCCTCTCTTCTTCTCCCTGAGAATCCGCATTACGCCGGACGCATTTTCCGCTTTTTCATTTTGTACTCTCTTCTAGATCTCTTCTACCTGTAATGCTTCTTAACAGCATCCCAAACATAGCGAACTTGATTTCGTGCCACTTTTACCTTTTTGGAGGATTCATCGGGTCGTTGTTCATGCTGTAGTCCGGCCACATCCACTTTCTTATCTTCTTTTATTTCAGATTCTTCCTCTACAAAAGGATTGATCTCCTCTTCCAAATCTTCCACCGGAAGAAAACCTGCTGTTTACAAAAGTGCTCTCCTCCTTTTCTCCGGACTATAGTTGTTTCCGGATGAGTTGTTGCCAGTTCAGCTGTCTCCGGCTTAGATGTACGTTTATCTACTGTCTCGTTTTGTTCTTTTCGTAGTATTCAGACTTTCTACCTCATCCTGCAATAACAAGTTTTCTTCCTCTAAAAACTCCTTTAAGTTTTCAAGCTCGTTATCCGTGAGTGTGTATTCTTCCTCCTGAAAGGGCTTCGCAAGTGGATTCGGTAAAATTTCCACAGGATCCAAATTCGACTCAAATCAAAAGTTTCATTGTTTTTCCTCTTCTCCAAAACGATTCCGGCTCAAAAGTAGGTCTTGTCGGAATCTTATTCACTGAATTTCAAGGATTCTGTCAGCAAAGCTTTCTGGCTTCTCTCCTTGCCTTTCTGATCCGTGGATCATCGTTTGCGATGGAATGAGCACTCAATCGTCTCCCCAAGAAGAATTTCCGCACCTCTTAGGCTATGCCAAAAATCACGTACCGCAGCATACCCCTTATCCTTGGACACAATGCAAATCTTCTCACCCGTATCCAAAAACATTCCTGTTGTGGACGCAATATACATGTCTAAAGCATTGCTGTGCTGTTTTCAGAGCTTTACCATTCTTACATGTACATTCTTGGCGTTTAAATCATCCACTACCCCTTTAGTTACAGCAGAATTTTCGTCACTGTAATACACAACCAGTGTATCCTGCTCATCAAGGTATTCTACCCCTTGAAATCCACTGGCATGCGTATTTTCAAAATCAATTAAAATAATCACTCTTTACTCCTTCCGGGAAGTATCGCTATCTAAGCGCACTATACCTCCCCATCCGGATTATCTTTTGTCAAAAAACCAAAGAAATCAACATCATCTAATTTTCGCAGAATGAATTTTGTTTTCTCCAAAGGATAAGGAACTTCATCTTCCTTACAGTACAAAATCTCGGAAATCATCACTACCGTTTCCGCATTTTCCTGTCTGCTGCTTGGAACCAGCACAAAGTCTCCTACCACCAGATTATCTTCCCTGCTCCTATAATAATAACTTTTCCCGTTCGGTTCAAATATACAAGAAAGATAAATATGTTCGTCCTTTTTGACTCCATGATGATATAATCCGGAATCAAAAATTGTCCCGAACACGCCATAATAAGCCAGAGTTTTACGAAAATCCTCCAGCAAATCATCCCAGTCATCCGGCAGTCCGTATCGATCATATGTTCGTCTGAGCACCTGTCTTTTTCCATTTTCAAAATACAGACAAATTGTTACCTTTGCAGACTCCTCTACCTCTTCCGAGGGCAAATTACTTTCACTGAGATTAGTGAAATATCGTTCTATATTCCCCAAAAGATAATCCACTATATTGGGTATATTGTACTCGTGCTTAACCGTGAAAACGCCATTGGTAAATTGCTGATACAAAAGTGTCTGCATTTTCTCCGAAACAGATAAAAATCTCTGTATTCCACTTCTACACATTTTTCTTCTCTACTAAGCGGATTCCATATATATGTTCCCGGATGTCTTTGACATCCATGGTGAGTCAAAGTCCATTAAAACATGAATGATCCATATCCGCTGAAATTAGCTTTTGCAGCTGGCTCCCATCAGCTTGTCCCAGTCTTTGGGGTAAACATTGGATCCTTGGAATTCTTTGGCTTCCCTGTTCTCTTCTTTGTAGAAAAGGTACCATCGAGAAGAAAGCCTTCTTTCCTCTTCTATATCCCTCTTCCCTTCAACATACTGTTCTTTCCAACGGTAAAGATTCAAGTTATCGGGCATTGTAAAAAAGAGGATGCTGATTCTCTGGAGACATTTAAAACAAGAGAGGGGCCATTGTCATACTCAGTAGAATCATAGGGTATTTTTAATCTTCCGTTTTTCATCCATACATTCAGAGAACTCTCTCCCACGCCAAGACCGTCCAGTTTTAGAATTCAGATATTCCAGCATGCGATTCCTCCTTTCTTCCCGAGATAGTTTCATTATACAATATTTCGGATACTTGGAAAGAAATATATCGAAAAATGGTAGAAATCAATAAAACTATTGCAAAAAATGAGAAAGAAATCAAGTTACTATAATCAGCTTTCTAAGCTATATTTGTATGGAATATTTGTATGGAATATTTGTATGGAATATTTGTGTGGAATAATGTATGAATAATTGTATGAATAATTGACTGAAATCTTTTTATAGGTATTTTACAGAATAAAAAGCCCCAAATCCTTATCCAATAAGAATCTGAAGCCTTTAGCGACGAGGATGGGACTTGAACCCACAACCCACGTACGTGAGCACCAACTTTCCAGGCTGGCCGACTACCATTATCACCTCGTCAAAACAGCTTGTTCACTTTTTACCACAGGAAGAAGCAAAGTGCAAGCCTTTATTTAAATCTTTAAATTTTATCAGCGTAGTCTAGATATTTTCAAGTAAAATCTTATCGACCAGATCTAAAAATTCTTCCCTTCCCGCCTTTGTCTCAGAAGAAAACGGAATCAACATACAATCTTTTGTGGCACCGAGCTTCTCCCGTATTTCTTTGATTGCCTTTGCTTGCTGAGATCGTTTCAGCTTGTCTATCTTGGTAACAATAACAATCGGCTCGTAACCTGTCGCAGAGAGAATCCATTGAAACATCTGCAGGTCCATTTCATTCGGAACTCTACGTGCATCCAAAAGAAGAATCACTTCTTCGATATCACTTCCCTCGGATAGATAACGTCGAATTAGACGGTCCCACTTTTCCTGTTCCACAGGTCCGGTCTTGGCATATCCGTATCCCGGTAGATCCACTAGATAAAAAGCATCATTTACGGCGTAAAAGTTTATAGTTCTGGTCTTACCCGGTGTAGAAGAAGTTCTCGCAAAAGACTTTCTTTGTATCAGGGTATTCACAAAAGAGGACTTCCCCACATTGGAGCGACCGGCAAGAACAAATTCCGGCTTACCGGTCTTAGGAAGCACCGACTTTACACCACAAACATAGGGGAGTTCAACAGAACGAATCAGCATACTATCCCCTTTTCTTGGAGGCTTTTTTCTCTTTCAAGCTCTCCTGATTGCTGGAGCAAAACAACTCATATCGCTCTTTTCTTTTTTGAGCATCCATAGTCAGTAGCGGTTTCGCATGTTCTTCCACTACATCCTTTGTGATTTCAACATCACAGATTTCCTCATCGGAAGGAATATCATACATGATTTCCATCATCATATTTTCCATGATGGAGCGAAGACCTCTGGCGCCGGTTTTTCTCTGTACCGCCTTTTCCGCAATGGCCGTTACAGCATCATCTCTAAAGGACAGTTCTACTCCATCCATCTCAAAGAGCTTCTGATATTGTTTTACCAAAGCATTTTTCGGTACGGTCAGAATCCGCTTTAGACTCTCCGTATCGTGGCTGGAAAGTTCTACATCCACAGGTACACGACCGATAAACTCCGGAATCAATCCGAACTTTGTCAAATCTTCGGGCTGAACCTGCTTTAGTACATCATCATAGTTATCCTTATTTTTTTCTACAATTTCCGCACCAAAACCGATGGATCCCGAAGCGATTCTCTTTTCAATGATATGCTCCAGACCGTCAAAGGCACCGCCACAAATGAAAAGAATATTGGTGGTATCGATTTGAATCAGTTCCTGCTGAGGATGTTTTCTTCCTCCTTGGGGTGGTACAGAAGCAATGGTTCCTTCCAAAATCTTCAGTAATGCCTGCTGTACACCCTCACCGGATACGTCACGTGTAATTGACACATTTTCCGACTTTTTTGTTATCTTATCGATTTCATCGATGTAAATAATACCGATCTCCGCACGAGCCACGTCATAGTCAGCAGCTTGAATGAGCTTGAGTAAGATATTTTCTACATCCTCTCCTACATAACCTGCTTCTGTCAGTGCTGTGGCATCGGCAATCGCAAAAGGAACACCCAAAATTTTTGCAAGAGTCTGTGCAAGATAGGTCTTTCCCGTACCGGTCGGTCCAATCATCAAAATATTGGACTTTTGTACATCAATATCACGAACCTTGGAAGTAATACGCTTATAATGATTGTAAACCGCAACAGAAAGTACCTTTTTGGCCTCCTCTTGTCCGATTACATACTCATCCAGAAAATCCTTTATTTCCTTCGGTTTCAACAAATGCAACTCCGAGATGTCACTTCCGTTCTCATCTCCCAGCATTTCCTCATCAAAGATTTCCTGACAAAGCTCAACACATTCATCACAGATATAGGTATTGTTTAATCCGGCAATCATTTTTCTGACTTGCTTAGAAGATTTTCCACAAAAGGAACATCTTACCTTATCATCCGGTTTCATAGCCATCTTTTATTTCTTCTCCTCTATCTCACTACGTTTTTTGAAAATATGGTCAACCAGCCCATACTCCAGTGCCTGCTCTGCAGACATCCAATGGTCTCTTTCCGTATCTTCCATAACCTTTTCTACAGGCTGATTACAGTTTTCCGCCAATATCTTAGCAAGGTTCTTCTTCGTACGAAGAATCCATTCTGCTGTAATCTGGATTTCCGTTGCCTGACCATGCGCTCCACCGGAGGGCTGATGAATCATCACTTCCGCATTGGGAAGGATCATTCTTTTTCCCTTTGCTCCGCCGGCAAGAAGAAAAGCCCCCATGGATGCTGCCATACCCACGCAGATCGTGGAAACATCACACTTGATATACTGCATGGTGTCATAAATTCCCATTCCTGCAGTAACAGATCCTCCGGGAGAATTGATATAGAGGAAAATATCCTTATCCGGATCCTCCGACTCCAGGAAAAGAAGTTGTGCAATGACCAAAGAAGCCGTATCACTGTTTACTTCATCTCCAAGAAAAACAATACGCTCATTCAAAAGTCTTGAAAAGATATCGTAGGAACGTTCTCCTCTACTGGTAGATTGGATAACATAGGGAATTGTAGTTATATTATGTGGAAATGAGTAATCTTTCATTTTTTACCTCCTGATAAAGCAATTTTCTTTTATATTATCACAGAACTTTCTCTTTCCGTTTAAACCGTTGGTTTAAGAAACTGTAAATATTCTGTGAACTGTAAGCAAGGCGACAGTTTCAAAATCGAGTAGGAGGCGGTGACTAACCGCCGTCCTCTCACAGCACTGTACGTACGGTTCTCGTATACAGCGCTTTCAATAGTTGACGTGCACAGACTGATATGCTATGGCTAAATCGTAAAAGCCACTGTTTATCAGTCTTGGCTGTGCACTGCCTCTTTCTTTCCATATCGGATTGAATGACCTACGCGCTTTCACATACCCTTCATGTTCCGCACTATCTCTTTGCGAACAGCCATTGTTTTCAATGTTTTCTGCCATAACCAGTCATTCCTCCTTTCTCAGTCATACTTGAGACTCCTACTGATTCGGTCCTTTGTCTCTCGACTACTATGACCTCTGCTGACTTCTGTGTGTTCAGCATTGCTTTGGGCAATGGTTACCTCTTTCGAGGCATATCACACAGACCTCCCTAGGTACCACACGTTTCTTCCTCTCCATATATCTGCCTCATTTATCATGCATGATTCCGTGTAGTTATTGGACTTTGGCTTGTGCTGCAGTCTTATCCTCATGCATAACCTCATATGAGATTTCTGTTCGTCAGACCAGAGATTTGCCCATGAGTTAGTATCTTCCTCATATCCAGCTTCCTTCAGATTCGAGGTCACCCTCGACACCCTTGCCTTCGGCTATATCCTTCCCACTACCGGGCGGATTCGGGACTTTAACCCGTTAGAAACGTGCGCCGCTAGGCGCACAACGAAAAGGGCGATGTTCAAAACACCGCCCTCTTTATCATCCATATTCTCAAAATGAAGAAGATAGATTTAAAACAAAGTCAAAGCTCGAAAAATGCTTATACTTATGCTTCTTCCGTCTCAGCCTTTTCGTCCTTCTTCGTCTTCTTCTCAGCCTTTACAAGCTTTGCCTTGGAAACCAAGGCATCGATTGTAGCCTGAATACTTAACTCTCTCTTGATCGAAGCTCTCTGAGAATCAGTAATGGTCTTTACAAAATCCTCTTTCTTCATGCGATACTGATCGCTGATTCTCTGCAGTTCTTCTTCGAGCTTTTCTTCAGATGCCTCAATTCCCTCTTTCTTCTGAATAGCATCCAGTACAAGAGAAGTCTTAATATTCTGTACTGCGGAAGCTCTCATCTGCTCCTTTAATGCCTGTTCGGTAAGACCGGTAATCTGCATATACTGCTCCATCGGAATACCCTGCTGTTCCATACGTCTTGCATAATCATAGAACATCTGCTCAAGCTGAGTAGCCACCATTGGCTCAGGAAGTTCAACCTCCGCATTCTCCACCACCTTGGCAATCGCATGGTTTTCCACCTCGGAGCCGGCTCTCTTTTCTTTCTCATCCTTAATCTGCTTCTTGATGTCCTTTTTGTACTCTTCCAGAGTATCGAACTCGGAAACCTCGCTGGCAAATTCATCATCCGCCTTTGGTACCTGCTTTTCCTTAACCTGCTTTACGGTAACCTTGAAAAGCGCTTCCTTACCGGCAAGATCCTTTGCTCCGTAATTCTCCGGGAAGGTAACCTTTAACATCTACATTATCTCCGGCTTTCGCACCGATTAACTGATCCTCAAAGCCCGGAATAAAGGTGCCGGAACCAATGGTAAGAGGATAATCTTCTCCTCTTCCACCTGCAAATTCCTTGCCGTCTACAGATCCGACAAAGTCAATGGTAGCAATGTCGTTCTTCTTAATGGCACGATCCACATCAATCATTCTGGAGTTCTTTTCCAGTTCTCTATTTAATCTTTCCGTAACTTCCTTTGCACTAACGGAAACATCAGCCTTCTCTGCTTCTACTCCGAAATACTCACCGAGCTTAACTTCCGGACGAACCGCTACAGATGCAGTAAATACTAAATCCTTACCTTCTTCAATTTCCTTAATCTCAATCTCAGGACGAGAAACAATATCTAAACCGGACTCTGCAGCCGCTTCAGGATAATGACGGTCTAAAACTTCATTTAATGCAGCATCATAGAAAACCTGTGCTCCGTAAGCCTTTTCAATCATCTTTCTTGTTGCTTTTCCCTTACGAAATCCCGGAACATTATAACGAGATTTTGTTCTCTGATAGGCACTTTCCACTGCCTTCTCAAATTCTTCTGCAGCCACCGTAACGGTAAGCTTAGCCATGCTTTTCTCAAGATTTTCTACTTTTACGCTCATTGCGCATACCTCCAAAAATATTCTTTCTTCACGAGCCCTGCGCAACCGCTACAAGATCTCATTCTATCGGGGCCCCGTGAAAGCGGAGCCTACGAGGGACAAGTATAGCATTTCTCCTGAATTCTTGCAAGAAAAAGAGGAAAAATCCCACAGTCTATCTCGCTTGCAAAGCCAGGTCCGCATTCGTATGCCCCGGCTCTTTCGTAAGTTCCTTTCCAAACCACTCCGGTGGCAGAAAAGTCTCCGCTTCTTCTACAGACGAGAACTCCACTTCAGCATAAATCAAACCTGCCAAATCCGCTTTAAAAATATCCAGTTCAATACAGAATTCTCCATAAGGAAGGAGATATCGCCTTTTTGTCAGCAATCTCCCGTCTATCTTTGCTTTAAGATGCTCAAAGGCTTCCTCAGTTAGAGGGAGATTATACTCCTCTCTTTCCAATAGGCCTTTTCCTTTATAAGAGAGAATATAATGGCATTCTCCATTCTTCTTCTTGGATTTCCTGATTCGGATAACCGGAGAAGCACAGAGATAGCCCTGACAAATATCCCGATAATCACAGTCTTCGAGGATATATCTCTTTACAGCTTCCTCACTCACGAGCCACTTTCTCTCTATTTCCATACCCATAGCTTCTCCTCTTTTGTTTTAGTTTTTCAATGAATGCTACAAACTTCCTACAATATTTTCTTTCAGTATTTTAGGTCATCTTACAAGAAATGCAAAGCATAAAAAAGGCTGAGCAATGCCCAGCCTTTCAATTAATCCCAAGTCCGCCTTGACACAATGCAGTCCTTCCTCACGAAAAGACAGCATCCTCATAGCAAAGCTCTCGTCGATTATTTTATAAATTACTCCTCTTCGCTTACAGCAGCTACATCTACATCAGCTGTATCCTGCTCATCTTCCGGAAGAAGTGCCTTGATGGAAAGAGAAATCTTGTGATTGTCTACATCAAGATCAACCACTCTTGCCTCAATTTCCTGCCCCGGCTCAAGCACATCGGACGGCTTGTTTACATGATCCTTAGAAATCTGAGATACATGTAAAAGAGCATCAATGCCCTTGTCTAACTCGATGAAGGCACCGAAGTCAGTCATTCTTGCAACTTTTCCCTTTACAATCTCACCTACAGCATACTTGCTCTCAGCATCCTTCCACGGATTCTCATTCGGGAACTTTCTGGTAAGTGCAATTCTCTCCGCTGATTTCCTTAACCAGAACTTCTACTTCCTGTCCCGGCTTAAAGAGCTTCTTCGGATTCTCGATTCTTCCCCAGCTCATCTCGGAAATATGGAGAAGTCCATCTGCTCCGCCAAGATCGATGAATGCACCGAAGTCAGTAAGGTTCTTAACCACACCGGTACGAACATCGCCTTCTGCGAGCTCAGAGAAAAGCTTGTCATGCTGTTCCTTCTTCTGTGCAGACATAATCTGCTTTCTGTCACCGATAATTCTTCTCTTAGCAGGATTGAACTCCGTAATAACAAACTGGATATCCTGTCCTGATATTTATTCAAATCTCTCTCGAAGCTATCGGATACTAAGGATGCCGGAACGAAGATTCTTGCTCCGTCAACTTCAACATTCAATCCGCCCTTTACTACCTGCACTACCTTTCCGGTAAGGATAGCATTCTCTTCGAAAGCCTTTCTTAATTCCTCGGAAGCCTTAGACTGTAAAGCATCTCTGTGAGAAAGAACAACCTGTCCTTCTCCGTCGTTAACCTTCTTAACCTTACACTCAATCTCGTCTCCTACCTTTACAACGGTAGTAAGATCCAATTGGTTGTCTGCACTGTAATCGCTTCTGGTCATAATTCCATCGGACTTGTATCCGATATTCAGTGCAATTTCATCCGGCTTAACATTGATTACCGTTCCTGTTACGATTTCTCCTGCATGAACCGACTTTAACGATTCTTCAAGCATTTGTTCAAAACTCATTTCTGACATAAGTTAGAACCTCCTCTATAATTTCTTTTGGGGTGCTTGCCCCTGCTGTGATACCTACGTTGCGAATCGCTTCATCCGAGTTGAATTTGAGATCTTTCACCGTTTGTATCAGCTGGGTGTTAGGACAAATCGCCTTGCATATCTCATATAACTTTTTTGTGTTAGATGAACTGCTTCCTCCGATAACTACCATGGCATCGGACTTACCAGCTAATTCCCTTGCTTCTGACTGACGTTCGAAAGTTGCGTTGCAAATCGTATTGATAACAGAAGTATGATACCCCTTTTTTTTAAAAGTTTCAAGAACTACTTTGAATTTGTCAATATGGAAAGTTGTTTGTGCCACTATAAATACATTTTTTCCGTTACCATCCGGCAGAGCCTCTACCTCTTCTACTCCTTTTAAGGCAATGACATCGCCCTCTCCCCAGCCAAGGATACCTTGCACTTCAGGATGTTCCGGATCTCCCATAACAATCACCGACTCCCCGTTTTTGGTATGTTCTGCAACAAGTTTCTGTATTTTTCTTACAAAGGGACAGGAGCTGTCTACGATTTTTAAACCTCTTTGTTCCAGCGTCTCATAGATTTCTTTCCCTACACCATGAGCACGGATAACTACAATTCCTTCTGCAAGTTCTGTCAGTTCCTTCAGGCTTTTCAATACTCGTACACCGCGTTCTTCCAGTTCCTCTACTATTCTTTCGTTATGAACTATCGGCCCGTAAGTATAAATCGGAAGCCTTAAGGCAGGCTCTTTTTTTTCTTCCTCTTCCAAAACACGGTAGACTGCCTCTACTGCCCGATCCACTCCAAAGCAAAAGCCGGCACTCTTTGCCAGGACAACTGCCATCTTACGCCTCACTTCCTACACAATAACCAAGAATGGTATCCACAACCTCATCTATACTTAAATTCGAACTATCGATTAAAACAGCGTCTTCCACCTGTTTTAACGGAGCCACGCTGCGATTCATGTCTCGCTCATCTCTTTTCTTTACTTCTTCTAAAATGCTTTCGTAGTCTGCCGGCTCTCCCTTTTCCTGAAATTCCAAGGTCCTTCTTCTTGCACGTACCTCAGCCGACGCAGTCAGGAAGAATTTCTTATTGGCATAGGGAAGCACAACGGAGCCGATATCTCTTCCATCCATTACGCAAGAATGTTGCCTTGCCACGTTTCTTTGCAGGTCAAGAAGTTTTTCTCTGACGGCAGGATACTGAGAAATCACGGAGGCTCCCTCTCCGATTTCCGAGGTGCGGATAAAGGCACTGCAGTCCTCTCCATTGGAAAGAACCTTTTGTACACCGTTCTCATAAAGGAGCTCTACATGGATATTTTGAATTTCCTTTTCCACAGCCTGTTCATCCCCAAAAGGAACTCCTTTTTGCAATAGTCCGAAAGCCAATCCTCTATACAAAGCTCCCGTGTCCACATAATAGTATCCCAAGCTTTTGGCAACAGCCTTTGCGATGGTGGATTTTCCTGCCCCTGCGGGCCCGTCTATAGCAATTGAATACGGCATAATTTTCTCCTTTTGACTGTACTGATTTTATATATAAATACATTTCATAGAAACAAATTCCATACCTTCTATGATAGATAAAGCGCTTCACCCGCAGACTTTCCGGCAAGGAATCCTGTAGAAAAGGCTATCTGCATATTATAACCTCCGGTATAAGCATCCACATCAATAAGCTCTCCTGCAAAGTAGAGTCCGGGTACGGCCTTTGCTTCCATGGTTTTCTTGGAAAGAGCTCCAGTATCCACACCCCCGATTGTCACAATCGCTTCTTTATAATCTCCTGTAGCGGCAATCGTGAAGCTAAAGTGATGAAAGAGTCTTAGTATCTTCTTTCGTTCTTCTTTCTTGCATTCCGAGGCTTTCTTTTCCAAAGCAAGACTCTCTTTTTCCAAGCGTTTACAAAATACGGAAAATAACTGCTTCGGAAGCTTTTCTTTAATCAAGTCTTTCAGACTCTCTTTTCCTCTTTTTTTCACATTCCGCCAAAAAGGCGCTATCGAAGTCTTCCATTTCTCCCTTTAAGTCTATCGCTATTGTGTAACTCCCCATAGGAGACTCATGAATCATAGGAGAAAGTTCTGCAGAAAGAGAAAGAACCGTCGGGCCGAAAACGGAATCCTTTTGAAAATAAAGTTCTCCCGTTTTCTTGCCGTATACCTTCCCTTTTTCGTCTTCCACGCTCGCTGTGATATGCTTTAGCTTTTTAAAACCGGTAAGAGGGAAGATATCCTCCTCCAAAACTTCCATTTTCACTAAGGAGGGGTATAGCTTTGTCACAGGAATGGATAAGTCTTTTGCAAAGCGATAGCCGTCACCGGTGGAACCGGTAGAGGGATAGGAAAGCCCGCCTGTAGCCAGAATCAGCTTCTTCGTAAATACTTCCTTTTTTCCGATTTGACAAAGAAAGCCGTCTTCTTTTTTCTGAATCGCTTTTAATGTCTGATTACATTCCACTCTAACAACATTCTTTTTTAAGGCGGATTTCAAAGCATCGGTCAAAGAATAGGCCTTGTCGCTGACAGGAAAGATTCTTCCTCCCCGTTCTTCCTTTAAGGCACAGCCGTTTTTCTCAATAAATTCTACCAAGTCTTTATTGGAGAGAGCACGAAAGGCAGGATAAATAAAGCGGGGATTCCTCAGAAAATGACTAAAAAACTGTTCTTCTTCACAGCTGTTCGTCAGATTCCCACGCCCTTTTCCGGTAATAAAAAGCTTCTTTCCAAGCTTTTCATTTTTTTCTATTAAAAGAACTTCGGCAGTTTGATTGGCCTGCCTGGCGGAAATCGCCGCCATCATTCCTGCGGGCCCACCGCCAACTACGATAATATCCACTTTTCTCCCTTTGCAATTTGCTTTTCTTGAAATAAAACTTAAATCCCGGTCTTAAATACGAATCTTAAATGCGATGTACTCTTTCTTTAAAAGCATACCGATTAGCATATATCCTGTACTTTATATCCTGTACTTTATATCCTGTACTTTATATCTTGTATTTTAATATCTTACGCTCTATATCCGCTTGAAAACCTAAGTTTATTTTTTGCTTGGCAGAACAGAAAGGACAAACATATTGTAAATAGCCTTAATCGCCGCTTCAAAGTTTTCGTTCTTTACACCGATGATGATATTGTACTCGGAGGATCCCTGGTCAATCATCTTAATGTTGATGTATTCATGTGCGAGGGCGGAGAATATTCTTCCGGCTACACCACGGGAGGACTTCATTCCTCTTCCCACCACCGCAATCAGAGCAAGGTCCGATTCCAATTCAATAAGATCGGGATTCACCGCCCTTTGAATTCCCTGCAATACCTTCTGCTCGTGGGACTCCAGCTCTTCTTGGTGAATAAAGAGCGTCAGGGTGTCAATTCCGGATGGAGTATGCTCCACGGAAATCCCGTTCTCCTCAATCACGGTAAGAACCTTCCGGATAAAACCGATTTCAGCATTCATCATTGCTTTTTCAATATTAATGGAGCAGAAATTCTTCTTTCCCGCAATACCGGTGATGATAAAGCGTGGCTTTTTCAGAGTATTTGCCACAATCATCGTTCCATGATCCTCAGGAGCATTGGTATTCTTAATCTGAATAGGAATTCCCTCTTTTCTTACCGGGAAAATAGCATCCTCATGTAAAACGCCTGCTCCCATATAACTTAATTCTCGAAGTTCTCTATAGGTAATGTAATCGATAACTTCCGGATCATCCACAATACGGGGATCAGAAACCAGGAAGCCGGAAACATCGGTCCAATTCTCGTATAAATCGGCATAAACTGCTGCCGCAATAAGAGAGCCGGTCACATCCGAACCGCCTCTGCTGAAAGTTACCACTTCTCCCTTTTCATTTACACCGTAAAAGCCGGGAATAACGGCATATTCCACAGAAGAAAGCACAGACTTTGCGACTTCTTCCGTCTTTTTGAAATCACAGGAATCTCCGGAGAAGAAAATCAATTGTTCTGCATCAACAAAAGGAAATCCAAGATATTCCGCCATAACGCGGGCATTCAAATACTCACCGCGAGAGGCAGCATAATCCAAACTGGCTCCTTCCGTAAGCTTTCTCACTATTTCCGAGAAATCCTCATCCAAAGAAATGGACAGAGACAGATGATCAATGATTTCCTGATAACGCTTCCGGATTTTCTCTACGATCCCCTCTACTTCTTTATTTTTTTGTACCGCTTCATATAAAGAAATAAAAAGGTCGGTAACCTTAATATCCTTGCTGTCTCTCTTTCCCGGTGCGGAGACCACGATATATTTTCTGTCCCGATCCGCCATGACAATATTTTTACTTTTTCAAACTGTTCACTACTCGCACAGGAGCTTCCTCCAAATTTTGCAACCTTAAGCATAGTTTACTTCCCTTCTATCCATTTATGATTTTTATTTCTTTGACTTTCCATTGTTCAGTTCTTCCGAGAATGGCTATCAAAATCAGCATAGCTATTCAGGCTCGAAATATCCATCAAGCCCGGAATTCTAAAGCTTCTCTTCACTTTTATGCAAACGAGATACCGTACGCTTTACGAGCGATTCTCGTTAGAATGCAAAAAGAATGGGAAAATTGTATCATTTTCCCATTCATGAAACAAGACTCGATTTGTACGTTTCGGATTACCTATTTATTCATTTTGGATTATCGAATTATTCATTTTGGATTATCGAATTATTCGTTTCGGATTAGCTCTTTATTCATTCCGGATTGCAGCAAGCGGACTTAGCTTCATAGCACGAACCGAAGGGAAGTATCCGGAGAGCATGCCGACCAGCATCGCAAAGATAATGGCAAAAACAGCGAGCCAGAATGGTATGGTGGAAATATTTCCACCCCCTCCACCGGTATAGCTGTCTACCATATCCCCTCCACCGGTAGCCAGGGTATTGATAATCAGGGAAACACCATAACTTAAAACAATACCTACAACACCGCCCAAAATGCCGATTAAAGCGGATTCCGTGAGGAACATGTTTCGAATATCTCCCATATCACAGCCCAGTACCTTCATGACACCGATTTCCTTTGTTCTTTCGAAAATGGACATCATCATCGTATTCATGATCCCGATTGCTGCAACAAGGAGAGAAACCGCACCGATTCCTCCTAATACGAGCTGTGTCGTCTTGATCTGCTCCTGAGCCTGTTTTAACCACTCTACCTGTGAATAACAGGAGTAGCCCATATCCGTAATCTGCTTTTGCACATCGGCTACATTATTCATATCGTCTACAAAAACATAAGCCTGGTCATAGGAGTAATAGCGCAAAGGTTTTCCATTTTTTCCGGTTTTGGGATTCGGAACAAGACTCTTTTTATATATTTTCTTCAAAAAAGCCTTTAAACTGTCCAAATCAGCATACACATAGCTGGAATCCTCGCTGTAATCTTCTGCACCGCCTTCCATTACCCCGGCCGTTTTTATAATATATTTTTTCTGTGGTTTATTTGAGCTGCCTTCACTCTGTGCTGTGCCGGGTTTACTTGTGTCCTGGGCTTCCGGAAAAATATAGAAAAGCGTTTCTTTCATTGGATCAATCGTATAATTTTGATCCCAGTTATTCCCCTTATGAAAGGAGCCGGCAACCGTATTTCCATATATCAGGCTTAACTCGGCATCTCCCTTTTGGGGAAAATCGCCTTCCTTTAGTTTCATTTGCTGAAAGTATGCCTGAGAAACGCCTCGGATACTGAAATCTCCTTGAAGAGCCCCTGACTTTGCCGTCACATACAGTTCGAGTGATGGAGATGTCCCGGTAACATGCGGAATATTTTCAAAGGACTTAATGCTATCATCCGTTAACTCCACCTTGTTTTTGGCATTATTCCCCATGCCTCCATAGTTTGTGATCGTAATCATGGTGAGAGAGCCGGCGCTCTGAAAAGAACGTAAGAGATTTTCACTCATTCCAAGCCTGAGACTCACCATGACCACAATGGAGGCTGTACCGATGACAACCCCAAGTACGGTCAGTAGAGTTCGTATCTTTCTTCTTCTAAGATTTGAAAAAGCCAGAAGAAATAAATCTAAAAGCTTCATTATTTTTTCTTTCCTTTATTCTTTTTCACAAAATACAAAGCCGCAACGGCTGCCGCAACAGTAAGTACCGTACCAACTATAGGAAGAGGGAAAGAAGACTTCTGCTCCTGGACATCCATCTTATCCATATCATCCGTAGCAGGCATTTCTTCCTGTTCCGTAATTGTCAGGTTAATTTCCGTTTTTTCAGTGTGTTTATTGCCGTTGACATCTTCATACTGAATCTCTACGGGAATCGTGTCGTCATCTCCCGTTGCTTGAACAGCGGAAAGCATGACATCCACATTTCCGGTCTCGCCGGGCTTGATATTTCCTACATAAGAAGTCGCTTTCTTAATGTAATCGCTTTGAAAAACTGCAGTCACATTATAAAGAATTACTTTTCCGGTATTGTTGATTCCAAACATGGCATTGGACTCACTCCCTACACTGACCGATTCCGGTGTTACACTGAAATTAGAAAATCCCATACGGGCTGTTTGGTTAACAGGAATATCAATATCTACCTTTTCTTCCGCATTTTTAAATGCAGGAGAATCGTATTTTTCACTGATACTTATAATATAAGATTTCGGATCCACTCCGGCATTGGCCTTTACATTAATGGCAAGCTCTGTTTCCGCCCCTGCTGCCAGAGAATTGACCACAAAAGAGTTGGCTCCGTCCTTAATGGAAAATACAGCTGCATCCTGACTCTTCTCGGATGTTAAGGTAAAAAGAATATTACTTGCCGCAATAGATGTAGAAGCATTTTTCATCGTCAGGAAAAGCTTAAATTCCTGTCCGGCAAAAACCTGTTCCGGCTCTGTTCTATAAGAACTCACAATAAGTCGGGCCTTTGTTCTATCATTTGCATTAAAGTCTCCAAGCTTCTCTTGGTCTGCCTGAATCATGCCAGAATTACGTACATTGACATAGAAGGAGTATGTATCGGTAGTCGAAACATTCCCTCCCGGTGCCGTCTTATAACTTACTGTATAAGAAAGAGGATAATAACCGCTGGCTGCATTGGATTTAATAGCCATGGAATAGGCGGGACTAATGGTTTCACCCGGATTGACTACCGCAAAGTCTCTGTCATAATTTGCCTCGTTGATAGAAAAAGGGAAGTCCTTTTGTGCATCCGACTTCGGGTTTGCCGTAAGCTGCACAGCATCCTTTTCAGAAAGTGCGGTATTTAACTTGACCTTTACATCATAAAGAGTATTTCTGCTTTGGTTTCTAAAGTTAACCGAAAAGTTCATTACAGCAGGATAATTTCCGCTCGGAGTCAGCTGATTCTCTCCCACAACAAAGGTCTTCTCTACAACCTTGGTTCCGGAATCTTTAATTTCTCCGCTCTCCGTGATAAAAACATTGACAAATTCGGTTCGATTCTGTTCCTGCCCATTTCCATCGGTGTACCAAATGGTAAAGGGTACGCCAAAGTATCCGTCACTGCTGTTTCCCGCACTGTCCTTCATCTTCAAAGCATCCGAACGAACATTTACGGTAAAGCTGAGTTCCTGATACTCTCCTTTTTTCAGACTGGATAAGGTTTTTTCCTGGGTAAATAAGGAAGCATTCACTTCAAATGGGTAAACTCCGCCATCTACAGGATATACATAATTTAAGCCGTTTTTATAGGCGTTATTTTTTCCTGCCTTATATCCCTCATCCCAAGCGTCCTTCTGCGCCTCTCCCTGCTCGTCGTCTTCTCCGGCATTTTTATACGGATTATCTTTATTGGTTCTTGTCGGGCTATTTTTTTTTTTGTTGTCAAATAGCTTTGGTCGTTGGAAAGGCGAACACGAACATTCTTGATTTCATCCGTATTGGGATTTGCAAGCCCATTCACTCCGTTATAGCCAACTCGCACCTTAACTTCCATTTGCTGACCGGGATAGCCGGTGGGAATATTTTGCGGATCATGAAAAAAGGTGTTTAAATTGGTATTGACATAAGACGCATAGCTTTTCTTTTCCAAGAGGAAGCTGAACAAGATAGAAAAGCAGATAAGCAAAAGCAAAGTCCCTCTATATGTTTTCTGTAGAACACATCCCTGTTTGCTGCTTCCTCCCCATACAATTTCTTTGTTATTTCTGTTCTTCATCATTCTACTCCTCACTCTTCTCTTCTTTTAAAGGGTGTACCACCGTAAAGGGTCTCTTCCCATTTTCTGCCAAAATCTTTTCTTCTATCTTACTGCCTTCCCGAAGAACCGTTTCCACAATCCTGCCATCCACAATCCGAAGCTGTCTGTCTGACCAAGAAGCAATGTAAGGATCATGGGTTACCATAATCAGGGTTTTTTTCTGCTCCTCTACAATTTTTCTCATCAGAGTGAGCACTTCTTCCGTAGTATGGGAATCCAGGTTCCCTGTGGGCTCATCCGCAAAGATGATTTCCGGATCAATAACCAAGGCTCTTGCTATACCCACTCTCTGCTGCTGTCCACCGGACATCTGGTTTGGTGTATGATCCGCTTCTTTTGCAATGTTCATCAGCTCCAGGTATTGTAGGGCTGCCTTATTCCGCTCTTCTTTTCCTACCCCTCGAAACATAAGAGGCATGGCGACATTTTCCACTGCGTCCAAAAAGGGAATCAAGTTATAGCTTTGGAAGATAAAACCGACATGATTTCTTCGGAACGTCACAAGCTCCCGATTCGTTCATCTTCTCTATCGCTTCTCCGACAATATGAATTTCTCCCTCACTGGGCTTTTCCAATCCTGCCAGCATATTTAAACAAGTAGATTTTCCGGAACCTGAGGTTCCTACTATCGCAATAAACTCTCCCTGATATATGTCAAAGTCCAAACCATTTAAGGCATGAACTTCATTTTCTCCGATGGTGAAGACCTTCTTCAAATTCCGCACCGTAATGATGGGTTCCATACTATTCCTTTCTAAAAGCTTCTGTACTTTTACTTCTGATCCGTAGCGGCTCGCCAACCCTCTCCCGTTTCTTTTCTTCCCAAATTTAGTCCCTACTACTCTTTTCAAAAAGTATAGAGGATAGGTATAATTTTTCAACGAAAAAGCCGTTCTCTCTTTATGACAGCAAGAACGACTATACGTTACAATTATTTTCTTTTCTACAATATTTTTCTACAATATTTTTCTACAATATTTTTCTAAAAATTTATTCGTTTTCAAAAATCATTTCTCAAACGCCTGTTTAATTGCAGGAAAACTTTTATTTTATTCCTTCCCCACTTTTTCAATGGAGTTGTACTTGGGAATAAGAACTTCTTTCCCTCCCATATAAGGCTGTAATGCCTTGGGAATAGTAACACTTCCATCCTCCTGCAAATGATTCTCCAGGAAAGCAATAAGCATTCTGGGCGGTGCCACACAGGTATTGTTTAAGGTAAAGGCAAGATGGTTCTTTCCATCCTCTCCTTTGACACGAATCTTTAAACGTCTTGCCTGTGCATCGCCTAAGTTCGAGCAGGATCCCACTTCAAAATACTTCTTCTGTCTTGGGGACCATGCTTCCACATCACAGGACTTGACCTTTAAATCCGCCAAGTCACCGGAGCAACACTCCAAGGTTCTTACCGGAATATCCAGACTTCTAAAGAAATCCACCGTATTCTTCCAAAGCTTATGATACCAATTCATGGCATCATCCGGCTCACAAACTACAATCATTTCCTGTTTTTCAAACTGGTGGATACGATATACTCCTCTTTCTTCAATACCATGAGATCCCTTTTCCTTACGGAAGCAGGGCGAATAGGAGGTCAGGGTCAAGGGAAGGGAAGCAGCCGGTAAAATCTGATCGATAAATCTGCCAATCATGGAGTGCTCTGAAGTACCGATAAGGTAGAGATCTTCTCCCTCGATCTTATACATCATAGCATCCATTTCCGCAAAGGACATTACTCCGTCTACAACCTTGGATCGAATCATATAAGGAGGAATCACATACGTAAAACCTCTGTCAATCATAAAATCTCTCGCATAGGAAAGCACCGCAGAGTGGAGTCTAGCCATATCGCCTACAAGAAAATAGAAGCCGTTTCCGGCAACTCTGCCTGCCGCATCCATATCCAGTCCCCCCGAAGCTATCCATAATGTCTGCGTGGTAGGGAATAGGATAATCCGGAACAAGGGGTTCACCGAAACGCTCATTTTCCACATTGCAACTATCATCCTTTCCGATTGGCACGCTAGGATCAATCATGTTCGGAATGACCATCATACGCTTCAGAATCTCTTCCTGCAGTACCGGTTCTTTCTCTTCCAGTTCAGCGAGTCTTTTGGAAAAAGCGGCTACTTCTTCCTTTACCTTCTCCGCCTCTTCCTTTTCTCCCTTAGCCATAAGGGCACCGATCTGCTTGGAAACCTGATTTTTCTTGCTTCTCAGCTCATCCGCCTCCATCTGCACTTTTCTGGCTTCTACGTCCAGACTGATGACTTCATCCACAAGATTTAATTTTTCATCTTGGAATTTCTTTTTGATGTTCTCCTTCACCAGTTCAGGATTCTCTCGTAAAAATTTAATATCCAGCATACTGCCCCTCCATTTCTTTAAGCCCAAACAGACAGTAGTGACTCCCCGTTTAAAGCACACTTACAGTATCAATTTTTCTTCATTCTCATAAATATAAACGGAAGTCCCCGCTTTTTCAAGATAAGTATCCCGGATGAAGAATTTATTTCTAATTTCCCAAAAATCATTTGGACCGAATCAGACGGTTAAAGGACTCTACTCTCTCAGCAATTTTTCCTTTTTCGGAAAATACGGAAGATCCGGCAACAATGAAGTTCGCCCCTGCATCCAGTACGGAAGCAATATTCTCCAAACTGATACCGCCATCTATTCCGATTTCCAGCTTTGTTCCCTTCTCCTCTGCCATTTTCCGAAGACGACGGACTTTATCCAAACTGTAGGGGATAAACTTCTGCCCGCCAAAGCCCGGATTTACACTCATGATAAGAATATAGGAACAGAGTGGGAGCAATTCCTCCACGGTAGAAAGGGAGGTGGCGGGATTGACCGCCAGTCCGGCTTCCATGCCCAGTTCCTTTATAGCATTTAAAGAGCGGTCCAAATGCGGAGTTGCCTCGACATGAAAGCAAACTCTGTCTGCACCCGCTTTCTTAAAAATCGGAAAATAAAAATCCGGATTCTCTACCATAAGATGCACATCGAAAAAGCTTGAGAATCTTTTCTAGGTCAGAAACAATACTTGCTCCGTATGAAATATTCAGGAACAAAATGACCGTCCATAATGTCAAAATGGAAACTTTCCGCTCCTGCTTCCTCAGCTATTCCAAGATATTCTCTCAAAGCTCCGAAATCCGCCGCCAAAACGGATGGAGACAATCTGTTATGCATCTTTCCTTCCCTCCTCTACTGTTGTTTTCTTTCCTCTATCAATTCCTGATATAACTTTTATAGCTCTCATAGCGCAGTTCAGAAATTTCACCTGCAGTTACTGCCCTCTTTACTGCGCAGTCCACAGTTCTCTCTCCCACGTGGACACAGCTGTTATAATGGCATTTTTCCCTAAATTTTTCAAATTCAGGATAAAAATAGCGAAGATTTTCCGGAGATATTTCCGGTGGAAATAAGGATGTAAAGCCCGGTGTATCAAGGACATAACTGTCTTCCGCTATAGCAAAGAATTCTGCATGTCTCGTTGTATTTTTTCCACGAGAAATCTTTTCGGAAAGCTCTCCCGTTTCCATCCGCTCTTCTCCCAGGAGAAGATTAATCATAGTGGATTTTCCTACCCCGGAGGGGCCGGAAAAGACTGTAGTCTTCCCTTTCAAAAGAGAAAATATTTTCTCCTTATCCGCATTGGAATTTCCCTGAAAAAAGTAAACCGGAATCTGCGCCTCTTGATAAATACGCTTTATCTCTTCTACGAATGCGCTATCCTCTTCTTCCAAAAGGTCTTTTTTATTAAAGAAGATAAGACAAGGAATTTCCCGTACTTCCAAATGCACTAAAAAGCGATCGATTAAAGGAAAGGAAGGATCCGGACTCTTTACGGAAAAAACAAGTACAGCCTGATCAATGTTACTGACCAAAGGGCGTATTAAGGAATTCTTTCTATCCAGAATCGTTAAAATCTGTCCGCAAAGTTCTTTTTCACTGTCAGGAACAGGACAAATCTCCACCATATCGCCGACTAGGGGCTTTTCTTTTTTATTTCGAAAAAGCCCCTTGGCATGGCATTCGTAGATTCCCGACTTCGTATGTACATAATAGAATCCGCCTACCCCTTTTATGATTTTTCCTACCATACTAAGCCTCCGGATGGAAGTCTAAATCATAGGATGCCAGGATTCGATCATTCTCCGCGTCCACAACTTCGATGGTCCCCTTGGAAACACCGCTTGCTCCGGTAATGCGGTTTAAACTCAGCTGCATCTCACTGCCCAAAACATAGGTTCTTGCAGACTGCAAAGTAGTATAACGGGTTTCTCCGTTAATATCCTGTCTCAGATAAACCACAACCAAAACCGTACCGGAAACCCCGGGGCCTCCACTACCGATACTTACACTTTGATTGATACTGGAAACCCAAGCTTTATCCTGTCCGTTTCTGACCTTTCCTTCGGAACCCGAGCTCACACTAAAGGATATAGCCTGCCCTTCTTCCACATAAGTATCCATCGGAATGCTTTGACTTACAACATAGCCCTTTTCTACGGTAGTACTGGGAATGTACGTAATATTTCCTAAGGTAAGTCCTTCTTCCGCCAATACGCTGATAGCCTCTTCCTCACTCAAATATGATAAGTCGGGCATCAGGACCGGACTTTTACTTAAGCCGATACTTACAGTAATAAGCAATTCTCCCGGCTCCCTTGTACTGGCCTTATTCGTACGAATAATATAGCCTTTCTCCACTGTATCGGAAGCTTCTTCTATCACCGTGTACGGAATTTTCCTATCCTTTAGCTTTGGCTCTAAATCAGCAAGACTCATCTTTTGCAGCGCAGTTAAATCGGAGGGATAGTTCGGATCAAAAAAGCGAATATCTTTTGGCCCCTTGGAAAGAGTGACATAAACTCTGCTGTGCGTACTGTATTTTCCGCCGGGATAGGAAATAATCTGTCCTTCTTCATATTTTTCGGAATATTCTTCTTTTTCCGGATAGATATGAACATCATAATCCGACAAAAAATCTTCCGCTTCCGAAACGGTCTTTCCTACTATTTCCGGAAGAAGATTATCCAATGCGGAAATGGTAATGGCCACCTGCGTACTCTCTTCCGTCACCTTCATTGCAGTTTCCGACTCTCCCGTAATACTCTTTACGGAACGGAGAACCCCCAGTACCTTATATCCGAGGAAAAGAAAAACGGCAACAATCAAAACGACGGATGCAATCGCAAGACCCTTGTAAAGATTGCTGATACCCTGATCCATTTCTTTTCTTCCAAAGATTCGGCTTCCACCCTCCTCTTCTCTTTCCGAAAGAAAACTGCCCTCCGGATCATCCAAAGCAAGCTGTAAATCCTCCCCCATGTCAGCGATGTTCTGATATCGCAGGGAGGCCTTCTTTTGCATTCCTCTCCATACGATATAGTCAATGGCTTTCGATAGCTCTTTTACACTCTCCCGGACCCTGGGAATGGGATCTTCCAAGTGGGAAAATACAACGGACATGGAGTCCTCTCCGGCATAAGGAACTTTTCCGGTCAGCATTTCATAAAGAACACAGGAAAAGGAATATATATCCGAACGAACATCGCTGCTTCCTCGCTTAGCCTGCTCAGGAGAAATATAATGAACCGATCCCATAACTGCCGTGTTGGCTGTTTCCTGTGTAGCCATTCCGGCAATGCCAAAATCCGCTATTTTCACTACCCCTTCCGTACTGATGATAATATTTTGAGGTTTTATATCTCGGTGGATTACCCCCATCTTATGGGCAACGTCCATTCCGTCAATGAGCTGTAAGGCAATTCCGATAGATTCTCTCTCGCTCAGTCTTCCCTTTCTCTGAATAAAATTCTTTAGAGTCACCCCTTCTACCAACTCCATAACAATAAAATGAAGATTCCCCTCATCCACCGTGTCAAAGGTGGATACAATATTTAAATGATTCAGCTTTGCCGCAGACCTTGCTTCCTCCTGGAATGTAGTAATAAATTCCTTATCTTCGGCGTACTGTTCCTTCAAAACTTTGATTGCCACAATACGACCCAGTTTTGTATCTTTTGCCTTATAGACGTAGCTCATTCCTCCTTCACCGATAAGGCTCTCTATTTGATAACGCCCTTGAAGCAGGGCATCCTTCTCTATCCTCATCTTCCCTGCTCCTTTCCAAACGGGTTGACTAAAATTAAAGCAATATTATCTTTTCCCCCATTGATATTGGCTAAATCAATCAAAGCTTGTCCTTTTTCGGCAAGGCTGGCCTTGTCCTTTAAAATCTGTACTATACTTTCATTGTCTACCATATTGCTGAGTCCGTCCGAACAAAGGAAAAACAAATCTCCCTCTTCCAGCTCCTCCTCAAAAAAATCCACGGAGACCTGCTTCTCCGCTCCAATTGCGCGGGTGATGTAGTTTTTATGACTGTAATATTCTTTGGATCCGCGAATCATTTCCCCCCGACGAATCTTTTCTTCTACGTAGCTATGATCCTTCGTCAGCTGTTTCAGTCGATTTTTCCGAAAAATATAAGCCCTGCTGTCCCCTACATTGGAAAGAAAAAGAGTATGTTCCTCTACAAAGGCTGTTACCAGTGTACTTCCCATTCCGTGTAAGTTTACATTGTTTTGGGACAAGGCATAAAGTTCAGCGTTGATGCGATCTATTCCCTTATCCAAGCAATGCACCGGACTTTCCCCCGATATCTCTTTAAGATACGATACAAGACTCTCTACAAGATAGCGGGACGCATAATCGCCCGCCTTATGTCCTCCCATACCGTCAGCCAGTAAAAACAAATTGGGAAATACACCGAGGGTTTCCTTTGTTGCAAAAAGAAAGTCCTGGTTCATTTTTCTCATTTTCCCCTGATCCGTCTTCGCAAAAAATTGCATCAGTCTTCCCTTTCTTCCAGCTCTGCATCCCTTCGAAGCTGTCCGCAAGCGCCGGAGATATCGCTTCCCATCTCTCTCCTTATAGTACAAGTAATGCCATTTTTCTCCAAGCCTTCTTTAAAATGCTGTATTCTTTTTCGATTCGGTGCGGTAAAATCCCTCTCCTTAATGGGATTAACCGGAATCAGATTCACATGCGCCGGAAAATGAACACCTTTTTTCTTTAAAAGCTTGCTTAGGGCCAGAATATCCTCTTCTCCGTCATTGATACCGAATACCAAGGCGTATTCAAAGCTGACTCTTCTTCCCGTCTTTTGAAAATAAAAACGCACCGCCTCCATAACATCCGCTAAAGCATAACGATAGGCAATCGGCATGATTTTCTTCCGCTTTTCATCCGTAGAGGCATGAAGACTTAAAGCGAGGGTAATCCCCAGTTCTTCTTCGGCAAGTTCCCGAATCTTCGGAACAATCCCGCAGGTAGAAAGTGTAATATTTCTTTGAGAAAGGTTTCTACCCGTTTTTCCGCTGATTAAGTGACTAAAACGGAGTACCTCATCATAGTTATCCAAGGGTTCTCCTGAACCCATAAGTACCACATTGAAATCCTGTGACTTTTTCCATTGCCACAATCTGTCCGAGCATTTCTCCGGAACTTAAGTTTCTTGCCAAGCCCGCCAAGGTAGAAGCACAAAAAGCACAGCCCATCTTACAGCCGACCTGTGTGGAAATGCAGGCTGTATTTCCATGGTGATATGCCATAAAAACAGACTCAATCCGATGCCCGTCCGACAATTCAAAAAGAAACTTTTCCGTGCCGTCAATCCGGGAGACATAACGACGATAGAGCTTAGGGAGCATAAGAGTAAAATTAATGCTGAGTTTCTCCCTTAAGTCTTTCGGCAAGTTCTCCATCGCCTGAAAGTCTTCCAGATCTTTTTCCTGTACCCATTGAAAAATCTGCTTTGCTCTATACTTTGGAAATTGCTGTTCCAGCACCCAATCCTCTATTTCCTTCTCTTCTAAATCCCGTAAATTTTGCATGCTCCTCTTCCTAAACAGATATTGCCATTAGGCTCTATCTATCTCTTGAAAAATTACTTTTTTCTTTTTTACCCTATCTTTTTACTTTTATTGATTATTCTACTTTGGATTATGCCTTAGTTCTTTATTCTATCTGTATTTTTCAATACTATATCTTAGCTCTTTATTCTATCTGCATTTTTTATTATTGTGCCTTAAGTTTTTTGATAAAGCTCGCGTAATAAAATCCGTCCCCGGGTTCTCCCGGGAAAAACTTCTTTTCTTTTTCCATCTCATAGGGAAAATGAGCTAGAATAAAGTCTCTATTTTCTTCATTTTCCGCCATAGAAAGCGTACAAGTAGAGTAAATCAGCTGCCCTCCCGGCTTTACATAGCTTTGAACCGTAGAAAGAATCTCCCTTTGCAACTTTTGGAGCGACTCGACTCCTTCTTTTGAAAAATGCAGGCGTAAATCCGCCTTTTTTCCGATAACTCCAAGCCCCGAACAGGGTACATCGCAAAGTACAAGATCAAGACAGCCTTCTCCATTTTTCAAAAAGCGCGGGTCCGGCACTCTGGCGTCCCAAGCCTCTATCCGCATATTTTGAATACCGAGGCGTTTTTTATTTTCCTCAATAAGATAGAGCTTGTCCTTCTTTTCATCTCTTGCATAAACAAGACCGTCTTCTCCCAAAAGACTTGCAAGATGACAGGCCTTTCCTCCCGGAGCACTACAGCAGTCAAGAACCTTAGCCCCCTTTTGTAAATGGGCAAGTTTTGCCACTTCTTGGGAAGAAAAGTCCTGAAAGTGGCCACCTCTCCTAAGAGAAAGCGTTCCTCTTCCATGATATTTCCGGAAACCTTCTCTCCTTCTCCCTTTTCATTTCGAATAAAAAAGCCGCCTTCATCGGAAAGAAATGCCTTGGCAATTTTGACGGTATCATCTAAACCGTAGTCTTTCTTTAAAAATAAAAAAAGCTCCTCGGGTAAGGATAATCCTATTGCATCTTCCTTGTGCTCTGCCTCCAGTTTTTCGAGTAAAAGTTCTTTATCCTTATTAATATTTCGTAAAAACTAGCACTGGAAAAAGGAACCAAGCCCTGTAACTTCCTCTTCTTTAAGTAATTTAAACTCTCATTGATTGCCGCATGAGGCGGAATCTTATCCATAAAAAGGAGCTGATAAACAGAAAGACGCAATACCTGTAAAACAATGGCTTTCATCTTGTTTACCGGTGTTTTGGAATAAAGGGAAAGAAAATAATCCAATTGAATATAGCGTTCTACCGTTCCATGGGAAAGTCTTGTGATAAACGCTTTAGCGCGGGTATCAAAATAGGGACATTCCATAAAAAGTTTTCGCAAAGCAAGATGTAAAAATACACCTTCTTCAAAAACAGAATAAAGCAGTTCAATCACTGCTTCCCGTTCCGTTTTTTTATTTTTATCTCTTTTTTCCGTCTCCAACAACATACCCTCTTAAAAACTCGGCTGCAGCCATCCGATTCTTTCCTTCTACCTGCAGTTCATCCACTTTCAATAAAGCTTTTCCTGTCGATACAAAGAGTTCTTTTTTATCCTTTGAGCTGTAAAACTCGCCCCTTCCCTCCTTCGGAATGTAGGCAAGGTGCATCTTATCTCCCAAATATTCTTCAATATCCTCGTTTTCTATCTTCCCAAGAGAAATACAGTCTTCCGCTTTTTCTGTCTCCACTTCCGCTTTCCAGATTTTAAAGCTTTTTCCATTCGGAAGAATGCTTATGGCATTTGGCCAGGGGATATAGCCTCTCACCTTTCTCTCTATCACTTCCGCTTCCTGATTCCAATTAATAAAGCCGTCCTTTTTCTTGATGATTCCGGTATAACTAGCCTCTTCTTCTTTCTGGGGAATCGCCTTTATCCTGCCTTTTTTCAGTTCTTCCAAGGTTTTTATGATAGAAATACGGGACAGTCTTCCCAATTTAAGAAAGAGACTCTCGGCAGTCTCTCCGGGCTCCAAGCTTAGCCTATCCTGTAAAAGAATGTCACCCGTATCCAGCCCCTCTGCCATGAGCATCGTTGTAATGCCGCTCTCCGCATCTCCGGCGAGCACTGCTGCCTGTATGGGAGAAGCCCCTCTGTACTTCGGAAGAAGCGAGGCATGAACATTGATCGGAGCAATCTTTGGAATATCCAATACTTCCTTAGGTAAAATCTGTCCGAAAGCTGTTACCACTATACAGTCCGGCTCCAAGCTTCTAATATACTCAATACAGTCTCTATCCTCTCGTAAACGCCGGGTGGAAAGGACAGGAATCCCCAAGCTTTCTGCAGCTTTTTTTACCGGGGTCTTTTCTATGATCCCCTTTCTTCCCTTTGCCTTATCTTCTTGGCTTACAACCAAAAGAACCTCATGACCTGCCTCATGAATGGCTTCCAGGCTTTCCACCGCGAAATCCGGAGTGCCCATAAAGACTATTTTCAAATCACATCCTCCTCATCCAGTTCCTCATAAACCACATCCTCCAGTTCTCCTTCTACCTTTTCCGTATAAAGGACTCCATTTAAGTGGTCGTTTTCATGAGAAAAAGCCCTTGCCAAAAAACCGCTGGCCTCTAATGTATACTCCTGCATATTTTGGTCCAGCGCCTTAACTTCTATCTTCATAGGCCGGGTAACAATACCTTCTTTTCCGGGAACGGAAAGACATCCCTCTTCTCCCGTCTGTACTTCTTCACCCAAGATTCGGATCTCCGGGTTAATCGCAACATAACGGTTTCCGTCACCGATATCCACCACGAATATCTGCTTTAAGATTCCCACTTGAGGAGCGGCAAGACCCACTCCGTTTGCATCATACATGGTTTTCAAACATATCGGAAATCAATTCCTGTAAACGCTCCGTCATTTCTTTTACCGGTTTGGTTTTTTTCTCCAAAATAGAATCGCCTATGGTTCTAATTGTACGAATAGCCATCTTCTTCCCTTTCTTTCCTCTGTTTCTTCTTTTATTCCTCTGTTTCTTCTTCTATTCCTTTTTCTTCTTCAATTGAACTCTATTCTCATCGAAATCATCCTTTGTTTATCTTATATGACCTCTGCCATTTTCACCATTACAGTAAATCAAACTGCAGTAAAATCAGATTTCTTTTATCCGCCTTTTTCAGTTCCTGCATAAAGCTGTCCCTTAATTGCAAAATTATATCATGGGACTCATGCTTAATATAGATGATTTTTCTAAAATTATCTTTCAGTTTATAGACTGTAGCCGGAAAAGGACCATAGATTTCTCCGCCTTTTTCCTCTATTTTTTGTTGAATTCCGGGAAGAATCCTTGCCAGAATCAGTTCTAAATATGCTTCTTCCGTGTAAATACATTGGATAGCCAGCATTTTAGAAAAGGAGGGTAAGAAAGTCGTTTTCTAAACTTTTTTTCTTCCTCATAGAACTTTTTATAGTCCTGCTCCACAGCAAGCTGTAAGGTCGAATTATCAGGCTGATAGCTCTGAATGATGACTTCTCCCTTTTTCTCTCCACGACCGGCTCTTCCGGAGACCTGAGTAAGCAGTTGATATGCCCACTCTCCCGCCTGAAAATCCGACTGCAAGAAAACCTGATCCGCTGCCAGAATGCCAACCAGAGTAAGGTTTGGAAAATCATGTCCCTTTACAATCATCTGTGTTCCCAAAAAGAATATCCGCTTTCTCCTCGGAAAATTCGTTCAGTATTTCTTCGTACTTTCCCTTTCTTTTAGTTGTATCCCGGTCCATTCGCAAAATCCTGGCATCGGGAAACGCAGCATGGCAGATGCTTTCCAGTTTTTCCGTTCCTACCCCGAACGCAGCCAGATACTTGCTTCCGCAGTTCGGGCAATTCTTCGGCAAAATACTTTGGTAGCCACAATAATGGCACTGCAGTCTTCCATTTTTATGCAGATTTAAGCTAACGTCGCAGTGCGGGCAACGTAGAGCCTCACCGCATTTCCTACAACTCACAAAAGGCGCATAGCCTCTTCTGTTCATAAAGAGCATACTCTGCTCCCCTTTTTCCAGCCGCTCTCGAATTGCTTTTTCCAGTGCTCTTGAAAATATGGAGCGATTTCCCTCTTCCAGTTCTTTTTTTAAATCTACAATATGAATTGCAGGTAAGACACTTCCGCTCTTCGCTCTTTTTTCCAAGCTAAAACAGGGGAGTTCTCCACTTTCTACCTCGGAAAAAATCTGTACCGAGGGTGTCGCCGTACCAAAGAGAAGCTTCGCAGAAGACAGCTCCGCCCTCTTTTTTGCTACATCTCTTGTTTCATAGCGAGGCGTCGTTTCCGACTTATAGGAACGGTCTTGTTCTTCATCCATAATGATAAGCCCCAGATTGGAAAAAGGTGCAAAAAGAGCAGAACGAGGGCCCATGAGAATCTTTACTTCACCGGAACGGCACTTTTCCATACTTTCCACGCGCTCTCCCTGGCTCATCTTGGAATGAAGTACGGAAAGCATGCCGGGGAATCGTTGTTCTATGCGGGAACGGGTCTGAAAGCTGAGAGAAATCTCCGGAATCAGAAAGATGACTTCTTTCCCCTCTCGGATATAATCCTCCATAAGTTGTAAATATACCTCCGTCTTTCCCGATCCCGTTACTCCGAAAAGTAAAGCAGAGTCTTTTCCGGAGGAAAAATTCTGTCGAATGCCATGAAGGACCTTCTTTTGTTCCGGGGTAAGCTCTATGGGAGACTCCTCCCGTTTTAAAAGAACTGCAGCCGGCTTTCCTCTTTTTTTAGTTCTCTTTTTAACCGGCAAAACAGTTTTTAGACATTGGTTCAAGGTACAGCCATACTCTTTGCTCATCCAGACAGCAAGGTTCAGGAGTGTATTTTCCAAAGAAAATTCTTTTTCCAAAGGAGAAAGAATATCCCGGAGCTTTTCCTCCGGGTACTCCGAGCTTTCACTCAGTTTTAGTACATATGCCCTCTTTTTCTCCCGTCCGAAAGGAACTAAAACAGGATCCCCGACATGGAGTTCCATGTCTTTGGGAATCCTATAGCTAAAACTTTTATCTATTGCCTCATGGCTGATGTCTACAATAACCTCGGCGTACAAAATCTCTCCTTGTAATTTCATATGGAATAAATATCGAATATATATTTATCCCACTTTACTATTTTCTACCGTAAGCGGATGTTTTTCTATGAGTTTATCTATCACTTTGGATAAGGATAAAGAATGTGATGCCTTAAACAGTACGACGTCTCCGCTCTGAATCTCCTTTTCCACTTCCTTCTCAAGCTCTTCCAAAGACAGGAATGCAGCTCCGGGAATTTTTTTCTCTCCCAAGCCTTTCCATATTTCTTTGGATTTTTCTCCCAAGGTAAATAAGCAGTCAATAGAAAGTGCTCTCATTTCCTCTCCTATTTCTCTGTGAAGAAGAAGCTCATCTTTTCCAAGTTCATTCATATCGCCAAGAACGGCAACTCTTCTTAAACCTTTCTCCTCGGATAAAACGCGGAGCGCAGCCCTCATGGAGTCGGGAGAGGCATTGTAACTGTCATCCAAAATCTGAATTTCGTCTTTCGTAACAATTTTCTCTCCTCTTCCGGGAAGTCCTCTAAAGGCAGAGATGGCTCTAACCGCAGCTTCTTTGGAAACACCTAAACACTCTGCTAAAAGGAGGGCGATGCCTGCATTTTCTTTCATATGCTCACCGGGAACGGAAAGAGGCATTTCCTCCTTTTCATAAAAGAAAAGAGAAAGTTCTCTATTTCCCAAAAATCCCATGTCGTGAATTTTCTCCGGCGTAAGTTGAGAGAGAATCGGATCTTTTTTCGGAAGATAGAGTTCTACTTTTCCGGATTCCCCATCAGAATATGCAACTTTTTCAAAACAGGTATTTTTCCTTGCTTTGCATATTTTCGAGATGCGCATCACCAATATTGGTCAATACCGCCATATTCACAGAGCACATCCGGGCAAGCCTCTCCATTTCTCCCGGAATAGAGACTCCCATTTCGATAACACTGATTTCCTGCCCGGCCTTTGCCATATCAAAAAGAGTTATGGGAACACCGACCTGAGAATTGGCATTTCCTTTCGTCTGAAACACCTTTTTTTCGGAGGAAAGTGCAGCCGCAATCATTTCTCTGGTCGTGGTTTTCCCAACCGACCCGGTGACCCCGATCAACGTACCTCGATATTTTTTTCTGCAAAATGCACCAAATGCCTGCAAAGCCGCTAAAGTATCAGGTACAGGATAAAAATGTACATCCGGATATTTTTTTTGCAATTCCGCACTATCTTCTGCAGTAAGAATATGCCGTGCCCCGTTCTCTATGGCCATCGGAATAAAGCGATGGCCATCCACCTTTTCTCCCTTTAAGGGTACGAAAAGCGCAGAGTTGCAATCCTCCTTGGAATTAATTACGATATGCTCGACTACAGAAAATAACTCTTCAAAATCCACCATTTTCCATCTCCAAAGTACTCTGTTGTTTCAATCTGTTTCTATTTTTTTGCCCTGTTTATTTCTTCCCTTAACTTAGGATAAAAATCAGTCCAGCTTTGCCGCTTCTTCCAAGATAACTTCCCTATCCACAAAACGAGTAAACTCTCCATTTACCTCATTATATTCCTCATGTCCTTTTCCGATTACGGCTATCAAATCTCCCCGTCTTGCATTCTTTAAGGCATAGGCAATCGCCTCTCTTCTATCGGGAACGGAAATATAATTCTTTGTTTTCTTTGAAAGAGTAGATTCAATATCGCGAATGATATCCTCTGTCTTTTCGTAACGGGAATTGTCTGCAGTAAGTATCGTAAAATCAGCCATTTCTCCGGCTACTTCTCCCATACCGTAACGTCTATCCTTGGAACGGTTTCCTCCACAGCCGAACACTACAATGAGCCTTTCAGGCTGATATGCCTTTAAGGTTTGTAGAAGATTTTTCATTCCCATGGCATTGTGTGCATAATCCACAATCACGGTATATCCGTCTCTTTGCAAAGCAACTTCCATTCTTCCGTTCACTCTTGAATCTTTGCTAAGGCTGACTTGACTTTATCCATCGGAATCTTTAATAAAGCCGCCAAAGAAATCGCCGCCAAGGCATTGTATACATTGTATTTGCCGGGAAGATGATTGAAAATACTTTCCACCTCTTCACCATGTATAAAATCAAAGCGGGTACCGATAAAATCATCCTGTCTCAGATTTTCGATATTCTTTGCCTGAAATTCCGCTTTTTTCTCTAAGGCAAAGCCGTGACAGGGACAGGGGGCATTTTCCCAAAACTCATCTGCAAAGTCCGCATCCATATTGATGAGTCCCTGCTTGGACTGGTTAAAAATCCTGGACTTGTAATACTTGTATTCTTGAAAATCCTTATGTTCATTTTCCCCGATGTGGTCTTCCTCTATATTCGTAAAAATGCCATAGTCGAAAAGGATTTCATCCGTCCTGTGCATCTTAAGCCCTGTGAAGAAGCTTCCATCACTACAGCAGTGCAGCCTGCTTCTTTCATTTTTCGGAAGCTTTCCTGCAAAGTATAGGATTCAGGCGTTGTGTTCTTGCTTTCTTCATGAATTCCGGCGTAATCGATTCCTGTAGTTCCGATGAGTCCCGTGCGATATCCGGCCTCTTCCAAAATACTCCGTACCATACTGGCCGTTGTCGTCTTTCCCTTTGTTCCGGTAATACCGATCACAAGCATTTCTTTAGCGGGATAATGAAAGTAGCAGGCAGAAAGCCGAGCCAAAGCAGCCCGGGCATTTTCCACCTTGACTATAGAAAGTTTCTCTGTATTCTTTCCTTCCAAAGGTAGCTCCTCCAGTTCTTTTTCTACAACAAAAACTCGGATCCCCTTTTCTAAAAAGCTCCGGAATCTTATCATGGGAGTCCATTTTGCTTCCTCTCATGCAGAGAAAGAGATCTCCCTTCTCCGCTTTTCGGGAGTCATAAGAGATTCTCTTAACTTCTTCCTTTTCCGGCTCCCCCAAAAGAATTTTATATTCTTTTAATGCTTCTACCCACTCTTTCATCATATCCTCACCATCTTCGAAAAACAGCAGTAATTCATATATTCTTTTACATAAGAGAATGGCCCCTTAAGGGGCCATTCCATATTAAAACAGTCCTACAGTTTTTCCGTCTATAACATCAATTTTCTCTGCAGCAGGAACCTTCGGTAATCCCGGCAAAGTCATAACATCTCCGGTTAAGCAAACTACGAATCCCGCTCCGGCTGAAACATAAACTTCTCTTACCGTAATGGTAAAACCTTCCGGTCTTCCAAGGAGTGTAGGATCATCCGACAAGCTGTACTGTGTCTTTGCCATACATACCGGATAATTTCCGAATCCCAGCTCTTCCAGATTCTTTAATTCCTTCGATGCCTTAGCTGCAAACTGTACATCCTTAGCTCCGTAGATTTCCTTAGCTATCTTTTCTACCTTTTCCTTAAGAGGAAGCGTTAAATCCTGAATCGGATGGAAGTCCAGACGGCTTTTCGAGCTGTGCAAGCACTGCCTTTGCAAGAGCTTCTCCACCGGCTCCGCCCTTTCCGTAAACTTCCGATAAAGCAAAACCAACACCCTTTTTCTCACAGAAATCAGCAATCCACTGTAATTCTTTTTCGCTGTCTTGCGGGAAGCGGTTGATGGCTACCACAAGGGGAAGTCCAAACTTCTTCACGTTTTCAATATGCTTCTCAAGGTTTACGATTCCCTTTTCAAGAGCTGCAATATTCTCTTCTACCAAGTCAGTCTTCGCAACACCGCCGTTGTACTTTAAAGCACGTACGGTTGCCACAATTACGGCACAATCCGGGCGAAGATTTCCAAGCTGACATTTAATATCCAGGAACTTCTCCGCTCCGAGATCCGCTCCGAAACCTGCCTCTGTTACGGCGATATCCCCAATCTTTAAAGCATACTTTGTAGCCATGATGGAGTTACATCCATGTGCAATATTGGCAAAAGGTCCACCATGAACGATTGCCATATTGCCTTCCAGAGTCTGTACAATATTGGGCTTAATCGCATCCTTAAGTAGTACAGCCATAGATCCTACTGCACCGAGTTCTTTTGCCCTTACCGGTTCTCCCTTACGATTGTAAGCTACTATAATTTTGGAAAGACGATCCTTTAAATCCTCAAGATCATTGCTAAGGCAAAGAATAGCCATGATTTCCGATGCTACCGTAATGATGAAATGATCTTCTCTCACTACGCCGTCACCGGGTCCGCCTAAACCTACAATAACATTTCGAAGACACCTGTCATTCATATCCAGACATCTCTTCCACTGAATACGCTTCAAATCGATATCCAGTGTGTTACCCTGTTTGATATGGTTATCCAAAAGAGCGGCAAGAAGGTTATTTGCCGCAGTAATGGCATGGAAATCACCGGTAAAATGAAGATTCAAATCTTCCATGGGAACTACCTGAGCATATCCGCCGCCTGCTGCTCCGCCCTTTACTCCGAAGCATGGTCCAAGGCTCGGCTCTCTAAGAGCCACCACTGTATTCTTTCCCAAACGATTCAGAGCATCAGTCAAACCAACAGAGGTCGTGGTCTTGCCTTCTCCCAGAGGAGTGGGGTTAATAGCAGTTACCAGAACCAGTTTTCCGTCTTTTTGATCTTTCCGCTTTTCGAAAACGGAGGGAGAGAGTTTTTGCCTTGTACGGCCCGTAAAGCTCCAGGTCATCCTCAGAAATCCCGTACTTTTTTGCGATGTTGACAATTTTGTCTAATTTTTTCTCCTGCGCAATTTCCAGATCTGTTTTCATTCATTCACTTCCTTTCTTGTGCAATAAAGTCATTAAGTTCTTCTATACTCATTAAGACCCGTCTTGCTTTTGTGCCTTCCTCCTCTCCACAACATGGGCATCCGCAAGCTGATCCATGATTCTCGCCGCACGATTAAAACCAATTCTGAACTTTCTTTGTAAATACCCTATACTGGCCTTTTCTGTTTCGATTACCGTTTCTGCCGCCTCATAAAAGAGCTCATCTCTGTCTTCCCCTGCAACGGACACATTTTCCTCCCCTGTCCCTTGCTCTATACTGTTCGTAATAGAATCATTATATTCCGCTTCTCCTTGACTCTTCAGGAAATCCGTAACCTTTCCGACTTCCTCATCCGAGACGAAGGCACCTTGCACACGTATCGGCTTTGGAAGATTTTGCGGGAAGAAAAGCATATCTCCCTTTCCAAGGAGCTTCTCCGCACCGTTCATATCAATAATGGTACGTGAATCCACACCGCTACTTACAGCAAAGGCAATTCTAGAAGGCACATTTGCCTTAATCAGTCCGGTTATAACATTTACCGAAGGACGCTGGGTGGCAATAATCAGATGCATACCGCAGGCTCTTGCCAACTGTGTCAGACGGACAATTGCATCCTCTACTTCTTGTGCAGAAACCATCATCAGGTCCGCAAGTTCATCAATAATGATGATAATCTGCGGGAGAATATTCAGTCCTTCTTTCTCCCTCTCCTCCTCGGACATCTTTTTTACCTTTTCATTATAACCGCTTAGGTCTCGAACGGAAAGCTTTGCAAAGCTTTTATAGCGATTTGTCATCTCAGCTACAGCCCAATTCAGTGCGGATGCCGCTTTTTTAGGATCTGTTACCACCGGAATGAGAAGATGCGGTATGCCGTTATAGACCTGCAACTCCACAACTTTCGGGTCCACCATAATCATGCGGACTTCTTCAGGACTGTATTTATATAAAATAGACATAATCAAAGTATTGATGGAAACGGATTTTCCGGCGCCGGTCGCCCCTGCTACCAAAAGGTGGGGCATCTTGGCAATATCCGTTACCACCACTTTTCCGGCAATGTCTTTTCCGACACCGAAAGCCAGCTTCATTTTATTTTCCTGAAAATCCGGAGAAGACAAAATATCACCCAGGTACACAACCTGACTATTCTTATTGGGTACTTCAATTCCAACGGCAGACTTCCCCGGAATCGGTGCTTCAATACGAATATCCGCAGCTGCAAGACGCATCTTAATATCATTACTGAGAGAAACAATTTTAGCAAGCTTTACTCCTTGCTCCGGCTGCAACTCATAACGTGTTACGGCAGGGCCGACAGAGACATTACTGATACTCACCGTGATGCCGAAGCTTTTTAAAGTTTCCTGCAGGGTGCGTGCGTTCTTCTCTATCTCATTACGCTCGTTTGCATTTTTATCCTTTGCTCTCTTCAGTAAAGACAAAGGGCGGAAAATGATAAGGCGGAGTTTCCTTTACAATGCTGATTTCCTCCTCTTTCTTATCCGCAATTCTCTTGTGTAGCTTCTCTCTGTCAGAAGCAATTCGTCCCTCCGGAAGCCGTCTCCACTACTCTGGTAGAGCTGTCCTGACTCAAAAGCTTCTCCTTAAGCTCCCATTCTTCATCCAAATTTTCTATCTGAACAGACGAAGAGATCTCTTCTTTTCTGTCCTCCATAGTTAAATTTTGAATTAAGTCATTTTTCTTCTATAGGAAATCTTATCCGATTCACTTAATCCCGGAAAGAAATGGGTTTCTTCTCCTCATCTTATCTTCACAGGCGAAACAAATCCTCTCTCTTCCTTAAAATCTTCCAGATGAAAATCTATGCGGAAAAATCCACTCCCTGTAGCCGTAAGACTCTTTTTCTTTCTCTTCCCTCAAGGGCTTCTCTCGCTGTGTGAAATACGCTGAATATCCTCCTTGGCTCTCCGTCCGGCTTTTTCCGCAGTATGCACGGAATAAGAAGCAAATAAACTCATAATCGGTTTTTCTGTAATAAAAACCAGAGACAGAAGAATCAAAAAGAAGAGAACAAATAAAGCCCCCAGCTTTCCGAGCAGGAGAGAAAGAATAAACAAAACAGCATTCCCGATTGCCCCGCCTCCCGCAATCAGGGCAGACCAATCCATAGGAATTTCCTTTCCCAAAAAGCGGTAGCAAAAACTCTCGTCAAGAGGTAACAAACAACGATTGCAACGCTCCTCCGAGAGGCATTTTCCTTATCTTGACCACTCATATAAAAAAACAAAACGAAGAGTAAAAGAAAAGGAAACAAAAAGCTGAAGCTTCCGAATAAAACAAACTGCAGATGTTGCAGTATTTCTCCAACAAAGCCGCAAAATCCCAAATTACTGAAAAAGCAAAAAGGAAAAGGCAGATGAAAAATCAATGCTACCCTCTTTCCTTATTCCGAATCCATTATTTTGTTTTCTGTATTCTGCTTTGTCTTAGCGCTTTTTCTCACGCTCTGTTTTCTACTTCTTCTTGCTGCCATATGCTCCTACTCATTCTTTATAATCTAAAGGACAGTATACAACAAAATGTCAAAAAATAGAAGAATCGGGCATAGAAAACAGTGCTAGGAACTTTCTTCTTTTTCCGGCAGAAAAGTTTCCGCAAATCGATCTTTTACAAAATAAAAATGCAAGGCGGGACGCCCATGTCGAAGTTTTTTCTTTCCCTCCGAAAATTCTCCCTCATCTTCCTTGCCCTGCTGAATCAGATCTAAAGGCAAGAAGCTTTTGCCAAAATTCTGCTCGCGGAACGGGGAGTAATTCCCAAAAGCTCAGCAACAGACTGTGCATTGATTGCACTTTGGGGAGAGAGTTCATAGAGGCTGATCAATTTTAAAATATTATTCTCATGAATACCGTGCTCCTTGGCAAACGCAATTGCTTTTTCATTGTTATAATTATAAATCAACTTCAAATTTTGAGAGAGCGGTCCCATGAGCTTCCCCTCTTCTTCCATAAAGAAAGCATCATTCCTGCCATAACGATTGCATTCCATAAGGGCATGCTCTGCATAGTAGCGGCTTCTTTCATTTGAACTGCTCCAAACCGATTCCCAGTCTAAAAGGAAACGACAAATTCTTTTACATTGCATCAGTGTTTCCTCAAGGAGCGGAAATATTTCCGTCTCCGGAGAGATCGCTGCACTGATTGCAAACTGATTAAAGCCTTTTTCAATCGTAAAACGATGATGCTTTTCTTTTCGATACCTTGTCAGAAAATGATAGACCTCCGCCTCTCTGTATTCCTGTTCCTCTTTCTCTACCTCTTCCGAGAAAGGTAAACGGAGCAATACGGAAAGACTTTTTTCCTCGGTAATCGTACTTAAACGAAGTTCATCCAAAGCATGCTGAATAGATGCCCGAATCATATCTTCATCCGGAAAAACAGCCACATAAGGGATCTGTAAAGCATCCAGCGCTTTCAGATTGTTAATACTTCTGGAAAGAATCATGTCAATCTTTCCCTTATCCCAAAGCTTCTTCGCAAACTCCGTAATATGCTTATAGTCATAGTGCTCTTCCGTGTAAAAATAAGGTCTTTCCGATTCGGAAAGGTATTTTCCGATTTCCATATAATGATTGGTTTCTGTCAGAAAGTCGCAGAACACCCTATTCAGAGGAATATCTTTATGCTCCATTTGAAAATGCAGGAGAATAGACAGAACGTCAATAGGCTCGTATGCCGTAAAAGCACAGGGAATGCGAATGTCCGGAAATTTCTTTAAGATATAGTGATAGCCTAATTCACCGGAGAAGAAAATAACATCGCACTTTTTCCGGCAGTCCTCATAAATCTTGTCTATATCGCTTAATTCTTTATAAATATAGGGATAAAACCGGCATTCAAAACTATTGTCCTGCAGAAGCTTACCAATCGGCTCAAGAGACTTTTCAGGACTGACTATGGCAACTGAATACATAAACACTTCCTCTCTTCCATTCAGTTTCTATACCAAGAATTGTTATCACAAATTTAGGACAAAGTCAATTAAGTCTCAAATCTGTTCACCGAACTCGTCTTAAACCTTTTCGCCGGACTCAATTCTTTCTGCTAAATCGGAAAGATACTCCCATCTTTCCCATTTTTCTGCAAGCTTTCTTTCCGCTTCTTCCTTTTTCTTCTGCAGCTCCTGCAAAAATACAAAATCCCTGGCATTTTCTACACTGCTCTTCTCCAGTTCTTCCAGCTCTTTCTCCAGTTTGGCAATATCTTCCTCTATATTCTCATAATCTTTTTTCTCATGGTAGGACATCTTAAGAGCTCTTTCACCACGCCAGGATTTTTCCTTTTTCTCCGTTCCTTCAGTTTCTGTCATTTTCTTTTCCGACACTAATCCATTTTCACTTTGCTCACGAAGAAGCTCTACCTGATAGTCGGTATATCCGCCTTCAAATTGGCGAATCTGCCCATTTTCCTGAAAAACAAAGAGTCGATTGACCGTTCTGTCCAAAAAATAGCGGTCGTGGCTTATGCTTAAAACAATTCCGGAAAAATGATCCAAAAAGTCCTCCAAAACCATAAGACTTGCGATATCCAAATCATTGGTCGGCTCATCCAAAAAGAGCACATTGGGTGCAGACATCAGAATCCGCAGAAGATAAAGTCTTCTCTTCTCCCCTCCGGAGAGTTTCGCAATCGGAGCAAACTGCATTTCCGGAGTAAACAGAAAACGCTCAGCCATTTGCTCTGCGGAAATAAGACCTTCCGTAGTAGGAAGGTAATCCGCAATATCTTTAATGCTGTCTATAACCCGCTCTTCCTCTTTCAGCTCTTCATTTTCCTGACGAAAATAGGCAATCTTTACAGTCTGACCTATTTCCACTGTTCCGGAATCCACAGGAAGCTCTCCCAGTATTGCCTTCATCAGGCTCGACTTTCCCGCCCTGTTTTCCGATAATCCTGATACGGTCATTTCGTAAAAAATGATAAGTGAAGTTGGAAAACAGCTCTTTTTCCCCATATTTTTTACTTAAATCATCAATCAAAATAGTGGTCTTTCCCAGTCTGGTATAAATTGAGGACAGCTTCAGCTCCTCTTCTTCGCTTGGCCCATGCATTTGGGAGAGTTTTTCATACCGGTCCAATCTCGCCTTTTGCTTTGTACTTCTTGCCTTTGCTCCTCTCCTCACCCATTCCAGCCTTTCTTTCTAAGAAGATTCTGTCTGGCTCTCTCCTTTGCAAGAGCCGTCGACATTCGACTCGCTTTCTCTTCCAAATAGCGATCGTATTTACAGTCGTAGGAAACAAACCGGGCGCCATCCAACTCAACAATCCGATTGCAAACGCTATCCAAAAAATAACGATCATGGCTTACCAAGAGGATACTTCCTATATTGCATCAGCTTTTTTTCAAGCCACTCTGCAATTTCTTCATCAATGTGGTTGGTAGGCTCATCCAAAAGAAGCAAATCCGGCTCCGTATTTAAAACAGCAAGAAGTGCCAGCTGTTTTCTTTGTCCTCCGGAAAGGATCTTACAAGCTGCGTAGTAGTCCAAAAGACCGATTTCCTGCATAATCTTCTTCCCTGAAAGCTCTCCTTCCGCATCGTCCATATCGAATTTGAAAATGTTCTTCAGCACATCTATAATTCTTTCTTCATCCGGAAACTTTGTTTCCTGACGTAAGTAGGAAATCTTTAAATTTCTTTTTTTTACGACAGAACCGCTGTCCAACGCCTCTTCTCCCGCAATGATTCTGAGTAGCGTTGATTTACCGCCTCCATTTTTTCCAATAAGAGCTACCTTCTCCCCCTCTTGCAAATAGAAGCTTGCTCCTGAAAATAAAACCTTATTTTGAAAGCTTTTGCTGCCATTCTCTACATTGACAATGCTTAATGCCATATTTTCTCCTTACTTAAATACTATATCTTTTCCTGCTTTAACTTCTTTAAACACTTATAAAATGCAGGAATCAAAAAAGAATCCGCAAAAATCCATGCCAAGGGAGATGCAAAGCAAGCTGCGATATAGCCAAAAATAGGAATAAAGACAACTCCTACGAGTGACCTCGCAATCATCTCACTTACTCCTGCAAGCATGGCAAAACCCGAAAATCCCATTCCCTGAATGGAAAAGCGCCATACATTGACGATGGTAAGCGGACTATAAAAAAGAGAATTATAGATTAAAAACTGCCTTGTCATGGTAAGCACTTCTGTCTCTTTGGCGTCAATAAAAATCTTCGGAATTTCTCCACCCGCAAAAATAAGAATCACACAAATCAAGATAGCATAAAAAGCACCTAATTTTGTGGCTTCCCAAACACCTTTTTTAATTCGCTGATATTCTCTTGCCCCCGCATTTTGTCCACAGTAGGTTGCCATGGATGCCCCCAAGGCATCGAAAACACAGCAGCAAAAACCGCTGATTCTCTGTCCGGCAGCAATGGCAGCCATAGGGGATGCACCTAAGCCGTTCACCGCAGTCTGCAATACAACGGATCCGATTGCGGTAATGCTGTACTGCAATCCCATGGGAATGCCCATAAACAAAAGCCGCTTATAGTAATGTCTCTCCCAACGTAACTCTCCCTTTCTAAATTTCAAAATAGGGAACTTTTTCCGCATATAAGCCAAGCAGAGTAGCCCGGAAAGAAACTGAGAGATTACAGTAGCATAGGCAGGACCATCCACTCCGAAACCATAAAAGTAAATACTCACAAAGTCTAAAATAATATTCAAAACTGCGGCAAAAATCAAAAATAGAACCGGCGTCCTGGAATCGCCCAAAGAACGGATGATGGAGCTTGTCATATTGTATAAGAAGGTTGTGGGAATCCCCAGAAAAATAATAAAAATATATTTGTAAGCATAAGTAAAGGTTGCTTCCGGCGTATTCATCCCATGCAAAATAGCCTTTGTAGACAGTCCAATAACTGCGGTCATAATTACAGAGAAGATGAGATTCAGCCAAAGAATATTTCCTATATATTTTCTCAGTTTCTCTTCCTGCTTTGCACCGAATTTCTGCGCAACAGGAATAGAAAAGCCGGAACAGCAACCAATCACAAAACCGTTAATCATAAAACTGATTGCTCCGGTTGAACCAACGCCGGCAAGGGCATTCAGCCCCAAAAGCTTGCCGACAATAATAGTATCCACCATGCTGTAAAACTGCTGGAAAAGAATCCCGAGCAGCATCGGTAAGGCAAATCGTAAAATCAACTTCATGGGATCGCCCTTACTAAGATCCAACATAGCTGTTTTGTTCTTCTCTTCTTTTATCTTCTCTATCTTCAATTTCTCTTCCCTTAACTTCTCTATCTTCAATTTCTCTTCCCTTAACTTCTCTTCTTTCATCTCATTTGGTGGCGGATAGAAACTTCGAAATCGCATTTTTTATGTCATTATTCAATAATATCAACACAATTATCCTGTACCATTAAAATGGTTTTTATAGGTTTGTATACTCTTTCTTCTCCTGCTGTTTTTACCTTGTGAACCTCTACTTTGGTCTCTCCTGCTTTATGCCGTACATGGCTTCCTTGCTATGCTACCGCTCCACCTATCCTTTTACACAAACATTAGTTTGCCTTTTGCTTTTGGGATAGCTATGCCGTCCTCATTCGCCACCTCTAGCCACTCCGCTATAACTATTTCGGCGTTGCTTATGGCTTCTGCTCTTGTCTTTCCGCCTGCAAAGCATCCCTTTAGCTCTGGAATTTCTGCTATGTACAAATTATCTTCTTCCGACCAGTACAGTATAATTTCATAATTTCCCATATTTACCATTTTATGCGACCTTTTTAAAATCAATAATCGCAATTTCTTGTAAGCTCTTTTTTACACTCTCTACAATGGACTCGAGTTTTTTGATTGTTTCGGCTGTATAGTATTCTTCGTTGCACTCTTTGCATTTAAGACAAGGAACATTTCTAATAATTATTACAATGTTGCCTAAGTCTGTTACGTCCGTTGTAAGACTCTCGTACATCTCATTTTTACATGATACGCATTTCATGCTATTTTCTCCTCTCTTTAAAGCCAGACTCCCATATATCTAAATCGGGATAGTAAGCAGTTATCAAATATAAATATTCTCCGTCTCTACTTACTACCATATGCATAGCCTTACCTTTTTTACTTTTCCCAAGGGTTAGACAACTCGGAAAAGGTTTATCATCGTCATAGTTCGCTATGATTTCGCAATCCGCAAGGCAAGAAATAACATCCTCGATATAGATATTTCGTTCGGTCATTCTGCTTTTTGCGTGCTTTGATACGATAATCTTTTCTAAGTCTGAAAATCCTATAATATCTTTAATATCCATTTTTGCCCTCTATACCTTAAACATTTTTTTCTCGTATTCAGCCATTACACACATACCTCTTCAACTCTTTCAGTCAAAAAGACAATTTTCGCATGTTCTAGAGGTTGATTATTTAATTTTAAGAGGTCGGGGACAGCCATGCGCACCCTCTCTATTAGCACATCAAGCGACCCACTTTCAAGTACAAGCCATTTGATATCTTCGCTCGTAGCTACCCATACGCTCGCTTCGGCGTCCCATAGTAAATTTACTGTATAACTCATGCTTTCATTTCCTTTCTTATACCCTAAATATTTCTTGCCCCGTGTAGGCGTTTAATGCTTTCTTTATGAAAGTATTCATAGGTACGCTATCCGCTTGCTCTTTCAAAGTGTCGTATTCAGATAGCTGTATAGAAAAGGGAATCCGTTTAATTTTTTCTCTCTCGTACTTTAATAAATACTCTTTTCTTTTATCATCCATTCGTATCTACCTCCTAAAAAGAGTATAGCATAAAAATATTATTATGCACATAACAATATTACACAAAGATATGTGCATACATTTTGTGAAATATTCCGAAAATCATCCATTACAGGCATGGATTTATTTCTGCTGTAATAAAAGAATTCAGACCCGATTTTATACTGACAACGAAACTTCCTAGGAAAGAACAAAAAGATATCTACACACCTTCGGAAACAGAAGTCATGCAGGTTTTTAAGTGTTTAAAGGAATCCCCACAGCTTAGCAGGCGTTACATTCCTGTCTACCTTGGTGCAATGGGCTTGAAAATGCTTCGGAAAAATATCTCAATCACTTTAACAATGACCATTAAAAACGTGGGCGGTTTCGTGGGCGGGTGCACCGGAAAAACCATTCTTTTTTTAGGAATATGCGTTCTTGTTTCACACCCTTAAAACAGCAAAAAACCTTAGATTTCAAGCCGTTCTAGGCTATCTTCCTAAGGTTTTACAATAGCAGGGGATGAGGGATTCGAACCCCATCGGCGGTTTTGGAGACCGTTGCTCTACCCTTGAACTAATCCCTTTGTTGAAAAAACAACGTTGTCATTCTACTCTAGATTTTAAAGATTGTCAACGCTTCTCTTATGTTTTTTACAGGAATCAATTCAATATCCTTGCTTGTATAAACATCCTTCTGGAAATGATAAGCCGGTAAAACAATACGACGAAATCCAAGTCTTTTAGCCTCTTCTATTCTTTGCTTACTCTGACTTACCGCTCTGACTTCTCCGGAAAGTCCCACCTCTCCAAAAACCATAATATCTTCTTTGATTGGAATATTTCGGTAGCTGGAAAGAAGAGCCATGAGGACCGCCAAGTCCACAGAGGGCTCGGAAATTCGCATTCCCCCCGTAATATTGATAAGCATCAAACTTGGAGCACTCTATCCCTAAACGTCTCTCCATAATGGCAAGGAGCATATTCAGGCGATTATAGTCCATTCCGTTTGCTGTACGCCTCGGAATGCCGAAGCTTGTGGGAACCAAAAGGCCTTGTATTTCCATAAGAAGCGGTCTCGTCCCCTCTATACCGGATGAAACAACGGATCCCGATGACTCCACAGCTCTTCCGGAGAGCAGAAATTCGGAAGGGTTCTTCACTTCCTCCAAACCGCTTGCTTCCATGGTAAATACAGCAATCTCATTGGTGGAACCGAAACGGTTTTTCTGCCCATAGAGGATTCGTAGCTGTGTATTCTTCTCTCCTTCAAAGTAAAGAACCACATCGACCATATGTTCCAAAATCTTCGGTCCTGCTACGTTTCCATCCTTTGTGACATGACCTACAATACCTATAGCAATTCCTTTTTCCTTTGCAATACGAAGAAGGGAAGCTGTACATTCTCTGACTTGACTAACCGAACCGGGAGACGCGGCAATTTCCTCCAAATACATGGTTTGAATGGAGTCAATGACCATAAAATCAGCCTGAACTTCCTCCACCGCTTCCGCAATATTTTTCAAATTGGTTTCAGAAAGAAAATAGACCTCTCCTTCCGCTTTTTGCATCCTTTCCGCCCTTAACTTAATCTGCTTTAAGGACTCCTCTCCGGATACATAGAGCACTTTCTTTCCCATTTCTCCAAGGTGCAGACTCATAGAGAGGAAAATCGTAGATTTTCCGATGCCGGGATCTCCTCCCAAGAGGATAAGGGAGCCGGTTACAATCCCGCCTCCCAAAACTCTGTCCAATTCACTATAGCCCGAAGAAAGCCGATCTTCTTCTCTAAGGACTATATCCTTTAGCTGCTTGATTTCTGCCTTTTCAGCACCTACAGTTCGGGAAAATGCCTTGCTTTTCTCCGGACCTTCTTTGGGTGCCTCTACCATGGTATTCCAGCTTTTACAAGAAGGGCACTGTCCGAACCATTTGATGGTTTCATATCCACACTCTTTACAAAAAAAACGACTCAGACTTTTTGCCATGCTCTCTTCCTTTTCCGAATAAATATTATACCTTTTCTCTTCGAACGGCCGTTCTTAGACCTTCTCCATTTTTATCTACACGGAGATTCACTTTTTCTCCTGCCTGTACATTTCCATCCAGGATGGCTTCCGAAAGAAGATTTTCCACCTCTGTTTGGATAGTCCGCTTTAAGGGACGCGCACCAAACTTCGGATCGTAGCCTCTTCTCTATCAGGAAAAGTCTTTGCTTTCTTGTCCAGATTTATGCCAAGGTTCATTTCTCCTTTAGCCCTCCGGTAAAGATTTTTCAACATAATATCCAAAATCTTGGACATATCTTCCTTGCTGATCGGTCGGAATACGATGATTTCATCAACACGATTTAAAAACTCAGGTTTGAATAAACGCTTCAGTTCTTCCAAAACCTTGTTTTTCATGTAGTTATAGTCTCCATCACCCTGCCCTTCCAGAGAATCAAAGCCCAGTTTCTTGGGGCTCATAATCTGCTCCGCACCGACATTGGAAGTCATAATAATGATGGTATTTTTAAAGGAAACTTTTCTTCCCTGCGAATCGGTAATATGTCCGTCATCCAAAACCTGTAAAAGAATATTCAAAACATCAGGATGAGCCTTTTCTATTTCATCGAAAAGAATCACGGAGTATGGATTTCTCCGTACTTTCTCGGAAAGCTGCCCTCCTTCATCATAGCCGACATAGCCGGGAGGCGAACCAATCATCTTGGAGACACTGTATTTCTCCATATACTCAGACATATCTACACGGATAAGGTTTTGTTCCGATCCAAATACCACTTCTGCCAGTGCCTTGGAAAGCTCCGTTTTTCCTACACCGGTAGGTCCCGAGGAACATAAATGAACCGATAGGACGCTTCGGATCCTTTAACCCTACTCTTCCTCGCTTAATAGCCTGAGAAACGGCATGAACCGCCTCATTTTGCCCAATTACCCTGGTATGAAGAAGATCCTCCAACTTACGAAGTTTAACACTCTCCGATTCACTGAGCTTTTTAGCCGGAATTTTAGTCCATTCCGACACCACATTGGCAATATCTATTTCTGTTACATGAAGTTTATTTTCTTCTGCATCTTTCTTCCAAAGTTCCAGATCGTGATCCAGCTTCTTCTTTTTTTGCTCCTGCTTTTTCTTAATCTGAGAAGCTGCCTCAAAGTCTTCCTTTCGGATGCACTCTTCCTTTTCCAACTCCAGCTCCATAAGCTGCTCACGAAGACGTTTAATGCCTCTCGGTTCTCCGCTGTTCATAATGCGAAGCTTGGAAGAAGCCTCATCAATTAAATCAATGGCCTTATCCGGAAGATAACGATCATTAATATAACGGGAGCTAAGCTTTACAGCAGCCACAATAGCTGCATCATCAATACTTACTTTATGATGTTCCTCGTATTTTTCCTTGATTCCTCTTAGGATAGCAAGGCTCTCTTCTTCTCCGGGCTCTTCCACGGTTATCGGCTGGAATCTTCTTTCCAGAGCTGCATCCTTTTCAATATGCTTTCTGTATTCTTCCAGAGTAGTTGCTCCGATAATCTGGAGTTCTCCCCTTGCTAAAGCAGGCTTCAAAATATTTGCCGCGTCCAGTGCTCCCTCAGCTCCTCCTGCCCCGATAAGAGTATGAATTTCATCAATAAACAAAAGAACTTCGCCGTCATTTCTTGCCTCGGAAATAACTCGCTTAATCCTCTCTTCAAATTCACCTCTATACTTGGAACCTGCAACCATGGCAGAAAGATCCAAAGTAAGCAGTCTTTTTTTCGCTATAATTTCCGGCACATCGGAAGATGCAATTCTATTCGCCAGACCTTCCACTACGGCAGTCTTACCTACACCGGGTTCTCCAACCAGACAGGGATTATTTTTGGTTCTTCTCGAAAGAATCTGAATCATCCTCATGATTTCCGATTCTCTACCGACAACCGGATCCAATTTTCCCTCCCTTGCCAATGAAGTCAAGTCTCTGGAATATTGATCCAAAGTCGGTGTCTGAGAATTCCGTCCGGCTCCATCTTTTGGGGATTTGTTCTCCACAAACTGATCCCTACCCATAGCGGAATTCAGCTGAGAATAAATCTTCTGTGCAGAAGCCCCTAAAGTGGAAATAATTCTGGATGCAACACAATTTCCATCCTTTAACATAGCAAGAAGCAAATGCTCTGTCCCTACAAGATGAGACCCACTCTCTCTTGCTTCCTGCATTGCCTGTTCCAAAAGTCGCTTCGCGGAAGGTGTATATCCGCTTGGGTCAACAATGGAAAGCTTACCATCCGTACTGATAAACTTGGCTATCATCTCTATAATCTTATCTTCTGTAACATTGTTTGCCTTTAGAACCTTACCGGCAACCGCAGTACCTTCACGAACCAGCCCCAAAAGGATATGTTCCGTTCCGATGTACTGGTGGTGACATTCCTCAGCAACCTCGATTGCCAGCTGTAGTGCTCTTTGGGCCTGTATAGTAAACTGATTCATCTTTTCACCCTATTCCTTATACTTATATACGCAGAAAACCGTGACGCTTTATTCTATCCATAAAGCCCTTCACAGTTTCATGCGCCACTTTACAATAAAGTGGATTCCCTATTACAACTCTTTACAAATCTTCTATCTCCAATTCCGTGTCTTCTGCATCTTCTCCTTTTGAAATTTTCTTTGCCTCTTCTTTTCGTTCCACAGAAATTGCTCTGGTCGCACCTAAATCTTCGTCTTCCAGATCATCTTCCATAAGGGACTTACGAACAGGAGAAATCATTTTTGTCTGATCAAGCTTCTCTTCTCCCTGAACAAAGGCCAAATCTTCTTTTAAAGATATCCCTTCTACATTGGGACGAAGTTCCTTCTTGTCAATTCCAATATTATCTTTTTGGAATGCAATAATTCTCTTCAATCTGTTTCTGTCCTGCCACATAAAAGCGGCAAGTACAATAGAGAGTAATGCCAAAAATCCAAAAACGCAGGAAAGAATAAATTGCGTGTTGAACTTTCCTACCAGACTGTCATAACGCCCCAGAAGTTCCGGATAGCTTTCTGCATTCTTTTTCTGTTCTTCCTCTAAAGGATCCTGAAAATACCTTTGAATAGTTTTTTCCTTTAAATCGTAGCGATAAAAATTTAAATCTCCGGCATCATTCATACCATAAACGATGATGTACTGATGGTCTGATTCCGCCTTCCATACCCAACCTTTTACCTGATGACCGTCAACATCAATTGTACTTTCTAAAAATCCTGCAGGAACCTGTACATCCGATCCCGGATTCATGATAGTGATGCTTTTATCCTTAGCAGTAAGCTTCACACCTTCGTTGACAGTTTCTTCCTTTGCCTCCAAATTTTCTTCCGCCTCCGATGATCCCTCTTCCGAAACGGATTCCGCAGATTCACTTTCTCCACCTGTAGCCGTCACTGTAGAAGCTCCGACATGAGTCAAGTTGAGCAGTGACTCATCCTGCGTATAAACCTCCTGCTTCTCCACGTTAATTGTGGAAGTTCCGGCAGCCAGTACTTTGAATTCCAATACAAAAGCCAAGGTGTTGCTTTCGCTTTGGTCTCCACTGCCATGAACGCGGAGTGTTCCCGCTCCGCCATCCGTATCCGTACCGGATACAAACTGTAGGGCATTTCCGTCGTATCGCAAGCTGATATCCGCCCGGGAAAGGGGAGTGTCACTTTTTACTTTCAAATTCAAAGAAATATTTTCTCCCACATTTCCTGTAGGATCGGAAAAACTAAGTTGGCCGTCAGCCGCAAAACAAGTGAAGGAAAAAAGTAAGCCCAGCATTAAGCTTATTAAGATTGTTCTCAGTTTCATCATAGCTCTTCACTTCCCTTCCTTTATGTTAAAGGAGCCTTTCCAACTTCAATAATTTCTACACCGCTCTCACTACCGCTGTTTCCGGAACCGGAGTTCCCTGTTGCAGCTCCGAAGTTAATCTTTATCGTATATTTTTTCTCAACTCCGTTCTCCGCTTTTACGCTAACAACGATACTGTCTCTGCCTTCCACAGTCTGATTTCCATTGCCGCTAATTTGCGCTTTTCCGTCTACAGCAGTTGCACTAATATCCACTGACTTTGTGCCATCCGCCAAACTGATACTATAGTTCTCGTTTTCACCACTAAAAGCAGGGCTCAGGCCATAGCCTGCAACAGACAGAGAAGAAAGTCTATTATTCGGACTTCCTGTACCCGTCGGAATAGCCGCTTTTTCAGCAGGCATATTTTCATAGATTGGAATGTTAAAAACAAGTGCTTTTTGTCTCATCTCGGCAGTATAAGCTTTTGCAAGCTTTGCGCCTTCCTCTGCAGCTCCTTGTACATTCGTCATATACTGATGCTTATAAAGATTGGCTCCCTGTACATTCCATTTCTTTAAATATAGGGTATTCTGGCCGGCATTCAGGTAGTTTTCCGCAAAAAATTGAGCTCCACCAAGGATGGACTTTTCATGTGAATTCCAAGGTCTTCCATAAGAACCGCTCTGTCCGGCATACCAAAGACCTCTCTCCACGGCTCCCATACCGTTTGCCGCGTATGCCCCCACATTAAAATAATTATAGAAACCGGAAGCACCGGAGATAGAGCCACTGCTTCCCTTTCCCTGCTCCTGTAAAATCATAGCGGCAAGAACATAGGGATTTTGCTTTGTGGATTCTGCAGCTTTCATCAAGATACTCGCATAATCAATATCGGAGCGCTTTACTGCAGAATCTCCGGAAGAATTGCCGCCGGAGTTTGTTCCACCGGAAATAAACTCTCCGGGACCTCCCGCAGAAACAATGACATTGTCTCCTGAGACGGGAGCATATGCATCTTCTGCAGGAGCCGGTGTTGCAGTTTCTTGCTGGGAAGTGCCGCTTTCTTCCACATTGGAAGAAGCCACAGTCTCCATAAATGTTCCCTTTAAGACAGAAGCAAGGCCATCTGCTGTCTGCTCCTCAGGGTTATAATTATGCAATAAAAACTGGAAAATATAGGACTCATCCATAAAGTTTCTCGGATCTAAATAATAAGCCGTTAGCTCTCGGGATGCAGCAACCCATTTCGCCCCATCAAAGCCGGGCCAAGTTCCCGCTATTCCAGTCATACTTACCGCTATCCGTGGATTTCCAGGAGGAAATGGCATTTTTGTCCACAAGACTACTTGTACCCTCCATTTCTCCGTCCAAAACCGCATTCCAATTCAGGTTGGTTTTCATGCCCTGAAAGCGCCAGCTTGGGAATTCGGCATGAAGATTTCGCAGCCCTTCCTTGTAGGACTCGGGAAAACCTTGCTGATTCAATTCATTTTCAAAGGCTTCATCTCTCTGATACTGAACAGGAAATTTCACAAAATCCGAACGAATGAACCCTTGACCTCCGGCATACTTGACGGGATACCAAGTAGAACCGTCACTGCCCTGTACAGGGTCATTTACGGTAATCGATGCATTGGAAAACAGGTTGCCTACTTTGCCGCTCTTTACCGTTGCTTCCGCACGAACATTGACCAAACTTCCTTTTACCAATGCCGCCCTCTCTCCTGCCAAAGCCGGCATAGATGACATAACAATAGACAAAGTTAAAGCAAGGGCTGTACAAACTTTCTTACGCATATCTTCTCCTCATTTTGGGGTTTATTTCTTTTTTAAGATTTCTACTCTATTCTTCGACATTTTCCTGTTTCAGTTTAATACTATTGCCCGTCAATGCATATACAAAAGAATTCAGATAAAAAGTAATGATTTGCGCCAGGACTATAAGTTTAGAATGGAATAAGCAGAGTTCGCGGAGATTGGAACAAGATATCATCTTATTCCAATCTCCGCGAATTCTAATTCATAACGAGTATCGTGCGCAAAGCGTGCGATATCTCGTTTTTTCGTCTAAACCGGATATGCCTTGTTTGCTTTATCTGCGCTGCTCAGTGCCACACCGCTCTTTTGTGCATCTCTGTATTCAAAGAAGTCTTTTGCAACCTGCGGGAAAAGAGCATAAGACAATACGTCCTCGGGCTGTCTCGTCCATTCCTTAGCTTCTTCCTCAAACTTCTTAAGCTGCGGTGCAATATGGTCTGCAGGACGGTCTGTCATCTGTTTCTCGCCCTTTAAGATCTTCTCTACCACTTCCGGATTCATCGGCTTTACCGTTTTTCCAAACTCTCCGGCTACAAGTTTATAAGACTCCTTCGGCACCATCTTGTAACGCTCTCCGGCAATAACGTTCATTACTGCCTGCGTTCCTACTATCTGAGAAGACGGCGTAACGAGCGGAGGCTCTCCAAAGTCCTTTCTCACTCTTGGTACTTCCTCCAGCACTTCCTGTAACTTATCATCCTTTCCGGCCTGGTGAAGTTGTGAAATGAGATTGGACAGCATTCCGCCCGGTACCTGATACTTCAGCGCCTTAACATCCACACCGAGAACCTTTGTGGAAAGGAGTCCGGACTTAATGCACTCTTCTCTGTACGGCTGGAAATAATTGGAAATCGCAATCAGCTTATCGAGGTCCAAACCGGTATCATATTCCGTCCCCTGCAAAGCGGCAACCATAACGTCCGTAGACGGCTGAGAGGTTCCCATGGCAAGTGGAGTGGATGCGGTATCGATGATGTCCGCTCCGGCCTCAATCGCCTTTAAATAGGTCATGGAAGCCATTCCGGTGGTATAGTGCGTATGCATTTCAATTGGAAGCTTCGTGCCCTTTTTTAAGGCTTCAACGAGCTCTGTAGCCTGCTTCGGTAATAGTAAGCCTGCCATATCCTTAATGCAAAGAGAGTCAGCCCCGAGGCTTTCAACATCTCTTGCAAGATTTTCCCAGTACTCTAAAGTATAGGCATCTCCCAAGGTATAGCAAAGCGCAATCTGAGCATGACCGCCCTCTTTATTACAAGCCTTTACCGCAGTCTCCAAATTACGAATATCGTTTAAGCAGTCAAAGATACGGATAATATCGATTCCGTTGGCAACGGACTTCTCTACGAAATACTCCACTACATCATCTGCGTAGTGATTGTATCCGAGGATATTCTGTCCTCTGAAAAGCATCTGCAGCTTGGTATTTTTAAAATGTCTTTTAAACATTCTAAGACGCTCCCAGGGATCCTCCTTTAAGAAACGGAGACAAGCGTCAAAGGTTGCTCCGCCCCAGCACTCTACGGCATGATACCCTACCTCATCCATCTGATCCAGGATGGGCTCCATCAGCTCACTGGGCATTCTGGTGGCAATTAAGGACTGATGCGCATCTCTGAGCACCGTTTCCGTGATTTTAACTTTAGCCATATATTCCCCTTTCTTATTTTACCCCAAAAACAGCCATAAACACGCCTGCCGCAACAGCGGTACCGATTACGCCCGCCACATTCGGTCCCATGGCATGCATGAGCAGGAAGTTTGTAGGATCGGATTCGGATCCCACCTTCTGCGAAACTCTAGCCGCCATAGGTACTGCAGAAACGCCGGCAGAACCAATTAACGGGTTAATCTTTTTTCCGGATAAATAATACATTACTTTACCAAGTAAAACGCCTGCTGCCGTACCAAAGGCAAACGCAATCAATCCCAGGAACACAATCTTCAAGGTATCCAGATTCAGGAAAGCTTCCGCGGAAGTGGTCGCTCCCACAGAGGTTCCCAGTAAAATAACCACAATATACATCATCGCATTTGCAGCTGTATCCGTAAGCTGTCTTACCACACCGGATTCTTTAAAAAGATTTCCAAGCATGAGCATTCCGACAAGCGGTGCCGTGGTAGGAAGCAACAGGCAAACCACGATGGTTACCACAATGGGGAAGAGAATCTTCTCTAACTTGGAAACCGGTCTGAGCTGCTCCATTTTGCACATTCTTTCTTCCTTTGTGGTAAGAGCACGCATAATGGGCGGCTGAATAATCGGAACCAAAGACATATAGCTGTATGCCGCAACCGCAATCGGACCGAGCAGTGCGGTCTGTCCGAGCTTATTGCAAAGGAATATGGAAGTCGGGCCGTCCGCTCCTCCGATAATGGAGATTGCAGCCGCTGCCGCTCCGTTAAATCCTAAGAAAATAGCAAAAAAGTACGCCGCATAAATACCGAACTGTGCAGCTGCTCCGAGAAGAAAACTGATCGGGTTCGCAATAAGTGGCGAGAAATCCGTCTGTGCTCCTACTCCGAGGAAAATCAGAGATGGTAAGATTGTCCACTCATCCAAGCGGAAGAAATACCAAAGCAATCCTCCCGTACCGTTTATCGATTTTTCCGGGCTCAACATGATGTCCGGATATATATTCACCAACAACATTCCAAACGCAATGGGAACCATGAGAAGAGGCTCAAAGCCCTTGGCTATACCCAGATAGAGAAAAACCAGAGCAACAAATATCATCAGGTAATTCCCGTAGCTTAAGTTGAAGAATGCTGTCTGTTCTAGTAGATTTAAAAATGTCTCTACTATATTCATAAATTCATCCTCCTAAGTTCTAGCCCTCCAGGCTTACCAGTACCGCTCCGGACTCCACGCTGTCTCCTACATTGGCATTGATGGCAACAACTTTGCCGTCCTTAGGTGCCACAATGTCATTTTCCATCTTCATCGCCTCTAAAACAAGAACCGGAGTTCCGCCCTTTACACTGTCTCCTACATTGACCTTGATAGCAAGAACCTTACCGGGCATCGGCGCCGTCACAGAAATATTTCCCTGTGCAGAGGCCTTTGCTTGAGGAGCAGGAGCGGGAGTTGCGGGAGCAACAACCTTTTGTGCAGGAGCTGCCGCAGGGCTTGCGGAGCTTCCTACATTCCCCTTTTCGTCCACAGTTACATCATAAGAAACACCATTAACCGTAATTGTATATGCCTTCATCTTTAACCTCTACTTCCTTCTCTTTACCGAGCGTACAATCAATCCATTTTCCAAAGTCCGTGCATCACTAAAGGGATTCTTCTTGCCACAGTCCTCTTCGTATGCCTTCACAGCCGCCATCAAAATCACGCTGAGCAGTTCTTCGGAAATTCCCTCTTCTTTTTCTAAAACAGGCGGAACAGCAACAATTCTCCGTTCCCGCACTTGTCTTTTCTTCCTTTTTCAGCTCTACAGCCTGGCGGTCTTTTGCTTTTTTAGACTCTGCCCGCCTTACTTCCCACTTATGAACCTGGGCAAAGAGACTGATAATCCAGGCAATGAATATCAAAACCGCAAAAACGGTTCCCATACCCACAATCATGTTTTGAAAGGCCGAGAGCAGCTTTTCCTGCATAGTATAGACAGGGTTAAAGCTCAATTCCGAAAACAACTGAAAATAATTTTCCGGGATGACCGCATGGACAATCAACTCTCTCTTTTCAAAACCGGCATGCAAATCGATGACATAGCTGTCATCCTCTACCGTAACGTCTACATTCTTAACTTTTTGGAACTCACCCAAATCTTTTTTACTGTTTTTAAAATTTGTCAGGGCATTGTAGAGCACTTCCTCTTTTGCCTTGTACGCCTGATTTATACTATATTCCAATTCCTGCTCATCTTCTCCCTCTATTTCAAGGAAGTAACCCGTCATCATCTCGGTAAGGCCGGAACGATCTTCCTCGGTTAAAGTGAGGCTACTCTCCATTTTCTTTTTTCCACACGAGAACAGAAACAGAGAAAGAAGCGTCAGCATAAGGAGGAAGAATATTCGTCTTGTTTTCTTCATACTACCTCCTTAGATGCTGCCGTATTTTTTATGGAAATCAAATTTGCCTTACCGTATAGCATGTCGAAAGCGGAAATCACTCTCTGTCTTGTTTCTTCCGGTAAAATAATGGCATCAATATAACCGCGATAAGCTGCGCTCGTAGCAGATCCCTTCTCCTCCAAGAAAATCTTTGCCTTTTCTTCTCTTACATCCAAAGATTCTTCCGGATATAAAATATTGGCAGCGAGCTTCGCATCCATAACGGAAATCTCGGACTCCGGATAAGCGAAAACCAAATCCGCTCCCAAGCCCTTACTGCCGAGACAGGCCCCGGCTGAACCGACAGCCTTTTTGATTAAAGTCACCAAAGGTACGGAAGCATTGCCGTAAGCGGATAGAAGCTCTCCCATCTCCTTTGCCATATGCATCTCGTTGCAAGTACAGTTCTCAAAGCCCGGAGTATCGCAGAGGGTAAGAACCGGAATAGAGAAAGTATTACAGAAGCGCAGAAACGATTCATCTTCGCTACTGCCTTCCAGTGCAAAGCTTCTCCCGTTGTCGCGATTCCGCCGACAGTCTGTCCGTTCAAACGAAGAAATGCGGTAATCGCGCCCTCTCCATAGGCTCTTCTTACTTCAAAAATTACCCCTTCATCGGCAAGTGCGGTAAGCGCTTCTCTTGCAGGCATACCGAAAAATCCGTCTACTGCACGGTTTAAATTATCTTCTATTTCTTCGTTATACGCTTCATCTTCGTTGTTTGCCGGCAAGAAAGAAAATGCCTTCCGAAGCTCTGCAACGAGTTCTTCTTCGTTAGCGGAAAAATCCAAGTTCCCCCGCCTCTTCCTGTGCCTTTCCTTTGGCAAAATCATCATTCTTATTGCCTTTTACCGCATCCGGAGCATTTAAGAACAATCTTCCCTCTTTCTCTTCCATGAATGTAAAGTCGGAAAGGGATGTGAGCACAGCCATTGCTCCGCCTGCCTGACCGTAAACAACAGAGTATAAGGGAATCAACCCCTTTGCCTTTGCTTTCTTCTCATAAATACGGGAAAGAGCAAAAAGAGAATCTGTCGCTTCCTCCAGACGAATTCCGCCGGAATCCAAAAGTTCCAAAACCGGAGCCCCCATCTTCAGTGCCATATCATAAAGCTGCGCAATCTTTTTACCGTGCATTTCTCCCAAAGAACCCGAAAGAATATTTCCGTCCTGGGCATAAACATACACCGGCTTTCCGGATATACTGCCATAACCGCAGATAACGCCATCCGTGGCTTCCTTTTTTCCCTCCTGAACAAAATCCGTACTTCGACTTCTTACCAAAGCACCGATTTCGACAAAACTATGTGCGTCCAGCAAGGACTCAATGCGATTTCTTGCAGAGCTACGCTGATCCATATTTCTCCTCCATTCTATTTCTGAGTCCAGACAATATTCTTAGGTATTGTAAACGATTAAATATACGAGTTCAAGGGATTTTAAGCCTGTTTTAAGACGAAAGAGTAAAAACATTGAAGTTATGCGTTATTTTTTTAACAAAAAGTTTTTTCTTTTTCTTTTCCATTTGTAGCTTTTTTCTTTTACTGTAAAAATGCTCTTTCAACTCCCGATTTCTATTTTTTGTAGCGTAAGCCTTTGGGGTAAAAATTCCGAAGTCGACCGTTTCTGTAGTAAGCAAAGCCCAAAGGAAGACCGTCACAATAGAGAATGGCCATACCCGATGGATGTTCATTTCCTGAAAGAGCTTCTCTATTTCCTCTATTTCTTCCTCTTCTATGTGAATTTCATTACCAAAGAGGTAGTCTTCCACCCTTTTGTCCGTTCTTTTCAAGAAAATGGAATACAAGAGTCTGTATTTTGTCTCCGGTCTCCGCTTTTTGGCAATAGGAAAGATATTCTGAAAATCTATAGCATGACTTAAGCCATGGCTGTATTCCCATTCTTTTTTTCCTTCCTCATAGAGGCTGATGCCTTGCCTGAACAGCTTTAAGTCCTGAAATGGACGAAGCTGTGAGGCATAACAGAAAAGCAGCTTGTTCTTTTGCAAGACGGAATAGGAAAGATTCCTTTCTTCTTGTTCCTCTTCTCCAAGATCTGTTCCCGTCTTCTTAAAAATCGCAAAATATTGCCCCTCTCCATTGCTGTTATGAAAATACAGTCTCTTTTCCAGAAGGAATTGATAGTCAGGATTTTCCTTTCTATCCATTCCCGCATTTCTTCATTTTCCGCTCTTTCAAAGGTACAGGTAGAATACGCCAGTATTCCGCCTTCCCGAAGCATGGTAAAGGCTTCCCGAAGAATTTCTTTTTGTCGAAGTGCACATTTTTCCACCAATTCCTCTGACCATTCTTCTACCGCATCTCTGCTTTTTCTAAACATTCCTTCTCCTGAACAAGGAACATCCACCAGAATTCTGGAAAAAAATCCGGGGAAAAGATCCGCAAGATGCGCAGGACTTTCATTTACCACGGAAAGATTGGCATAGCCCATTCTTTCCGCATTTTTGGAAAGAATCCTTGCTCTTTCGCCCACATATTCGTTTGAGAGAAGGAGCCCGCCCCTATGACTATCCAAGCGATCCGCTATTTGCAGGCTTTTCCCTCCCGGAGCTGCGCAAAGATCCAGACAACGATCAAAGGGACGTATTTCCATATGAGGCACCACTTCCATGGCAGAGGGGTCCTGAATATAGTAAAGGCCGGCTTCATGATAGGGGTCACGCCCGATTATAATGCCCTGTGACAAAAGGTAGTCTTCGTCTACCAGAAATTCTCTGACTTCATCGGCATGCCCTTCTTTTTGAAGCATGTTTTTCTTGATTTTATCGTCTTGTATATCTGATTCATCCGCTTCTACTTCTTCCGCTTTAAATATAGGACTCAGATTCCAGCGTTTCACCCAATCCGAAAAAGAGAAGCCGTATTTTTCCGCTTCCCTTAACCTTTGTCTATTTATTCGGATACCTCGCTTCGACTCCTTGGAAAACGACTGTAGGAATTGCTCCCATTCCTCTTCTTCCGGGAAGTTTTTCCGCATTCTCTCTAAAAATGCCTCGGGTAAATTCATATGTTCCTCCACTACCTCTCTTTATAAAATGCATTGACTAAAATATCCTTTAATTCTTTGCTTGCAGCAATCAAACCGTTATAGGCTCCGTAATGATAAAAACGAAGAAGAAGCATGCCGACCGGCAAAGCCAAAACCATACCGGATAAACCGTAAAACTTATATCCGAGGAAGAGGAAAAGTAGAGCTAAAATAGGGGGCAAGCCGATGGCTTCTCCAATAATCTTCGGTTGTAAAAACTGTCGAATCAATTGTGTCAAAAGATAGAAAACGAGTAAAGCCAAAAAAAACCAGAATCGCCCCTGTATAAGAACGAAAAGCATCCACGGCCACATGATAAATCCCACTCCAAAAACCGGGAGTGCGTCCAAGAATGCGGTAAGGAAAGCAAGCAAAAAACCATAGGGTACCTTCAGTACAGTAAATCCTATCGTAAGAAGCACAAAAACAAAAAACATGATTTCCAGCTGTGCGAGAATATATCCTTTAATAATCTTTTTTTCCATCTTCCCTTAAGAGTTTCCCATACCGTCGAAAGCTTTTCGGAATAATGCTTTCCAGGCCTTGAAGAATGGATTCTCCTTCTTTCACAAAAGAGAAAGAAGATAAAATCATAATCACAAAATAGAGCAACAACTCCGGTAATCCGCCAACAAGGTGCAGGGACAATCGGAGTGCAGGGGAAGACCAGCTTCGCAGAATACTTTGCCCGTACTCTTCTATTTTCTCAGGTAAATTTACAAAAATCCCTTGAAAGCTCTCCGGAAGATAATGACGAATCTTTTCCAGACTTTCTACGGCCATGTTTTTAGCTGAATGAAGATAGTCCGGAAAACCTGCCATTTTCGCAGAAAGAAAAGGAACCCCCAAGAGAAAAAGGAGATAAAGCAAAGCTCCTGCAAGAATAAAGAGCAACGCAATAATAAATACAGTCCAGTGTTCTTTTTTTATCCCCGGAAAGGTCTTTGAAAAAAAACGAATAATCGGAGAAGCGATTAGCGCCAAAATGGCTCCTAAAAAAAAGGGAAGAAAAAATAGAATCAAGCGAGGAATGAAAAGCAGGAAAAATTGCAGTTAAAATAAGGGAAACGCAATCCGATACAGTAAAAAGTCCTATTTTCTTCATCATGATTACTCTCCTCCTCTTTGAGTGACTTCCTCTTTTTCCCAAACCCGCTCTTTCCATTGCCAAATCATGGCAAATAGAAGGCTTACTCCGAAATAAAAAATGCTCGATGCATTGGAAAACCAGGTAGTAAAAAAAGACAGACTAAGATAAAAAGAAAATTGGGCAATAATCCCCAGGAAGAACGGATTGTTCTTTCGCTTCATAAAAGCATGTAAAACCGAAGCAATTCCTCCCAATGCCGCAGAGAAAATCCCCACTCCGATGATTCCAAAATCATAGTATGCATCATAAAGAAGTCCAAGTGTACTTAACTCTTCTTTCGTAAGATACACGGGGTAGGTCAAAGGTAAGTCTACAAAATATTTCAGTCCGGACAAAGTCAGAAAAGGATATGCCATTCTAAAACCGTGCGAATGAGCCTCTATTTCCTTCGTTAGAGATTAAAATTTCATAATTATTTGCAATATACATATAAGGGCTGCACATGAAAATAGGTATATTCTTATTTTTTTCATTGCAAATATGTCTATAAGATAAGAAACGGAGTGCGCCCTCTCCACCGTCAATAGGATATAAGTTGTAAGTAAAAATAAAAATAAGAGAAGGGCCTTCTTCCACTGCAGAGAATATCCCAATAAAAGCAAAGAGATGATATACAGTGCCAAAGAAAAAATAAGTTGAAAACGTGATACCAGTAGAATAGGCAGTAAAAGTGAAAGGAAAAAACAGATAAGAGAAAATGCCGTGACTCTTCTCTCCAATTTCAACAAAAACGGTAAGAGCATCGGCACCAGCACAAAAAGAGTCGTGAAATAATGTACGCCCTTTAAATGAAAGGCAGAGTATGCATGAGGCGTATGCTCCGTAAATAAAGGAACGTAGCCTAAGACCTTTGCTTCGATAAAAAAGCACAGATAGGAAACAAGCAATAAAGCAAAAATGCAAAGCTTCAAAAACGCAGTTTTTCTCTGTCTCTTTTCACTTGTTCCATCAGGCAGGTTCTTCTCTATCTTATCCTCTATAAATATAATTTTTTTTACTGTATAGTAGAGCAACTAAAAAACAAAGTATGCAAGATAAAAGCTGAGCCAAGTTGTACCTGTCCAAGAAGAAGAGAGGGTACTGAGCTGTAAAACCGCAATCCCTTCTCCCCCTATAAGTCCCAAAGCAAAGAGTCCGCAAAGAGGAAGATTATTTTTCTCCTCCTTTTTTTCCGTACAATACAAAAATAAGGCCAAAAGCAGGAGAAGAAGGGACGAAAGCCCTGCTAATCCTGTCTTTTTAGCCTGGAATGCCAAAAAATAGACTCCACTATATATTCCAAGTATTTTAACCACTCTCATGCAATTTTATCCTGTTACTATGGGGTTTTATTCTCTGTGGCAGGCGATTTTCCTTCCTGCGAGTTCTGACTGCTTTCCTCCACATTGGTCTTTTTCTCCGTAGTAGAACTGTTCTTGATACTTTGTTTTCCGTCACTTCCTCTTCACTGCCGGAGCCGCTTTCCTCCTTGGATTCTGCGGTACTTTCCTCCGTAGACTTGCCCTCCTCTTCCGATTCAGAACTTTCTTCCGTAGCTTCTGCATTTTTCTTTATTTTTGCAGTTACAGTCACACTATTATTGGGTTCTGTAAGGGAAAGTCCCTTAGTAAGATAGTCCTCCAAAGAATAAACCTTACTTACATCACTATTTGTCCCGGAAATCTCCAGGGCAGGAAGATCAATACTGTTGATATTCTCCAAAAGACTCTCATTTCCGGAAACTGAAATTGTTTTCGGGGAAATCTCCAGGCTTTCCAAACTGTATCCGCTCTGCGGTATGCCTGCGGTATTGATGGAAACCTGCAGTTCTTTTTTCTTATGGATAACTACCGTGTAATCCACCTCTTCCTGAGAAAGGGTAATATTTTCCAAAGAATCAATGGTTTTTCCGTTTGCATCATAGAATACAACTTTCTCTTTGCCGCTGCTCGTCTTGTTCAATCCTTCAACATTGATCAGCAATCCTACAGAGGAGATTCGTCCAATGGAAGACTCCGGTCCGGTCGCAAAAATTGTATCCGGCTCTGTGTGGATAGAAGCAACTACATAGCCTTCTTCCTCTTTCCCTTGTCTATGCGTAGTCAAGTTGAACTTCTTTCTCTGTAGATCCTCCACACTAACATGTACTACAGAAGGGCGAGCAACAATATCCTGAATGCTTGCCGCATTTTCCGGATTTTTCAGTTCCACATATACCGGTACCGACCCGGTAATGGAATAGTCATTCAAGTCAATATATACATTGAAGTCCGATGCCTGAACGGTAGAAGCTTTATTACTTCGAACCGTATAGCTTATGGTAATGCTTTCTCTATCCACTTCCCAGGTTTTGTTTTCCGAAGAAAAAACATCCTGGTTCAAGATATTTAGCTCTACATTGCGGCTGCCTTTTTGTTCCGGATTCGAAATATTGAATACAATCAGCCAAAGAAGCAGAGCCAAAAATACGCTGAATAATTTTAGATTGACATTTCCCTTGAAAAATTTCATGACTGCTCCTTCTTTCTCTCCTTAGAAAAAATCCGGGAAAAGATGGACTTTCTTTCTTCTCCTTCCTTCTCTTCCTTAGGAAGATACTTTAAGAGCTCCTCCGGCTCTCTTACACGATAGAGTTTCCCTTCACAGGCCACAGAGATTCTTCCCGTTTCTTCCGAAACAACCAGAGTAATGGAATCTGAATTTTCCGAAATACCAAGAGCGGCCCTGTGTCTTGTTCCGTAAGCTTTAGAAATCTCCGCATCCGAAAGAGGAAGATAACAGGTCGCGGAAGAAACTCTGTCATGAGAAATTACGACTGCCCCATCATGAAGCGGTGTATTTTTTTCAAAAATATTAATCAGTAAAGCCGCGGTAACAATACCATCAACGTAAATTCCCGTCTTTTCAATTTCTTCCAGACTTTCTTCCTGCTCTATCACAATCAAAGCACCGGTCTTATGCTCCGACATCGTGCTGCAGGCCGCGATCAGCTCCTCATTAATATGGGTATTCTGTCTTCTGTCCATCCCCCTGAACTGACTGATAAGGTTTTTAGAGCCAAGTTGCTCCAAGGCCTTTCTAAGTTCCGGTTGGAATATAACAACAATGGCAATAATAGCTGCTGTAGAGAGTCGTTCAATCAACCAAACAATGGTAGTCAAGTGGAAAAACACAGCAAAAGCCGTGAATAAAAAGATAATGAGTATTCCCTTTAAAAGCTGCCAGGCTTTGGTATTTTTAATCCAGAGGAGAATAATATAGATAAGAGTGGCTAGTATCGCTATCTCTATGACCCCTGTGATACTAAAAGTCGGAAGAAGACTGATCCAGCCCTTCATCTTGGTAAACACACTCACTTTCCACACCCTCCTACTAATTTACGTTCTCTTTACACTACACTTTATTCTTCGGTATTGCCTTTACATAGTAATAATAGGCATCATCCTCAAATTGTACAAACTCCGTCCCCCGATAATCCGCATCCCTTAATAAAAACAAAGCAACAAAGGAAAAAAGGATGGAGAAGAGGTAAGACAGCAGGCTTAAGCCGATATTCATTTTCACGGAAAGAGAGGGTAAAACAAAAAATACAAGGCCCTCTACACAAATTCCCGTTATCAATGCAATAATCCATGAGTAATTGAAACTGAAATTGCGAATTACATAAATAGACAAAGCCGCCAAAGTAAACAACATCAGCATCACAATCATTTCTTTGTTCTGCAATAAGGGAGTCATCTTTTTCGATAAACCGTCAAACTGTTCTAAAAGATCTCCCGATAAAATTAACTGCTCTTTATATTCTCGAATAAATTGTAGAAAATAATAAACAAGAATGCCCAAAGACAGGGAAAGAACCGCTGAAAGCCCCATGGAAAGACCCACCAGCAAAGGCAGAAAATAAGGAATCCCCATAAAGTAGCAAAGCGGCATAACGGCGATTAAAACAGCATACTTTCCTCTTATGCTGCTTTGAATGATAAAAACCAAAATTAAAAATAAAAGGCCTATCCCCAGTAAAAGCAAAGACTTCGTATAAAAATAATAAAGTAAAAATAATCCCGCAAGACAAGGAACAAAAGAAAAAGGCAGGAAAAAGGACAGCAAAGCAAGAATGCAGAATCACCAAAGGGTTAGCCGGTTTTCCTGTCATCCCAAGATAGCGATTAAGAGAAAAGAAAAGAAACATGGAAAAAAGAGAACGAAAAATCGGAACAATCCAATAATCGTTTTTTCCATAAATCTTTTGTATAAGTTCCCGATACTGCCTCATATTATCCATGCTTTTCTCCCTTACTCATCCAGCCAGTCTTCTTCATCCAACCAGTCTTCCTCGTCATTCTTCTCTTCCAAATCTATCTTCTGCAAAACTTTGCGGGAAGTACTGCCTTGATTGCTTCTTTTTGTATTCACTTTTTCCGTTTTCTTATCTTCTTTATGAACGCTTAGCTTACTTTCTTTTTCACTTTTCCCTTGTTGATCCCCACTGCTGAGCGGTGTAAAATCCAAGCGTTCTCCCTCTTTTTTCATCTGCAAAATAATATCCTGCACTTCTTTTTTTGCCGTTCTTGTACTGCTCTCTTCCGCTTCATCTCTAATACCGGGTCTTTTATCCTTACCAAACGAGTAGCTGAGAGAAAGAATCTCCTCCAGACTTTGCTCATACTTCTTTCTTACTTCCAGAGCCTTCTCATAAGAAAAGTAGGAGAAGAAAAGAAAAACAGCCACAAAAAAGGTCAAGCCCAAAAGATAAAAAGTACAGCCCGTCGTCCCAGACCAAGCAGGAAAGGAAAGCTCATTTTCATCAACAGCTCTTCCGCCTGCATCAAAAGATACATAAGTGACAAGAGAAAAAAAACAGCTGTATAACGTATAATCCCCTGCAATATCCGATTGGAAATATAATCTTCTCTATAGTATCGGGTAATCTCCAGAGCCTCTTCGCCTTTATGCTTTTCATAAATAGCCAGCTTTATCATGGCAATAATCTTACTCTTTTTTAACATTAATATCCTCTTGCGCTTCTTGCACGCTCCGCATACGGAGAACTCGGAAATTCTCCTACAACGGCATCAAAGTTCTGGTTCGCCTCCGCGGTATTTCCCATAGTCTGCTGCAATCTCGCCAGTAAGAATAAATTCTCCGCTTCCCGCCTGATTTGTACGCTTAGACTATAGTACCGCAATGCCTCATCCATCCTCCCAGAGTTCCATGCGGCTGTTCCCAGCTCGAGTAAACGCTGGTACACATTTCCTTCCATTTGGGACTTTACAGCATTAAACATATTCTGCAAGCTTTCATCCGTAATACTGCTCTGATCCAATTTTGTATAAGCCTCCGCAGCCGTCAAAGTATCTCCTGTAGAAAGGGCATTGTTGATGTTGACAAGACTCTGATACTGTGCCATAAACGAAGCGTTTTGATTCTCATATCGGTCCAGGCTGGCCTTTGCCTCATCATAGTTTTTCTGTAATTGACTGTTTAGCTCTTCCATATTGCTCAACTTTTGGTTCGCCGCATCCAATTTTTCCGTATAAGAAATCAGTTCCTGATTGTTCTTCGTATTGGCACTGCGAATTCCCGCAGGAAGCATCATAAGATAATACACAAAAAGACCGATTACTGCTCCCAATACCAGAAGCAAAGAAATGGACCAAGGCGAAAGCTGCTTGATTTCTTGAGGCATCAAAACATCATCATCTGTCATTTTTCTATGAGAAAATACGTTTTTCAGCCTGTTCTGCTCAATCTCCGCCCTTCCCGTATTCTTCTTTACAATATCCATCAGCACCAAAGCCTTGGGATTATTTCGATCAATCTTCAAAACAAGATAAAGACTCTTTCCCGCCTTAACCCAATCACTTCTTTTCATGTACAAAAGCGCCAGGAGTATGTGCGCCTTCACATAGTTAGGGCTATCTGCAATCACTTGATTCAGCTGAAATACGGCAAGATCTTCATTGTTATGCTGGGCATAGTCCAAAGCCTGATTATACCGTTTCACATTGTCGGAGCAGATGCGAAGGATTGCCGGTTTTCTCTGAATCTCATCTAAATAAAAATCGGCAAGATTATCCTCCGCTAATAGGTTCATACTGATAACCCACTGCACCAGGGCATCCGCCACTTCTCCCATCTCAAAAAAGATGAGGCCGAGTAGATTTCTTGCCTCTCTTTGATACTTATCGTAATGTAAGGCTTTCTTCAACAACTCTGCCGCACCGCTTAAATCCCTTAGCTTAGCTCTTTCCAATCCTAAGTTGTAATAGCAATTGGCAATTCTTTCTAAGGTGATGTCATATTTCATTGGGTATTTCCCTTCTTCATGGCATCCTCAAACAACTGTGTCATTAAATCATTCATATCGGTTAAATCCACCTTCAAGATGGCATCTTCCAGCTGGTCCACATCCAAACTCGGTTTAAATCTTTGAATTTCTTCTTCAAAGTCGATCATAGTACTCCTTTTTATAAAGCTGTTCCCATATCCAATCTATATATGAACAATCTGTGAAAGTATCTTGACTCCTGCTTTGCTATCCTATACACTCCATAAATCATCAAAAACAAAGCGCACCATTGTTAGATTCTAGCATAAGTTATAGGGTCATTCAAGCAAGGAGAAAAGGGAAATATGGAAAAGTTTTATTACATTTTTACACGGATTTTTAGGGGCAGTATCTGTCAAAAAGAATCCATTGTATTTATCCTCTCTATCATGCTGATTATTGAGCTCCGCGGAGGACTGATTGCTCGCGTCTCTTTTGAAAAATTCCTCATGTACAGGCTCTGTGCCTTGCGATTATCGGAAATATACTCCCCATTCCTTTGTGCTTTTTCTTTTCTCCAAAGCTGGTTCTTTTTAGAAAAGTTTTTCCTACACAAAACCGATAGCGAACTGGTTCCGAAAAAGTGGATGCAAATAGGGAAAGTGTTGAAAAGTACGATTTCTGGGGCTTAGCACTCTTCGTCGGAATCCCTCTTCCCGGAACGGGTGCATGGACCGGTGCCATGGTTGCCAGTCTCCTCAAGATGGATAGAAAAAAGTCACTTCTTTCCATTCTTCTGGGAATCCTTCTGGCAAGTTGCATTATGTCTTTAATCAGCTACGGCCTACTCAAGCAAAGCTGTTGTAATATTTTTGAGGTATATCAGTAAAACCGCTATAAGGCTTTTCGAGGCAGAAAAAATGCAGCCCTCCCAAAAGGAAGACTGCCTTTTTTATTTTCTGACCTTCCAGCTGACTGCCTCTTTTCTTTCCTGAATGAAATCCCTGTAAATGCCGTTTTCCTTAAGGAGTTCTTCATGACTTCCGCTTTGCACGATTCTACCATGGTCGAGAACCAGAATCTGATTTGCCTTGGAAACAGTTTTCAAACGATGGGCAATCAGGATCACGGTCTTCTCATTCGTGAGAAAGGAAATGGCACGCATCAGCTCGTTTTCATTTTCCGGATCCACGTTCGCGGTTGCTTCGTCCAGGAAAATGACGGGCGAGTCCTTCATCATGGCACGGGCAATGGAAATTCGCTGCTTTTCTCCGCCGGAAAGAGAGGCGCCGCCTTCTCCGATTACAGTGTCATAGCCGTTAGGGAGTGCTGTGATGAAATCATGGCAGCAGGCCTTCTTGGAAACCGCAATGACTTCTTCTAAAGAAGCTTCCGGACGGGCGAAGCGGATATTGTTCAAAATGCTGTCGTGGAAGAGATAGACATTCTGAAAGACGAAGCTGAAATTCGCCATAAGGCTGTCCATGTCGTAATCCTTGACATTCCGTGCGCCGAGCAATACCCTTCCCTTTTCCGGGTCCCAGAAACGTGAAAGAAGACTGACCAAGGTGGTTTTTCCGCTGCCGCTCGGTCCGACAATGGCTGTTGTCGTATGTTCGGGTATTTCCAATGATACTCCGTCTATGATTAAGCGCTGATCATAGGAAAAGGCAAGTTCTTCCGCAGAGATGTCTCTTTTTTTCGGCTCGATTTCTTCTCCCGAAATACTCATTTGCGGGGTACGAAGGATTTCTTCAGCTCTGTCCACACTCATTTCCACGATGCGGAGGAGGGCGGAATAGCTTCCGGCACTTTCCAGACTCGCATTTACAATAAAAGCGGAAATGACCATGATAATGGCATTTAAGGCGGACATACTGCCTGCGCAATAGAAGAGGCAGGAAAAAGCACCATGGCGACTCCGCTTAGCTTCGCAATAAGGCTTTGCAGAGCCATTATCGGGATAAAGGAAAGCTCCATTTCCGTGTTGATTTGCCCATTTTCATGAATGGCTTCGTTTAGCTCCCGGCTCTTTTCTCCGCTTAAATGGTAGGCCTTGACCTCCGCCATACCTTGGAGGTACTCGAGCACCTTTTCCACAAGAGAGGCTTCGGCTTCGATTTTTCGTCCGGAAAGCTTTCCGGCTGCCTTTTGCAGAGCACTGTTACAAAAGAGGAAGAAGACAAAGCCGGTAAGCAGGACGAGAGCGATACGGTAGTCAAAGAAAAAGAGCATGAGAATGATGAGGCTTGTGGTGAGCAGGCCTTCCGAAACCTGCATAATCACACGGGTAGCTAAACCTTCCAGCATCTGCATGGTGTTCGTTGCGACAGAGCTGATTTGCCCGAGGGAATTCTGATTAAAATACCCCATGGGAAGGTAACGGAGGTGTTCCGCGATTTCCACCCTTTTCCTTGCACAGGTATCGTAGCCCGCTTCGGTTTGCAACATCATGCTTTTCGACTTGATCAGACTGATGCCGAGGATGCTAAGAAGCATAATACCGAGGCTTAGGAAAATGTCCTCCATGCGGATTTCAGAAGCGAGAAGAGCCTTTAGCATTACAGCAATAGCGGGAATTTTTAAGGCGTTGAAAAAAGCGTCACCAACTCCGAGAAAAAGGGAAAGGGTAAATTTCCTGCGGTTTTCCACTCCGCAAAATTGAAAGAAATGACGAATGATACTAAGCATTGTCCTTCACCTCCTCATGCGCTTTCCACATCACGCTGTACAGTCCTCCTCGAGATAAGAGTTCTTCATGGGTTCCGGAGTCATTGATTCTTCCGTCCTCTATAACGAAGATTTTATCTGCATCGACGATGGTGCTTAGGCGGTGTGCAATGACAATCAAGGTCTTTCCCTCGGTGAGCTTGGAGACAGAACGCTGAATCAGGGCTTCATTTTCCGGGTCGGTATAGGCGGTCGCCTCGTCAAGGATTACAATGGGGAGCGGCTTTTTAACATGGCTCTTGCTATGGAAATTCTCTGACGCTCACCGCCCGAAAGATGGCCGCCTGCAGTTTCCTACAAGCTGTATCATCAGCCCTTCTCCAGAGAGAGGATAAAAATCATGGCAGCCGGCCTTCCTCGCAACTTCTTCCACCTCAGTATCCGTTGCGGCTGATTTCCCAGTCGGATATTTTTCCCGCACGCCCCTATTAAACAGATAGTTATCCTGAGAGATGAAGGCGAACTTTTCGGAGTAGACCTCCTGCGGAATCTCCGGATATCCTTTCCTCCTAGGGAAAATACCGCCTTTCTTCTACATCCCAAAAGCGAGGCAATCAGCCTTGCAATCGTGCTTTTTCCGCTACCGCTCGGGCCAACCAGTGGCAACGAAGCTTTCCTTCCGAATCTCCATGGAAATGCCGTGCAATACCTCTTTTTCTTTGTAGGAAAAATGGACATCACGAAGCGTCGGTCGTTTTTCTCCGGAGAATCTCCTCTCAGGGCGCTCCATTTCCGGGGCATTCAGAAGAGCTCTTACCTCGCCCATAATGGTTCCCATGGTTTTGGAAATCATCGCCATGAAACTCATCAAAGTGATAAGAGGGGTAACAAGTCCTACGGAAAGAATGAGATCATCACAAAGTGAGTTGCTGAAGCGTTCCGCTACGAACCAAAATCCCCCAATCGGAAGAACGGGGAGGAGGGTTGCTGGCATAATGGAAAGAGAAAAGGTCATAGGAGAATATAGTATCGCATCCAAGAAATATAGCTGTTTGCCGCTTCATAAGCGTCCTTTGCAAAGCGTGCGTAACTGGACTTTTGTTTTTCCAAAAGACTTTGATGACCTGAATCCCTCCGATATATTCCACGGAGGTATTGTTCAAGGTTTTCGTGGATTCTACGGCATGCTCATAAAACTTCTGACTGCCACCCATCATGACGGCAAAGCTTACGAGTCCGATAGGGAAGAGTAAGAAGCTCGGCAAGTCCCATTCTCCAATCCAGACTAAAAATAGAGGAGAATACAAAGGGGGAATCAGAAGGTCTCGCCGTAAATTCCGGCACAATATGCGCGAGCGTGGTCTCCATACTCGTCAATCCGCTCGATGATCGTGCTAAGGCTCCGGAACTTTGCTCCTGCACGGCACCCAGGGGCATACGGAGGAGCTTTTTCCGTGCAACGTTTTCGAATCTCCCGAGAACCGCAAAGGTCGCCGCGTGGCTTTTCCTGTAGAGAGGAATGGAAAAGGACTCTCCCTATCCAAAGGAGCGCTGTAATAAGACATTTCCCAAGGTAGAAGGAGAAGTCCCGGTTGCCACTCATCAGGCCGTCTACAATTTCTACCATAACAAAATACGGGGCAAGGGAAAAGGCCACCCCGATGATGGCGAAAAGTACACTTTTTACATATTCCCTCTTGTGAGAGCCCGTCTGAGACAGGGCCCAAAGAATCGGAGAAGGTGCTTTTCCTTTAGAGCGGATATCTTTTGAGAAGTGCCGGTCTTGTTTCGCTTTTTCGTCCTCTAAAGTATCGCTGTTCATATTTCCTCCTTAAGGCTTTTGCTTGGTATATGGTTTTTGTCAGTTTTTCTAAGCTATCATTTATTTATATTAGTTTCAGCTAACCAAATAGTATACCTGCATCAATACACCGTCAAGAAGTTTTATTAAAAATGAATTATTTTCTATGATAAAGCATTATTTGTATTCGTGATCTTTTTTAGATTCCGCTATACTGTTCTTTCAATTCTCCATTTCCATAGGCTTCCAGTAAGTCCCACAAATCTTCCATCTGCTGTCGAAGTTCCACTCCCTTATCGGTTTCTCCGATCCGAATTCTCCCTTTCATCCTATCTACAATTTGAATTTCCGGAGTGTTCTCTTCCCCCTTATGGAAATCCTTATGCTCCGCCAAAGACAAATGCTTGGAATCATAAATCAAAGTATAGCCTGCAATGCCTGTTTTGGAATGATAGGCTTTGGAAATTCCGCCATCAATGATAAAGAGCTTTCCGGAAGCCTTAATAGGACTTTCTCCTTTTTTGCTCTTTACAGGGACATGCCCGTTAATAATATGGGAAAGTTCGGGATTCTCCTGAAATTCCTCGATGATTTTATCCACATAGCTTTCCTTTTCAATCCACTTATAGTAGGCATTGTAGCTTTCCTTATGCGTTTCCGGATCCTCAATAAAGCAGTGTTCAAAGGTAGTCATTTTATCTTTACCGAAAAGCGGAGACTTCGGTCCGCACCACAGATACCAGAAAAAATCCGTAGCATACAGCTTCCCGTTCGGGTCCATTTCCCGGTTCATAAAATAGGCTTCCATGCACTTTTGTTCACAGTAATCCATGAGGCGCTTTCCGGATACCTCTCCGTCTCTTGTGGAGATGGAAAGAAATTCTCCCTCTTCCGTCATCGGAATACAGCCATGGTATAGAATATTATGATTCACGATTTTATACATAGAACCATGGGTAAAGAAAAAATCAATATGTTTCTTCAGCATCTTGGAATGCGTAAAGCTATAAATAAGGCTATCCATGAGCTCTCGTTCTTTTTCCGATAAAGCATAGGGAGCTGCCCAGTTGATGGTAGGAAAATGACAGTCCTTCATAGGATAAACTTTCCCATCCAGTTCAATCTCTCCCTCCTTAGGATTAATTTTATGAAGGAGCATCCTGTGTTCCAATTGATATTCCGGATGTCTCTGAATCAGCTGCCCCTCTTCCTTCCACATGATCACACTAATGGTTTTACACATTTTTGCCGCAAGCTCCGGCTCTACCGAATCCGCAATATTCTTATCCCAAAGGTGCGGATAAAAGCAGCTACAGGGATCATTTCCGTAGACTTCCTGCGCAAACATGGATAGGGGACGAAGATTTATGCCGTAGCCGTCTTCCAAAACATCAAAGCTGTTATAGGAGGTCGCTATACGAAGAACATTGGCAATGCAGGCGGGATTTCCGGCAAAAGCGCCTATCCAATCCACATCATGATTTCCCCACTGAATATCCACATCGTGAAAGCACATGAGCTCCTCCATAATACTGTCCGGATGCGGTCCTCTGTCGAAAATGTCACCAATGATATGCAAGCTGTCTATACTTAAGTTTTGAATCAGTTCACAGAGGGCAATGATAAACTCTCTGCCCCGTTCCACATCTAAAATCCCTTGCAGGATTTCCCTGTGATACAGTTTTGTATCTTCCTCTTCATCATGCAAAAGCTCATCAATGGCATACGCAAAGTCTTTGGGCAACTTTTTTCTGACCTTGGATCTTGTGTACTTGGAAGCAATCTTTAGACAAAGCGCAACTAAACGATGAATGGTAATTTTCTGCCACTCCTTATCTTCCAGAAAACTATTCCCCTTATCCAAAAAAGTTTCTCTCGGATAATAAATCAAATTTGCTAAGCGAAGTTGTTCCTCCTCCGAAAGAAAATGAGAAAAAATCTCTTCAATCTTGGAACGAATCACGCCGGACGCAGAACGCATAAGAAAGATAAAGGCTTCACTTTCTCCATGCAAATCCGAAAAGAAATACTCCGTCCCTTTGGGAAGGGCGCAAATCGCCTTTAAATTGATAATCTCTGCCGCCGCCTGATTCGCTGTCGGAAAAGATTTCGCAAGTAAGCGAAGATAATCCAGGTCTCTTTTCATACTCACTCCCGCTCTTCTATGAAATACTCTCGAACTGTTTTACTTATAACACGCACTCTGATTATTTAATTCTTTTACTGCTATATCTTATTTTCACTTTAGCATATTTCAGGAAATATGAAACTGCTTTTTTCTTTTACAAAAAACAAAAAAAGAGTTACGAAGCCGGATTGCTTAAATGAACAAATCCATCTCGTAACTCTCAGTTATAGTAAAGCAATTGAAAAACCGATATAAACCTTATATAAAAACTGATGTAAAAACAGATATAAAAAGTTCTATAGAAGGCTTCTTATTCTTCTCTTGCCACTACGGAGGGATCTACTTCCTTGCGATTTAAAATCTCCATAAACTCTTCTCCGGAAATGGTTTCCTTCTCATAGAGGAACTTCGTAATTTCATGCAACTTCGTGATATTGTCCTCCAATATCTTATATGCCTTGTCATGTTGCTTCTTCACGAGTGCCACAACCATTTCGTCAATCTTTGTCTGGGTTTCCGGAGAAACCGTAAGAGTCGCATCTCCGCCAAGATACTGGTTATGTAGCTGTTCCATTGCCACCATTCCGATACTGTCTGCCATACCATATCGTGTAATCATGGCTCTTGCAGACTTCGTGGCACGCTCTATATCGTTTGAGGCACCGGTCGTGCAGGTATGGAAAATGAGCTCCTCTGCGCATCTACCGCCTGTCAGCGTTGCAATTTCATTTTCCAGCTCTTCCTTGGAATAAAGATAATGGTTTCCCTCTTCCTCTACCTGCATGGTGTAGCCTAAGGCACCCGAGGTTCTCGGAATAATAGTAATCTTGTGCACAGGTGCGGAATCCTTCTGCATCGCTGCAACCAAGGCGTGCCCCACCTCATGATAAGCCACAATCAGCTTTTCCTTTTCCGTCATGACCTTATTTTTCTTCTGGTAACCCGCAATAACCACTTCAATGGATTCTTCCAGGTCGGACTGAATCACTCTTTCTCTTCCCGCACGAACGGCACGAAGAGCAGCCTCGTTAATGATATTGGCAAGCTCCGCACCGGATGCACCGGGAGCGGCCTTCGCAATCGCTTCCAGATTCACATTGTCGGACATCTTAATCTTCTTGGCGTGTACCTTTAGGATATCCACTCTTCCTTGGAAATCCGGAAGTTCTACAGGAACTCTTCTGTCAAAACGGCCCGGACGAAGCAGCGCCGGATCCAACTGATCGGGCTGGTTGGTTGCCGCGAGAAGAATAATCGCCTTTGAGCTGTCAAAACCGTCCATCTCCGTAAGAAGCTGATTTAAGGTCTGCTCTCTTTCGTCGTTTCCGCCTAAACCGCCTGCACCTCTTTTCTTACCGATAGCGTCAATCTCATCAATAAAGATAATACAGGGAGACTTCTTCTTTGCCTGATCAAAAAGGTCACGGACCTTTGCCGCACCCATGCCGACAAACATCTCCACGAATTCCGAACCGGAAATAGAGAAGAACGGAACGCCCGCCTCTCCCGCTACGGCTTTTGCAAGCATGGTCTTACCGGTTCCGGGAGGGCCTACGAGGAGGGCCCCCTTTGGAATCTTCGCTCCGATTTTCGAATACTTATCCGGATTGTTTAAGTAGTCCACCATTTCGGTAAGGAGTTCTTTCGCCTCATCCTCTCCGGCTACATCTCTGAAACGAATGCTGTCGTCTTTTTTCTCATACTCTCTTGCATTGGACTTTCCGAAGCCGCCAAGGCCGAAGCCTCCACCTCCCATTCCGCCCATTGCGGAAGTCATACGCTTAGAAAGCCAACTTCCGACTGCCATAAAAAGAAGCAAAGGAACAATCCAGGAAAAAATGAAATTCAAAAGGAAATTATTCTCTACCGGAAGCGTTTCGTTATATTTTACCCCCTGTGCTGTCAGCTCACTTAAAACTTGGGCCTCTGTAAATTCATTCTTGATTCTTGTAGTACTGTAGATGGTCGTTTTTCCATCCTTTTCCACTTCATACTTGATGCTGTCCTGCCCCAGCTCTACCGCCTTGACTTCCTTATCCTCTACCGCCTTTTGGAAGTCGGAATAGCTGCTGCTTTCAATCTGCGATTGCTTAATTGCCGGAAATACGAAGCTGTTCAAAAGCAGAGTAATAATCAATGCCACAAATATATAAAATATAAATGGTCTGGGACGGTTCCCTATCCCCTGTTGATTTCTGATCTTTCATACCCGATCATCGAAATTCGAAATGAATTTTTATTGTCCATGCACTTTCTCCTTGCTTTTTCTATGTTGTCTATCATAAAAAGGACTCTATGCCTGCAGTATAGAGTCCTTTTGTGTTTGAAAAGTATGAAAAATCTTCAAGAATAATTCTTTTCTCTTTCTTTTTAGAAATAGAAGATTTTCTTGAGAATTTGATTTTTAAATACTTTTTGCTTAAAGAGAAAAAGCTACATAAAAACTACATAATCTTTTTAATCAGTCTGCAGAGTTCCTCAACCGCATCTTCCTTCCCATTCTCAATTTCCTCCACTACACAGGAAGCAATGTGCCTCTGTAACAGTTCCTTGCTGAAGGCCTTTAGGGCGGAAGACACGGAGCTGACCTGCGTAATGATATCCACGCAGTAGCGGTCCTCCAAGAGCATATTGCGGATGCCCTTAATCTGCCCCTCCATGCGATTTAAGCGGGAAATCAAAGCCTTTTTCTCCGCTCTCGTCCCGAGGCTGCAGTTTTTTTCTCTGCACAATGACATTTTCTCCATGAAGCCCACCTTATTCTAGTATTTGTCACACCGTAATCCTGTGCCTCTACCGCAGCCTTAAGCGTAGCGTCCTCCACCTCTTCCTTTAAGAAAACGATAGCCTCTCCCTTCTCATGGCTTACCTCTGCGTGATCCACTCCTGCCACAGCCTCTAAAGCCTTTTTTACACTGGCCTCACAGTGTCCGCACATCATTCCTGTAATTTCCATCTTCTTTTCCATCTTCTTTTCCTCCTTTTGTTTGTTTTGATCATTTATATTTTCTTTTCGATTCTCTTTCCTTTCAGAAAATTCAGCTAAAAGCCGTTCCTTCTCCTCTCACCGATTCCTCTTTTGTCTCCCTTTTGCCTCGTTTTATCGGAAAACAACTCAGTCTAAGTGCTAAGACAAACCGTGACACTCGAAAGGCTCATAGCCAGTGCCCCCACCATCGGGTTCATTTCAAAATCCCAGTGGAAGACCGCAGAGTAAAAACCTGCCGCAAGGGGAATGCAAATGACATTGTAGAAAAATGCCCAGAAAAGATTTTCATGAATATTTCGAATCGTGGCTCGGGAAAGACGAATGCTTCTCGGAATATCCAAAACCTTCGACTTCATAAGTACAATATCCGCGGCATCAATCGCCACATCCGTTCCGGCCCCGATGGCAATTCCGAGGTCCGCCCTTGTTAAGGCTACCGCGTCATTGATTCCATCTCCTACCATAGCTACTTTTCCGTAAGCCTGCAGCTTCTTAATCACTTCTTCTTTCCCGTCAGGAAGCACTTCGCTAATCACCATGTCCACACCGGCTTCTTTTGCTATTGCCTCTGCCGTACTTTTCCGGTCTCCGGTCAACATCACCGTAAAGATACCCTGCTTTTTTAGTTCCTCTATCGCATCTTTAGCATCTTCCTTTAAGCTGTCCGCTACGGAAATGGCACCTAAGACCTCCTCCCCTTTTACAAAAAAGAGATTGGTCTTCCCCTCTTTGGAAAGAGGTTCCAGTTTTTCTATAAAATCCTCTTCCACCTGAAAATGCTCCCGTAGGTAGCCTTCCGAACAGGCAAGAAGCCTTTCTCCTTTATAAGTTCCCGATACACCGTGGCCTGTCATAGCTTGAAAATCCTCTATCGGGTAAGGGCTGATTTTATGTTCCTCCCCATAGACTTGAATTGCCTTCGCAAGAGGATGCTCGGAATTCTTTTCGATAGAAACCGCAAGCTGTAAAAGCTCCTCTCTCTTTTCCTCTTTAATTGGAGAGATATCGGTTACTATAGGACTGCCGTTCGTCAGTGTCCCGGTTTTATCAAGAGCAAGGATTTCTATCTTTCCTGCTTCTTCAAGGGAAGATGCCGTTTTAAAGAGAATCCCGTTTTTCGCTCCTACACCGTTTCCAACCATAATCGCAACCGGTGTCGCAAGCCCCAAGGCGCAGGGACAGCTGATAACCAAAACCGCCACTCCCCGAGAAAGTGCGGAAGAAAACTCCGCTCCGCTTCCCAGCACAATAAGGAAAGTAAGTAAAGCCACTCCCATTACGAAGGGAACAAAAACCGCAGAAATCTTATCCGCAATACGGGAAATCGGTGCCTTCGTTGCCGCTGCATTGGAAACCATTTCGATAATCTGTGCAAGGCTCGTATCCTTCCCGACACGGACCGCCCTTCCTGTGATAAAACCGGAACGATTCAAAGTGCTTGCAGAAAGCTTTGCTCCCTCTTCTTTATCTACCGGAATGGACTCTCCTGTAAGGGCCGACTCATCAACCGCCGTTCTTCCGGAAAGCACGATGCCGTCTACCGGAATCTGCTCGCCGGGTTTCACCAGAAAAGTATCGTTGACCTCCACTTCTTCAATCGGAACAGTGCTTTCCACTCCGTCTCTTACTACCACAGCAGTCTTCGGACTTAAATTCATAAGCCCCTGCAAGGCACTCGTGGTTCTTCCTTTGGAAATAGACTCCAGCATCTTCCCAAGGGTGATCAGAGTCGGAATCATTGCTGCCGTCTCAAAGTAAAGGTGATGCCCGATATGATGCGCCATTTCCGGATTTCCCAGTTCCAAATAATAGTTGATTCCGTACAGAACGCCCAAAGAATACAGAAAAGAAGCCGAGGACCCCAGTGCCACAAGACTATCCATATTGGGAGAAAGGTGAAACAAGGCGGAAAAACCGGAAGTAAAAAACTTCTTGTTAATCAGCATCACAATGATGGCAAGCAGCATTTCCGTAAGGGCAAGAATACCGGGATACTGTAAAACAGCAGGTAAAGAAATGTGTAAAAGCATCGGTCCCATGGAGGTACAAAGCATAAGTAAGGCGAGGAATAGTAGCGATTGTAAAAAACGCTTCTTCAGCTCTGCCGTTTCCTGATCCGAAAAAGATGTCGCTTCTTTCTTATTCCGGGCTGTATTCTGCTTTACAGTATCTCCCTTTTCCCCGTTCCCGGAATGCGGACTACTTGTTATGCTCTCTTCAGAAATAAAGCCGTATCCGGCTTTCTCTACCGCTTCCTGAACTTCTCGATCCGGCACCTCTCCTTCTACGAGCAAGCTATTCGTAAGAAGAGAAACCGAGCAGGATGATACGCCGGAAAGCTTTCCCACGGCCTCTCTCCACCCTTGCCTGACAAGCCGCACAGGACATGCCGGTTACTGTATATTTTTTCATTTGTCCCTCCTACTGAAAGGATAGTCTTTACGAAATCCAAAGTTATACAAAAGTTTGATTTCACATAGAATAAAGGGAACTTCTATTTCACTTAGCAAAGAAGCGCCTTCGACTATTCCTTTCGGAGGTATGATATACCCCATATGGGTATATGTCAATCTTATAACTTTAGTTTCTAAAAATACGCTATTTTTACTTCCATCATCTATCTTTTTCATCTCATAATACATCCGGTTTACTTTTCCTATAGCTAAAGATAATATATTTTTAAGATTATTAAAAATAATATGATTTCAAATGCTTGTGCTATTTGAACAATTTTTATCTCCCAACTCTTTACTTTATATATATATATATATCGCAATCATACGAATTCTATACATATATTTTTGACATTAAGGAGGAAGTATGAAAAAAGGACATTTAATCAGGAATATCGTTATTGCCATTATTGTTATTGGTGTATTGGGATCTGTTATGGGAAAGAAAGGTTCTGAAAGTGAGTCCTCAAAGGATAAGAGTTCTCCAAAAACAGAAACTATCGCTAGTGAAAAAGCAGTAGACAGGGAAGGCCCCACTGAAGCGCAAATCGAATATACTGCATATACTACCGATGAAATGATTGATGATTTGGAAGCCAATGCTATGAATGCTACAGATAAGTATAAAGGGAAATATATTCAAGTTACCGGTAAGCTAAGTAACATTGATGCACAGGGCTCTTATATCTCACTATCGAAAGAAGCCAATGATTTTACCCTCTTAAGTGTTCAATGTTTCATAAAAACAGATGAGCAAAAAGAAGCCATTAAGACAATGAATAAAGGAGACAGCATTACCTTAAAAGGAAAATGTACCGATGTGGGAGAAATTCTGGGATATACTCTGAATATTGACAGTATTGGATAAGTACTCTTTGTAAAATAGAGTGATTTTATAATGGGGATGTACCAAAACTGAAGTTTCCAGCCGCAAAGGATCGGCGTAGCATAACAGAATTTTGATTTTTTACAGCCCCATTTTTCATTTCTTTATTACTACCTAGAATAGTATCGTGGGTATTCTGCCAACATTTCATACAATGCTATAACACTAAAGCACTATGGCAATTTCTTCCCCGAAGCAAGATAGAGCTGATACCACTCATGATGTGTGAGTTCCACCTTTGTCGCCTCACAATAGTCCTCTAAATGCTTGGGATTCATCGTTCCTGCAATGACCTGCACCCTTCGCCGGATGTCGCTAATATCCATGCAATCGCAATAGCCGTCTTCGAGACCTTATATTTCTCAGACAACTCGGAAAGGGACTGATTCAATTCCGGAAAGTCCGGATGATCCACGAAACAGCCCTCAAACTTGCCAAACTGCAGAGGAGACCAGGCTTGAATCGTAATATCTTCCAATCGGCAATAATCTAATAGTCCATTGTCTCGGTCAAGAGATAAGTCCGTTGTCAAATCATTTACATAAAGTGTCTGGTCAATGAGCTGAGACGCTGTAATAGAGAGCTGTAGCTGATTGATGCTAAGGGGCTGCTTTACAAATTTCTTTAAAACCTTTAATTGCATCATAGGAACATTGCTGACACCGAAGAAACGCACTTTTCCGCTTTGTTCCAGAAGTTCAAATGCCTCTGCTACCTCCTCCGGATCATAAATCAGGTCGGGTCTATGCAAGAGGAGAACATCCAAATAATCCATTTTTAAACGCCGAAGGCTCTCGTCCACGCTTGTCAGAATATTTTCCCTCGTCCAATCAAACTCATTTCTCTCAAAGCAAAGTCCGCACTTAGTCTGAATCCATAAATCTTCTCTTTTTATGGAGGTCTCCCGCAGGGCATCACCAAAGCGCTCTTCCGCCTCTCCTCTTCCGTAACAGCTTGCATGATCAAAGAAATTGATTCCGCTTTCCACGGCTTTCTCTATCTGCCTTGCAGCTTCCCACACGGACAAAGAAGGCATACGCATACAGCCTAGAATAATACGAGATACCTCTGACGGACCATTTTTAATGTTCTGATACTGCATAATTGTGTGCTCCTTCCCCTATCATCTCCTCATAGCCCTTTAATGCCGCAAAAGAGAAAAACTGTACTGCTCTATGAGACAGGCTGCTTCTTTTTTTGCAAAGGTCGAAAGGATAATCATAATGTAAAATTCTCTCATACTTCGACAAAGTCCTTCTTTCTTCACTCTCCACTGCTATGCCCCCCTATCTGTCTATTTCGCTCTCTCCCGCGGCTCCCCTCCATATATTGATACGCCTTTAGAATTGCATTGCGACCATACTTATGCATGACTTGAAGCGAGGCATCTCTAGCTTTGTCTTTCTTCAGCTTATCATGCTGTTCTCCGTATGTCTCTTTATTTTTTTCTTCCGTGCTCTGCTCCGCCTCATTTGTTTCCCTAAGATAGTCAAAGAGCGCAATCTGTCCGACTTTTCCCTCAGTAAAGGGTCGGACATCTTCTGCTGACAAAGAAATCTTTCGTAGCGACAGTCTTCTATCCATAATTTCATCATAGATAGACAATATTGCCTCAATGATTTCCGCCTCCCTATTGCTTCTTTTTTCCAAATGTCGTAGTCCATGAACACTCCTTGGCACTATTTTTCCATAATGGTTTCTTTTTGTCTTTCCGCTGTAAGACTCTCCTATATTTTCCTCGTCAAAAGAAAGATAGAGCTGTAGCATCTCTGTGTCCAAATTCTTCTCCCTTAGCTCATAGGAAAGGGAAGATGCCATCTCCTCCACCACAACTCTGCCCAAGTTGGCATCATAGGGATAGGGCAAGACCTGTCCGGAAGATATACTCTTTTTCTTTGCACTGAGGCTGTGAATGTCCGCAATTCTGCAAGGCTCGTACCCCCAGGCATGGTCAATCAAATATTCCGCCTGTATCCCGAATAGCTTATACAATAAGAGTTGATTGACCTTCTCCTTCACACCGGCAAGAGAGACCAGGGCAATGTCTCCCATGGTATAGATGCCGTATCTCCGGAGTCGTTCCTCTGTTCCCCTCCCAATATGCCAAAAATCATGAAGCGGTTGATAGGTCCAAAGTTTTCTTCTGTAAGACTCCTCTGTAAGAGAAGCCAGTCTGACCTCCTGCCCTTCTACCTGTACCTTCTTTGCCAAAATATCCATAGCCACCTTGGCAAGATACAGATTCTCTCCCAGTCCTACAGTAGCCACGATTCCCAGCTCCGTATAGACCTTTCCCGCAATCTCTCTTGCCATACTCTCTGCAGATCTTCGGTAAATCTCCCGGTAGGGACGCAGATCAATAAATACCTCATCAATAGAGTAAACATGGATATCTTCTTTGGATACATAGCGCAGGTAAATTTCACAGATACGCCTACTATACTCCATATATAGCGCCATTCTGGAAGGTGCCGTAATATAGGACAAGGCCAGAAAAGAATAAGCCCTCAAGTCTGAGTCCAGGCAGGAACTGCCAACCAGTCTTCTCTCCTTTGCCTCCTGCTTTCTTCGGTAATTGACCTCCTTCACCTTCTCAATTACCTGAAAAAGTCTGGCTCTTCCGGGAACGCCGAAGGCTTTCAAGGCAGGACTTACCGCAAGGCAGATAGTCTTCTCCGTTCTCCCTCCGTCTGCCACTACAAGATAGGCATCCATGGGGTCCAAGCCTCTTTCCACACACTCACAGGAAGCATAAAAAGACTTTAAATCAATTGCCATAATTCCGCAGGACTCTTTCTTTTCCATCACTCCTCTCCTTTTCTCGGAGTATATAACAGAACATTTGTTTTGTAAATACTTTTCCCGCCTTTTGACAAATCTCCTGTTTCAAGCTAAGCTAGATAGAATTCAGCGGAAGAGATGCAAAGGCTCTTCCCTGATCAAATAGTAGAGTATTCCTTTTAAAAAAGAGCTTTTGAAATTTTAGAGGTTTTAGATGTTTCGATTAAGCGGACAAATTTTAAAAAATGGAAAAGTGATCGCCTCCTGCGTTTCCAGACAGGAAGGCACGGAAAACAGAACGGAAAAGGTCTATACCGCCTTGAAGAAATCTGTCAGCACTTTGACCTTGCGGTTCCCATCTGGCTTCCGGCAAGAATTCGGGAATTTCAAACTCGTTCCAAAACGACCTTCCTTTCCGACTCCTTTATGGAAGAGATTAGCTTTGATGCTTTAGAGATTCAGGTGATTGAAGAATAAGAATAAGTCCATGAACAAAGAAAAGACCGATACTCCGGCATCAAGCGAGTATCGGTCTTCTTTCTTATCGCAAGTTCTTTTGAAAGCTCCTCATAACCGGGCTTTCCGAGAAGCGCAAACATATTTCTTTATAGCTCCACCCCGGGCTGATTGAAGCGATTCACGCCGTTTATGTAAGCGGAGACACCCGCAGGCAAACTCGAAAGAAGTAGAAAAGCTCTCCGAGCGTTCTCTCTGCACCGCTTATCAATCTGCTAAAAGGAAGTTCGGTACATTTCCGTCCGTATGCGCTAGGATTGTTCCCTGCATAGCGGCTTTATTGACAAAGTCCACGGTCTTTCCGGCAAGGTAGTTCATGCCGTCCGTATCGATTTCCTCTTTCTCCAGTACGATTTCCGCTGCACTCTCCATCACTTCCAGAACCGTTTCAAAAGTGAAGTCTTGCCCTCCTGAATAAACTGTCCCCATAGAGTGCAGGTCTGTCGTAAAGTCTACAGATGCCGGGAAAATACCTCTCTGGTCCTTCCTCTCGGACTCTCCGTAGAGCTGCTTCCACCACTCGGAAATATAATGGCAGGACGGCTCATAGTTTACAAAAATCTCAATCTTCTTATCCTTACGGAGCATGATGTTTCTTGCCGCAGCATACTGCAATGCCGGGTTTACTTCGTAATCCTGCTCTAAAAGAGCCTTTCTCATGGAAGCGGCACCTTCCATCAGTTCACAAATATTTGCTCCGGTAACGGCAATGGGAAGAAGTCCGACAGCGGTCAGCACGGAGTATCTTCCACCTACATCATCGGGTACCACAAATTCTTCATAGCCCATCTCATCGGCAAGACTCTTTAAAGCCCCTCTTGCCTTATCGGTTGTCGCATAAATTCTCTTTGCGGCACCGTCTTTTCCGTACTTTTCTTCCAGCATCGCCTTAAATACGCGGAACGCAATTGCCGGTTCTGTGGTGGTGCCGGACTTCGAAATGATATTTACGGAGAAATCCTTTCCCTTTAAAACCTGCTTTAAGTCGGAAATATACTTGGAGGAAATATTGTTTCCCACATAGTAAATCTCCGGTGTCTTCTCTCTTCCTTGGAAGCTCATTGTAGAAAGCTGTGATTCAAAAACTCATTGGCTGCTCTTGCTCCAAGATAGATCCGCCGATACCGATGACCAGTAAGACATCGGAATCCTCCTGAATCTTCTTTTAGCGGCTGCCTGAATCCTGTTAAACTCTTCTTTATCGTAATTCTCCGGAAGGTCCACCCAGCCGAGAAAAATCATTTTCCGGCACTGCTCCCTTTACTAAAAATCTTTTGCCAAGAGAGTCTGTGCTTTAAAATTTGCTCATCTCCTCTTCGAAACAAACTGTCTTGCCTTCGACAAATCCAACTTCAGCATATTCTTCTCCTTTTCTCCTATTATCCTAAAAATAGCTTCTATCATAAAAATATAAAACAAACAACTTCTGTTATTATAAAAACAGGCAAAGAGGACACGCAAGTCTTTCTTCCCTGTTTTAGAAAAACTTATCTTAAAAATACTTTTAAAAGCCTAAAGCAAAAATGGATTCTAATTCTGCCCAAACTCTTCGCAAAAATTTTATTCTGATGCAGATTAAACCCTGCAAAATCTTATTCTGCCCAAACCCCGAAAATTTTTATTCTAATTCTGCCCAAACCCTTCGCAAAATTTTTCCTGATGCAGATTAAAACCCTTCGCAAAAATTCCACCATAAAAATCTACAGTTTTCTATTGCCTTGGCTTCAAATTCCTCATAAACCATGCTTGCTTCATCATTTGCCTCATCGGAAATGACACGAAGAATCACGAAAGGCACTCCATTTTTTGTCGCAATCTGTGCTATAGCCGCTCCCTCCATTTCACAGCAGGTAGCATGAAAGGTATTTTTCAAGTACTCCTTTTGTTTCATGAGAAGAAACGAAACGATCTCCGGTAACCACCCGTCCTATATAACTATTATGTTCAGGATTGATTTCCCTATTCACCTCTACTGCAATTTCCAAAAGACGCTGGGTCCGCATCATAGCCCAGCTTCTCATCTCCCGCTACCTTCCCTAGAGGATAGTCAAAGCGTGTCACATCCACATCATACTGCAAAGCATCCCTTGAAATCGACTAAAGGTCCAAAGATATGCACCTCCGGAGAAATCGCTCCGGCAATCCCGGTATTAAAAATATAACTCGGTTGAAAGCGGTCAATCAAGGCCTGGGTACAAGCTGCCGCATTGCACTTTCCTACCCTGCACGAACAAGCACGACATCCTTTTCCGGAAAGTCTCCCTTTATAGAAAATGATAGGGGCCCTGTACGATTTCTTCCCGTCTTCGCAGAGCTTAACCAAATGGGCAACCTCTTCCTCCATTGCACCTGATTATTCCAATCATTTTCCCTCCTTTTTCACACTACCTTCTTTTCTACACGACGCTTCTTTTTTTCTACACTACGATTTTTCATCCAAAACTGACTGAATAACGCTAGCACATTCCTTTCTGCCGTCTCTTTCCCCTGGATACTTCCATCGCTTTTATATACTTCTCCTTGTTCTCATGAAGCTTTTCAAGACAGTCCGGGAGTACCGCAGGATTCTTCTTCCAACTCTTTCCTGAGGAAGCACTACGGAAAAAGCCCTGCAGAAGAAAAAGGACTCCGCATTTAAAATCTGGTCTCCTCGGAAGCCTTTTTCGGTAGAGGGAATTAGGATGTTCGGCTTAAGGCCAGAATCTATAAATGACATTTGCTCCGGCAGCGAAATCACAAAATCCGCCGCCTGATAGAGGTCCGCAAGCTCCTCATTCACATAAGGGAAACTGCCTGTAATACACCAAATCGGAAAGAGAGCTGTCCTCGTTCTTCTTCCCGCAGATATGGATGATATCGTAGTTTTCCCCCAATTTTGTTAAATTCTCCCGAACGGCAGTATTGATTGCCACGGATCCCAGACTTCCGCCGATCACCATCAGCACCGGCTTTTTCTCCGGAGAAGCTGCAAAGCCTTAAGCCCTCTTCTCTACTCCCTGTAAAAGCTCTTCTCTAATCGGTGCACCGGTACAAACCGCCTTTCCCTTTAGGGAGAAGGGAAACCGTTTCCGGAAATTACAGCAGATTTTCTGTGAAAGGAATGGTCAGCTTGTTTGCCAGTCCGGGAGTAAAATCCGACTCATGGCAAATAATCAGGATCTCAAGGCTTGCCGCCGCAAAGATAACCGGCACCGCCACAAAGCCTCCTTTGGAAAAGACCAGATCAATCTTCCAGTGCCTGAATCTGCTTTTCTTGCCTGAAAAATCCGCCGATTACCCGAAAAAGGGATCTGTGAGATTCCGCAGAGAAAAAAATAGCGGCGAAGCTTTCCTGTCGAAATCCCTGAAATAAAGGGAGTCCCCGCCTTTTTCCGCAAGCTCCTTCTCTATGCCGTCCTTTGACCCCATGTAGTAAATTGTATGCTTTTCTCTTAATTCCCCGAGTAAGGCGAGATTCGCGGTCACATGTCCCGCCGTGCCTCCGCCGGTTAACAATATCTTAGCCATGAAGCTCCTTTACCATCTTCTCCTGTAAAACTTCCATTTCTCCATCAGCATATCCGGAAGGGTTCCAAGAGACAATATTTCCTTCCGTCCCGAAACGCGGAATAATGTGCACATGAAAGTGATGCACGGTCTGCCCGGCTACTTCGCCGTTATTCTGCACGATATTGCAGCCCTTTGCCCCCGTTGCCTTCGCATGATTGCCTTCGCCACTTCTTTTGCCAGAGGAAAGACTTTCTGAAGCACCGCATCATCAAGACTAAAGAGATCCTCTCCGTGGCTCTTCGGTAAAATAAGAGCATGACCGGGTGTGCCCGGTGCAATATCCAAAATCACCCGAAAATCTGCATCCTCATAAATGGTCTTCGAGGGAATCTCCCCGTTTGCTATTTTACAGAAAATACAATCCGCACTCATTTTTGCCTCCTTATCATAGCTGGATTTTTATCGTTTCCAAGTAAATCTACTATAAAGACTACTGCAAATACTTCTAAAGACTACTGCAAATACTTCTTCAAATACTGTCCGGTATAGGACCTCGGATTCTTTGCCACTTCCTCCGGAGTTCCGGTACAAAGCACCGTTCCGCCGCCGGATCCTCCCTCGGGTCCCATATCGATAATATAATCGGCACATTTAATCACATCTAAATTATGTTCGATAACCAACACGGTATTTCCGCCGTCGGCGAGTCTTTGCAGCATTTCCACCAGCTTCCGTACATCTTCAAAATGTAGTCCCGTAGTCGGTTCATCCAAGATATACAGTGTCTTTCCGGTGCCTCTGCGGCTCAGCTCCGAAGCCAACTTGATTCTCTGCGCCTCTCCTCCGGAAAGCTCGGTACTGGGCTGTCCCAGTCGGATATAAGATAATCCCACATCCATCAGGGTCTGCATCTTACGACTAATGCTAGGAATATTTTCGAAGAATGTCAATGCTTCTTCCACCGTCATATTTAAAACATCATAGATGTTCTTTCCCTTGTACTTTACTTCCAGGGTTTCCCTGTTGTAACGCTTACCGCCGCAAACCTCGCAAGGTACATACACATCCGGCAGGAAGTGCATCTCTATCTTTACGATGCCGTCTCCGCTGCAAGCTTCACAGCGCCCGCCTTTTACATTGAAGGAGAATCTTCCCTTGTTGTAGCCTCTTTCCTTGGCATCCTTGGCACTGGCAAAGAGATCACGAATGAGGTCAAAAACACCGGTATAGGTCGCCGGATTGGATCTAGGAGTCCTTCCAATCGGACTTTGGTCAATGTCGATAACCTTATCCAAGTACTCCGTTCCCTGTGATTTTACGGAAACTTTGCCCGGTACTAATCTCGCCTTATTCAAGGTTTTTCCACAGTATTTGTGCACGATTTCATTTACGAGGGAAGACTTTCCGGAGCCTGAAACACCGGTCACATAGGTAAAGACCGAAAGTGGAATCTTAACATCCACATTCTTTAAATTATTCTCCTCCGCCCCATAAATATCCAAAGTATGCGTAAAAGGTCTGCGGATCTTCGGGAGCGGAATCTTCTTTTTCCCGCTTAGGTACTGTCCCGTAATAGACGCCGGATTTTGCATGATTTCTTCCGCCGTTCCCACGGCAACCACCTCTCCTCCGTGCTCTCCCGCACCGGGACCGATATCTACAATCATATCCGCTTCCCGCATGGTATCCTCATCATGCTCTACGACGATGACGGAGTTTCCGAGGTCACGAAGCCGTTTTAAGGTCGCAATCAGCTTATCATTGTCCCTTTGATGAAGACCGATGCTCGGCTCATCCAAAATATAGGCAACCCCCACAAGACCGGAGCCGATCTGGGTCGCCAGACGAATCCTCTGCGACTCTCCTCCGGAGAGTGTTCCTGCGGAACGGGCAAGGCTTAAGTAGTTTAATCCTACATCCAGCATAAACCTGGATCTTGCCTTGATTTCCCGAAGAATCTGCTCCGCAATTTTTGCCTCCATCGGTTTTAGCTTTACAGAGCTTATCCAGTCAAAGAAGCTGTCCATGGAAAGCATGGTCGCTTCATGAATATTTTTCTCTCCGACAGTGACTCCCAGGGAGGAGGGCTTTAGTCTTGCCCCGTGGCAGCTCGGACAGGGGGTAATCCGCATAAACTGCTCATACTCTATCTTCATTTTCTCGGAAAAACATTCCTTATAACGGCGCTCGATATTGGCGAGTAAGCCCTCAAAGGCCACCTGATGCACTGCGCCCTTTCCATACTGCGACTGATAATGTACCGTGACTCTCTCCCCGTTTGTTCCGTTAATGATTAGATTTTTCACCTTTTCCGAAAGCTCCTGAAAAGGTGTATCCAATGAGAAACCGTACTTCTCCGCCATAGCAAGGAGCATGGCATGGGTAAAGCTTCCCTCATCCTTCGAATTCATCCATCCGAGGACAGAAATGGCTCCCTCGTTTAAGGAAAGACTTTCATCCGGAATCATCAGTTTGACATCGAATTCCATCTTATAGCCTATACCGAAGCAAGTCGGACAAGCCCCGAAGGGATTGTTGAACGAAAAGCTTCTCGGCTCTATTTCTTCAATACTTGTACCGTCAAAGGGGCAGGCGAAATTTGTAGAAAGCTGCAGTTCCTCTCCATTTAAAAAGTCCACAAGAAGAAGACCGCTGCTAAGAGAAAGCACCTGCTCTATTGAGTCGGTAAGTCTTTTTTCAATTCCCTTTCTAACCACCAAACGATCCACTAAAACTTCAATCGTATGCTTTATATTTTTCTCTAAGGAAATCTCCTCTTCGAGCTCATAGAGATTGCCATCTATCCGCACACGAACATAGCCGGAACGGCGAAGGCTCTGCAGGAGCTTTTCATGCATTCCCTTCTTCCCCGTATTACCGGTGCAAAAAGCTGCATCTTCGTGCCCTCTTCTCTCTTCATAAGGAGGTCTACCATTTCGTCCACGGTTTGCTTCTTAATCTCTCTTCCACACTCCGGACAATGAGGCACTCCCACTCTGGCAAAGAGAAGACGCATATAGTCGTAGATTTCCGTGACTGTTCCTACTGTAGAACGCGGGTTTCTGTTTGTCGATTTCTGGTCAATGGAAATCGCCGGAGAAAGTCCTTCTATGAGCTCCACATCCGGCTTTTCCATCTGTCCGAGGAACTGCCTTGCATAGGAGGAAAGCGACTCCATATAGCGTCTCTGTCCCTCCGCATAAATGGTATCGAAGGCGAGAGAGGACTTTCCGGAGCCCGAGAGTCCTGTAAGCACCACCAAAGAATCTCTTGGAATATCCAGATTGACATGCTTTTAAATTGTGCTCATTCGCACCTCTGATTTTGATCCACTTCTTTTCCAAAAGTTTTCCCCTTTTCTATCTATAGCGATTTTCTTCCTACAATTTTTATCTCTATCTTTTTACTTCTTTTACTTTTTCCCTTTATCTTTTATCTTTTCAATGAAAATATACCGTCCTTCAGAACGAAATACCTTTCATATATAAAGAACATTTGTTCCTTGAATAGAGTAGCACTGAAATACCTGTCTTGCAAGCTATCTCTTAATTCCTCTGAAAAATTTTCTGATAAACGTCTTTCGCTACTATAGACGCCAAAAATTCCCATCACAATTCCTGCTGCCGTTCCGGCAAGTAAAAGTAGGGGTAAAATAGGCAAAAAGGACAGGATTTCTAAGCAGGAAGGACGCCATTACAATTTGTCCGACTATTGTGAAAAATGCCCCCAAAAGACTCACGGAAATGAAGGACAGCTTGAAGCATTGCTTTTGCAAGTACCATAACAAAAAAGCTTAGAAAAAAGCCCGCCATGGAATAGCTCAAGGTCATCAGATTCCCAAAGAGCACGGATAGAGAAGCACTACGAAGAAAACTGATGATTCCGTCGGTACTATACCTAAAGAGAACAGGCCTATAATATTAACGATATTCGCGAGTCCCAGCTTGATTCCGGGAATCGGAAAAGGGACTTGGAATCATCGACTCCAGATAACCCAAAAATCATGGAAAGGGCGAGCAGCATCGCATAAGATGTCATTTTTCTGTATCTTTATCCATTTCCTCCTTTAAATTCATCGTTTAAATCAGTCCTAGTTTACATTTATCTGTATAAAAATCTATTTTTATCAACTCGAGAACATTTTTCTTTATATCCGATCTTCCACGGATTGTCTTTACGGATAAAAAAAGGACGGCTTAACGCCGTCCTGCTTCTTTCTTTTTAACTTGACACTTCTTGCAATGCTGTCCCTCTCCCGACAAGAACGATACTGTTCAATGTAGGAAAGAAATCTATATTACAATACGGTACAAAACTAAAGAGAAAGTGAGATGATTGATGCTTTGTGTCTATCTATCCGGGCTGTGCATAGCACTTCTCAGCTTATGTACGCAAAGCTTATCGTATCTCTTAAAGCTTTTACTACATTGGTAGCCTGAGGTCCCTTTAGCACCATCAACTACTTCAAACTCTACAGCCTGTCCTTCTTCTAAAGACTTGAATCCGTCTCCGGACAAACCAGAGTAGTGTACGAATACATCCTTTCCTGTCTCATCAGAGATGAATCCGTATCCCTTTTGGTTGTTAAACCACTTTAACTGTACCTTTTCATTACTGTATCCTCCAAAAACGATTGTAACCGAAATTGATTACAATGGGTTAAGAGATAGCACAAACATTTCATCATAGTCAACTAATTTTCTTGCAAAAAGACTATAGTAGTTTTAGTCGATTTTTCCTATATTTTCTAGCTTTTTCAAAAGTTCCTTCCAGCTCACTCTCCGTAAAGACATATCGCTTATTGCAGAAAATCGCAGCGAACCTCCTGCGCCTTATGATCTGGAAATCAAAGATCTAATTTCCTTTCTCTCCCGAGAGAAATCAAGGCTTTTCTCCACTCTTTCCCTGCTGCAATTACAAAAATAAGAAAGCTCTCTTTTTTCATGAATCTCAGGAGAGAACTCACCCAAAAGAAAATCCAAAAGGCTCTCCGGACTTCGCCCATCCTTTAAAAGATCCGTAACGGAGTGAATTGCTTTCAACTTTTCCTCGAGCTTATCCAGTAAACTTTCCTCCGCAAAAGGAAGAAGCTGAATAATAAAACCGCCGGAAGCCTCTACCGTATTTTCCTTGTTTAAAAGCACTCCCAGTCCAACGGAAGAGGGAATCTGCTCACTGATACTGAAGTAAGCATTGACATCCTCAGCAATTTCTCCACTTAAAAGCTGAGTCTGTCCCACATAGGGCTCTCCTAGTCCATTGTCTCGGATTACGGAAAGAAAGCCCTTTCCGACAGCTCCGCCAACATCCAAGTGTCCATCCTCTTTCGCAGGGAGGATGACATAGGGATTGGCACAGGTAGCCTTCACCGTGCCGTGAGAATCGGCCGTAGCTACCAGACTCTTCATCGGACCGTCTCCCTTAACGGAAAGGGTAATCAAATCCTTATCTCCCTTTAAATCTACTCCCATCATAAGAGCTGCACTCATTAGCCTTCCCATGGCCGCTGTCGCAATCGGAGAGGTATTGTGGAGCTTCCTCTGTTCCTCCGCCGTGTCCCTTGTCGTACAGACAAACGCACGAATCTGTCCCTCGGCAGCAGTCGCTCCTCAGTAAATAATCTCTACTCATTTGCAGAAAGTTCCTTCTCTCTCTCTTCGTCCTTTCTCATGCAACACTTCTTATACTTTCTTTTCCGGAACCGCAATGACAAAGGTCATTCGGGTACAGCTTCTTTCCCTCTCTTCTTACCGTGCCGGACTTCTTCTGCTCCTTGTACAACTCTTTTCTTCTTTCTTCCGTTAAAATGTCGTTCCATTGCGGAAGATCATAAAGCCAGGAAGCCTTCGCTTCCACCATGTTGTAGTAAAGCTTTCCGGATCAACTTGAATCTTAACCTTTTCGTATCCGATTCCATGCTGTCAATGGATTTATGGAATCCGCCAAGGATTCATCAATTCCGTCCAGAATACCCACGAAAATAAATTCTTCAATACCGAACTGCTCGGCAAGCTCTTTTACACTTCCCTCATAAACCTTCTTCGGATCGGAAAGCAGCTTCTCATAGAATCCCTTTTCCAGAGTAAAAATACTTCGCCAAAGCGCTTCCTGCTCTGTCTTATTCATTCCGTTTCCGTACGCCGCATTTCTCCAGTTTTCCAATAATGTTGCCATTTTTTTCTTTCTCCGTTTCTGATAGATCTTTTATAGAAGACAGACTGCTACCGTCTCCCAGTATAGCTTACTTTCATTTAAACCGTATTATTATAGCGGGAGTTAAAGGATTTTTACAATTCCCCCAACTTCCGACTATGCTCCTTCATGCCCGCTCCGCAGTCTCCCTATCGCTCTTCCTTGAATCTAGCTCGCTCTCTGCAGTCTCCGCTTCATCTGCTGCCTCCATCTCTTTTTCCAGCTTGAAGCCGCTCCCAAGGACTTCCATAGACTCCGTTTTCTTTTCCTCTCATCTTTTTCTGATATTCTCTGCAAATCGTCTGAAGTCCCCATATTCCGAGGAAGAGGTCGGTATGATTTCTTTTTAAAGCTGTTTTATCCATATAGCGTCGCAAGCCGTTCATAATTACACGCCCAGAAGGGAACCGCAATAATCATACCCACAAAACCGAAGAGTCCGCCAAAGAGCAGAATGGAAAAACAGCACCAGAAAGCTGGAGAGTCCCGTAGAGTCTCCCAAAACCTTTTCGGTCCGATGATATTTCCGTCAATCTGCTGAATCACCAAAGATGGCTATGGCAAAAATACAAGCTCTGAATAGGGACTGATTAATAAAAATCAGAAGAAGCAGGGAATGGCTCCGATAAAGCGACCCAAAAAAGGAATAACATTGGTCACCCCGACAATCACGGAAACAAGAAGGTATACGGCATCTTTCATTATGCTTAAGAACAAAAAAGTCAGAAATACCGATAATCACACTGTCAATAATTTTTCCCGAGAATAAATCCGCCGAAAAACCCTGATGTACATACTGCAGCTCCTCGATAATCCTCCTTGCTTTTCTTTTTGAGAAAAAAGAGCAAAAAGAAGTTTTCTGAACTGTCGTCTCAGTACATCCTTCATGTTTCAGAAGATATACCATGACAATCAGTCCCGATTAAAATATTCTTTACAATGGTAAGGTAGTCCAGATACCATTAGTAAAGAAAGTAGCAAGATTCTGCAGATGGGCAAAAATAGCTTGCGCATTGTCCGGGTTTTTCCTGTAGCTGCTGAGTTCTATAGGCCTTTTTCCGCATAAGGGCTGCAAAGTCCGAAACGATTCAAAATAACAGCCAAATTGTTATAGGAGCGGTTGATTGTATCCGGAAGACTGAAATACAGGCTTAAAAACCGATTTAGTAAGCTCCGGAATCATCATCGAAACCAAACCGCTTGTTAAGAAGCAAGAAAAAAAGAATACTGGCTATTGTACTGAAAAATCCCTAAAGAAAACGATGAGAAGCCTTTTCTCCCGATGAAAAAATAATGAATTTTCCCCAGATATTTGACAACCAGATTATACACGGACTCATAAGATAGCCAAAACTCGCTCCATAGATAATCGGTATCAGAAATCTGTACAAAAAAGCAAGATTCTGTTTTTACAGCATAAAAAATTATTGCAACAATATATACCAAAGAGACTGCCGCCAATACGGAAAAAGTGGTTAAGCCCCATTTAATCTGTTCCTTCCAATCCTCGTGTTTCATCCTTCTATCCTCATTCAGAACGCTATATCTCATCTTTTTCTATTCTTCACGACAATGCATGCTCGTATCTTTTCAGTGCTCTCACTTTATCACAAAGACTGTTGATAAAAAGCTTACATCAGACGATATGAAGCATAACAACATAAAAAGCAGACTACCGAAACGCTGTACCACACGTTTGACTCCTAGCTGACTCAGCCAGGTGGGTAACCTCACGGATAGCTCAAGGATCCTTTACCGCGGACGGAAGGCATGCTTTCCTTATCACAAATCTTGGAATCCCGTATGTCATATTTGTAGGTTCAAATTGTGTGGCCACGAACGTCCCCAGCAGAAAGTCTGTATGAGATATTGCCAAAAGACTTTATCTTTACTCGATTAAATTATAGCAAAGGCAAATTAGGCTTGCAAGGGTTCATAACATAAAATCAAAGTTCCTTCTTCCACCTTAATCTCGGCTTCTTCTCCGATGAATTCATTGCTGATTCCTACAGGTTCAATATTCCGCAGAGAAACATGATTTATCAGATATTTCAATCCCTTTTCGGATACTCCGGAACAAGTATCGCTGAAAGAAAAGACGGAAACATATCCTTTGTATTTCGCGGAAAATGACTTTGTACCGTTACGCAATGCCGTAAATACCTGTCTTTCTCCATAAAGGTAGCCCTCTCCCCCCTGTTCTGTAAGGCAGCTGCTGTAAAGCTGCCAAGCTATGGTCCATACGTTCTCCTCCGAGTGCTCCTAAAATATGGACTATTTTGATTCCCTGCTCCAGGGAGAACTTCACCGCTGCATGTAAATCCGTATCATTTTTAATTACAGGCAGAGAAATTACCGGAAGAGAGGATGAATTATCCGGCTTTAACAAAGAATCCGGCATGGATTTTTTTCCAAAAATGGAATATTGTTCAGGCTTATACTTTTCCCCTCTGTGATTTCTCTTGTTCGTTTGCGAAGTAAAGAGGCTACTGATCCTCTTTTTTCAGCGGAAGTAAAAGGAAGCTGCTTTGCACTCTTTTTCAGCGGAATAAGAATCAAAAATCTCCCAAGAAGCAAATCAGGGCTGATCCCTCTTTTTCACAGTACTTCATCCCCCGTCTATCGCGAATCACATAGTCTCTCTTTCTCCTATAGAAAAGGAAGGCCCAAAAAGCTTCCCGCAGCAATAAGAATGGCTCTTTTATATCCTGCTAACTCTTCCATCTTCATCCCTTTGATGCTTCTTCCATCTTCCTTATTCCTCTTGATGCTCTCCTTTGATGCTTTTCCTTGATGCCTTCCTCTGATGCCTTCCTTGATGCTTTTTCTCCCACAGTCCACTTCCGGCATGGAAACTTCATTCCTCCTTCATCGAAGTCTGGCAAAAATTCTGTAAGAGCAGCTGTCTTCCGCCTGAAGGCCCTGACTCCACCCGGTGATTCAGCTCCTTCATCTGTAAATATTCATGACAGAACCGCAAAAACCCGCCTTGGGATTTTCGAATCAGACATCTGGAGTCGTGGGATTCTCGCCTGCACAAATCGCCCCAGCACATCGGGCAGGGGCTCGAGATTCACATACAGCGTACAATCCTCCAGCCTCCAGTCGCCCTGATTCTTCTTACAAAGCCTCCTCTATCGCTAAAATCTCCGCATGGCTTAAAGCATTTCCGTGAAAAATTTCTTTGATTAAAGCCTGTTCGAGAATTTCTCCCGGGATAGATTCCTTTTCCCTACAAAGTCTTCCCCATTGGAGAATCCGGCTTTAACCATCATAAAGGATAACTGCTCCAATCGGTGCATCTCCCTCTTTCTCCCGCTTTTCTCAGCAAGTTCTCAAAGCCAGTTCATTGCAGTACGCTCTGCTATCTATATCTGCTCCATACTCCCCCCGATTTAAACGTAATTTTTATTCCGAAAAGCCTATCTTGTCAGCTCACCTAAAATCGACTTTCCTATCAGACCTTCCGGCATTTTTACGGAGAAGTTCTCCGCTATACTCTGCTCCAAGAACGGCAAAAGCTGTCCTGCTCCGCTCCTTCTCCACCCTGAATTCCCTTATAATACACAAGAAGAGGTACCTGTTCTCTCGTGTGATCCGTACCGCTATAGGTCGGATCATTTCCATGATCTGCAGTAAGAAGAAGCAAATCATCGTCTTTTAAAACAGACAAAAGTTCTCCCAGCTTTTCGTCAAAACGCTGAATCTCCTCTCCATAGCCGACGGGATCTCTTCTATGCCCGTAAATGGCATCAAAAATCCACTAAATTTACAAAGCAAAGACCGGTAAAGTCCTTCTCTTTTGCCACAGCAATGCATTGCTCCATACCATGAACGGAAGAATTCGAATGCTCCGCCTCGGTAATCCCCTCATTCACAAAAATATCCGCTATTTTCCCAATGGATATCACAGAGAAACCGGCTATTTCCAGGGCATTTAAGACAGTATCCCGTGGCGGCTTTACGGCTAAGTCGTGCCGATTGGAAGTTCTTTTAAACTCTCCTTTTTTTGTCCCGACATAGGGTCTTGCGATAATTCTTCCCACCTTCCATTCGGGCTTCATGCAGATTTCTCTGGCAATTTCACAGCAACGGTAAAGCTCCTCTAAGCCGAAGATCTTCTCATCCTCCGGAGCGGCAATCTGCAATACGGAATCCGCCGAGGTATAAACAATCATAGCTCCGGTTCTCCATTGCTCTTCTCCCAATTCGTCCAGTATTTCCGTACCGGAAGCCGACTTATTGCCAATGACCTTCCTCCCCGTCCTTTTCTCTAATTCCTCAATCAGTTCCTTCGGGAATCCGGTGTCGGTAAAGGTAACAAAAGGAACTTCGGTCTTGATTCCCATCATTTCCCAGTGTCCGGTCATGGTATCCTTCCCACTACTGGCCTCATTTAAACGGAAAAACTTCCCTTCCGGAGCTTCTACAGGAGCAACGCCCTTTAATTTTTTAAAATTTCCGATTCCGAGCTTTTGCAGATTGGGAATATGGAAACTTTCCATCTTTTCCGCGATATGTCCCCAGGTATCCGCACCACTGTCCCCAAAACGCGCTGCATCCTTAGCGTTTCCGATTCCCAGCGAATCCAAAACGATGAGAAATACTCTTTTGAATTTCATACGCATCCTTTCTACACTATATTTATCTGGCCTTTTTTCGCTTTTACTGTTTTAAGCTTTTATTCATAGCACCGAACCCTGCGGGCTTTTCAGCGCGAAGCTCCGCAGACTGCTCTATTTCCTTTTAGGAGGAAGCCTGCTCTCTTCGTATCATTTCCTTAATGGCCTCGATTGCCACCTGAATTGCCTTATCCGTATCATGATATATCGGATTGGACATCCCCGCCTTTACTCTCTCCTGATTCGAAACAATAAAGAGCACCGTTCCGATTTTCTTCTTCAAATATGCCGCAACCGTAAAAAGTGCCGCACTTTCCATCTCCGATGCCTTACACCCCAGCTTCAGCCAAGCCTGCCATTTATCCAAAAGTTCATAAGAAACCGGCAAGTCTTCCGGCTTATGTTGTCCGTAAAAGGCATCCTTACACTGTACAACCCCTACATGATTTTTAAAGCCGAGACGATTTGCCGCATCATACAATTCCTTTGTCACAAAGAAATCCGCCGTAGCGGGCCACTCGATAGGAGCATACTCCTTGGAAGTCCCTTCCATGCGAGTGCAGACTCTGCGATAACCACATCTCCCGACTCTACGGAAAGCTCCATACCGCCTGCTGTACCTACTCGGATAAAGACCTCTCCTCCACATTGTGAAAGTTCTTCCAGAGCAATGGATGCGGATGGACCGCCGATACCCGTAGAGCAAACACTCACCTTCTCTCCAAGGAGCGTTCCGCTGATTGTTACATACTCCCTATTGTCCGCAACCTGTACGGGATTGTCAAAATACTTGGCAATCTTTGCGCAGCGCTTCGGATCTCCCGGTAAAATAATATACTTCCCTACCTCACCGGGGCGTACACCAATATGATAACATCTCTCGTCTTCCGAATAATTAATCATAAGCAATCTCCTTTCCAAAGATTTCCAACTTCCGCCTTAGTCCAATGCAGACGGTAAAAAAGCGTGAGGCAACAATTCCTCTAAGCTATATACATGATAATCGTCCGTCGATTTTGCAAGTATTACCTGAAAATCATGAATATCCGTAAATTCCGCCATAACCTGTCTGCATATACCACAGGGAGCACAGTATTCCGTTTCCTCTTTTCCGATAAGGCCGCCCACAATCGCAATTCTTCGAAATTTCTTATACCCCTCGCTCACTGCCTTAAAAAACGCCGTTCTCTCCGCACAATTCGTTGCTCCGTAAGAGGCATTTTCAATATTGCAACCTAAAAAGATTTCACCTGTCTCCGATTCCAGGGCTGCTCCTACACGAAAATGCGAGTAAGGCACATAAGCCCTTTCTCTTGCCTCAAAAGCTTTTTCAATCAGATGTCTTTCTTCCGCTTCCTTATGCATGGTCCTTCTCCTTATTTTCCTTCCAAAACAACCTTTCCTCTAGCATAAGGTCAAAAGGAAAAAAAGTCTATGATACAGATTCGGTAAATCATGAAAATCCAAGCGAAGGCAAGCTTCAATAAAAATAAAAAAATAGCGAGTATACTCAAATTGAGTTGTACTCGTTACAGATTTCCATCTCTATTTTCTTATACTGCGGATGACAGGACTTGAACCTGCACGGTCGCCCACCAGAACCTAAATCTGGCGCGTCTGCCAATTCCGCCACATCCGCATACCTTTAAAAAAGGAATGAGACACGCGGGAATCGAACCCGCGACAACTTGATTAAAAGTCAAGTGCTCTACCGACTGAGCTAGTGTCTCATAACAGGGGCCAGTTGGATTCGAACCAACGACTGCAGGCGTCAAAGGCCTGTGCCTTACCGCTTGGCGATGGCCCTAGGGTCAAACGAGTTGACGCTCCGCGTCGCCCGTAGGAAAAGCGAGAACGAGAAATATCTCCCTACATAAAAAGGGTGGCCACCGGGAGTCGAACCCGGGACCTCCAGAACCACAATCTGGCGCGATAACCAACTACGCTATGGCCACCATGCTATTCTCGCAAACAAGCTGTTACTCTAAAGCAAAAGACTCGTTTTGAACAAGATGCCACACGTAGTCGTGCACACTTGTTAATGATCCAGAAGGGATTCGAACCCCCGACCCACGGCTTAGAAGGCCGTTGCTCTATCCAACTGAGCTACTGAATCAAGGTCACATCAGATGCGACTCGTTTATAGTAGCGAATTTCATTTTGTTTGTCAAGAATTTTTATCTAAAAAGATAGGCAAAAATATTTCTGCAAAAAGAAGTTCGCCTTCGCTTACCTTATATATACTTCGCTTCTGTACGAAGATTTCCCTTCTTATCCAGGTAGAACATCGCATAGCTCGGCTTTCTGTTCTCCTGTCTGGGGAAGTTTATGGAGCCGGGATTGATACAGAGCACTCCATTTACCACCCGACTAAAGGGTCTATGTGTATGTCCGAAAAGAGCCATACTGCAATTTCTTGCTCTTGCTTCATCCGCTAAGCCTTGTAAGTCAAATCCCACCCCGTAAAGATGCCCATGGGTCAGGAAAAGCCTCTCTTTTCCCAATCTCATTTCAATTTCCTTGGGTAAGTAAGCAAAGAAATCATTATTTCCCTGCACAAAGTAGCTTTCACAGCCTTTTGGAAGATGGGTCCGAATTGCATCCTCACATCCTTCGCTATCACCCAAATGAATAAAATAGGAAATATCCGGATTTTCTTCCAAGAGCTGATAAATATTATCCAGCTTTCTATGATTATCGGAAACCACAAGTATTTTTTTCTCTCCTTTAAAATCACTTGCCGAATGTTCTTCTTTTTTCCGTTCAGCAGAATTTTTTGATTTCGATTTTTTCTCCTCTGCTGTCTTTTTAGACTTGGCTATCTCTTCTTTCAGGATGCGTTCCATCTTGCGGAGTGCCTTTCCTCTATGAGATACCTTGTTCTTCTCTTCTTCAGAAAGCTCTGCTGCCGTTTTGCCGCATTCCGGAATAAAAAAGATCGGATCATAGCCAAAACCCGCCTCACCTCTTATTTCCTTCGCGATTTCCCCCTCACAGCGGGCTTCCGTTTTTAAAGATCTGCCGTCGGAAAGAACCGCAACAATGGCACAGGTAAAATAAGCATAACGGCTTTTGCTGGAAGCTTCCTTCATCATTTCAAGAATTCGCTTGTTTTTCTCAGGGTAAGGTGTGTTTTCCCCTAAAAAGCGCGCAGAATAAATCCCCGGACCAAAGGAAAGAGCCTCAATAGACAGACCGGAATCATCCGCCATAATGATGTCTCCATCCTGCAAAAGTTCCTTCTTTTTCAGTCTTACATATAAGTCATAGGCCTTTATTTCGGCATTTTCCAAAAAGGAGCTGCCGTCTTCCACGGCATCCTCCCATTCTCCTATTTCTTTTTTACTTATGATTTCTCCGGGAAACTCCCGCAGTATCTCTCGAATTTCCCGTAATTTATCTTCATTATGCGTTGCAAATATAATTCGCATCTCACGCTCCTATTTACCCTTATACTGGTAAAAATATGTCTTCATCATTCCGTTGTAGATTTTTCTATTCTTATCCGCCTTACCGAGGTACTTTTCCGCCTGTTCATAGGCCGTAATCAGGCAAAGCTGCCACTCGGAAAGTCCTTCGAAAGCCTCTCTTAGCTCCGTATAGAGCAGGGGAAGATTTCGCTTGTCCTCGATTCTCTCTCCATAGGGCGGATTCGTAAGAATATAGCCATGCTTCTTGCTATGGGACATTTTCGCCACTTCCCTTTCCTGAAAATGGATAATGTTTGCAACGCCCGCTCTTTCCGCATTCTCTCTACATACGGGAATCATCGCGGGATCAATGTCATAGCCTTGGATATCCACCATTTTTCCAAATCTGTTTTCCTTTGTTTCCAGTAGATGTCGGTCAATGTTGTCTTCCGCTTCTTCCAGCGCGCTGTACCATTCTTTCTTCGGGATGAGATTCACCCATTCCTCCGCCGTGAAGCTTCGTTCCATCCCCGGTGCAATATTTGCCGCAATCATGGCAGCCTCAATCGGAAAGGTTCCTGCACCGCACATCGGGTCCACGAGAGGGGCATCGTCTCTCCACTTACTGAGGAGAATGAGGGCTGCGGCAAGTGTTTCTTTAATGGGCGCCTTTCCCATTTTCAAACGATATCCTCTCTTATGAAGAGACTCTCCGCTAGTATCCAGGCAGACCAAAACTTCATCCTTATAGAGCGAAACACGGAAGGGATACTTTGCTCCGTGCTCCGAAAAAGTACTCTGATGATAAACCGAGGAAAGCCTGTCTACCATTGCTTTCTTCATCACCGCCTGAATATCTCTCGGAGAAAAGAGCTTGGACTTTACGGAGCTGGCCTTTGTTACCCAAAAGGAGGCATCGACAGGAAGGTAGTCCTCTAGGGGAAGCGCCATTGTTCCTTGAAATAAATCCTCATAGCTTTCCGCATGAAAGGAGCCGACTTTCAAAAGTACCCTTTCTCCGGTGCGCAGGAAAATATTGGCCCGCACGATAGCTTCCGCATCCCCGATAAATTGTACCTTCCCATCGCTCACGGAAGAAACCTCATAGCCGAGGTCGTGAATTTCTTTTTTGCAAATAGACTCCAAGCCGAAGTGGCAGGGCACAATCAATTCAAATCTTTGCATTTTTCTCCTTTATTGCTTCACACCGACAAAACCTGCCGGGCAAAAACATTTTTTCCATGAATTGAAGAGAGCTTTATCGATTGAATATTCCGGAAAGCAACCATAATATCACGGCAATACTGAGAACGGGAAAAAGCACAGGGGCAAGGAAGGATAGAATCCCTACGAAAACCAGTGCTACCAGTACCAAAAGTGCAATCACAACAATAGCAAAAAGAAGACATCCTGCACTGCTTACCGGTATATAGGGTCTGTAGCCATGGCTTTCTCTACCGCGATTGTAGCTGTCATTGCCATATCCACCGTTGCCACTATCTCCATAGCCTGGGTTTCCACTGTGATTTCCGCTTACCCCGGAACTGCTTTCCCGTCTTTCATAGCGGGGATTTTCCGTATCGGAACTGGAACTGCCTTTTTCCGATGACGTTCCCCTGTACTGTAGATCCTCTTCATCAGAAGCGTAGTTGATGTCTTTCTCCTCATAACGGAAGGGCGTGGTTCTTGCCACACGGTCCCCTCCCGCATCGGCGGCTTCAATAATACTTCGCGCCAAAAGATTCGGAGCGGAGAGCTCGGCTACTGCCTCCTCCTCTCCTCTTCCTTTAGCTATTTCCGTGTTAATGTAGTCGCTATAAAAACGGAGCTGTTCCTCTATTACTTCTCCTGAAACGGAGTTTGTGAGTTCTCCTTTTAAGGCCTGTAAAAATTCGTTTTTATTCACTCTTTTCTTCCTCGGCTATCACAGCAATATTCAAATCCAGAAGCTGCTGCGGGTCAAATACTTCTGCAGGGGCATCCATCATGGCATCCGATCCGTCTTTCCCCTTCGGGAAGGCAATCACATCACGAATCGTTTCCGCACCGACCATCCACATCGCCAATCTGTCCAAGCCGTAGGCAAGACCTGCGTGTGGAGGAACTCCGTAGCGGAAAGCCTGCATTAAGAATCCAAACTGCTCATTCGCTCTCTCCGGTGTAAAACCAAGCTTCTCGAGCATCTTCTCCTGCACATCACTCTGATGAATACGCACGGACCCGCCTCCAAGCTCTGTTCCGTTTAAAACAATGTCATAAGCCTTGGCGCGAACACGGGAAAGGTCAGTATCTAAATAGTGCAAGTCTTCTTCCATCGGCATGGTGAAGGGATGGTGCATAGCCTGATAGCGTCCCAGCTCCTCGGAATACTCGAACATCGGGAACTCCGTAATCCAAAGGAACTTCCACTGTGTCTTATCGATTAAGTCGAGTTCCTTTCCAAGCGCAGCCTCAGTGCTCCCAAAGAATCCCAAACCACATTTCTCTTTAAGTCGGAAACGAGGAGAAGAATGTCTCCCTTTTCCAGTCCCGATACTTCCACAAGTCTCTTTGCATCTTCTTCCGAAAGAAACTTTGCAAAAGAGGACTTTACCGTACCGTCCTCATTTAAACCGTACCAGGCAAGCCCCTTTGCATGATAGCCCTTAACCAGCTCCACATAGGAATCGAGCTTCTTTCTCGGCATCTCCGCCTGTCCTTTAACTAACAGTCCTTTCACGGTTCCGCCTGCTTTTGCACAGTCGGAAAACACGGAAAATCCGCAGTCCCTTACGGCATCCGTAAGTTCAATAAGAGGCATGTCAAAGCGAAGATCCGGTTTGTCAGATCCGTAGTGATTCATCGCATAGTCCCAGGTCATCCTCTGTAAGGGAAGGGCAATATCCACATTGCAAACTTCCTTAAAGACATACTTTAACAGACGCTCATTTACGGTAAGAACATCCTCGATATCCACGAAAGAAAGCTCCATATCCACCTGGGTGAACTCCGGCTGTCTGTCCGCTCTTAAATCCTCATCTCTATAGCATCTTGCGAGCTGAAAATAACGGTCCATACCGGAAACCATAAGAAGCTGCTTTAAAAGCTGCGGAGACTGGGGAAGCGCATAGAAAGCGCCTCTATGGAGTCTCGACGGCACAAGGAAGTCTCTTGCTCCCTCCGGTGTGGACTTAATGAGTGTCGGAGTTTCAATCTCCAAAAATCCTTCCTCGGAAAGAAAATGACGAATCAACTGGGAAAGTCTGGCACGCGTCATGATTTTCTTCGCAAGATCCGGTCTTCTTAAGTCCAGATAACGATACTTTAAGCGAAGATCCTCTTTTGTCTTGGAATCCGCCTCAATCGGGAAGGGAGGGGTCTCCGCTTCGGCAAGGATACGAAGGCTTTTTGCCACAAGCTCAATGGAGCCGGTAGAAAGTGCCGCATTACTGTCTTTGCCGCGGCTTCTCACTTCTCCTTCTACGGCAATGACATACTCCTGCTTTAACTCACTTGCTTTCTGAAAGACCTCAGTACCGCATTCCTGCTCTTCAAATAGAATCTGCAGAATACCGGAACGGTCACGAAGGTCTGTAAAAATAAGACCGCCCTTATTTCTGGACTTCTGTACCCAGCCCATCATGCAAACCGTTTTTCCCGATATAGCTTTCTCCCAGCTCGGCACATCTGGCCGTTCTATGTAAACCCTTTCATTGACTCTGCCATAATTTCCCTCTTTTTCTTTTCCGTTTCTATATAGTCTTTTTATTCTAAAAAGTCCTGCAATGCACCTTTAGTCTCCGTAGATTTCTACAAATTCCTTATAGCCTTCCACACTGAGCTTTTCCTTTTGGAACTTCTTATTCTTATTCATCTGCGTAAGAAGCACCACTTCTCCTCTTTCTCTTTTCTCCATAACTTCCGTAAGGCAGGCGGAAAGTTTCCCCTCGGAAACCTTTTTATCTACGAGGTAAGCAATTTTCCCCTCGGAATGGACTTCCTCTTCTCCCTCCAAAAGGATGCCGATGATTCTTTCAAAACCTATGGAAAACCCTACTGCAGGAGTATCCACACCGATAAACTTTCCTACCATCTTATCATATCTTCCGCCGCCTCCGATAGAGCCGGAGAAAAGAGTGGAACGCACTTCAAAAATCGGGCCGGTGTAATAGCCCATTCCGCGCACTAAGGTTGGGTCAAAGCGAAGGGGTATCGCGCCCTTTCCGCTCTCTTCCACCATTTTCATAATCTGATACAGATTCTTTCCGACCTCTTCGTGAAGATTCGCGCCAAGCTTTTCCTGCAATTTCAGAATATCTTCCTTATCGCCCTTCACGAGATTTAAGCAGTCCTCATATCGGGAAATCTGCTCCTCCGTGTAGGAAAGGGAAAGCAATTCCTCGCGAACGCCCTCTCTTCCGATTTTATCCTCTTTATCAAGAACGATGGAAATCTCCGAAAAATCCTCCTCCGGAAAGCCCGCATAGCTCTGCATGGCCTTTAAGATAGCGCGGTCATTTAATACGATATAAAAGGGATACTTTTCTCCGAAACCGATTTCCTGTAAGACAGTCCCCATAGCAAGAAGCAGATCAATCTCTGAAAGATAGCTTGCGTCCCCGAAAATATCGATATCGCACTGCCAAAACTCTCGAAAGCGTCCCTTCTGCGGACGATCCGCACGGAAAACCGGTCCGATTTGTAAAGCCTTAAAGGGGGAAGGAAGATTTCCTTGATTTTCCGCATAAAAACGGGAAAGCGGAAGGGTTAGGTCATAGCGCAGTCCGGAATCGGAAAGATTCTCAAAATCGCCTTTTTCCAAAGCCTCTTTCAGCTTCTCTCCTCTTTTTTCCACCTTGAAAATGAGCTTTTCATTGTCTCCACCCTGCTTACTGAGGAGATTGGAAAGATGCTCCACGATGGGTGTCTCAATTTCGGTAAAACCGAAGCCCCCGTAGACCTTTCGTATCGTGGATAACACCCTTTGTCTCACCGCCATTTCTCTCGGTAAAATGTCCTTCATGCCGGTTACGGCCTTTTTCTTTAATACCATACTGTCCTCTTCTATCAATTAATCTTCCCAATCCTATTTCCTGTTCCGCAAATACCGGCTTAATTCCTCGTCAATATCCAAGGTGGCAAAGTAATCCGTATCCCTCTCTGCCCGGCGAATCATCTTCACGCTTCCATCCCTTTGCAGGAGAAGCTCGGAAGACCAAAGTTTTCCGTTATAGTTGTAGCCCATAGCAAAGCCGTGTGCCCCGGTATCATGAATAAAGAGCAGGTCTCCCTTTTCCAGCTTCGGAAGCTCCCTTTCTTTCGCAAACTTATCATTGTTTTCACAAAGAGAACCGACAACGTCGTAAACTTCCTTCTCCTTCGCATCTTCCTTTCCAAGCACGGTAATATGATGATATGCATTATACATGGCCGGACGCATAAGATTCGCTGCGCAGGCATCCACTCCTGCATAATGCCGATAAGTATTCTTAAAATGAATAACCTTCGTAATCAATGCCCCGTGCGGCCCTAAAACATAGCGCCCCAGCTCCGAGCAAAGCCGGATGTGCCCGAGTCCGTTCTTTACAAGGATTTCCTCATAAACCTCTCTCACCTTTTCTCCGATCAGGAAAATGTCGGTCGCCTCCTGCTCCGGACGGTAAGGAATTCCCACACCGCCGGAAAGGTTCACAAATTCAAGAGAAATCCCGCATTCTTCCTTTATTTTCACAACCAAGGAAAATAGCTGTCTTGCAAGCTCCGGATAATAGCCATTGCTAATGGTATTGGATGCAAGGAAAGCATGAATACCGAAATGCTCTACCCCTCTCTCCTTTAAAATACGGTAGCCTTCCAAAATCTGTGCCTCGGTCATCCCGTATTTTGCTTCCTCGGGATTGTCCATAATGGTGTTTCCGATGCTGAAATAACCGCCCGGATTAAAGCGAAGACTCATGGTCTTTGGAAGAGTGGTAAGAATCTCCGTTACTTCATCAATATTTGTAAAATCATCAAGATTGATGATTCCGCCTAAGTGATTCGCAAATCCATACTCTTCATCCGGTGTATCATTGGAAGAAAACATGATTTCCGATCCGGAGAAACCGCAAGCCTCTGCAAGACTGAGTTCCGCTGCGGAAGAGCAATCCACCCCGCAGTCCTCTTCCTTCAGTATCCTAAGAATAGCCGGATTCGGTGTGGCCTTAATCGCAAAATACTCTCTGTAGCCTTCATTCCAAGAAAAGGCCTTATAGAGATTTCTAACCGTCTCCCGAATTCCCTCCTCATCGTAAAGATAGAAGGGAGTCGGATAATTTTCTGCAATTTCCTTTGCTTTCCGATAATCCACAAATGCTTTCTTCATTTCTTCTCCTTCGATTTTATCACCTTATAAACCCACTCTACAGTTTTTAAAAATATTAAAAAAAGTCCACTCTATCTTAAACAAGCTAGAGGGACTTTTCAAGTAAAATCCCTAGTCTACTTCAATAACAAATCCTAATCCACTTCTATCACAAATCTTAATCTACTTCGATAACACGCATGATGTTTGTGCCGGTCGGAGCCTGTTTTCTCTGTAAACGAGACAAAACGCCTGCCGTAATGACGCAGATATCCTTACTTTTCACCAATTTCCGGTCCTTTAACTCCTCAATGGAGCTTTCAAAAAGCTCATCCGTGGTCTCCGCCCTTCTTGCCCAAATGGGAGTCACACCCCAGAACAGCATCATCTGTCTCGTCACAACCTGACTCGGAGAAAGTGCATAGATCGGAGTAATCGGACGGTACTTCGAAATCATGGATGCCGTAATCCCGGAAAGAGTGGATGCCACAATCGCTGCCGCCTTCAGTTCGGAAGCCGTTGTTACGGAAGCCGCACACATGGCATTTCCGATGCTCTCGTAAACAGTCTTCTCCACCATTCTGGTCTTAAACTGCTTATAGTCCAGGAACTGCTCCGTATACTCCACAATAGAAGCCATGGTCTTTGCCGCTTCCACCGGATATTTTCCGTTTGCGGATTCTCCGGAAAGCATAACCGCATCCGTTCCGTTATACACTGCATTCGCCACATCGGTCACCTCCGCCCTTGTCGGACGGGGATTTCTGATCATGGAATCCAGCATCTGTGTTGCAGTAATAACCAGTTTTCCATGATAATTACACTTATGAATGATTTCCTTCTGCAACTGCGGAATCCGCTTTGCCTCGATTTCCACACCGAGGTCTCCTCTTGCCAGCATAATTCCGTCGGAAGCCTCTATAATCGCATCAATATTATCGAGTGCTTCCTGAGACTCTATTTTGGAAATAATCTTCATCTGGGAACCGGCTTCATCGATAATGGCCCGAATCTGTCTTACCGCATCGGCGGAACGAACAAAGGAAGCCGCTACATAGTCAAAATCTTCCGCAATACCGAACTTAATGTCTTCCACATCCTTATCGGTAATGGACGGAAGCTGAATGGGCACACCGGGTACATTCACACCCTTTCTCTCTCCAAGTTCTCCTCCATTTGTCACCTTACATAAAATCTCTACACCCTTTACAGTTTCTACCTCTAAACCAATAAGACCGTCATCAATCAAAATAACATTACCGGGTTTTACATCCTCATGAAGCTTATCATAATTGATGAAAATCTTATCCTTTGTACCGACAACTTCTTCCGTAGTCAGGATAATCTTCTCTCCCTCTACTAGGGTAATCTTCTGTCCGCCCTCTAAAAGGCCTGTTCTGATTTCCGGTCCCTTGGTGTCAAGAAGCGCTGCAATCGGTCTTCCCACTTCTTTTCTCGCCTTTCGAAGAAGCTCCAGTCTTCCAAGGTGTTCCTCATGGTCTCCGTGAGAAAAATTAAAGCGGGCAACATCCATGATTTCCGCCAAAGTCTTCATTAACTCATAATCATTCTCATTCGGTCCCATCGTACAAACCATTTTTGTTCTTCTCATATTCATCTCCTTAAATCATCTAAACTCTGTATTAAACCATATAAAACATTGTCCCAAAAAATCTATCGAATTAACTATCACAAGTACCCTTACTCTTATGAAGTGCTCATTCTTACCTGTAATTTCTGATATTGAAAATGTTCTTTCTCTTCCCCTGGTTCATCAGGATGAAGAAAATTAGGACATTGGCAAAGGACAAAACGATTGACAGCTTTCCGCCCAAACTTGGACTTACCACCAATAAATAGAGGTATAGTAAAGTCTCCAAAACTGCCAGATATTTTGCCTTAATCGGAATAAAGAAATAGAGGTAAAATACCGTGTCCGGTAGAGTCAACGCATAGGCTAGGAAAATACTGAAGCCCATATAGGTTGGATTCAACTGAAGAGAAACTCCCGTTACAAGGTAAATGAGGATTCCCGCCACATTGTATAGGATAACACCGGAAAAAAAGAAGAAATTATAACGAAAATTCCCCCAAAGGTACTCCAAGGTCCTTCCTATACTATAGTAAACCATGATTCCGATAACCGCCCAGAAAATAGAGCCGAAGCCGGATGACGCGGGATAAAAAATAAGGAAGGTCAAAATCCTCCAAATATGCCCATGGAGAATCGCTTCCGGATCCAAATCAAGATAGTAATAGTAAAACTCCGGTGCGGAAATCTGAATCATAAAGCCCAGAGCATACATCACACAGATATATTTCATTAAATTCGGGACAGCAAAACGTCCCAGCTTTCTTTCCAAGCGATCTAAAATACTCATTTTCCACCTTTCTTAATATCCGACTATTAAGATAAAACTGCTATGTTTTTTCTTCAAAACACGGTGAAAGTATACTTGTACTCTTCTATTTTTTCAAGCGTTGCTCAAGGGATTTTATTCTTGTTTAAGGATTTTTCATGCCGTAGGAAATCTGACAGTAGAAAAAAAGACATGAAAATAGTATAACAATAAAAACCTAGTGAAAGAAATATGATTTTATGTACGAGGACTGATCATGACAAAAGTAGAACGAGCCGAAAAATGGTTTTCCAATATACCGGACGCCGAGTTAATCGGTATAGAATTAAAAATGGAAATATCCGGCAAGATAGCAAAGAAAATGATGATCATCCTCTTTTCTGTATTGGCTTTAGAGCTTATTTTGTTATGGCTTGTAAGTGGCGGTGAGATTCTTACACAGACAGCGGATATTCTGAATAGTCTTGCAGAAGGCAATCACACAAGAAACCACTATCGAGGGCTCGCTCTTTTCGGAGCACCGGTATGCTTACCTGTTTTCATATTACCTTTTATTCTTGCTTTTCTTTACAAGAACAACTGTCTTCAATCCGAAGTAGCGAAGGTTCTGATAAATAGGAAAAATGATGATACAAAAACAAGCTTGAACTTGGAGGAATATAAGAATATGGAAAAAATATTTTTTGAATACAATGAAAACAGTATGACTCTGTACGATGCTTTAAAAAAAGCTGAACCGCCAAGTGATATCATTGATATTTTCCGGAAGTTTCAAAAACAAATCTATTCCTATGCAGATTTTGAAATAAGCACTTTAAAAAAATGCAAACTTTTGCAGAGCACAAACAGTTGGTCAATTTTCTCTGTGATTTATTAAAAAGAGTCTGTCCTCATTACGAGAAAAAGGAGTTTTATTATATCCTGGTAGTACTAAGTTATTCCAAGGAGCAAATGGCAATAGAGTATTTAGGATGCTTAACAGAATTTAGTATCGTGAATCAAATCAATCTTTGTCATGTTTTACTCACTATTTTTAATGAAATCAATAGTCCGCAGTGGATGTCCAACAAAGTGCTATTAGAACAATATTTTGAAGAATTATATAGGCAAAGTGATTATTTCGAATTTATAAAAAGGCTGGGACTGGATACTTCAAAAATGGAGTTTAAGAAAACAGGCGGAGAAGGAAGTTTTAGTTTTGACCTTAGCAATATGAAGGGGATTCAATATGCTATTGAGCTCGATAAGGAAATAGATAAAAGAAAATTTTGCAAACTGAGTATTTCCGTTTATGCACCAAAAGGCTTGAAAGCCTGTTTTGATCTATCCTTAACTAGTGAACAATTCTTGCTATACCACCACCATAAAGATTATTGCGTTTCTTCCAAGGAAGAGATAATACTGCTCAATAAGGAAACAAAGCAGGCATTTTATATAGAAAACTGTACGGATTTGTTGGAACTAAAAAGCATTGTAAGGCAGATTGAGAGTATTTTACAAACAAGCTTTGATTCCAATATCGTCTATTCCCATTTTACAAAGCCTTTAAAAGGAAAGAAAGAACTGCAAAAATGGTGGGAAGATAAACAATAACATAGCAAGTTATAGAGAGTTATAAAACTCTTCCCAACCGGCATCTCTCTACTCCCTTTCCATCAATTTGTCAAATGTTAAAACAGGATCCAGCAAATTCAAATAATCTGAAAAAAACAGTGATAAATATCCTTGTTTTGAACTATAATATTTATTGTGTAAAGCTTTTATCATAAATTAATTTTACCACAAAAATAGGACCTTTCGCATAAACGAATGGTCCTATTTTTTTAGGGACTTATTTCACAGCCCCTTTTTATCCTATTCATTTTTAAATAAGTTATTATAACTCTTCTTTTATCATAGCTTTTTAACTCTTTATATTTCTCTATTTTACTATTATCATTTTCCAACCCTATGGCTTCATCTATAAATTTTTAATGCAATGAGTTCCCCATTAATCGGATGTAGAAAAAGTCCTACATAGTACGCAATAACATAGTTAATATGTGCTAGTGATGAATTATCCATTATATTTTTATCTTTCAAAAAAATATAGCTGTGCCAATAACTTAAAATATATATTCGATGTATCTATTCCCACATGATTAAGATAATTCTCGCCCTCTAACACAAACTCTTCATTCAAATTATTCACCACATCATCGGCTTCAAAAAATATATCATTTTCAAAGGAAAAGTAATCTTCTAGCTTAATTTTCATTTCACCCACGCATTCGAAATAGAAATAACACCATCTTTTAGCTTTTGACCTTAGTATTTGTTTGTCAACTATATAATAGGTTATTTCTGCATGATGAGGAAGGGGCTTCGGCCTCTTCCTATTTTTTTGCCAACTAAAATTTTACTCTAAGCTTTTAGAGACTTATTTCACAGCCTCCGTATTTCCCTATTCCCTTTCCATACTTAGTCCTTCGATCTAAGCAGGTAAATCCCCACAGAAGCGAGACCGATTCCCAGCATGGTAAAAGCGGATTTCTTGTCAATTTTCCCCAATAAGGAACTTACAAGAACAGCAATGCCCATTGCAGTAGGTAGAGCTTTCAAGATGATATGCAATAAGTAAGAAGCACCCTTGTGTCTACTTTCGGGAATAGGCTTAGCGTTCATCAGTTCTTCCACGGATATGCCAAGGATTTCGGCAAGTCCGGGTACCGTTGCCGTATCCGGGAAAGCAAGATTTCGTTCCCACTTGGAAACGGCCTTGTCGGTTATGCTTAGCCTATCCGCCAAGTCTTTTTGGGTCATTCCTTTTTCTTTTCTTAGTGTACTGATCATATCACCCATCGATTGATTATTCATAGCCTAATCTCCTTTTTTAATTTATTCTTGCCTATATTATAGCTATGTTCAAAAAAGAGTGAACCGAAGCGTGGTAGAGTTTAGTAAACCGGAGGTTTACAGAGAATTATTTACACCTACTAAGGTGAGAAGAGAAGACTTTAAATAAAATTGAGGAAATAACCATGTTATTTTTGATTATTCTTAATTAACGAGATAATATACCGTACGCAAAGTCGTTCAATAAGTGTGCAAATACCCAGTAAAATGACTATGATAATACCTGTTTGCCAATCTCTCGAAAAAAAGAACGCAGACATTCCGGCAATAAAACCACTATTTACAATACCGTATCCATTCCAATTCTCTGCAAAGCCATAGAAAAAATCGAGACCTTTCATAATCTCAAATACAGTCAAAGCTACACTAATGAGACATAACCCAACACCAATCGCAAGTCCTAATATCTGGGGGGAACGAAGGTGATGTTGCCATTCTGAAAACTATACAAGCACAGCCAACCACTAATACATATAAAGTCATCTTATAATCAATTGAAAATCTCATAAATTCTCTCCTCCTTCTGGAAATCTTCAATAACTTTCTATGTGGATTTGCTAGGCTTTATATCCCTATTTTAATGCTTAGTCTTTGGATCTAAGTTGGTAAATCCCCATAGATTGACGTTCATAGCATAATCTCCTTTTTTAGCGGTAATATAGCTCAAGTAAACTTTTATTCTTTTTTTAGAAAGCCTTCCTTGTTGCTCCCCCCTATCTGTGCTAGAGTTACAAACTGTTGGTTATTAAAATTATACAGTATTTGTTAAGACTTAGAAAGTATAGATTGGGTGTATTTATGACAGAAACTTACAGACTGGGCATTGACATCGGTTCTACCACCGTAAAAGTAGCTATCCTTGATCAGGACAATCATCTTGTTTTTTCAGACTATCGCAGGCACTTCGCCAATATCCAAGAAACCTTAGCAGATCTTTTAGAAGAAGCCAGAGAGGCACATGGTGAGCTCTCTTGTCGTATTGTTGTGACCGGTTCCGGCGGTTTAACCCTCGCAAAGCACATGGGACAGCCCTTCTGTCAGGAAGTGGTTGCCGTGGCGGCGGCCTTAAAGGAAACTATCCCATGACGGATGTTGCCATTGAGCTTGGCGGAGAAGATGCAAAAATTATTTATTTTAAGGGCGGAATCGACCAGAGAATGAACGGCATCTGTGCCGGCGGTACAGGTTCTTTTATCGACCAGATGGCATCTCTTCTCGATACCGATGCAGCCGGCTTAAATGAGCTCGCAAAGAACTACCAGATGATTTATCCTATCGCAGCGCGTTGCGGTGTTTTTGCGAAGACCGACATTCAGCCTTTGATTAACGAGGGTGCGGCTCGTGAAGACCTTGCCGCTTCCATTTTCCAGGCAGTATGCAACCAGACCATTTCCGGTTTGGCACAAGGAAAGCCCATCCGCGGTCATGTTGCCTTCCTCGGCGGTCCGCTTCACTTCATGCCTGAGCTTCGGAACAGCTTTATCCGCACCTTAAAGCTCACAGACGAGGAAATTATCAATCCGGAAAATTCCCACCTCTACGCAGCTATGGGATCCGCCTTGAATGCAGAGGAAAAAAATGCGCCTATCCGCCTCTCCGAAATGATTCCCCGCCTTCGAGCAGGAATTCAGATGGATAGTGAGATTAAAAGAATGCACTCTCTCTTCTCTTCCGAAGAGGAATATGCGGAATTTGTAAAAAGGCACGAAAAAGCAAAGGTTAAGAGAAGAGATTTAAAGGATTATCATGGAAAAGCCTTCTTCGGAATCGATGCAGGCTCTACCACTACAAAGCTCGCTTTAATCTCCGAAGACGGAGAACTGCTCTATACCTTTTATTCCGGAAATGAGGGTTCTCCCATTAAGACAGCCATGAGAGCGGTAGCCGAGATTAAGGAACAGCTTCCCCCCGATGCGGAAATTGCTTACTCCTGCTCCACCGGTTATGGAGAAGCTCTTCTTAAGTCCGCCTTTCAGCTGGATGAGGGTGAGGTAGAGACCATTGCCCACTACTATGCGGCTTCGTTCTTTGAGCCCGATGTGGACTGTATCCTGGACATCGGCGGACAGGACATGAAGTGCATTCATATTAAGGACGGCACGGTAGACAATGTGCAGTTAAATGAGGCCTGCTCCTCCGGATGCGGTTCTTTCTTAGAGACCTTTGCCAAGTCCTTAAGCTATTCCGTAGAAGACTTTGCCAAAGAGGCACTCTTTGCGGAAAATCCGACAGACCTCGGATCCCGCTGTACCGTTTTCATGAATTCCAATGTAAAGCAGGCCCAAAAGGAAGGCGCAACCGTTGCGGATATTTCCTCGGGTCTTGCTTATTCTGTCATTAAAAATGCCTTATATAAGGTTATCAAGGTAACGAATCCCAAGGACCTCGGAAAGCATATCGTGGTACAGGGCGGAACTTTCTATAACAATGCCGTACTTCGTGCTTTAGAGGAGACTCTGGGACAGAATGTAATCCGTCCGGATATTGCCGGTATCATGGGGGCCTTCGGTGCCGCTCTTATTGCCAGAGAGCGTTACTATATCGAAACGGAAAAGCTGGAAGACGAGATTCTTGCCGGTGAAGAAGATAAGGCACTGCTTGATGCGGCCGGCTACAAAAAGACCTCCATGCTTCCTTTGGATGAAATCTTAGACTTACAGTATGAGAACACCATGAGTCGCTGCGGGCTTTGCAGTAACAAGTGTGTACTGACTATAAACGATTTCGGACACGGCAGAAAGTTTATCTCCGGAAATCGCTGTGAGCGTGGCGCGGGACTACCGAAAGCAAAGTCTGAAATTCCAAATCTCTTTAAATACAAGATAAAGAGAATCTTCGGCTACGAGCCGCTGTCTCCGGAAGAAGCAAGGCGCGGAGAAATCGGAATCCCAAGAGTTCTCAATATGTACGAAAATTATCCTTTCTGGGCGATTTTCTTTAAGGAACTCGGCTTCCGTACTGTACTCTCCCCTTCTTCCAACAAGAAGATTTATGAAATGGGTATCGAGTCCATCCCCTCCGAGTCCGAGTGCTACCCGGCAAAGCTTGTTCACGGACATATTGAGTGGCTGATTAACAAGGGACAGAAATTCATTTTCTACCCCTGCATTCCCTATGAAAGAAATGAGACAGCCGGAGCAGGCAATCACTACAACTGCCCCATGGTTACTTCCTATGCGGAAAACATTAAAAACAATGTGGAAAATCTCGAAGAGAAGAGCATTTTCTTTATGAAGCCCTTCCTCGCCTTTACCAATGAGAAGATTCTAACAGATCAGCTGACCAAGGTTTTTGTTCACCCGAAGCAGATTAAAGATTCCGTGAAACCTGCCGGAGACTGGACGATGGAGAAAATCGGCGAACAGTTTAAAGAGTGGAATTTTACGGAGAAGGAAATCCGAAATGCAGCCCATCTTGCCTGGGAAGAGCTTTTGCAGTCCCGAAAGGATATTGAAGAAAAGGGAGAAGAAACCCTTATGTGGATGGAAAAGACCGGTCACAGAGGTATCGTCCTTGCCGGCCGTCCTTACCATGCCGATCCCGAGATTCACCACGGTATCCCGGAGCTGATTACTTCTTATAACTTTGCCGTACTGACCGAGGACTCCATTTCCCACCTTGCGGAAGTGGAGCGACCGATTATTGTAACCGACCAGTGGATGTACCACTCCCGTCTTTACCGCGCGGCAGCCTTTACGAAGACACAGGAAAATCTGGACTTTATCCAGTTAAACTCCTTCGGCTGCGGTTTAGATGCCGTGACAGTGGATCAGGCAAAAGACATCTTGAACGGCTCCGATAAAATTTTCACCGTATTAAAGATTGACGAGTCAATAACCTCGGTGCCGCAAGAATCCGTATCCGTTCTCTCCTCGCCGCTATCCGCGTGCGTTCCGAGAAGAAATACAGAAGAAAGATTCGTTCCGAGCAATATAAGAGAACTCTCTTTACCAAGGATATGAAGGAAGAAGGCTACACCATCCTTTGTCCGCAGATGTCTCCGCTGCACTTCGAGCTCATTGAGCCGGCAATTCGTGCGGAGGGCTACAATCTTGTAGTCTTGGACAACGATAACCGTTCCGCTATCGACACGGGACTGCAGTATGTAAACAACGATTCCTGCTATCCTTCCATTATCGTGGTAGGGCAGGTTATGGAAGCACTTCTTTCCGGAAAATATGACTTAAATAAGACCGCAGTCATCATGTCCCAAACCGGAGGCGGTTGCCGTGCCTCAAACTACATCGGCTTTATTCGTAGAGCCTTGGATAAGGCGGAAATGGGACAGATCCCCGTTATTTCCTTAAATGCCAACGGGATGGAATCCACTCCGGGCTTTAAGATGACGATTCCGCTTCTTACAAGAGCCCTGCAGGGTGTGGTTTACGGAGACCTCTTTATGCGTCTTCTCTATGCCACAAGACCTTATGAATTACAGGCCGGTGCTGCGGAAGCGGTACATCAGAAGTGGAAGAAAATCTGTCAGGAAAGCCTTTCCAAGAAGAGCATTCCGCTTTTTGAGTTCGGTAAGAATGTAAAGGGTATTATTCGAGACTTTGATAACATTCCGCTCTCCTCGGAAGAAAAGCCGAAGGTCGGAATCGTAGGAGAAATCCTTGTAAAGTTCTCTCCGCTTGCCAACAACCACATTGTTGAGCTCCTTGAAAAAGAGGGGGCTGAAGCCGTGATGCCGGATCTTATGGACTTCCTGCTCTACTGCTTCTATAACCAGAACTTTAAACACGAGAACTTAGGGGCTTCCTGGAAGGGAAAAACCCTTTGCAATATTGCAATCAGCTTACTGGAGTCTTTCCGAAAGACGGCGAAGAAGGAATTACAGAAATCCAAGCACTTTACCGCACCGAGCGATATCCGAGAGCTTGCTTCTCTTGCCAGAGAATATGTCTCCCTGGGAAACCAGACCGGAGAAGGCTGGTTCTTAACCGGAGAAATGCTTGAACTTTTGTCCGAAGGGGTAGATAATATTGTATGTACCCAGCCTTTCGGATGCCTTCCGAACCATATTGTCGGAAAGGGTGTCATCAAAGAGTTGAAGCGGCATAATCCTACAGCGAACATCATTGCCGTGGACTATGATGCCGGCGCATCGGAAGTAAACCAGTTAAATCGAATCAAGTTAATGCTGACCGTGGCCCAGAACAAGATACGGGATAAGGCCTAGGGTCCACGCTCAGTCTTTCAATTGAATATAGTTAAATTCTCCCGATATTGACTCTTCCCAAGGCGCTCTCGCTCGGTTTCGACGCAGCGGTACCAAGCATCTTTCTGCGCTTTGCTTGAAATCTGCAAGTGCCGGCGTCTCCACACGCTTTGTCTGAGTTAATATCGGGAGAATTTTTCTTTAGGAAATATTGCTTTCATTTTTACTTCATTTTGTTAAAACAAAAGTATCATTTACAAGGAGGAGCTATGGATATTGCAAAGAAAATTGATCACACGATGTTAAAGGCGGAAGCAGGGAAAGACAGTATTTTCCGCTACTGCGAGGAAGCAAAGGCAAATCATTTTGCTTCGGTTTGCGTTAACACTTCTTATGTTCCGCTCGTTGCGAAGGCTCTTTCCGGCTCCGGTGTAAAGACCTGCTGTGTGGTGGGATTTCCTCTGGGAGCGATGTCTACAAAGGCGAAGGCTTTTGAAGCAAAGCAGGCTGTAGAAGACGGTGCTGAGGAAGTCGATATGGTCATTCAGATTGGAGCCATGAAGGACAAGGACTATGACTATGTAAGAGAAGATATCAAGGCTGTGGTAGAAGCTTCCAAGCCGGCTATCGTAAAGGTTATTATCGAAACCTGCCTCCTTACAAAAGAAGAAATCAAAAAAGCCTCCGCGCTTTCCGAAGAAGCCGGTGCTCATTTTGTCAAAACCTCTACAGGATTTTCTACAGGAGGAGCTACTGTGGAAGATGTGAAGCTCATGAAAGAATCCGTTTCAGATAAGATGCAGATTAAGGCAAGCGGTGGAATCAGAAGCAGGGAGTTTGCGGAAGAACTTCTCGCTGCCGGTGCAGACAGACTCGGCGTAGGAAACGGACTGCTTCTGCTTTAAGCTATATTCTGTTAGATATTCAATAAAAACAAGAAATTGTACACTATAAGCGGGGCATGAAAAAGGGGTTGTAAAAAAATCAAAATGATAAATAAATTTTTCAGCAATATAGGTCTGAATGTGGGGTAGTCTGAGCCCGTCGGTACTTGCGAAAAAAACAAGAGAAACGCAGTTTTTCGCTTAGTATCCGTTACGAGGCGAAGCTAGCGAAGCGTGCCCCAAGTTCAGACCTATATTGCTTTGAAAAATATTTTGATTTTTACAGCCTCTTTTTATGATTATTCCT
>BNJS01000827.1_pt1 | contig 120576 bp, 182 predicted proteins | sample 8540461 | NCBI WGS metagenome assembly BNJS01 (sample SAMD00202454, study PRJDB9452) | human saliva metagenome | isolation source: human saliva | place: Japan | reverse complement strand
GTTTTACAGATTCTTGAAATGTGAAGGGATTTTTTTCTTCTTATAATCTTGTAAATAATTAAATAAAAAAAGTATAATATAAAAATAGTTGTATTTTTGGATGGAGGGAAAACATGATAAAAAAAGATTTGTGATTTTTTTGAATGGAGAGTATAAATATTCGCAGGAATTTATGGATAAATTAGTTTCGGAAAAATGCAGTTTGCTTTTTGTGCAGATGGCGGGGCAAATTCTGCATTTAAATATGGGAAAAATGCCAGAAGTGATTATTGGGGATCTGGATTCGATTGAGAAAAAAAGTTTTGGAATATTATAAAAAGTAAAAAAATATTTTGATAAAAAAATTCCCAAAAAGACAAGGATTTTTACAGATTTTGAGCTGATTTTTGAAAGAAATTAATAAAATTTCGGAAAAATAAGAATTTTGTTGAGAAAAATATTTGTTGTTGGTGGGCTTGGGAAACGAATTGATATGACTTTGAGCAACTTATTCATAATGGGAAAAATATAAAAAAATCTGGTTTTTGCAGGAAAATGAAAAAAATTTTTTTATGCAGAAAAAGTCTTTTATACTAAAAAAACAAAAAGGAATATGAATTTTCAATCATTCCAATTAGTGAAAAAGTTGAAAAAAATTAACCTTGAAGGGCTTTAAATTTGAAACAGATAAAATTGATGTGAAAAGGGAAAAATTCCAGACTTGTGAGCAATGTTATTCTTGAAAATGAGGCTAGTGTGGAATTTGAAAATGGGAAACTGATAATTATTTTGAAAAAAATAATAATAAAAAAATAAAAAAAGGAAGTGCATAAATATTGAAAAAAATTTAGGATTGAGAAGGAACATCAGAGAATGAAAATTTCCCAGTATTTGCGGGAAGTGCAGAATTATTCGGGGAGAAGTTTGAGAAATGTGGAAGTTTTTTTGAATGGGAAGCAGGTTAGGCTTACGAAAAAATTGCCGTCGCATGGAAATTTGAAGGTTGTGGAGAAGAAGAAAGGGACTGATATTAAGCCGATTAAATTGCCGCTTGATATTGTGTTTGAAGATGAAGATATTTTGGTTGTGAATAAGGAGCCGTTTTTATTGACGCATCCGACACAGAAAAAGGTTGATTTTACTTTGGCAAATGGGGTTGTGAATCATTTTTTGGAAAAATATGGTGAAGTAAGAGTGCCACGATTTTATAACAGACTCGATATGAATACATCTGGATTGATTATTATTGCTAAAAACAGTTTTGCACAGGCGTTTTTGCAAAATTTTTCGATTTTTGAGAAAAAATATTTGGCGATTGTGGATGGAATTATTGATGATGAAGAAATTTTTTTAGAATTAAAGATGAATTGGCAAAAAGATGGGGAAAAATCATAAAATTCAGGATTTTGAGAAAGAAAAATTTGAAAGCTGAAGTTGAAAAAAAGTTAATTTTGGAAAAAAATGAAAAAAGTATGATGAAATTGAGAAAAATTGAAAAATAATTCAAATTTTGAAAAATAAAGATAACAAAAATTGGAGAAAAATATAAATTTTGACAGTAAAAAAAGAAAATAATAATTTAAATCTGGAAAGTAAAAAGCAATTTTGAAAAATATAAATTTTTAAAATAAATAAAAAAATATAGATTTTGACAGCAAAAAAATACAAAAATATAATTTAAATTTGAAAGATAAAAAAATGATTTTAATAATGAAATTTTGGAAAAAAATGGAACAAATAAAATAATTATCGAAAGACGGATTTTTTTCGAGATGGCGATAATTTGGAGAGAATTATTGACGAGAGAGGTCAGTATGCGAAAACGGCTGTAAAAGTGTTGAAAACTTATCCTGAAAAAAATGTGACGCTTGTGGAATGTGAGCTTTTTACGGGAAGAACGCACCAAATTCGTGTGCATTTGAAATCAATTGGGCATACAATTGTTGGGGATGAGCTTTATGGAAATGGCTTAAATAAAGAGCTTGGGATAAATAGACAATTTTTACATGCTTACAAGGTAAAATTTACACATCCTGCGAGTAAAGAGGAAGTTGAATTGGAAATACCTATTTTTTTACTGATATGAAAGACTTTTTAGAAAAATAATTTTTTTATTAGTTGAGATAAATAAAGAATAACTAAAAATTTTTCGTAAAAAAATAATAAAAAAATTTATAAATTTTACAAATAATTAAAAATTAAAGAAAGGAGAAAAAAATGAAAAAAATTTAATTTTTTTCTGTTGATTTAATAAACGACAGCATTTTTGAAATCACTGCTGATTTTTTTCGATACCAATTTTAGTGTCAAATATTTTTCAGCAACTTTACAATATGGCGGACATTGCTATTGTTGGACATACTTTAGGAGACAATTCACTTGCAGCAATTGGGGCCTCAGCAGCAATTTTTGAGCTAATTTTTGGTTTTGCGCTTGGAATTGGGAATGGACTTAGTATGGTTGCAGCGAGAAGTTATGGAGCGAATAATAAAAATCTTTTGAAAAAAATCGGTTGCAGGTTCGATTGTTATTGGACTTATGGTAACAATTGCTGTAATGATTTTATCAAGATTTATTTTAATGCCGTTGCTAAAAATTTTACACACACCTGAAAAATATCATAAATGAAGCGTTTGAATACATAAATATTATAACAATGTTCATAGGAGTAACTTTTTTTCCCTATAACTTGTCATCAGGACTTTTGAGAGCAATTGGAAACAGTTTTATGTCGCTTGTATTTTTAGTAATTGCCTCAATTTTAAATATTTTTTTCTTGATATTTATTTCATAACTTCCCTAAAAATGGGAATTGGTGGTGCTGCAGTCGCAACTGTTATCGCACAAGCAATATCTGTAATTTTAAGCGTAATTTATATTTACATAAAAGAACCAATTTTAATCCCAAGAAAAAAACATTTCCGATTCGACGCAAAATTATACAGAGAATTGCTCGGACAAGGAATCTCAATGGGATTAATGATTGCAATTGTATTAACAGGATCACTAATTTTACAATACGCAATAAACGGATTTGGCTATTTAATTATCGCTGGACACACTTCGGCAAGGAAATTAATGGGATTTTGCAACATTCCACTAACAACAATGGCACTTGCACTAGCAACCTTCGTTTCTCAAAATAAAGGAGCCGACAGAGTTGACAGAATACGAAAAGGTGTATTTTACGCAAACCTAATGGACATCTTTTTTGCAATAGGAATCACAATTTTCGTTTACCTATTTTCAAAAAATATGATTCACCTAATGTCTGGCTCAAACTCCGAAGTAGTCCTCTACAACGGTTCAACCTACCTAAAAATCGCCTCTCCATTTTTCACAATATTAGGCGTTTTATTCAACTTAAGATACGCTCTACAAGCTCTAGGAGAAAAAGTAATCCCTCTAGTTTCCAGTATAATCGAATTTTTTGGGAAAATAATTTTCGTAATTTTTATTGTTCCAAAGTTGGGGTATTTTGGTGTGATGATTTGCGAGCCGCTGATTTGGATTGTGATGGTGGGGCAACTGGGAATTGCGTTTTATGGGAATGGGTATGTGAGGGCAAAAAAATAATGGAAAGAGGTATAAAATATGAATAAAGAACTAAAAAAATTATTTATTTTGACGAGAATTCAGCTACAGATTTAGTGTATGTAAAATTTGATGGTAAAGTTTTAGAAACACATACTAATAAAAAAAGGATTCACAACATAAAGTAGGAGTAGAAATAAAAACCAGAATTACCGGAAATATTTAAATTAATTGGTAATATATCTAAATGGAAATTACCTTTAAAAAGTAGGAAAAATTTGGTTATGAGTACAATAGAGAAAGTGAAAAAAATAATTAATAAAGTAGTTTCAAATACAGTCTTGACAGATTATTTAAAAATTTCTAAAAATGATAATGATATTAAAAAAATTTGAGAATATTAAATTAAGTATTTATCCTAATTCTTTAGCCTTTTTTTAAATTAATAACTCCATATATGGCAATGACTGATGGAGAATTTGGAGATGAGAATTTAAAAAAATAAATATCGCAGATATGGATTTGGTTTTAGAAAAAAAGCTAAAGGATATTATGAATTAATTTTAGAAGGAAATAAAAATAAAAAAAGTTTTAAGATTTAATCTCTCATCTTTTAAAAAAATAGTTATTCTTTAGCGGATTTATTAAAAATGAATCTAACATATCATGCAATTAAAGTAGGCAAAAATAAATTTAGATTTATTAGATATACAAAATGAGTTCCTTCCACAGAATAATGAAATTTCTATAGATAATTTTATAGAACAAGAGCAAGAAAAATATAGAATTTATTGCAGAAGTATATGATGTTATTTTTAGCGGGGGTATTTCTATGATAACTATATATTTTGGTCCAAAAGTAGCATTTGAAAAAAAGTTATACCTAATAACTCAAAAATTCATGGATTGATGGAATTAATAAGACAAAGTGATAAAAAAAGAAATATTATTTATTTAAATGAAATAAAGGAAGATAAAGAAAAAAAGAAAAAAATAGAAGTATTGGTAGGAAAAATCAGAAGAATACTCAATGATTAAAGAAGAAGCATTGAATGATTTTGTGACTATACTTGAGGAATATAAAATAGAGGATATGTATTTTCAAAAATCCTCCAAAAATTAATATTTGAAATGTTGAAAAAAAGTTATAAAAAAAGAAATAAAAAAATAGAATATTTTTGAATTTAAAGATATAGATGAAAAAAATTATATTAGAAATAAATTCTAAATTTGATACAAAAAAATCATTGGTCAAAATAATGTAAAAAGAAAAAAATTACTAATTAATTTGTATTCAAATATAAAAAAACTTAAAACTAAACCTTTAATTTTTAATGTTTTATGGTCCATCAGGAGTAGGAAAAAAACAGAAACAGCTAAATATTTATCTGAAATTTTAGGGGAAAAAAACTCTTTCGAAAAACAATTTTCAATGTATCAAAAATAATTCTTTTTTTGACTATGTTTTTTTGGAGAAAAAAACATGGAATTTCCTCTTTGGCTCGAGATTTGTTAAATAGGGAAAGTAATGTTATTTTTATTTGATGAATTTGATAAAAGCAGAATCAACGTTTTATAGTGCATTTTATCAATTATTTGATGAAGGGATATTAATTGATAAAAAAATTATGAAGTAAAAACTTAAAAAAATAGTATAATAATATGCACTTCAAATTATAGAAATCTACTAGACATAAAGAAAAAAATTAGGCGAAGCGATTTATTCACGATTTGATGATTTTATTGAATTTAAAAACAATAAATTATAATGATATGGCTAACATAGCAAAAACAAATGTATGAAAAAAATTTAATAAAAATTAAATTTAGAAGAACAGAAAAATAATTGAAGAAAGTAAAATTTTTAATACAATAATTGATAATATCAAAAAAATTTTTATAATGTACGACAATTAGAAAAAAATAATAATTCAATTGATTGCAAAAAGAATTGTTAAAAAAACAAATTGAATGATTTTTGAAAAATATGAATAATTAGAATCAAACTGCTTTTTAATATAATAATTAAGCAACGAAAAATCACTAAGAAATCGTTGCTTAAAAATTATTAATTATCTTTTTGTATTTGTGATAATTTAATTTGTTGAAAGATTACAAATTTTTTTGTTATCTGAAATACGGTTTATAGACATTTTTAGGTCTATTTTTTTCTTGTCAAATGAATATGCTAACTTGTAATTAGAAAAAAATTTTTGGTTTTTTTCATTCAAATTTGTAAAAATAGATGGCGTTTTCATCTTCTTTTACTTCAAAAATTTAATTCTGAAAGTTCAAGGGTAACTTTTTCCTGTTTTTTTAAAAGCTGCACGAGAATCTATTTGGCTAAAAAGCAATATAAGGTTCATTTTCTTTAGTTAAGAATTTTACATAGATAAGTCCTCTAAAGTGTACTATCCAGACTAGAACAGTTCCAAACTTTGGAAGATAATATATCAATATCAGAATTAGAAAAAAACTTAAACTAAAAAGTCAGTAAAAAAATAACGCAAATATAATTTTTTTTCATAAAAATCACTCCTAAATAACAAATTTTCGTATATTTTATAATATTTTTTTAGGAAAATCAACAATAAAAAAACTAATATTTAAAATTTCATATTATTTTTAGAACTAAACGCATTTTGAAAAAATCCATCGGATAAGTCAAATTCAAAAGTTTCACGATTGATGTAACCGACAGTTTTGTCGCTTTCGTAAAGTTGAATGAGAAAATCTGCCATTTCTTCGGATGTATGATAGTTTGGATAAGATTTATCATAATCAAAATCAGTCTTATCAGTTGCGACATTTCCAAAGTCAGTTTTGGTTGCGGCGGGTGCTAGGACTTTTGCTTTTAATTGTGCGTTGTTTTGCTTTAATTCTAGTGCGAGTCCTTCTGTGAAGGCATTTACGTAAAATTTTGTGGCACAGTAGATAATTACGTTTGGAACGATTGTGTAACCTCCTGTTGAGGAGATATTGATTAATTGAGAATCTTTTTCGTTGTGGTAATCTTGGACGTATAAGGAAGATAACAAAGTTGATGCTTCTACATTGAGATGAAGCATATCTGAAATTTTATTTAAAGACTGCTCTTTTATATCACCATACATTCCAAAACCTGCATTGTTTATTAAAGTTTCAATGTGATAATTGTTTAATTTTGAATATAGTTCAGAAATTTTTATCGACATCGGTTAAGTCAAAAATCTATTACAAGAATGTCCAAATTAGGATTTTTTTCTTCAAAAATTTCGCTTTTTAGATCCTCTAGTAAATTCTTTCTTCGTGCAATCAGAATAAGATTTTTTTATTTCTTTTCTGCGAATTTTAGAGCCACGGCTCTACCTATTCCCTGAACTTGCTCCTGTTATAACAGTATATTTTGTTTTTCATAGTTGTTACCTCCATAAATTTGATAAATAAAGGATAGCAGTTAGAGTATAGTATAAGTCAAGAGTTTTTTTAAAATTTTTCCAAAATTAATTTTTTTCTAACAAAGTTTCCATTTTACCTCCAAAATTTTTTTATTTGAGTTGTTTTCATTTCATATATTTAGTATAATATAAAAATAACCAAAATATTTAATATTTATAATTAATATTCAACTATTATTTTTTTAGTTATAATAAAGAGAAGGAGAAAAAAATAGAACAATGCAAATAAAGGAATTTTTCAGAAAAAAACAGGCTTAACTCCATATACAATAAGGTTTTTATGAAAAAAAGGACCTGTTTCGTGTAAAAAGAGACGAAAAAGAATAGAAGAATATACGATGAAACTGACATTGAATGGATAAAAAAATGATAAAAAAAGATTAAAAAGACATGGGAATGAAATTGAGTGAAATTAAGAGATATTCAGATTTGCGATATGAAGGGAACGGAACGATAAAAAGAAAGAATAAAAAAATTTTGACAAATCATAAAAAAATATGTAAACATAGAAATTGAAAAAGTGGCAAAAAAATATTTACAAAATCTTGATGATAAACTTGAGATTTATGAGAGTTTTTTTAAAAAAGTATTTCTGAAAAAAATAAAAAGGGTCATAAATATATAGAAATTAAGGAGAAAAATATGCTTATTTTAGTAGAGCGAATATATTGCTTGCCAGTAAGCATATTTTTTTATTTGCTATATTCTTTCCATTAAAAATAATATAGTTGTTATAATTCCGTTTAATAAATGCTCCTGATCCCTTTGTAAAAATAAAAAAAGAATGAAATTGGCAAATATATATTTTGAGAAAAAAATTTCATATAGAAAAAAATAAATTTTATATGATAAAAATATGAGTAATTTTAAGTTTGTTAGAAATAACTTTTCTGAAGTAAAGAGTCTTGGCTCTTATAAAGATAAAAAAAGAATTGCGTTGCTGAATATACCTGCTGTATTTATTGGAATTCTTTTGGGTTAAAAAAATAAAGACAAGGAGAAAAAAAGGATGGAAATAAATGAAAATAAATTTATGTCGAAAGTAAAAAGCTTTTTAGTATTAGTTTTATTTACAGTAATTTACTTTTTCTTTCAGAAAACAATATATCCAGCATTGGCATTTTTGTTTTGGTTAATTTTTGGAATTTCGTTTAGTGCAATACTTTTTAATAGTTTGACATTTTTAAATCTTCCAGAATGGCTTACGATTTTTTTTAATATAAGTTTTTTTCTGTAATTGCTTTAATAATAGTACTTGGATTTATATTTTATTTAGGATATTTCTTATGTAGTGAATTTTTGAAAAAAATGAATAAAGCTGTATTAGGGAGTGTAATGATAGCAATTTTAATCTTTTTTTGTATAAAAATTTTTACAGAACCTAATGAAGATACAACAATGTTTGCACCAACACAGCGTCAAATCTATATTTTCTGTATAGCATCACATATTTTTTTATACAATCGGAGTATTTTTGGTGATAAAGTCAAAAAAATATTAGATAGAATAAAAATTTAAAAGAAAAAAATAAATAAAAAGAAGGAGAAAAAAAGGATGGAAAAAAATGAAAAATAAAGTTATGTCAAAAAGCTAAAAGGCTTTTTTTAGTATTAGTTTTATTTACAGCAATTTACTTTTTCTTTCAGAAAACAATATATCCGATATTAGCACTTTTGTTCTGGCTGATTTTTTTGCGATGCCGTTAGCAGGAGTAATTATTAATTCTCTAGAAATTTTAAATCTTCCAGAAATAGTTATTAATATTATTGGTATTGTAATTTCAGGAATTGCTTTTGATAATTGTGCTTATACTTGTATTTTTATTTGGGATATTTGTGCAGTAAATTTTTTTGAAAAAAATAAATAAAACTGTATTAGGTGGTACAATGATAGCAATTTTGATTTATTTTGTATATAAAATTTTTACAGAAACAGATGAGAGTACAGCAATGTTTGCACCAACAGCACGGGAAATACATATTTTTTTGTACAGCATCACATATTTTTTTATACAATCGGGGTATTTTATAGCGACAAAGTTAATAAAATATTAGATAGAATAAAATTTAAAAGAAAAAAATAAATAAAAAAAGGAGAAGAAAAAATGAAAAAAATACAGATAAACTTGTGACGAAACAGGATAATCCTTTAGGATTAATTTTATTTTTCAATAATTTATTTTTTTAGTTCAGGAGGGGATATATCCAGCATTAGCATATTTATTTTGGTTTGCTTTCTGCATTATTTTCTACAGCGGTTTTTTTGTAGCTCCAGAACATATTTTGAAGATTTCTGTAATTGTGTTTTCAGTGATTTGCTTGATAATAATATTGGGAATTATGTATTTTTTTAGGATATTTGTGCAAAAGGATTTTTTTGAAAAAAATGAATAAAAAAAGGCATTAATTTGGATAATGATTGCAATATTGGTTTTATTTTTGTGTTTAGAGCTATTTTTGAAAAATAAAAAAATAGTTCGATAATGTCTTATTTGACAAATGGGAAAAAAATATATTTTGTATAATGTCACATATTTCATTTGTAATCGGAGCATTTTATAACGACAAAGTTAAGAAAAATTTTAGGCAGTATAAAAATTTAAAAAGAAAAATAGTAATTATTTTTTTATAAATCCAATTTGCTTTATGGCATTTTTATCTGCTATACTTAGTAGAAGCAGGTAATTTGTTTATAAATAAATTGGAAATTTTTTTATAAATTAAAAAAATAGGAGTATAGTTTATGAAAAGAAAACACAAAAATATAATGTTGCTTGGGACAGGTTCTAATGTGGGAAAAAGTATAATTAATGCGGGGTTTTGCAGAATATTTTATCAGAACGGGTATAGCGTGGTACCGTTTAAGTCGCAGAATATGGCTTTGAACTCATTTATTACAAGGGATGGAAAAGAGATGGGAAGAGCTCAGGTGGTGCAGGCTGAAGCCGCTAATATCGAGCCACAGGCATTTATGAATCCGATTTTGCTAAAGCCTACGACAGATAGAAAATCGCAAGTTATTGTAAATGGGAAAGTTTACAAAAATATGGATGCGAGGGAATATTTTGCTTATAAGCATAATTTGAAAAAGGATATAATGGCGGCATATAATCACATAAGGGATAACTTCGATATTTGCGTGCTGGAAGGGGCAGGAAGCCCTGCAGAGATTAACTTGAAGGAAGATGACATTGTAAACACAGGGATGGCAGAAATGGCTGATTCGCCTGCTATTCTAGTTGCCGATATTGACAGGGGCGGTGTTTTTGCGGCAATTTACGGGACGATTATGCTGCTTGAAGAAAGTGAGAAAAACGGATAAAAGGTGTAATTATAAATAAATTTAGGGGAGATAAAAGCCTTTTGACTCCTGGAATTGAGATGATTGAAGAGCTGACAAATGTGCCTGTTCTGGGAGTAGTGCCGTTTGTTCCGCTTGGAATTGAGGAGGAGGACAGTCTGGGGATTGACAAGTATAATGTGAAAAAAGAAGGGAAAATTCGGATTTCGGTTATTAAACTAAAGCATATATCGAATTTTACTGATATTGATCCACTTAGCCATTATAACGATGTTTCCTTGAAATATGTTACAAAAAGTTCTGAACTGGGAGATGAGGACATTATTATTATTCCTGGTTCAAAAAATACTGTGGAAGACATGAAGGACTTAATTGATAAAAATATAAGCAGGGAAATTATAAGGCTTGCAAAAAGAGGAACAATAGTATTTGGAATTTGTGGCGGTTTTCAGATAATGGGACAAAAAATAATGGATCCTCAAAATATCGAATCTAATCTAAAAGAAATTTCAGGCTTAGATTTACTTGACATAGAAACTGTTATGGAAACGGCAAAAACAACAACACAGTATGAAAATAAAATAAAAAATGCCGATGGAGTGCTAAGCGGAATGGAAGGCATTGAAATAAAAGGCTATGAAATACATCAAGGCTACAGTTATCCTGTAAATGAGGAAAAAATTGAAATAAAGTGCATTTTTGACGATGAAAAGTTAAAAGGTGCTGTGAAAGGCAATGTTGTCGGAACGTATATTCACGGAATATTTGACAATTCTGAATTTACAAATCATTTTCTGAACAAAGCAAGAAAACTTAAAGGGCTAGACAAAGTCGATGAAAACTTTAGTTTCAAAGAATATAAAAAAACAGGGAATATGATAAATTGGCACAAATTTTTGAGGGAAAAATGTGGATATTGAGAAGGTTTATGAAATAATGGGGATGGAACAGAAAAACAAAAATAGGTTAAGAGGGATAGTGTCCAGAATTTTGTATAAACTAATAAATGAATCCAGTAAATTCAGTACTTTGTTATTTTATTTATGCAAAAAAATTTTTACATGTCCCAATTTTATTTGTTGAAAAAAAGTTTGTGGTAAATTCATTGTTAAAAATAGAGTTTAGGAAAAAAACTGTCTTAATAAAAAACTGCACCTTTTATGTTGTATATAATTTTTTTGGGTGCAGTTAAGTTAATAATTTGTGTCTATTTCTTAATGAGAATAGTAATAGTATTCACAATTGTTCTTTTTTTAACGCCATTACATTCTTCTTCATATCCAACTACATCTGGCGTTGAACATCTGATTAAAAGTCAATCCAAGTAAGCCTATAATTAATATTTTAAATATTTTGTTCATAAAAAAATCTCTCTAACTATTATTTTTGGTTAATTGTTTAATAATCTTCATATGTACAGATTCTTCCAGTTCCAAGCATACCTGTATTTGATCCGCTGCAACCTGTAAATCTTTTTGTTCTCATAAGGTGTTTTTACGGCACTCTTTCTTACGTCCGTTTCTATCTAAAAAGACAATGCGGTCTATCAATTGAGGTTTTTCCTGTTCTGGTATCATATTCCCTACCTGTCATAACATCATCTCTTTTAACTTCTGCCCAAAATTTTTGGACTAAACAATTCACAACTTGTAACTGTTAATACCAGCAAAAATTAAAAGCCAAAAATTTTTAAATATTTTGTTCATAAAAAAAATCTCCTAACTGTTATTTTTTGGTTAATTGTTTAATAATCTTTATATGTACAGATTCTTCCTGTTATATCTCTCTCTGAGCCGCTACAACCTGTAAATCTTTTATTTTCATAAGGGGTTTTCCGACATTCTTTCTTATGTCCATTTTCATCTACAAAGGCAATGTGGTCTTGAATTTGTGGTTTTTCTAGTGTACCTGTCATACTCTCTACCTGTCATATCATCTTCTCTTTTTAAGTCTTTGCCATTCTCTTGGATCCAGCAATTCACAGCCTGTTATTGTTAATCCCAGCAAAATTAAAGCCGAAATTTTAAATACTACTTTCATAGACTTTCAACTCCTTTAATTTTAATTTATTCAATATATTTTATTTATTGCTATTATACCTTATATTCTAAAGATTGTGATTTAAATAACGTTTGTTTTTTTGTATGCATAATTTAATTTTTGAGCATTGCACAGTACTATTTCTGCTTAAATAATGAATATTTATAAATATTCAAATATATGTTTGATTTTAAAAAGATTTGTAAGGTAAAATGAAATGAGAGATTGTATAAAAAAATGATTTTTTGAAAAAGGAGGGAAAAATGGATTTTCATGGTGGAAATATTTATAAAGTATTTAGGGAAAAAAATATAAAAAGAAATACTGGATTACAGTTCAAATATTAATCCTTACGGAGTGCCTGAGAGCCTAAAAGCAGAAGATTGCTGAAAATATTGGGATTCTTGAAAGATATCCCTGATCCTGATTATGTGGAATTGCGAGAAAAATTGGCAGAACTGAATAAAGTTGATATTTCAAATATTACTGTTGGAAATGGGGCAACAGAATCAATATTTTTGTTTATGAAAGTGTTAAAGCCAGAAAACGTATTAATTGTGTCGCCTACTTTTGGAGAATATGAAAGGGCGGTCAGGGCTTGGGACAGTTCTGAAAAACAGGGAAATTGAGATTGAGTATTTTGAGTTGGAAGAAAAAGGATGAATTTAGGCTTAATATTGGGAAATTAAAAAAGGAACTTGAGAAAAAATATGATTTGGTAATAATTTGCAATCCGAATAATCCGACTGGAAAATTTTTAAAAATGGCTGAAACAGAGGAAATTCTGAGAGAATGTAATAAATATGATACAAAGTTATTTATTAAATAGTGCAAGAACACTCGCAATTCTAGTCGTGAGATGAATTGCACGAAAATTTTAGTAAGCATATAGGGAAACTTGTATGTAGACACGGAGCAAAAACCGTGCAACAAAGAAACTGAATTGCTGGGAACTCTTAAAAGCTAGTATAACCACAACATAATACCTAAGTGAGAATATGGTATAAGTGTGATGGTGGCGAAAGCAGAAAAAATATACTAGATGGTGCAAGGTTAAATCCTAAACATTATGATAATAGACAATCAGCAGCTAATCCTGAAAAGGAAAGTTCAACGACTATCCCTCGTGAGGGGAGTACAATACAAGCGATTGGTATTGGAAGTGGTTTCGCCTAAGTCCTTGAAATAGGATATGGATAAGATATAGTCTGTGCTTGTTAGAGATAACAAGAAGTTTATAAGATATAAAATCTTTGAGAACTGCATAAGTAGTAGCATACTTATGTGAACGACGCTTCCCACTGTTGTGGGGTTTTAAAAACTTTAAAAATATTTAAAAAAATATTACTTTTTTTGACAGATAAAATGTAGAATACATGGTATAATATCTCTGATGAAAGGGAGGTGATATCTATGTATTTAACATTAAAACAACAGGTAAAAACATCTTAGTAAAAAGAGTTTAGGAATTTAAAAATATTTGTGCCATATAGCTAAGAATTTAAAGAATCAGGCTATATACAATATTAGACAATACTATTTTTAAAAAATAAAAAAAGTATTTAAGTTATAATGAAAACTATAAAATGCTTAAAAAAATAGTGAGAACTACAAGAAGTTAAATTCTAATATGACTCAACAAATTCTGAAAGAAGTAGACGGAAGTTTCAAATCATTTTTTTGGACTTTTTAAAAACTTGCTAAGAATGGACAATATAAGGGTAAAAATAAAAATTACCTAATTATCTTGATAAAGATGGTTTTTACTACACTTGTTATAGGTTTTGTTAGATTAAAAGATGATATGATGATAGTTCCTTATTCAAATTCGTTTAGAAAGACACATAAGGAAATCGCAATAAAACTACCACCAGTATTAAAAAGGCAAGAAGATAAAAAGAGATTAGAATAATGCCAAAACAACATTCTAGGTACTTTGAAATTCAATACATTTATGAGGTAGAGGAAGTTCAAAGGGAATTAAATAGAGAAAATGCACTAGGAATTGATTTAGGTATAGATAATCTTTGTACTTGTGTTACAAATACTGGAGCTTCATTCATAATAGATGGTAGAAAAATTAAAAATCAATTAATCAATACTATAATAAGACAAATGCAAAAATTACAAAGTATAAAAAGATAAGCAAAAGACCTCCCGCACAACATTAAGACAAAAAAAGAATAGCTAGAAAGAGAAATAATCGCATAAATGATTATCTTTCAAAAGCAGCAAGAATAATTATAAATTATTGTCTTAATAATGATATAGGAAAAACTAGTTCTAGGATATAATGAAGATTTTCAAAGAAATTCAAATATTGGAAGTACAAATAATCAAAAATTTTGTAAATATACCATATGGAAAAATTAAGAGGTAAATTAATATATCTATGTAAACTATATGGAATAGAATTTAAACTGCAAGAAGAGAGTTATACATCAAAAAGCAAGTTTCTTTGATGGAGATGAAATTCCAATATATGATAAAGAAAAATCTACAAGAATATATATTCAGTGGAAAAAAAGGATAAAAAGAGGACTATATCAAACAAGTAAAGGCTATCAATTAAATGCAGATTGTAATGGAGCATTAAATATATTAAGAAAAAAAGTAAAGTTGTGGACTTAAGCGTCCTATACAATAGAGGTGAGCTGAACACACCTAAAAGAATAAGGGTAGTGTAAAGCTATCAAACTTCTTAGAAAATTTTTGAATATTTTTAAAGATTTTAGAACTCTGTGACTTTAGTCGTGGGAGGTTCAGTGATGAGGCATTTATCGAATTTTTAGAGGATGGTCTAAAGGAAAGTGTTGTAAACAGTGGGGAAAAATAAGAAAAAAATTTGTTTTGTAACTCGTGCATTTACAAAATTTTTGCTATTCCAGGACTACGATTGGGATATGGAATTTATTTTGACAAAAATTTAGAAAAGAAAATCGCTGAAAAAAAAGAGCCGTGGAGCGTAAACAATATCGCTGAAATGGCTGGAATAACGGTGCTTGATGATACGGAATATATCGAAAAGGACATTAAACTGGATAACAGAAGAAAAATATATATGTATGAAAAGCTGGATAAAAATTTCAGGAATAAAAGCCTTATAAAACAGAAGTAAACTTTATTTGTGTAAAAATAAAGGATGAATTGATTTCTAAAAGGGCTGAATGTGAAAAAAAGTTGAGGGAAAAAAATGATGGAAGAAGGAATTTTAATAAGAGATGCATCCAATTTTAAATTTTTGGATGAAAGATTTTTTTAGGCTGGCAATTAAGGACAGAAGGAGTAATGATAGGGTTATTGAGGCTTTGAAAAAATTTAGAATAGAAGATAGGCAATTGTAAAAAGTAAGCTAACTAATATCATAAGGGGTCAAGTCCTCTTGTTAGAGAGCAGAAAAAAATAAAAAAATTAAAAAAATTTTAGAATACTGTATTTATCAGAATTTTTTTAGACTTTTACAAATAGTTAGAATAAAAAAAGAAAGGAATGTTATTTATGAAGAGGAAATTATTGTTTATTTTATCATTGTTTTTAATTTTCTCAATTTTTTCTTTTGGGGAAAATTTTCCTGAAAAGGCAAAAAATATAGATGGATTCATTCCAAAAGGCTGGAAAACTGTTCTTTCGGCTAAAGGAGATTTAAATAATGATAAGCTTGAAGATGTTGCCATCATTATCGAAAAAAACTGATAAGGCAAATATTGTAAAAACGAGAATCTTGGCTCTGAATATTTAAACTTAAATCCAAGAATACTTTTGGTTTTATTCAAGCAAAAAAATGGAAGCTATATTTTGGCAGGCAAGAATGATAAAGGTTTCATCAAAAGCGAAGGAAATAAGGAAAGTCCAGCTCTTATGGATACTTTAGACAGCATTAGCATAAAAAAATAATATTTTAAAAAAATTAAACTTAATTATTTTTTTAAGTGCGGGAAGCTGGTCTGTAACACAAAAATACCTACACTTTTAGATTTCAAAACCAAAAAGCTTGAACTTATTGGATTTGACAATAATTCATTTATGAGAAATTCTGGCGATCAAGAGGAACTTAGCATTAATTTTTCAACTAACAAAGTAAAAAAATCATTACTGGCGGAAATATTTTTGATGAAAAAGGCAAATAAACCTAAGGAGGAATGGAAAACTGTTAATATTAAGAAAAAAATATGTGTTAGATGAGATGACAAGCGATATAGTCAGTGAGATTATGAAATATATTTATTAGTATTTTAAATGGGGAATTCTTATGACTTATAAGATATTTCCTATTATTTTTATTTTGTCATAATTAATATTAAATTGAATTGACAAAAAAATGGAAAAAGTTAATAGAATGTAAGTAGACAACAATTTACGGGGCAGAAGGAGATAAAATTTAGATGAATAATTTATTTAATCAGAAAAATATTGGCTAAAAAAAGCTGAAGAAGAAGTGGATTTAAGCAGGCATAATTTATTTGAAAGAAGAAAAGTATTAGATAAGTGGATAAATAACCTTGAAAATGGAGTTCTGGATAATTCTAAGGAAGAAGAATTTCAAGGGAATTTTTTTATATGATATATTTACAACTGTTTTTAAGGGCTGTGAATAAGTCGGATGGTCAAAAAGAGTGGAATCTTGAGAGGAAACGAAAACTAAAAATGGATGGTCAGAAGGCTGATGGAGTTTTAGGATTTTTTTGATGTGGATGGAAAGAAAGATGTAAGGGCTGTAATTGAACTGAAAAGGAGCAAAAGTATCACTTGATGTAAGACAGAAAAGAGTTGGAGATACTAGGACTCCTGTAGAACAGGCATTCGGATATGCACCGAAATATGGGAGTAGTTGCAAATGGGTAATAGTTTCAAATTACAAGGAAATAAGACTTTACAGACAAACTGAAATGAATGAGTATCAGATATTTTTTTCTTGAAGATTTAAAGGATGACCTGGAATTTAAGAAATTTATTTACGTACTTTCATTTGATTCTTTAGTTGGTACTGAAAAATAAAAAAAGGCAAAAACAATGGAACTTTCTGAAGAATATCAGAAAAAAATCAGGCTGAAATTGAGAAAAAAATTTTATAACGAATACAAAAACTATTAGATTACATATATTTGAAAAATATGAGAAAAAAATAATCCTACAGTAAATGAAAAATATTATAATTGAAAAAAAGTCCAAAAAAATTATTGGATAGGTTTTTTTGTTTATTTGTTTTTGTGAAGATAAGGGATTGCTTCCGAATGAAATTTTTTTACAAAACTTTAGAAAAAGGGAAAAAAATTTTGGAGAAGTTTTTGAAGTTTTTTTAAAAATCCTTTGTAGTTGGATAAATTTAGGAAATGCGAGAAAGAACATTGCTCATTTTAATGGAGGATTGTTTAAAAAGTGATGGTGTTTTTAGATGGACTTTATGTAGATAATGAAGTTTTTGAAGAAATGCGAAAAAAATTTCTGATTATAATTTTGATTCTGAACTAAATGAAAATATATTGGGACATATTTTTTTGAACAATCTGTGAGTGATATAGAAGAATTGAAAAAAATTTGTATCAGGAGAAGAATTTGACAGCAAGAAGAGTAAAAAGAAAAAAAGATGGAATTTTTACACTCCAAAAATATATAACAAAATATATTGTGGAAAAATTCTATAAAAAAATTGGCTTGATGATAAGCGAAAAGAACTTGGAGAAAATGAATTACCAGAACTTTCTGAAAAGGATTTTTGAAATAAAATATGCTAGTAAAAAGTGATAAAAAGAATTTATAGTAAAAAAATTTGAGAAAAACATATAGATTTTTGGACAAAAATACAGAGAAGCTGTAAAAAAATATAAAAAAATCGTAGATCCTGCTTGTGGAAGTGGAGCATTTTTTTAATCACGGCTTTTTGAATATTTATTAAATTATAATAATTATTTAAACGATAAAATTTTTTTGACTTAACTGGAACAAAAGATTTATTTTCAGATACGACAAGAGAAATTTTACAAAAATAATATTTTTTTGGAGTGGATTTGAATAAGGAAAGTGTGGAAATTACGAAATTATCATTGTGGCTAAAAACTGCTGATAAGAATAAAACATTAGCTTCACTTGAAAAATAATATAAAATGTGGAAATTCATTGATTGATGATGCTGAAAATTGCTGGAGAATTAGCATTTGATTGGGAGAAGGAGTTTCCGCAAGTGTTTGAAAAATGGTGGATTTGATATTGTTGTGGGGAATCCGCCTTATGTTGATATAAAGTCATTAAATTCAGTAGAAGTAAAATATTATTTTTAAAAAGATTTTTGACAACAGAAAATAGAGTAAATCTTTATTCTATTTTTTTATAGAAAAAAAGGAATAGAAATATTATCAAAAAAATGGTATTTTTATCTTTCATAAATCCTAATTCTATGTTAGTAAATGATTCCTACGCTAGATTAAGAGATTTAATATTTTCTAAAAATAACTCATATAGTAAAACTGCCAGATAATATATTTGAAGAAGCAAAAAGTAGAAACAATAATTTTTGAAATAAAAAAATTCTGAAAAATAAAAATAAATGTAGTTGATGTAATAAAAATACAATAAAAAGTGAAAAAAATTGTGAGTATAGATGAAAAATAAGATAATAAAAATTTATAAAAGTGATTGGGATACAGAGAAAAAAACATTTTAATATATATATTTCAAAAAAGAAAAAGAAATATTAAATAAAAATTGAAAATGAGAATTTAAAATTGGAAGATATAGCGGATTTTACATTAGGAATAACACCTTATGACAAGTATAGAGGACATGATGAAGAAACAATAAAGAAAAAGGTTATTTCATTCTGATACAAAAAAATAGATTCTACTTATAAACCTTTAATAACAGGTGAAAAAATATTCAAAGATATTTTATTGATAATAAAAATAAAAGAATATATAAAAATATGGTGAGTGGTTGGGATGCTAAAAGAGAAGAACGTTTTTTTAATGAACCTAGAATATTAATAAGACAAATAATTTCAGGTAAACCACCAAGAATTTATGCAGGTTATACTGAAGAGAGTCTTTATTTTACTCAAATAGGATTTGGAATAATTTCTAAAAAAGAAAGTATTAATAATAAATATATTCTTGTTATTCTAAATTCATTATTAATGAATTTTTTTATCATAAGTACATGTATTTAGATTTAGAAAAAGATTTATTCCAAAAAAATTTTAATAGCTAATTGTAAAAAAATTGCCAATAAGAGAAATTTCACTTGAAGCACAACAGCCCTTTATCGAAAAAAAGCTAATAAAATGTTGTTTTTTTAAATAAAAATCTTCAAGAGTTATCCCAAAAAAATTCCAAAGATTATTAACCAGAAAATTTGAATTAGAAAAATTATCCACAAAATTACAAGATTGGTATTTACTTGAATTTTCTGAATTTGTAAAAAGAATTGAAAAAAATCGAAAAATAAAATTATTTTTTTAAAAAGAAGAGATGGAATGGGAAGAAATCTTTTTGGAAAAAAAGGAAGAAGCTGATAAAGTAAAAAAATGAGATTGAAATGACAGATAAAGAAATTGATAGGATGGTTTTATGAGTTGTATGGGTTGAGTGAGGAAGAAATAAAAATTGTTGAGGAGAATTAAGTTTTTTTGATTTTAAAAGACACTAATGTTATAATTTTCAATAAAAAAATAAATGGAGGAAAAATATGTATTTAAAGAGTTTAGAAATAAAAAAATTTTAGAAAAATTTGGAGATAAAAAAATAATGTTGTGGAGTTTATAAATTCTCAAGATATTTCTGAAAAATAATGAGATTAACATAGCTCAAAAATACGACTTTAATTATTGGGAAAAAAATAATTCAGGAAAAAAACAACAATAATAGAAGCGTTAGTTCAATATGATAAAAGAACAATACTTTGATTAATAACAGGAAAAAAACAACAATAATAGAAGCGTTAGAGTGCCTTTAGTAAATGATAATTTTTTTTAGGTTCGGATTTTAATTTTTATTTAAAAAAATTATTCGAAGGTTATAAAAAAATGAGAATCAAAAATAATCAATTTCCTGAAATAGAGTTTAGATTAATAATAAATTTGGAAAAATGAAAATGATGATATAACAAATTTAGTTCCATTGATGACTTTAGAAGACTTAGATGATACAGAAATAGAGTTAAAAAAATTAAAATTGTTTTGAAAAGAATCACAAGAGTTTTTTTAGGAATAATGAATAAAGAAATATCAGAACCAGAAAACTTTTTAAAAATTATAGAACAAATGAATAAAAATAGGGTACGAAACAAGATTTTATAGAAATGATGATATTGAAATAGAAAAATTTTTAAATTGGATAAATTAATAAATGTTGTTTCTATTAAAAGCAAATAATGTTTCGGATAAAAAAATAGTTTAAAAAAATGCATTTAATAAAAATAATTAGTTATCGTTTTAATGAAAAACATCCTAAATCAAGTAAGTATTTTCCAAACAAAGAAAAAAAGTAGAAAAATAAATTTGATGAGTTAAATAAAAATTTGACAGAAACTATTACTGACGGACAAACAAATAATATTAATGATATATTATCAAGTGTAATTTCTCAAGCTAATTTAAAAGATTTTTTTGAATTCTAATTTGTCTTTAGATAAAGCATTGAACAATTTAGTTAATTATCAATATCTTGATAGAGAAATTCCTATTCCAGAAAAATCAATTTGGATTGGGATATACAAATCTTGTTATGATTATTGCTAATTTAATTGACTATATTGATAAAAAAATGAAGGGGATATGTCAAATAGTAAAAATTAATTTAATATGTATTGAGGAACCTGAAACATATATGCACCCACAAATGCAAGAATTATTCATAAAATATATAAATGATGCGATAAATAATTTATTGTTAAAAGAAGACAAAAATCTGAATAGTCAACTAGTTATATCAACACATTCATCACATATTTTGAATAGTAAAATTCATAGTGGAGATGGATTTGATAATATAAATTATGTAACTTTTTAAAAAAACAATGAGTCGAGGATAATTATTTTAAAAAGATGAAAAAAATAACTCCGAAGAAATTAGAAACGAATAAAAAAATGGAATGTTTAAAAATTTATAAAAAAACATATAAAATTTAAAGTTTCGGAATTGTTTTTTTCAGATGCAGTTATTTTTGGTTGAAGGGGATACAGAATATAATTTGTTACCGTTGTATATAGAAGAATATGACTATTTAAAAACAAAAAAATACATAACAATATTTAATATAGGTGGAGCATACGGACATTTGTATAAAGAATTATTTGAACTGATAGAATTACCAGTTTTAATAATAACAGATTTGGATATTAAACGAAAAAAAGAATAGAGGGAAAAAAATGGGAAGAAAAAAATGATATAAGTCAAATAGAAAAAAATTGAAAAAAATATGCAATCAACTAATATCACTTTAAAAATTTTTTTAATAAAAAAATAATGAGAAGATTGTTGATATAATTAAGGAAGAATATATAAAGAATAAAAAAATATAATTGTATGTTACCAGAATAAAATTTATGGATATTATCCTACAAGTTTTGAAGAAGCATTTATATTAACTAATTTTTGATAATAAGATATTAAATAAAGTACTTAAAAAAATATTTTTACAAAGAACTTATTCAAGAATAGTCAAGAATGATTACGAAAATAATAAAAATTCTTATGAATGGCAATTTAGGATAGGAGAAAAATAACAAAAAACAGAATTAGCGAACGAATTATTTTATCATATTGTAACAGATGATAAGAATAATAAAAATTCCTGAATTACCAGAGTATATAAAGAAAGGGTTAGATCAATTAGAAAAAAATTACTTAAAGAAAAATGGTGAAATAAAAAATGTTATCAAAAAAATAAATAATAAGAATCTATTAAAAGAAAAAGGAATTTTAGAAAAGTTATTTCAAAAATATATCTGAAAATAAAAGTACACTTTTTTTAATGCAGGAGCAGGTGCAGGGAAAACTTATTCTCTAATTGAATGCTTAAAAATATGTTATAAGAGAAGAAGGAAGAAATTTAGAGAATAAAAAAACAAAAAAAGTAATATGTATAACTTATACAAATGTTGCAACAAATGAAATAAAAGAAAGATTGGGAAATACTAATCTTATTTTAGTTTCAACAATTCACGAAAAGAATTTGGAGTTTGATAAATAATAAACTTTATCAATCTAAGTTAGTAGAAATTCATTTTGAATATATTAAAGAGAAGATAAAAAGAAGAAAAATGAAAAAAATTGCAGAAGAATAAAAAAATATTTGTTGTATAATGAAGAAAAAAATTATATCAATAAAACTGTATCGAAAAACTAATATAAAAAAATACAATTTCTGAATAAAGATAATTTTGAAGAAGAATTAAAAAAAGAAAAATATTACGGATAAAAATCTTTTTGATATGAAAGTTACAAATTTTTAAAGAAATTTATAAAAAAACTAAAAAAATATCTAGACTTGAAAATTGTCTAAAAAAATAGAAAATAAAGAACATAAAAAAATGTAGAATATACACCTTTATTTAATTTTTGATGTATTACATAAAATGAAAAATAAGTCATGATACCTTATTAGAATACGGATATAGAATGATAGAAAAAAATTTGACCTATTAAAAGCAAATAATAATTGATAAATATCCTTATATTTTTTTATAGATGAGTATCAAGATACTAATGAAAAAGTAGTTAAAATAATGAATTTATTAGATGAATATTCAAAAATTAATCACAAATTTTTATGTCGGATATTTTTGGAGATTATGTACAGAATATTTATAATAGTGGAGTAGGTGAATTAATAGAAGAACTGCATACTGATTTAGATAATATCTATAAAAAAATATAATAGAAGATCTGCTAAAAAAATTATTGAAGTTGCAAATAAAATTAAAAAGAATGAATTTCCTCAAGAATCTATATATGAAGATAGTGACGGTGGAACAATAGAGTTTTTTTCTGGAAAAGAAGAAAAAAATAAAAAAACTTTTTAGAAAAAAAGTAGAGATAGAATGGAATATAACACAAGATAGTCCTTTACATTGTTTTTATATTAACAAACAAGTTAATTGCAGAATATTCTGGTTTTCGAGATATTTATGATTTTTATAAAAGTGACTATTATAAAAAAAGAATTATAACCAATTAACGTCAGAATTATTTTCAAATGATATGATAAAAATTAGGAATGATTCCTAGTTTATTTTTTTAAAAATTATTAAATTTTTTTACATGATTTACAAAATGAAAAAAACTTTTTTTAACAGATATTTTTTAATAAAGTTTATAGAGAAAAAAAGTTTAAATCAATTAAGAAACTTAAAAAAATTATTGTTAAAATTAGAAACAGTAAAAAAAGAAACTTTAAACGACTATTTAGAAAAAAATATTTGAATTATATAATAAAAAAATGAAAAATATAGATTACAAAAAAATAGTAAGAAATGTATTTCAAATTGAAAAACGTGTCTTTAGAAAAATATAAAAAAATATATTATTCAAGAACTCTTTGATGATGAATATGAAAGAAATATAGATGAAGTTGAAAAAAATTTTTAAAAAAATTAATATAAGTCAATATTTTAATTGGTACAAATATTTAATGGAAGAAAAAGGAGAAAAAAATATATTATCATACGTATCATGGAACTAAAGGAAGAGAGTTTGAAAAATGTTGTTATAATAATGAAAAAAATTCTTTTGGAGGAAATAATAAAGATTTTTTTCTCTAATTTTTTTAAAAATTACAATTTAGAATTGAAGAAACAAGATTTAAAAAATATAATGAAGCAAGGAATTTATTGTATGTTTCTGTAACTAGGGCAATTAAAAAAATCTTAAAATATTTTTACACAGATGACGTTTCAAAAATTTTCTGAAAAATATAAAAAGAAATATTTGGAGATATAAAAAAATTCAATAATTTATAAGAAAGGAGCGATTACAAATGAAAAATAAAAAAATATTCACATAAAAAGAATACAACGGACTTGAAAAAAATTAGATATAAATTTTTGAGTCAGAAGGAAAAGTTTTGGATTTGATAGTTCTGGCTGGGATTAATGGGAGTGGAAAAAAACTAGAGTTTTGGAAAGTATTCGTTATTGGTTTGAAATGTTTAGAAGCAAAGCTGTTAATGTAGAATTATTTTATGAAGAGAATGAAAGAGAAGTGTTGGAAAGTCTTATGAATAGTGAAAGATTGACAGAAACTGAAAAAGAATTGCAAAAAGATATTGAATTTACAGATTGTTTGAGAAATATAAAATTTTATAATGATGATTGTAAAAAAATAATAAATTTGAAAAATAAAAATTCAAAAAAATAATAAGCAGAAGTTTTGAAAAGTTAAAAATATTTCCAAAAATTAATTTATGTTCCAACGGAGATTAATTTTGAGGAAATTAAGAAAGCGCAAACTAATTTGAAGAAAGAATATAGTTTTATTAATATCGTAGATTCATACGAAATTAAGGATATCCCATCCTATATTGCAACACGGATTTCAAAAAGTTGCGAATGAAGAAGAAAAATTTGACGATGGGACAAGTTAGAAAAAAAGTTTTTTTGCGGAAATTAATGGGATTTTTGAAATTTTGGAGTTGGATGTGAAACTTTCAGAAATATCAAAAGATGAGAATAGTATGCCAATTTTTACTGATTCTAGCGGAAAAAATTGGAATAAATGAGCTTTCTTCTGGGGAAAAAGCAGTTATTTTTACGGACTTTGGCGATAAAAATGCTGGAGCCTGAAAAATTCCACAATTATGATTGATGAGCCTGAATTGTCGTTACATCCGAAATGGCAGCAAAAAAATTGTTGATGTTTATAGAAAAATTGGTAGAAATAATCAGATTATTTTGGCAACTCATTCGCCACATATTTTTAGGGAAGTGTGGAAAAAGAGAATATAATTTTATTGGAAAAATAAAAAAATGGAATTGTAGAAGTTAAAACGGGAGATGAATTTGGAAATTCATATGGACAGACTACAGGAAGAATACTTGAAGATATAATGGGATTAGAAACAGATAGAAATCCTAGTGTGAATAATTTGCTTACTTTGGTAAAAAGAAATGGTTAAAAAAATGATAATTATGAGAATTCTGAGTTATTGAACATGTGAAGCCGAAAGATAAATTTCCTGCACTAAAAAGAATTTCTTTTAGAAAAATTTAAAAATCTGCAACTGAAAAAAATAAATAAAAAAACGGAGAGAAAAAAATGAATGAAAATTTAGTAAAAAAATTTTTATATTCTAAGTTTTAGTTATAAAAAAATTTGAGTTTGGAGGAAAGGGAAAAAGTTTGTAAAAGAAGGGTATAGACATATTTTGGGGGAGTATTTGGAAAAAAGGGTTATAAAAGGGTATGTGGCTATTGAAACTTGCCTTAGGGTAGAGCTTTATCTGGATGTTAGCAGGGAATTTGAAATTGAGAGGTTAAAGAGAGAGTTTAGGGTTGAGAAGATGAAGGACTATGAAGGGACTGAGGCGGTGCATTATTTACTGCGGGTTATTTGTGGGCTAGATTCGATAATAAAGGGGGAAGATCAGATTCTTGTGCAGCTTAAAAAGGCTTATTTTGAGGCTCTTGACAAGGAGACTACATCTTCATTCTTGAATATAATATTTAATCAGGCGATAGAAACTGGGAAGAGATTTAGGGCAGAAAGCAGGATAAATGAGAAAAATATTTCACTGGATTCGATTGCTGTGAAATTTATAAAGACAAAGTTTGAAAGTCTTGAAGATAAAAAGGTATTTGTAATTGGAGTGGGAGATTTGAGCCAGTCGATTCTTGCGCTTCTCCACAAAATGAATAATTGTCATTTGACGATGACAAATAGGAGCTTGAAAAAAATCCATTGAGTTGCAAAAAAAGTGTTTCCAGATGTCCAAACGGCGGAATTTAGTGAAAAAAATATAATATTATAAAAAAATATGGATATTGTGATAAGTGCCACTTCTGCACCGCATTTGATAATTGAAAAGGCTAAAATTGAGGATATTTTAAATGATGGAAAGAAAAGGTTTTTTCTTGATTTGGCAGTTCCTAGAGATATTGAAATTAGTATTGGAGAATTTGAGAATGTTTCCCTTTATCATTTGGAGGATATTTGGGATGAATATAATAAAAAAATGTGGAAAAAAACGAGATGAAATTGTGGAAAAGTATTTTTTTACATTATTGAGGAGCAGCTGAAAAAAATAGCGGAAAAAAACTTGAAAAAAAGAAGAAAAATATACAAATCAGAAAAAAATATCGAGATGGAGTGAAAATGGATGAAATCAAATAAAATAATTATTGGAACGAGAGGGAGCATTTTGGCACTTGCACAGGCAGAAAAAGGTGGAAGGAAATGCTGATTGAAAAAAATATGATGAATTAAGGGAAAATGAGGATTTTTGAAATTGAAGGATTTGATAAAAAGGAAATCGCTGGAAATAGAACTGAAAGTCATAGTTACAAAGGGGGACAAGGACTTGCGTGATTTTACAAAAAAATAAAGGGAACGACACAAAAAGGACTTGTTTGTGAAGGAAATCGAAAAGGAAATGCTGGAAAATAAAAATAGATTTGGCGGTGCATTCGTTAAAGGACATGCCGCAGAATACTCCAGAAGGGCTTTTTGAATGCATGTTTTCCAATGAGGGAAGATAATTGTGATGTGCTTGTTTCAAAAAAAGTGGGAAAAAAATTAAAGGAACTTGATGAAAACTCTGTGATTGGGATAGATAACTGTTATTAAAAAGTATATAAAAAAACAAAAAAATATATTAATAATTGTATAGAAAAACCCCTATTTCAGTAGCAATGCTGAGATAGCTTGAATTTAAAAACTAGGAAACCCTAAAGACTTGAATAACTACAGCATAGCTGGAAACAGCAAGTGCGAATGTCGCGAAAGTAGAAAAAAATATTTAAGTATGAACTATGGTGAAATAAAAAGCTATATATTTAATTAGTTATTGAGATGTGACATCTGATTATTTATATAGTCCTAAGGTTACGTTAAATACAAAAAAATCAATAACATAGTATTTAACTATTACAATGGGCGTTTAGTTACCAATCATCTAAGGCTAGTTAAGTTATGATGAAGGTTCAACGACTAGGTGGTTGAGCCACCCTTTTAAAAAAAGATAACTAGAAAAAAACTAGGAAAGTAAAACTGTAAGCAGATATATTGACACGGCTTTATATCAATGACAGAAGAAAAAAATATTCACAACCTTAATTTTTTAAGGTTGAACAAATAGTCTACGCTAATATGAAAATATTAGAAGTCTACCAGCAATGGAAAGACTGCTTTGATAGTTGCGCATCAAGGTGAATGCATAAAAAGTCTATAATAAAATATAAAATAAACAAGAAAATGTTGATTTTTGTATATTGTTATGCTATGCTAATATCAAGGAGTGATAAAAAGATGTTAAGTATAGGAAAAATTTGCAAAAATCTTTAGGAGTAAGTATTCAAACTCTAAGAAACTGGGATAAGGAAGGAAAAATTAAAAACCTACTTATGTTACAGAAAATGGATATAGATACTATTCCGAAGATTTACTAAATAAATTTAGAAATATTAAAAAAATGTTAATAAAATAAAGAAAAAAATATATTATATGCAAGAGTGTTTACTAAGAATCAAAAAGATGAATTAAATAGACAAATTGATAATCTAAAAGCAATATGCTTATAGCAAAGGATATTCTTTTGAAATAATAACTGATATTGGAAGTGGAATAAATTATAAAAAAAGAAGGTCTTTTTAAAAAATGATAAATTTAGTTGAATGTGGAGAAGTTGACAGAATAATTGTCTTATATAAAGACAGACTTATAAGATTTGGCTATGATTTAATTGAATACATTTGCAAACTTAATGATACTAAAAATAGAAATAGTAGATAATTCTACTATTTCTAAGGAACAGGAACTAACAGAAGATTTAATACAAATTATAACTGTTTTTCAAACAAACTGTATGGAGCAAGAAGCAAGAAAACAATTAATTTGATAAAGAGCGTAAAAAGAAAATGCTGACAGGTAAAAAATCAGAATAAAAAAACAACTCCTGAACTAGAAATATTATTGAGAAAAATGTGCAGGTGTTGCAAGATTTTCTTATAATCTGATGATTAGTTTAAATAATAGTTCCCAAAAAGTTTATTAAAGAGAGTGATGTGCGAAAATATGTTACCCAATTAAAAAAAGCAGGACAATTACAGCTGGTTAAAAGAAGTTAGTGCAAATATTCCTAAACAGGCAATAAAAAAACTGTGGGAAAAGCATACTCCGATTATTTCAAAAAGTTAAGAGGAAAAACCCTAAATTTAAAAAGAAATTCAAAAATGACCGTTTCTATGTGAATTATGAGAGCTTGAAAAACAAATTTAGGATTTAAAGCTGAAAAAAATTAGGAGAAATAAGAACTAGCGAACCATTACCTGAAGCCAAACAATATTATAATCCGTATATTGTATATGACAATAAATATTGGTATCTAACATTTTCTATTGAAACAGAGTGTATAAAAAGAGCAATTAAATGATTTTACACTTGGAATTGATTTAGGAATAAAGCATTTTGTAGTAACATCACAAAATGAAATTATACCAAATATAAATAAGACTTTGATAATGAAAAAAACTTTACAAGAAAAATAAAAAGATACCAAAGAAAAACTTACAAAGTGTTTAAAAAAATAGTTTTTAATAGAATTAAAGTTTTAAAAACAGCTTCAACGATTGTTTAGAAGACAAAAAAATATCAGAAATAATCATATACATCAAGCAACTTCACATTTGGTAAAAACCAAGCCAAGTAAAATAGTTGTTGAGTATTTGAGGGTTTTCTAATATACTTAAAAAAATAAAAAGATTATCAAAAAGCAATATCTGAAAGTGGATTTTATGAATTTAGAAGACAAATTGAATATAAATGTAAATTAAGAAATATCAAATTTATAGTTAGCAGATACATTTTTTTCCAAGTAGTAAAAAAATGTTCTAACTGTGGAAATATAAAAAAAGATTTAACATTGAAAGATAGAATTTATAAATGTGATTGCTGTGGTCTTGAAATAGATAGAGACTATAATGCAAGTCTTAATTTAAGCAAATTATAATAACAATGTATAAAAATACCGTTCGATATGCGGAAATTTAAGTCTGTGGAGAGTTAGAAAAAAACTTGTCAATTTTATTCGGCAAGAACTTTATGAAACAGAAAGTTGAATTAGTGATAATCAACATAATAAAAAGTTTATTTTTGATTTTTTTATAGACTTTTTATATCGGACAGGGAGCATAAGGCGGGAAAGGGAGCTTCTAAATTTGCGAGATGATGTAAAAATAAAGGCAATTCGTGGAAATATTCACACAAGACTTAAAAAACTTGATGATGGGGAATATGATGCGATTGTGCTGGCTGCGGCTGGATTAAAGAGAGTTGGACTGGAAAGCCGAATTACTGAATATTTTGATACAGATTCTTTTATGCCTGCACCAGGACAAGGAATTTTGTGTATTCAATGCAGGGAAAAATGATAATAAAAATACGGCATCTTCTGGAAATTATAAATGATGATGAGGTTACAATGATGTGTGAAGCTGAAAGGGAATTTTTCAAAAAAATTTTTTTGATGGAGGCTGCCATACTCCGATAGGCTGTTCATCGGTTATTGAAGGGGATACATTAAAAATTAAAGGGAATGTTTAATGATAATGGAAGCAGAATGCTTAAAGAAGTTGAAGGAAATAAGGAAAAATCCGAAGGAAATTGCACAAAAATTGGCTGAAGAAATAAAAAAAGGAGCTGAAAAAAATGAGAAAAGGTAAAGTTTATATTGCGGGAGCAGGCTGTGGAGATGAAGGGCTTATAACTTTAAAAATTGAAAAAAAGTGATAGAAAAAAAGCTGACTGCATTGTTTACGACAGGCTTGTAAATAAAAAAATATCTTACAGTATGCAAAAGTCTGATGCAGAACGGATTTATATGGGAAAAAGAAAAATACGGCTGGAGGAAATTGCAGGCAGAAATAAATAAAAAAACTTGTAGAAAAAAAGGGAAAGAGGGACTTTTAGTATTGAGATTAAAGGGAGGAGATCCTTTTTGTATTTGGGCGAGGTGGAGAGGAAATAGAGGCATTAGTCGCTGAAAAATATTGAATTTGAGGTAATTCCAGGAATAACTTCTTCAATTGCTGTGCCGGCTTATGCTGGAATCCCTGTAACTCATAGAGGAATTAATACTTCATTTCATGTATTCACTGGACATACGCAATTTAATGGAACAGAGCTTGATTTCCCAGTTATTGCAAAATTGGAAGGAACTTTAGTTTTTTTAATGGGATTAAGCAATCTTAAAAAAATAGCAGAAAACTTGATAAATAATGGAAAAGATCCGAAAACACCTGTTGTGATAATAAAAGATGGAACTACGACAAGACAGAAAACTTATATAGGAACATTGGAAACAATAGTAAATACAGTAAAAAGAGCATAATGTAAAAATCGCCTGCCATCATTTTGATTGGGGAAGTAGTGAATTTACGTGAAAAAATGAAATGGTTTGAGAATAAGCCGTTATTTGGGAAAAATATTCTTGTTACGAGAAATAGGGGAAAAACAGGGAAATATTTCAAATAAGATAAATGAACTTGGCGGACAGGCTTTGAGCCTTCCATTTATTAATATAGAGTATATTGATTTTGAAATGCCTGATTTGAAGGGATACAGTACCCTTTTTATTTAACAGCATAAATTCTGTTATTGGATTTATGAGAAAAGTAAAGGATATTCGTGCTTTTAGGAAATGTTAAAATAGGTGTCGTAGGAGAAAAAAACGGCAGAAGAAATTGAGAAATATAAAAATAATTCCAGATTTTTATCCAAAAAGAATATACGGTAGAAAGGCTGGCTAGCGAAAGTGTGAATTTTACTAAGGAAGGAGAAAAAAATACTGTTTATAGTATCTGATATTTCTCCAGTAAATGAAAAAAATATTCAGATTTATACAATCGAAATTATGAAAAAAACTTGTAGTTTATAAAACTCAGAAAGTCGAAGTGGAAAAAGGAAAAAAAGCTGAAAAATACATAAAAAGAAAGCGACATCTTAATGTTTTTAAGTTCATCAACCTTTAAAGCCTTTGCTGACAGCATAAACTTAAGTGAAAATGAGGGAATAAAAAGAAATTATGAAAAAAATAAGGTTATTTCTTCGATTGAGTCTGTTACTACAAAAACTATTGAGAAATATGGATTAAAAATTGGGATAGAAGGGAAAAAATATACTGAAGAAGGACTGTTTCAAGAAATATTGCAATATGTTATGTCCGAATAGAAAGTCAAATTCAGGGTAAAACAATAGTTTTTTTGAAAATTATCTAAAGTTTATAAAAAAAGTTTGTATAACTTTTTTTGCTTGACTTTTTAAAAAAATGATGTATAATTTATTAAAAAAAGTAAAAATATTTTGGATAAACTTGTATTCACCCAAGAGAGTGGAGCAAGTCACTTTACGGAATTATAATAAGTAACACATTTTGGAATTGATAAAGACTTACATATAAGTGAAATTCCGAAATGTTAGGGATAACTGTACATCCTTTAATATATTTTTATATTATAAAAGCAATCTTGAATATCTTTGATTAAGTTTTCAAGTTACGGTATGGAAGTGAAATTTCTATTTATCAAATTAAATGAAAGTATTAGAAATTTTGTATAAAAATAAAAACTGCTCTTTTTGTCTGGCTCATATTCAAGACTTTTAGAGCAGTTTATATTTTTTATCTACCGAATTGTTCTTGTTCTAATTGTTGCTGCTGCTGCATTTTTTGCTGCATGAGACGTTGCTGTTCGATGGCATTTGGAGTTTTTGCAAGAGTTACTGATACTTCTGATGTTTTTTTCCATTTCTAGATATAGTTAATTTTACAGATTGTCCGACTTTTTTAGCGGCTATTTCTCCAACAAAGGCCCCTGCGGAATTTACTTCCTTTCCATCAACTGCTGTGATAATGTCATTTTTTGTGATTCCTGCTGCTGCGGCTGGACCATTTGGAACAGTACCTGCTATAAATACTCCGTTTGAAGATTTTAAGTTAAGGGCTTTTACTTTATCTGCATCTAAATTTCCTAAGTATATACCAATATATGGTTTTTCAAATTTACCAGTTGCGATAATTGAATCTTTTACAGTCGTTACCAAATTTGCTGGAATTGCAAATCCGATTCCTACACTTCCTCCGCTTTGTGAATAAATTGCAGTATTGACTCCAATAACTTTTCCTGTAATGTCAATTAACGGACCTCCACTATTTCCTTGGTTAATAGCGGCATCAGTTTGAATAAAGTTTTCAATTTCTTCGATTCCAAGTGAACTACGTCCAGCTGCGCTTACGATTCCGACAGTCATTGAATCATTTAATCCTAATGGATTTCCAAAGGCGATTGACCATTGTCCAATTTGAACTTGATCTGAATTTGCAAATTCTAACGGTTTAAATGTTTCATTTGAATCTATCTTCAATACGGCAATGTCAACTTCAGGCGAAGTTCCCACAAGTTTTGTACGATATTCACGTCCATTTGAGAATTTTACATAAATTTCATCTGCACCGTCAATAACGTGATTGTTTGTAACAACATATCCATCTTTTGAAACTACAAACCCTGAACCAAGCGAACCAGATTCACGTTTTTCCTGTCCTCCAGAACGTCCATATAGCAATTCTTCCAAAGGATTGTAAGTATTTACCGTAACAGTTTTTTTTGTTCTAATATTTACGATTGAATCTTTAACGCTGTTATGCACACCTACAAAGGCATCTTGTGTTTGCGCTGCATTTTTAGTATATTTTTCAGTTCTTCTGGAGAAACTGTTTTTTGCTGTTCTGTTGTGCTATTTGTACTTTCTGAATTATTTCCAGTCTTATTAGAGCAGCTTAAAAACTAAAAAAATAACATTGAAAGCAAAGCAAATTTTTTTATTTTTCTTTTTTTATGAAATTCATTTTTCATATATAATTACCTCGTTTCTATTCTTTATACTAAACCCTATTTTAAAAAGCAGTAAATATATTTATTTTTCTTGCAAGGGTCAAAATTCCTTTGTTAAGTAAATCCATTATTCTAATGGGAAATAGTATTAGTTCCTGTCTAAAGGATTGGGTATATTTTAGTGAATAAAAAGTTTTTTTATCCTTATGATTTTTATTTGAATTTCATTTATTAGCAATATTTTTGCAATTTTATAAACTCCATTTGCCTATCTTGTTTTTCTTCTATAATATGTTATCCTATATTTAGAAAAAAATTAAAAAAAGTATACAAATAAATAACTGTAAAAAAATAAAAAAAGTCATAAAAATTTAAAAATACTGAATTAACAGAATTTCAGGGACTTTTACAAATAAATATAAAAATAAGGAGAAAAAAATTAGTAATGTTTAATAATTTAGGAGACAGATTTAAAGATATATTTAAAAAAAGTCAGCTAGTAGGGAAGTTGACTGAAAAATAATATGAAGGATGCTTTGAGGGAAGTTCGGTTGGCATTGCTTGAAGCGGATGTAAATTATGGCGTAGCTAAGAATTTTTGTGGCAAAAAATTAGGAAAAAAGCTCTTGGAGAGCAGGTTATTAGTGAGTTAATCCAACACAGCAATTCATTAAAATTGTAAATGATGAGTTGGTGGAAGTGCTGGGAGGTTCAAATGTTTCAATTGCTAAAGCTGAAAAAAATCCTACAATTGTAATGCTTTCTGGGCTTCAAGGGGCTGGGAAAACTACATTTTCTGGAAAATTGGCTAAACATCTGAAATCAAAAGGGGAAAAGCCGTTTTTAATTGGAGCGGATGTTTATAGACCTGCTGCTAAAAAGCAATTAAAGGTATTAGGAGAGCAAGTAAAAGTTCCAGTATTTACAATTGATGAGAGTACAGATGCATTGGAAATTGTAAAACAGGGAATTGAGGCTTCAAAGGCGGAGCATGCTACTTATGTAATTATTGATACGGCAGGAAGGTTGCATATTGATGAGCAGCTTATGCATGAATTGCAGGATATAAAGGATAGTTTTAACCCAAATGAGATTTTACTTGTCGTTGATGGAATGACTGGGCAGGATGCGGTTAATGTGGCTAAAGAGTTTAATGAGCAGCTTGATATTACGGGAGTCGTGCTTACGAAACTGGATGGAGATACTCGTGGTGGAGCAGCCCTTTCAGTAAAGGAAGTTGCAGGAAAGCCAATTAAGTTCATAAGTGAAGGGGAAAAACTGGATGACATCGCACCGTTTCATCCTGACAGGCTTGCTTCACGTATTCTTGGAATGGGGGATGTCGTTTCGCTTGTGGAAAAAGGCACAGGAAGCCATTGATGAAAAAAAGAAGCCAAGAAAAATGGAGGAAAAAGTTTAGAAAAAAATCAGTTTGACTTTGAAGATTTTTCTAAAAGCAGTTTAAAATGATAAGAAAAAAATGGGATCAATTGCTGGAATTATGAAAATGATACCAGGAGTTGACTCAAGCATGATTGACATGGGAATGGCTGAAAAGGAAATGAAAAAAGTTGAAGCGATTATTTTCTCAATGACAGTTCAGGAAAGACGTGATCCGAAACTTCTAAAAAATGGAAGCCGTAAAATGAGAATTGCTAAAGGAAGCGGAGTTCAAGTAAACGATGTAAATAAATTAATAAAGCAGTTTGAGCAAATGAAGCAGATGATGAAAATGTTTAATAGTGGCGGTATTCCAGGACTTGGCGGAGGATTTATGAAGGGCAGAAGAAAATAAAATTAATATTTTATAAAACAAGAAAGGTGGAATTAATGATGAAAAAATTAATTTTAGCATTGTTTATTATTTTTGGGACACTTTCATTTTCAGCTTTTGACAAAGTTGTAGTTGGAATTATTAATGACAATTATGAAAGTCCAGTAATATCAGGAACTTTAAATAGAGGAGGACTTGCCAATTTAATTTTTGGAATGAAAAAGGATGGGATTTTTGCAAAAACAAATGTATCAAAAATCTTTCAGGTGCAGATAAAATTGAATTTATTATAGAAAAAAAGATGAATCAGCACTTCTTAGCCTTTTGAAAGTATTTGAAAAAAGAAAATATAAAGGTCAGATGGAAATAACAGAAGTGGCATCTTCAGAAAAATAAAAAAATATACGTCAAATTTCTGAAAAAAATAGCTGGACTTATAATGTTTATCCTTTCGCACGTGAAATATCAGGAACTGTAAAAAAATTTTCAGGAAATGATATGAGCAAAGGGGAATTTATAGAAGGTCTGTTTCAAGATGCAAAAATCAAAAATTAAAAATAATTTTTATGAAAAATTTAACAATATTTAGCAAGAAGTCTCCTTCTTCTATAAGTGGGAGATGAATTGCAGAATATAGCTTGAAATAACAGCTCTTATATAGTATAATATTCATAGTCAGGGCAGGGACTGCCCGAAGAGTTTGGTAAATATATTTGGCTAGCAAAAGCAGATACTTCCCAAGAAGCTCCCTCTTCTACAAGTGGGAGTAGTTCACATTAAAGGCATGAAAATTTCAATGCCTTTTTTTATAAAAAAGATTAATTTGAAAGGAAAGAAAAATAAATGAAAAAAGCTATTTTAGTAACTAGCTTTGGGACATCGCATAAAGATACACGAAAAAAATGTCTTGATTCAATCCAAAGGGAAGTAGAGGAAAAATATGGAAATGAAAATGTGGAAAGAGCTTATACTTCAGGAATCATAAGACGGATAATAGAAAAAAATGAAGGGATTCATATATTTGACCAGAAGGAAGGACTAAAAAGTCTTAAAAAGATAAAGGGTTTGAGGAAATAATAACAATGTCTTTTGCATATTTTAGATGGAATTGAATATTCAAAAACTTGATGACAAGTTTGGAAAAAAATATCAAAACAGCTTTTTGGCAGATGATGAAGATTTTAAGAAAATTGTAGAAAATAAAAGAGTTTAATGATCTTGAAGGGATGATGCCATAGTGTTTATGGGGCATGGAACTGAAAGTGAGGCAGATTATGCTTATCAGAAATTACAAGATGAGTATTTAAAAGCTGGGAAAAATAATATTTTCATAGCCACTGTTGAAGGAAAGTGACTATTAAAGATGTTATTGAAAAAAATGAAGGGAAAAAGGCTTTAAAAAAGATTTTGTTAAAAGCCATTTATGATAGTGGCTGGAGATCATGCTAAAAATGATATGTCTTCTGATGATGAAGATTCGTGGAAAAACAATACTGAAAAATGAAGGTTATGAAGTAACATCTGTTTTAAAAGGGATGGGAGAGTATGAATTTATTCGTAAAATGTTTATGGATAAACTGGAAGCTGTTTATTTGGCTTGACAAATATAGAAAAAAATAATATAACATTTATAGTGAATAGTAGGCGTTTTAAAAACTTAATAAGGAAATCGGTTAAAATCCGATACAGCCCCCACTACTGTGAAACTGACGAAAGTACAAAAATCCACTGAAATGTTTTTAAATATTTTGGGAAGGGTACGAGTAGAATGAAGTTAGTCAGGAGACTTACCTAATATTTTTTTATATAAAAATTTTCTGGGAAGGGAAGATTTAGTATACATCAATAAAAATAAATCAATAGTGGTTTATTCCATAAAATTATTATATAGTAGTAATATAGTAATTATTATGGAAGCTTTGACGTGTATTAAATTCAGCTTTTTAGCTGATTTTTAAAAATTTATTTAATTGCCATACTATTTCTAGTTAAATAGCAGATTTATTATAAATTTAGAACTATATATTATTTAGTAAAAGTTAAAATTCCTTTTACTACTAAAAAAATAAAATATTAATTCTATTTTTTTAAGTCTGACATTATTAAATTGTGGAAGGAGAAAAAAATGAAAAAAAGAGAACATTATTGTTTTTTTAGTTTTTAACTAGTATGTTATTGGTAGGTGTAAATGGTTATTCAATGCACATAATGGAAGGATTTTTACCGATAAATTGGGTTATTGTATGGTTTGTTGTGTGTATTCCGTTTTGGATTTTAGGGATAAAAAAACTTCAAACTGTTTCTAAAGGGAGTGTTAAGGATAAAATGACACTTGCATTGGCAGGAGCATTTATTTTTGTGTTGTCGGCGTTGAAAATTCCGTCAGTTACAGGGAGTTCGTCACATCCGACTGGAGTAGGACTTTCAACTATTTTATATGGACCATTTGTAACTTCAATTTTAGGGACAATTGTATTGATATTTCAAGCTGGATTGTTGGCTCATGGAGGGTTTACGACTCTTGGGGCGAATACTGCTTCAATGGCGATTGCTGGACCAATTGTTTCGTACTTGATTTATAAAGGACTTGCTAAGAAGAATAGAGCAGTTGCAATATTTTTGGCAGCAGCAATAGGGGATCTTGCAACTTATGTTGTTACATCTTTTCAGTTGGCACTTGCGTATCCATCGCCTGAAGGTGGAGTACTTGCTTCATTTATTAAATTTGGAATGGTATTTGCAGTAACTCAAATTCCACTTGCTATAATTGAAGGATTGCTTACAAATGTTGTAATGAACATACTTGACAAATATGAAGTAAAAAGGGGTGGAAGAATAATGGATAAGAATAAAAAAATAAAAAGTGTTTTTTTAAAAAGAATATTATTTTTATTGGTTTTAATACTTTTTGATAGGTGTCGTACCATTACTTCTCGTAAAATCTGAATTTGGTGGTTCAGATGACAAAGGAGAAGAAATGATTAAAAACGATAAAAACCTGATTACAAGCCTTGGGCTAAAAAAATTTAATAGAATTGCCTGGAGAGGAAACTGAAAGTTTACTTTTTGCGTTACAAGCAGCATTAGGTGCAGGAATTGTAGGATATGTTTTAGGATATTTCAAAGGTGAAAGAAAAAATGCTAATAGATAAAATATCATATACGAATCCCATAAAAAATATTAATCCTGGAATAAAATTTACGTTGTCAATGATGACATTAGTATTTTTGCTTTACACGGGAAGTAAAGTAGTATTTATTTTTAATCTTACACTATTTAATTTACTTCTTTTATTAAATAAAGCAAGAACACTCGCAACTTTAGTCGTGAGATAAATTGCACGAAAATTTTAGTAAGCATATAGGGAAACTTGTATGTAGACACGGAGCAAGACCGTGCAACAAAGAAACTGAATTGCTGGGAACTCTTAAAGCTAGTATGACCACAACATAATACCTAAGTGAGAATACGGTATAAGTGTGATGGTGGCGAAAGCAGAAAAAAATATACTAGATGATGCAAGGTTAAATCCTAAACATTATGATAATAGACAATCAGCAGCTAAGCCTGAAAAGGAAAGTTCAACGACTATCCCTCGTGAGGGGAGTACAATACAAGCGATAGGTATTGGAAGTGGTTTCGCCTAAGGTGTTGAAATACACTATGGATAAGATATAGTCTGTGCTTGTTAGAGATAACAAGAAGTTCAAGATACTAACCTATTAACAAGTTAATGGGAATAAGATCGGGAGAACTGCACAAGTAGTAGCGAACTTATGTGAACGACGCTTCCCACTGTTGTGGGGTTTTAAAAACTTTAAAAATATTTAAAAAAAACAGATAAAATGTAGAGTACATGGTATAATATCTCTGATGAAAAGGAGGTGATATCTATGTATTTAACATTAAAAACAACAGGTAAAAACATCTTAGTAAAAAGGAGTTTAGGAATTTAAAATATTTATCTCATATAGCCAAGAACTTAACTAATGAAGCTATATATAATATTAGACAATACTATTTTAAAAATAAAAAAAGTATTTAAGTTACAATGAAAAACTATAAAATGCTTAAAAAATAGTGAGAACTATAAAAAAACTAAATTCTAATATGGCTCAACAAATTCTAAAAGAAGTAGACGGAAGTTTCAAATCATTTTTTTGGACTTTTTGAAACTTGCTAAGAATGGTCAATATGATAATAAAAAAATAAAATTACCTAATTATCTTGCTAAAGATGGTTTTTACAACTCTTGTTATAGGTTTTTGTTAGATTAAATGATTATTCCTTATTCAAATTCATTTAGAAAGACATATAAGGAAATCGCAATAAAACTACCATCAGTATTAAAAGGCAAGAAGATAAAAGAGATTAGAATAATGCCAAAAACAACATTCTAGGTACTTTGAAATTCAATACATTTATGAGGTAGAAGAAGTTCAAAGGGAATTAAATAAAGAAAAATACACTAGGAATTGATTTAGGGTATAGACAATCTATGTATTTGTGTTACAAATGCTGGAGCTTCATTCATAATAGATGGTAGAAAAATTAAAATCAATAAATCAATATTATAATAAGATAAATGCAAAAATTACAAAGTATAAAAAGATAAAGCAAAAACACTTCTCGAACAACATTAAGGCAAAAGAGAATAGCTAGAAAGAGAAATAATCGTATAGAAGATTATCTTTCGAAAGCAGCAAGAATGATAATAAATTATTGTCTTAATAACGATATAGGAAAAACTAGTTTTTAGGATATAATGAAGATTTTCAAAAGAAATTCAAATATAGGAAGTATAAATAATCAAAAACTTTGTAAATATACCATATGGAAAATTAAGAGATAAATTAATATATCTATGTAAACTGTATGGAATAGAATTTAAGCTGCAAGAAGAGAGTTATACATCAAAAAGCAAGTTTCTTTTGATGGAGATGAAATCCCAATATATGATAAAGAGAATCCGCAAGAATATAAATTCAGTGGAAAAAAAGAATAAAAAGAGGACTATATCAAACAAGTAAAGGCTATCAATTAAATGCAGATTGTAATGGAGCATTAAATATATTAAGAAAAAAAGTAAAGTTGTGGATTTAAGTATCCTATACAATAGAGGTGAACTGAACACACCTAAAAAGAATAAGGGTAGTGTAAAAGCTATCAAACTTCTTAAAAATTTTTTTAAATGTTTTTAAAGATTTTAGAATCCTGCGACTTTAGTCGTGGGAGGTTCAGTTGTAGTAAAAGTGAAAGTGAAAGATTTACTAAAGCTGAATTTTTGTTCCAGCTTTATTTATTTTAACAACTGTAATTTCATTATGGCTAATAAAGGCGGATATTTGGACATTTTCTGTTACGTTCATTTTCGTCAATATCAGTAATTTATTTTCTTATTTGCTCAACACCAGTTGTAGATTTAGACTATATATTTGAAAAAAATGAGATTTCCAAAAATTTTTAGAGAAATGTTTTTGTTGATTTATAGATATATTTTTTTGTTGTTTGAGAATAAGGAAAGACTCAAAAAAATGCACAGGAAGTAAGACTTGGATACAGTAGTTTTAAGAATGGGATGAAATCATTTTCCAATGTTAGTGGTAGCGATATTAAAAAAACATATTACTATAATCTTAATTCTATAAAGGCTGTAGAATCAAGACTGGGAAAGGAATTTATCTTTTCTCATAGAAAATACAAAAAAATTGGATTTGAAACTATTTTTGTAATAATAATAGTTGCAATAAATTTATATTTAGGTGGTAAAATAAAATGCTTAAACTTGAAAAATATAACTTTTTTTCGTATGATAATGAAACAGAAGCGTTAAAAAATGTGACTTTGAATATTGAAAAAGGAAAGAAAACATTATTTCTTGGGGAAAATGGCTCAGGAAAATCAACTTTATTTTTAATAATGAATGGACTCTTGAAGGCACAAAAAGGAGACATTTATTTTGAGGGGAAGAAGGTTAAACATAAAAAAAAGGATTTGGAGGAATTGAGAAGAAAAGTTGGAATAATTTTTCAAGATCCTGAAATACAAATTTTTGCTCCGTTAGTTTTTCAAGAAGTGGCTTATGGACCTGAAAATCTTGGATATTCTGAGGAAAAAGTAGAAGAAAATGTTAATAGAGCAATGAAGGAAATCAATATTGAGGAGTTGAGGGACAGACCTTGTCATCATTTGAGTTATGGTCAGAAAAAACGGGTTTCAATAGCGGCAATTACAGCAATGGAGCCAGAATTGTTGATTCTAGATGAACCTACAGCTTGGTTGGATTCGAAAAATACAAAAAGAGTTTCTGAAATTTTAGATAATTTTTCTAAAGCTGGGAAAACACTTGTAGTTTCGACACACGATACCGATTTTGCATATGAATTTGCTGACTATATTTATGTTCTTGATAAAGGGAAAATTGTAAGACAAGGTAGTAGAGACGAAGTTTTTTTGAGGATTTTGAATTTTTGAAAAAAATTAAATTTGAATGTTCCAAATGTTTTGAAAAATTAAAAAGTTATCTTAAGTATAGAAAATCTTGATGAAAAATGATTATTGTAAATTTTTTTGGAGGAAAAAAATTTGTTATGAAAAAAATATTAATATCAGGAACGATGAGCGGAAGCGGAAAAACTACAGTAAGTAGCATTTTGATGTCTGCATTAGAAAATGTGGCTCCTTTTAAAGTGGGACCAGATTACATTGATCCGACTCATCATGAGGTATTTACAGGACATCATTCACACAATTTGGATATTTTTATGACAGGTGAGGATGCTGTGAGACAGATATTTGAGATGTATTCGCAAGGCAGGGATATTTCTATTGTTGAAGGTGTTATGGGACTTTATGATGGAATTGGGAACGAAAAGGACAATTTTAGCACGGCTCATTTAGCAAGAGTACTTGATATTCCCGTAATTTTAGTTGTGAATGCTAAAGCGATTTCAACAAGTATTGCGGCAGAAGTTCTTGGGTTTAAAATGTTTGATGAACGAGTGAATATAAAAGGTGTGATTCTTAACAATGTTTCTTCACAAAAATTATATGAGAGCTTGAAGGAAGCAGTTGAAAAATATACAGGAATTGAGTGTTTAGGCTACATTCCTAGAAATGAGCAACTTGCTACAGAGAGCCGGCATTTAGGCTTGAAACAGGCTTTTGAAGAGGATAATGCACAAAAACAGGAGTTATTTAAGGAAATCGCACAAAATTGCTTAAATTTGGAGCGGATAAAAGAAATTGCACAAGAATTTGAGTCAAGTCGAAATATGGAAAATTATGCGAAAATAGAACATTTAAAGGATAAATTTAAAGGGAAAAGAGTAGCAATTGCTAGAGATGAAGCATTTTCGTTTTATTATGAGGCAAACATTGATTTGATGAAATTTTGTGGAGTGGAAATAGTTGAGTTTAGTCCAATTCGAGATAAAGAACTTCCTGAAAATACAGATTTTATCTATTTCGGTGGAGGTTATCCTGAATTATTTGCAAAAGAGTTAAGTGAAAATATTTCTATGAAAAATAGTATTGTTGAAGCGTGTAAAAATGGCGTGAGAATATTTGCTGAATGTGGCGGATTTATGTATTTAACAAAAAAATTACATTTATTAAATGAAGAAATTTTTGATATGTGCGGAATTTTCGATATTGAAATCGGAATGAGAAAAACGCTTTAAATATTGGAAGGTTTGGGTATATCAATATTGAAACTGCAAATGGGATAAAATTGCGAGGGCATGAATTTCATTATTCGGAAATTTTGGAAAAAATAATGAAGTGAGTGAGAAATGACTCGGAAGGCTATTTTTTTATAATATTTACAAGAATAATGGGAAAGAATGGAAATGTGGATATATGAAAAAAATAATGCGATAGCTGGATATCCACATATTCATTTTTTTACTCAAATGTGGTGTTTCTTGAGTTTTTTTGTTGGATGTGAAAAAAAGATTAAGAAGACTTTTGAAGAGAAATTTTTAATTTTAAAGATTTTTAGAAAAAAAGATAGCAAGATGTCTCCGTCTTCTACAATTGGGAGCAGTTCTCGATTGTTGAAAAAAATGAGAATTTTTGATTTTTTTGAAAAAATAATAAATTAGAAGTGTGAAAAACGATAAAAAAAGAAAGGAGAGTGTGGTAGTTATTATCGTACAATGAAATATGTCATATATTAAAGATCCAAAATCAATAGAAGTGAGAAGTTTTGAAATAATAACTGAAGGGTTGGCTGGAAAGGCTGATCATTTTAGTGAGGAAGAGCAATTGATTGTGAAAAAGATTGATTCATACGACGGGAGATTTTGATTAAAAATGGTTGTACACTTGTGACGTAAAAAGTGAGTTAAACCGAAAAGTATAGTCAGCATATATAGAAATATGTATGTAGAGGTAGCAACTTAAAAGAAGTTATCCAATACTGCTCGAATTGCTGGAAACCCCTAAAACTGGTATAACTACAACATAACATCTAAAAAAATAGGATGTAAGTGTGAATGTGGCGAAAGCAGAAAAAATATACTAGATGACATAAGGTTAAACCCTAAGTGTTGTAATAATGGGCAATCAGCAGCCAAGACCGAAAGGTAAGGTTCAACGACTATTCCTCCTGAGGGAAGTACACCAGAGCTGGTGGAAGTGGGCAGACCCAAACAGGCAGAGCTGTGGGATAAGATATAGTCTGTGCTTAATAGAAATATTAAGAAGTTCATAAGAGAACTGCATAGGTGGTAGCGTACTTATGTGAACGACAACCTCTAAAACGACTGAGTCGGTTTTAAGGTTCATATATTTAGAAAAAATTTTACTTTTTCATTTACTTATAGTATAAAAAAATAGTATACTATATATAAGTAAATGGAGGTGAAATCACATGAAAAAGCATATAAGTTCAGATTTTATCCAACTAAAAACTCAAATAGAAAAGTTAAACTGTACTTTTGGCTGTGTAAGATATGTCTATAACCATTTTTTTAAGTTTAAAACAGGAATTGTATAGCAAGGAGAAAAAAATCTATGTCATATAATCAATGTAGCAAAGCACTGACAGTTTTAAAAGCAAGAGAAAGAATGGTTAAAAGATGTAGATAAATATTCTTTACAAAAATTCTTTAAAGGATTTAGATAAGGCATATAAAAAAACTTTTTTTAGCGGAAATGGCTATCCAAAGTTTAAATCTAAGAAAGATAATAGAAAAATCATATAGAACCGGTTATACAAATAATAATATAGAGTTTTTTTAGATAAATGGATAAAAAGTACCTAAGTTAGGAAAAACTAAAAAAATAAGAGATAAGATGAAGCCACAAGGAAGAATAATAAATGCAACAATAACACAAGCACCTAGCGGAAAAATACTATATATCTCTATGTTGTACAGATGTAGAAGTAGAAAAGTTAGAGAGCACAAATAAAAAAATGTTGGAATAGATTTAGGGTGTAAAGAACTTTTGCGATTACCAGTGATGAAACCTTAATAGAAAAATCCAAAAATATTTACAGAAATCTTTGAAAAAAACTAGCTTTGTATCAAAAGAAAAACTGTCACGAAAAATCAAAGGGCAGTTCAAATAGAAATAAGGCTAGAATAAAAAGTAGCGAAATGTTATGAAAAAAGTAGCGAATCAAAGAAAAGATTTTTTTGCAAAAATTATCGGCAAGGGTAATAAGAAAATATGATATTATCTGCATGGAAGACTTACAAATAAAAAAATATGATAAAAAAAGATTAGCAAGAAGTATTTCAGATGTATCATGGAGTGAATTTAATAGAATGCTAGAATATAAAAGCGAAATGGCATGGAAGAACAATAGTAAGAGTGGATAAATTTTTTTGCAAGCAGTCAAATATGTAATTATTGTGGGTGTAAGAATGAAGAAGTAAAGGATTTAAGCATAAGGGATGGACTTGTCCAGTATGTGGAACTGTGCATAATAGAGATATAAATGCAGCAAGAAACATACTAAAAAGAAGGATTAAGGATATTGGAAAAAAGTGTTTAAATAAATATATGAACCGTAGGAACTACGGGGATAGCTTGGTAAATATATGTGGCTAGTAAAAGCACATACTTCCCAAGAATCTTGTGACTTTAGTCATGGAGGTTCAGTATGTAAACATTGTTGAATTTCAAAAATAATCCGATTGAATCGGCAAAAGAAGCGTTAGAAGCTGGAAATTGCAGAATTTATTGCGATACAAATATGATTGTTAATGGACTGAATAAAAATGGGTTGAAAAAATTTGGTGCTGAGGCGTATTGCTTGGTGGCGGATCCAGATGTGGCGAAAGAAGCGAAAGAAAGAGGGATTACACGTTCAATGGTTGGATTGGAAAGAGCATTAAAGGATCCTCGAACGAAAATTTTTCTAATTGGAAATGCACCGACAGCATTGTTCACATTACTTGAAAAAATGGATAAAGAAGGAGAAAATGTTCCAAAATTGATAGTTGGAGTGCCAGTTGGATTTGTGGGATGTCCTCAATCGAAAGCTGAGCTTTCAAAATACGATGTTCCATTTATTAGAACAAATGGGACAAAAGGTGGAAGCACAGTTGCAGTTGGTGTGATGCACGGAATCCTTTATCAAATGTACGAAAGGGATAAATATTTTAATAATTAATCACAATTTCATGTGAAAAATTAATTAGTGAATCTATTAATATCTGAAAACTTATTTCAATTTTTATATTTTATTTTTTTATAACGAAAGATAATATAAATTATTGATTTAAAAGTATTTTCAGATATATTTTAGTACAATTTTGGAGAAATAAAAAAATGGGAAAATTATGTATATTTTAACGGTAGAAAATTGCGATATGGATATACTACTGGAAGTTCAGCAACGGCAGCGACTAAGGCAGCATTGTTACTTTTGCTTGGGAAAAGTCGAAAAAAATTGAAGCAGTTGAAATAGACGTTCCAGCAGGTGAAAGGATAAAAATTGGGATTAAATCTTTTGAAAAGACAAAGGATTATGCGACGGCGACTGTTGTGAAAGATGGGGGAGATGACCCTGATGCGACACATGGTTTGGAGATTGTTTCAAAAGTGAGTTTTAGAAAAGATAATAAAATCAATATTTTTGGAGGAAAAGGTGTTGGAAAAGTTACAAAAGTTGGACTTCCTGTTGAAGTTGGAAAATCAGCGATTAATCCAACGCCAATGAAAAATGTTGACAAATATTGTTGAGGAGTTTCTTCCAAATGGAAAAGGAGTCGATGTTGAAATAAGTGTGCCTTTGGGTGAAGAAGCTGCAAAAAAAACGATGAATGCAAAGCTGGGAATTATCGGTGGAATCTCGATTCTTGGAACAATGGGAATTGTGCGACCGATGTCTGAAGAGTCATGGAAAGCCTCTTTGGCAATAGAATTGAAGCAAAATTTGACATATTTTAATACAAAGACAGCAATTTTTCTTTTTGGAAATCGTGGAAAAATGTTTTTGAGCAAGGAATTCCCTAAAAGAGCTGAAGAAGGAGTTGTAATTAGTAACTTTGTTGGATATATGTTTGACAAAGCTTGTGAATATGAGGTTAAGAAAATTTATTTTATTGGCGAATTGGGAAAATTTATAAAAGTGGCAGGAGGAATTTTTCATACACATAGCCGAGTTTCTGATGCAAAAATGGAAATTTTAGCTGCAAATGCTTTATTAGTTGGCGAAAAATTGGAAAATGTTTACAAAATTTTAGATTCAAATACGACTGAAGAAGCTTCTGGATACATTGAAAAAAAGGAAGTTTTCAATTTGTTAGCTGAAAAGGCAAAACAAAAATGTGAAGAACATTGCAGAAAAAATGGCTGGGACTTGGAAGTAGAAACGTTGATTTTATCAGCTGAGAAAAAAGGTTATTGGACAAAGCAAGGATTTTTTTAAAGAGTTTTTAAAATTTTCTTTTTGCTTGTTAAAAAAATAAATACCGTAAAAAAATTATAGTTTTTGAAAAAGAGGAAAAATGGAAAAAAATACAAATTTCTAGGGCTTTAGGGTACCTGAAATTTAGACTATACATTACCGATTGTTTTGAAGAAAAATTAAGGAATCGGAAGTAATTGTCGGTGGAAAAACGGCATATTGAAAGTTTGGGAGAGTATGCGTCAAATAAGGAATATTGCTACATTTCAGCTGATTTGCAAAAAGTTCTGGATTTCATAAATGAGAATCGACATAAAAAAAGATTTCCGTGATTGTGTCTGGAGATACCGGATTTTATAGCCTTTCTGACTTTTTATGAAAAAAACATTTTTGAAAGTGAAGAGCTAGAAGTTATTCCAGGAATTTCATCGGTTCAGTATATGTTCGCAAAAAAATTTCAGAATATTGGTATGATGCTTGTATTGCCAGTGTTCATGGGAAGGAATTCGATTTTGTGGAAAAAAATTAAATGAGTATGAGAAAAATTGGATTGTTGACTGATTTTAAAGAAAAATACGCCGCAGAAAAATAGCTCAAAAAAATTATTGGAAAAATAATTTTTGAAGATGTGAAAAATTTTTTTGTTGGAGAAAAATTTGTCTTATGAAAATGAAAAAAATTTATTGTTTTAAGACGAAAAGAGTTAGCAAATTATAAAGAGAAATTTGGAATGAATGTTGTGATTTTGAAAAAAATAAAAAAATGAGTAAAAAGTTTTTTTGTAATAAAAAAAGAAAGTTTTTAACAAAAATAAAAAAATTAAATGTAAGAAGTGGAGAGAAAATGTATCATATAAAAAGATAAGGAATTTATCAGAGGAAAAGTGCCGATGACAAAAGAAGAAGTTAGAGCGATTAGCATAGCAAAAAAATGGAAATTTCAGATGGAGATATTTGCCTTGACATCGGTGGTGGAACTGGCTCTGTGAGCATGGAAATGGCAAGATTTTCTAAAAAAATGGTCATGTTTACACGATTGAGCAAAAAGAGGAAGCCGTTGATTTAATAAAAACAAAAATATGGAAAAAAATTTGAGATAAAAAAATATGACTGTAATTTCTGGAAAAAGCACCAGAAGATTTACCACAAGGAATAACTTTTTGATAAAGTGTTTATTGGCGGTTCAGGCGGAAATTTATCAGAAATTATTAATTATTCTTATGAAAAATTTAAAAGAAGGTGGAATAATCGCTTTAAATTTTATCGTTTTAGAAAAACACATTTGAAGCACTTGAATGCTTGAAAAAAATCAAAAGTTTGAGGATATTGATATTTCTCAAATAATTGTGGCAAAAAAATAGAAAAAGTGAAGGATTTTAACATGATGATGTCAGAAAATCCGATTTATGTGATTTCTGTGAGAAAATAATATAAAAAAATATTAAAAGGTAGTTTTTTATGAAATAGTCCAAGAACACTCGCAACTTTAGTTGTGAGATGAATTGCACGAAAATTTAGTAAGCATATGGAAAAAAAATTTTTATTAGATAAAATGTAGAATATATGATATAATATCTTTGATTGAAGATTGTAATGGAGTATTAAATATTCTAAAGAAAAGTAAAGTTGTGGACTTAAATGTTGTCCTATACAATAGAGGGCGAGCTGAACACGCCTAAAAAGAATAAGGATAGTTGTTGTACTATCAAACTTCTTAGAAAAATTTTTAAATATTTTTTTAAAGATTTTTAGAACCCTGCGACTTTAGTCGTGGGAGGTTCAGTATGTTACAATATTGTTATCTCATTATGTTATTATGAATAATCAAAAATTTAAAATATGATGATTCATGAAACAAATGAAAAAAATATTAGCTAAACTTTTCTAAATGTTATGATGAATGAACATTAAGATTGATTAAGTGTATTAGTTAAAGTTGTGAAGGGAGAAATAAAAATAATGGCTAAAAATAGGTTGGATAGGATTGGGGCAAATGGGGACTCCTATGGTAGAAAAATTTATTAAAAAGGTTCTGTTGACGTAACTGTTTACAATAGAAGTTTTGATAAAAACTTTACCACTTGTAGAAAAAAAGGAGCTAAAAAACGCAAAAAAACTGTGGAAGAAATTTTTGAATAAAATGATACTATATTCTTTATGATTTCAAATTACAGTGCGGCATTAGAAGTTTTAAATGAAAAATGTTTTTATCAAAAAATAAAAAGGTAAAAAAATAGTAAATATGAGTACTATTTCACCTACTGAAAGTAAAGCTGTAGGAAAACTTGTTATTGAAAATGATGGAAAAATATATTGAAGCACCAGTATCTGGATCAGTAGGGAGCTGCTACTGCTGGAATTTTATTAATATTAGTTGGTGGAAATGAAGCTGATACCAAAGATTTATATTCAATTTTTTTGATATTTTTAGGAAGTAAAACATATTATTTTTGGAGAATTAGGAAAAAGCAACTGGAGCAAAATTAGTATTGAATTCTTTACTTGGAATATTTGGAGAAGCTTATAGTGAAGTGTTATTATTAGCACAAAAATTTTGGAATAGATACAGAAACTATTGTAAATGCTATTTCAGATTCTAGAATGAGTTCACCACTATTTCAGGAAAAAAAGATATGCTTACAAACAGAGAATATCCTGCGGCATTTATGTTAAAAACATATGACAAAAGACTTAAAATTATCAAATGAAGAAATCGAAAAATAGAAAATTATCATTACCGCTAATTGAAGATACAACTAGAAGTTATTCAGAAGCTTTAGAAGAAGGATATGGAGAACAAGATATGTCGGCTATTTTTTTGAAATTTTAAGCAAGAAAAAAATGATTAAGCTAAAATAAAGGAGATAAAATATATTAAAAAAATATCAGGAATATTTGCCTGATATTTTTTTAATTTTAATAGATTGATTTTTGGTTTTTATAAATACTATTTAAAAAAATAAAAAGGTAGACTTCTTATTGCATTTCTTAATAGATGTATATACTGGATATAGATACTATAATCAAAAATATGCAAAAACTTTTTCTATAAAAATTTTTTTAAGATATTGATTGTTTTTTTCTTATTTTATGGTATAATTAAATGAATGAATAAATTGTAATAATTATAAAAAAATATAAATATTTAAATTTTTAAAAAAAGAAAGGAGGCGCTACTTTTTTTAGAGTAATTTGACAAATATATGAAAAATTTATTGTCAGTGCAATATGATAAATTAAAAATTAAGTAGCGAAAAAAATGAAAAAAACACTACTATTAATCAGTTTGATTACCGTGTTATCTAGCTGTGGCGGAGGTGGAGGTGGAGGCGGAAGTTCGCAGACATCTCAAGCAACCCCCATACCAAATCCAAGCAGGCTGTCGGAAAAATCCATCTCAAATCCCTGGAAATATTGGTGGCAAAAAGTAATTTTTAATCCAAGTCAAAAATATTGGAAATTCTGAATCAAATAATAATTCTAGCTCTGGACAAAGTGCTGGAAATTCTACAACAAACAACAGTTCTAATTCTGGACAACAAAGTCAAGTACCCACCCCAAATAATTTTGAAAAACCTGCAAATCAAGGTATAATGACAGGAAAAGGCGTACAAGTTGCAGTTTTGGATGAGGATTTTATAACTAATAATGAAACAATGAAATATTACAAAAGAGGACAAACTTTTGAGAAAGTAAAAGAAGATGAATTTAAAGGAAGATTGAATTCAAATTATGCAGTTGCTACAGGTCATAGTCCAAGTAAAAATGATCACGGATTGAGAGTAGCTACAATACTTGGTGGTGAAAGCGGTAATGGAGCTAAAGGAGCAACAATACACGGAGTATCTTTGGGAACACAAAGTGCTGGATTAATTATAAATGTGGATAGATACAAAGAATTACAAGCTAAAGGTGTAAGAATATACAATCAATCTCTTGGAATACCTCAAGAATTTTCTTCTACGACTTATAGAAAGGATTTATGGGAATCTATTAAAACTGTTGGAAATTGGACTCAAGATAAAATGGATCAAAAGGTAGATGAGTTAATAAATTTCTATAAAAAAGCTGTTAATGAAGGTTCATTATTTGTCTGGGCAGCTGGAAATTATAAAGCAGATAAAACTGAGCTTACAGCAGTATCTGTTCAGTCGGGGTTACCAATAGCAATTCCTTCATTACAGAAAGGTTGGATAGCAGTAGTAGGTTTGGAAGAACAGGCTGATGGGAGTGCAAAAGATTTTCCAAAACATTTTGCGTGGGCAGGAGAAAGTGCAGCAGCATATTGGACTATTTCTGCAAATGGACGTTGTGAATTGCCAGGTTGTTCCTTACCAGGTTCATCAAATGCAGCTCCAAGAGTTACAGCGACGGCAGCAAAAGTTAAAGAAAGATTTCCTTGGATGACAGGGCACGAAATTCAGCAGACGATTTTAACAACTGCAACTAAAATAAATACACTATTAATTGGTAATGGTGATGTAAGTTCAAGATATGGATGGGGATATTTGAATGAAGAAAAAAAGCATTAAAAGGACCTGCTCAATTTGATAATATTCTTCTTGTTGGTAAAAAACGCTTCAGATAACGGATTAAAAAGGACAATTTAACGCAAATATCGGAAATTCAATGACTTCTATTTTTTTGAAAAATGATATTAAAGGTGATGGCGGATTAAGAAAAATCTGGAAATGGAACATTGATTTTAACAGGGAATAACAGTTATGCTGGAAATACTACCATAGATGAAGGAAAAATTAGAAATATATGGAAATAATACTCTGATATAACAATAAATTCACAAGGGACACTAGTAACATATCCAACAGCTATAATAAACAAAAAAGATGGTGTTCCAAAAAGTGTTTACAATAATGGAGGAACTTTTGAAAACAGAGGTTCAGGAGCGATTATAACAGGAAATTACATAGCAACAGCTGGTTCTATAACAAAAGCAGAAATAGGTTCTAAACTTATAGTTAATGGAATAGTGAATTTAAATGGAGAGAGTGCAACATTACAAACTTTAAGTAATGGAAGATATATTACAGCAAAACCGTTGTCAATGACTGTAATTGAAGCAGAAAAAGGGATTGAAGGTAATTTTGGGAAAGTGGAAACACCTGAATTGGTTAATGGTACGACTGAAGTAAAAGGAAATAAATTAAGTGTGAAATTGAGTAGAAAAAATGTGTTAGATTATGTGAAAAAAATAGTAGGAACTGACGAGATGCAAGAAAATACGGCGCAAAATATTGAAACAGCTTTTCAAAAATTAGATGAAAAAATTGAGAATGGAACGGCGGAAAATATTTCACAGTTTGAGAAAAAAGCTGCAAAATTACAATCGCTTTCTTCTACAGCAAGAGCAGCAATTTTAGACAGTTTATCAGGACAAATTTACGCATCAGCTCAAGCGTTGACTTTTGGACATTCACAAACTGTAAATAAAGATTTGTCAAATAGACTTGTAATGCTTGGAACACTTGACAATGTTGGGGATAAATTTGGACTTTGGGTATCAGGTTTTGGTGCAAATGGTAAATTGAAACAAGATGGATATGGAACTGGAGATACAAAAGTACTTGGTGGACAAGTTGGAGTTGATAAACAATTTGGTGAAAATTTAATTTTAGGGACAGCGTTGTCTTATTCAAAAGCCAATGTTAAGTTTGACAGATACGGAGGAAAATCCGATGCAAATAATTTTGGTTTTTCGTTGTACGGAAGATTAGGCAATAAAAATAATCCATTATATTTGCAAGGTCGTTTAGGAGCAGGATTTGTTGATAGTGATGTTGAAAGGGACATCATTTTAGGTAGTAATGATTATTCTCAAGCAAAGATTAATCACAATGACAAAGTCTATTCAGGGTATTTGGAAACAGGATATGATATAAAAAATAAAAATGGAGATTTTGTCGTAACACCATTTGTTGGGTTGACTCACGACACAGTTCAAAGAGGTTCATTTTCTGAAAAAGACAGCCAATTTGGACTTACAGCGGAGAAAAAAACTTATAATCAAACCGCAGCATTAGTAGGACTTAGAGTCGGAAAATCTGTAAATTGGAATAGTGGAAGCAAAACGACTTTCCAGGGATATGTAACACACCAAAAAGCTTTTAAAGATGAGGATTTAAGCTTTGATGCAACATATACAGGACTTCCAGGAGCAAAAATTCAAAGTAAAAGGTATTGGACTTTCAAAAAATAAAACTTGGGTAGGAGCAGGTGCACTAACTGAAGTAAATAAAAGTTTTGGATGGTATGTAAACTATGATGGCTCTATGGATAGCAGAAAAGGTAAAGGAAGTAACAATGTTTACACGACAGGAGTTAGAATTAATTTCTAATTGAGTTAAATTCTAAAAAAATACATCCTTTAATACTCAAAAAGAATTTGATGTTATTGGAATGTATTTTTTTGAAGAAAAAGATCTGAATTTAACTAATACTAAACCCCATTTGAATAACGAATACATTATAAATCTTTTTATTAGATTAAATCTGATATTTTCTTTTAAATAATTAAAATAAATATTCACTTTTTAAACGGGGAATAGTATTAGTATTAATTTATAGTGGCAGTAGATTTATTTTTTTGTTTTTGCAAAAATTCTTTCGCCAATTTTTAAAGAAAAAAACTTAAAAAAATTTTTATAGGGTGATTTAGTTTTCGGAATAATATATTTATTTTTGTGTATAAAACTTTTTAGGTAAAGACTTTTTTTCTCAAAAATCAGGGATTACATTCAATAGTTTGTATTATAGTTGTTTTATTGTTCATGCTAATGAAAAAGAAGGATAATCAGCTTTTTTTCTTATAGTGCGTTTGTTCTAATTATTATTGATTTATTAGGTGTTATTTTTCTTTGGAGGTATGAAATTTTATGGAATCTTGGTTATTCAAATACCGATTTGGATAGCTTCAAATTTTATAGAAGATAACAATAGATTAAATAAATATACATATTCAGCGTTAATGATGATTAATTTATTAAATGTAGTGTTATTGGGAAGTATATTTTTTTACTTTTATTTGAACAGGCAAAAATAAGAATTTATACTGGTTGCAACCCAAAAATAAATTAAAAAAATAATCTCTAAAAATTTTATTCTATTCAGTAGAAGTTGTAAGAAGAAAAATTATAAATTTAATAAAAATAAAAAAATTTAAAAAGAGAAGAGGAATTAAAATGAAAAAAACATTTTATTTATTTGGAATTTTGACGGTTTTTGCTTAGTTGTATTGGATTAGATGCAAAAAGTGAAAAAGAGAATTGTTTACAATTTGAATAAAACTTCTTGGGAATTATCATAAATTAGTAAAAAAACGGTCAAAAATTGCCAATCCCAGAAGGGACAAATATTACGATTAATTTTTTTCAGACGGTAAAATTAGTGGATTTTCAGGTGTGAATAGTTATTTTGGAGGATATAAAATAAAAATAATTCAATTTTAACTGCTGAAACAGCGACAACCTTGATGGCTGGACCAGAAGAATTAATGAAAATTGAGCTAAACTTTTTTTGATATTTTGCAAAAATTCTCCAAGAATAAATTATAATAACACAACTTTGAGCTTGAGAAATAAAAAAATGGAGAAGTTTGGACGTTTAAAAAATTAGACTTGAGTAAAAAAATTAAAAAAATACAAAATGGAAACTTGTCGAAATGGGACAAACTTCCTTTCCAGAAAAAGAAAGAGAAATAACAATTTCTTTTGCTGAAAAACAAGATTAGTGGAAATTCTGGAATAAACAACTATTTTGGAAATTGTGAAATCAAGAATGACAGCATTAAAATTGGACCAGTTGGTTCTACAAAAATGGCTGGACCAGAAAAATTTAATGAAAATTGAATCTGAGTATTTAAAAATTGTTGCAAAATTCTAAAACTATAAAATTAGTTAAAAAAATATTTTGACTTTTGACAACAAGTGATGGAAAAAAACGTTGAAATTTGAAAAGATCAAATAAGTGATTTCTTTTTGTAAAAAGGATGTCGCGTACAATATTTGATAAAAAAAGTCTATTAATAAAAAAAGAGGCTCTATAGAATTGCTGCCTCTTTTTAATTTCAAAAAAATTAAATTTAATATGATTGTTCTTTTTATTGCCGTATTTATCAGAAAAAAACATTAAAAAAACATCCAAATAAAAATTCAGATGTTTTATAATGACTATTTTTTTATTAATTCAAATAAAATGCTTCTTTCAACTCTTCATAAGTTTTTTTGATCCACCCAAATCTTTTTGAATTTTGGAATCCTGAATAATTAAATTGTATGGGACAGTTTTTCACTTTGAAGGCTTTCATAAGTGAGTCTGTGGCATCATAATATACTGGGAAAAGTAAACTTATTTTCTTCCACATATTTTTTTAGTTGCTGATAAATTAGTTTTTCTTCTTGTGAATACAACTACAACATTTATATTATCTTTATTTTCTTCATAAAAATTTTTGCACAGCAGATAGTTCACGTTGACAATAAGGACACCATTCAGCAGCAAAAAAATAAAAAAAGTGTAGTTTTTCCATCTCCAAACAGTTTTTACTTTTTGTATATTTTCCATGAAAATCTCTTAATTCAAAAATTAGGTAATTTTGCGCCTTCTGTTACATCAACATCAAGAGGTTTTACATTTGCAAATCCCAAAATGCTTGTCATAAATAATTAGTAATTTTTCATTTTTATCCCTTCTTTCTTATTTTTTTTATTTAAAATATTTTTATAAAGTTTATCATATTAAATATATATTTTCAATCATATTTAACTTTTTAAATCCTAATTTCACTATATTTTTTTATAAACAATCCACAAAAATTGATAAAGAAAAACAACAACAACAATAATTCAACAATAAAGAAATTTTCTTTAAAAAAATAATCATGAATGCAAATGAAATCATTAATGTTGCTGAAATTTTTAAATATTCTTTTTTTGTTTAATCGATTTTTCTTTTCTAAATAAATTTCGTTTACAAATAATGTTAAGTAAAAAACCTATGTAACCAAGTATATAAAAATAGAATCAAGAAAGTTTTGTTTGTATCCTTTTTATAACTAATTTTATATTATTTAATAAAAATTTTTCAATTACAATTACAAAAAAATAAAAAAACAAATTCTTCATTAAAATAGACTTTTTTTCTTAAATAATTAATTTTTTTAAATGTCGGATTATATTAAGAATTTGTATAATAAATATGATATAATATATTCGAAGATTTTATAAATAATTAAAAAAATATAAAAAAAGGAGAACAGTTATGAAATTTGAAATTAAATGGAAAAAGAGCGTATGAAAAAAATTGAAAAAAACAGATAGTTTTAGAATATTAGTCGATAAATTGTGTACTCGAGGGCTAAAAAAAGGAAGATGCGAAAATCGATTATTGGGCAAAAATTATTACGCCATCGAAGGAATTAAGACAAAATTATCATAAAGGAATTATCAATTTTGAAAAATTTTTTTCTGAAAAAAATATAGAAAAGAATTGGAAGAAAAATTCGGATTTTAAGGAATTTGAGGGTATAATATTGGAAGAGTTAAAGAAGGGAAATGTGACAATGGTTTATGCGAGTAGAACTCCAGAATTGAGTCATATTCCTGTATTAAAGGAATTTATTGAGGAAAAGTTGGGAAAAATAGTTGAAATTTAAAAAAATATTTTTGAGTGGTAGATAGAAAAAGTTTGAAAGCAAAGAAGTTAAATAAGAAATAAAGAGTAAATTTTTTTATTAAAAATAAGTAGGAGAATAAAAAAAGAAAGGAAAGTGAAATATGAAAAAAAGGTAAATTTTACGGTATTGGAGTAGGAGTAGGAGATCCTGAAAATATAACGGTTAAAGCGACGAAAAAATTGCATGAGGTGGATGTAATTGTATTGCCTGAGGCGAAAAGTGGGGAAGGAAGCACGGCTTTTAATATTGTAAGAGAATATTTGAAACCTGGTGTAGAGCAAATGTTTTTTTGGAATTTCCGATGATAAAAGATGTGGAAGCGAGAAAAGTTTTTAGAAAAAAATAATGCTGATAAAAGTAAGTGCTGAATTGGAAAAAGGGGAAGAATGTGGCATTTTTGACAATTGGAGATCCGATGACTTATAGCACATATACTTATGTTTTGGAGCATATTGCAGATGATGTTGAAGTGGAAACGGTTGCTGGAATAACGTCGTTTAATAGCATTGCAGCTAGACTAAATGTGCCTTTGATGATTGGCGATGAAGATTTGAAAGTGGTGTCTGTCAATCGAAAAAAACTGATATTTACAAGGAAATTGAAAAATAATGATAATTTAGTTTTGATGAAAAATAAGCAGAAATTTTGAGAAAATTAAAAAGGCGATAATTGAAACAGGAAATAAAGAAAAATACTGTAATTGTTTCAGATTGCGGGAAAAGATAATGAAGTCGTTTATTGGGATATTGAGAGTGTGGAGGAAGTTCCTTATTTTTTTCGACGATGATATTGAAGAAGAAAGGAGTTAAGGAGTGGAAGAGATTTCTAGAAATACTTTAAGAAAAAAATAGAACTGTCAAAGTTTATAATTCCTCAAATTTTATTTTTTTGTATTTTATTTTTTTGGTAGGAAAAATATGACTGGGATTATGGTTTTTGATTTGCCATTTCGATTATTTTTTTGGAGGAATATTTTCAATAATAACGGGAATAATTTTTTTGGCGTAATGTTTTTATTTCATGGGAAAAAATCGAAATATGAAAATGATAAAATTTTGAAATTGCCAATATTTTTTTATAATTTTATCAGTAGTATTATTATTTAGAATAGATATTATTGGAGTTATAAAATTATGTTTTTTTCAACGGATTATTCATTTTAGGAATATTTAGAAGTAAAATAAAGATTAGAAGTTATTTGTCTAAAGTTTCTAAGATTATATTATGGTTTGTTACAATGTATTTTTTTGATTCCTAGTTTTGCAATTTGTTTTGGAAGTTTTTGGGGGTGAAAAATCAAATTAATGTTTTAATACCATTAATTACTGCAAATATTTATTTTGGGTTTCTTATAAAAAGATATTTTAACGTTGAAGAAATAAAAAAATTATAAGAAAAATTGACAATACTAGGTTGTTTGATAATTGCATTTATATTTATTTTTATTGGTTTCAACTGGTATAAAGAAGACTATTATGCAATAATTTATACTTTTCCATATAAAGTTTTTGATGTATTTTAAAGAAACTCAGATTAGTATTGAAAAAAATCGGGATTATAAAGACGTTAGAGTCAAGGTATTTTGTGTATGCGATGGTTGTTAATATGGGATTTTTATTTGGGAACTTTGAAAAATAAATAATAAAAAAATAAAAAGGAGAAATTGTGTTGAAAACCAGATTGATGGTGATAGTTAATAAGAAGTAGTTAAAAATTGAAAAAAACTGAAAGAAAGAAGGAATTATTATGAAAAAATTTTATTTATTTTGTCATTTATAGTGGCAATTCAAGGAATGGCAGAAACGATTGTAAAAAGGAACTTACGATACAAAAAAGAAAAGATATGTAGAATTGAGTCAAGATTTTGTCAAAGAAATTAAACTAGATTATGTATTGCCAAGTGATAAAAAAAGATTTGGTGACTTACAAAACTGAAAATTTTGATATTGTAGTAAGAAAAAGTGATTTGTTGGAATTATATAATAAAAAAATAGGGATAAAAAGAAAATAATATAAAAAAATAGTATTTCGGATAAAGATAAAAAAATTGGATTATGTTCGTAATTATATCGCTGAATTAGTGGAAAAACGATAGAGCGACTATTTATGAAAGAAAAAAACAAAAAGAAATAAAAAAATATTGTAAAGATAAAATATAATAACAATACTTATTATGATGCGGGAAGAGGTTCAAATTACGACGGTTATAAATTTTATACAGATAAGAGTTTGTCGCAAGAAATTATGAAATTTGATATTATAACTCAATTTGGAGTTGCACTTCACAGTAGTTTGGGAGATAATCCATATAATAGGGAATTGACAGAAAAAGGAAAAAAAGAATATAGAGAAAAATGGAAATCATTTTGAAGAATTAAAGGCACTGTATAAGAAAGCGGTTCAAAATCCGAATATGGAACAAAAAAATTAGTTATTAGTAAAAAAATATTTGATAAGTTATTTTTTTGAAATTAATATAAATGGGGGAAAAATGAGTAAAATTGAAAAAGGAATTGAGAGTAGTATGGTTTTATTTGCAAATCAAAAAAATTGATGGAAAAATGCGAGAAAAATAGGTGTCTGTAAAGATTAATAATATTCTTGTGCAGACTTATTGGGAAGTTGGGAAAAATTATTATAGAAGATGAGCAGGAAAAATAATGAGAGAGCGGAATATGAGAAAAAAACTTTTAAAAAAGAATTGTCGAAAAAAATTGACAAAAAGAGCACGGAAAGGGATTTTCAAAAATCAAATTTATTTAATATGAGAAAAATTTTATTTGAAATATCAAAAAAATTCCATACAGTATCTGGTTATCTTGAAAATGGGAAAAGTCTGGGAAGCGTTTTTAAGAAGGATAAAAAAATATATTTGAATACAGAAATATCAGTAAGTTTTGAAATAAATAAAATATTATAAAAAAATAGAAAAATAAAAAAATATAAAAAAAGAAAGAGGTAATTTTATGAAAAAGTATATTTTATAGGAGCCGGACCTGGAGATCCTGAATTAATAACAGTAAAAGGTCAAAAGAATTGTAAAGGAAGCAGATGTCATAATTTATGCGGGTTCACTTGTGCCAAGAGAAGTTATTGAATGTCATAAAGAAGGAGCGGAAGTTTATAATTCTGCTTCAATGAACTTAGATGAAGTGATGGAAGTTACAATAAAAGCTCAGAAAAATGGAAAATTGGTTGCAAGAGTTCATACTGGGGATCCAAGTATTTTTGGAGCAATAAGGGAACAAATGGATATTTTGGATGAATATGGAATAGAGTATGAAGTCGTGCCAGGAGTGAGTTCATTTGTAGCTGCTGCTGCCGCAATAAAAAAAGAGTTCACATTGCCTGATGTGAGTCAAACAATAATTTGTACAAGACTGGAAGGAAGAACTCCAGTACCAGAAACAGAAAGTCTAGAAAGCCTAGCTTCACATAAATGTTCAATGGCAATATTTTTGTCTGTACAAATGATTGATGAAGTTGTAAAAAGACTATTAAAACATTACGAGAAAACAACTCCAATTGCAATTGTCCAAAGAGCCACTTGGGATGATCAAAAAATCATTATGGGAACATTGGAAAACATTGCTCAAAAAGTGAAAGATGAAAAAATTACGAAAACTGCACAAATTTTAGTTGGAAACTTTATGGGGGATGAATATTCTAAATCTAAACTTTATGATAAGACGTTTTCGCATGAGTTTAGAAGAGGGATTAAAGAATAAAAAAATATAAAAAAATTTTGATAAAGTAAGAAGATAAGGAGAATTTTTAGATGAAAAAATTATTATTAATCGTATTGTTTACATTTTCGTTACAAATTTTTGGACAAGGTTATGAAGTGACGAAAGGGAAAAATGTTACATTGTCTGCAGAACAGATTGAGATGGAAAAATAAAAAGATTGAAGAAAAGATAAAGTATTATATAAATAGAGGTTTTAAAGAGTACTTATCAACATTTTCAGAAGCAGAAAAATGCTATGAAAAATCAAAAATAATAAATCAGAAGATATTTATCTTTATAAAACTTTCTTAGAAGCTTATTCACAGATGTTTAATCTTATGACTGAAAAATACCGAAATAGAAGTAAAAAGTATAAAAATATTTATCAAATTCAAAAGCAATTGTAAAATGTGAAATAAAAATACCTTCATTTGATAAATTGGGCGATTTAAGTGAAGAGGAAATTGAAAAATTTGGCAGAGAAATACAATGCTGATAAATTAAAAAAATATGAATGAAAAAGGAAATGGCTGCAGAATTTTTGATGTATATGACAGATTTAATGGAAAAAGAATTAAAAGAAAAATTCGTCTTATGAAATTACTAAAAAGTATTACTTTTGAAAAAGGAAATGATTGGAAATCAAAGGAATATGAGGAAATGTTTTAAATAAAATAATATTAAAATGATGTATTTATAAAAATAACATAATTAGAAAACTAAATGAAAATTTTTAAAAAAAGTTTAATAATTATGTTTTTTTATTGAAATTGAGAGTATTCAGAATTTTTGTGTAAATTCAAAATTGGGTGTGAAAAATTTTTGTGTAAACCTCTAAATAATATATGGTAAAAATAACTATATAATATTTGAGGTTTTTGTTATATCTAAAAAGAAAATTGACAACGAAATTTTTAAAACACTGATTGAGGATTACAATATTAAAAGATACTAATGATATTAAGGATATGCTTAAGGATTTGCTTTTGGGTACTATTCAAACTATGCTTGAAGCTGAAATTGAGCATGAACTGGGGTATGCTAAACATTCTATGAAAGATAAGACTACTTATAATGCTAGAAATGGACATTCCAAGAAAACTGTTAGAAGTGAGTACGGCAATATTGACTTAGATATTCCTTGATTTAGATATTCCTAGAGATAGAAATGCTGAGTTTGAGCCTCAAATCATCCCTAAATATCAAAGAGAAATTACTGGCATTGAAGGGCAGATTCTTTCTCTTTATGCTAAAGGAATGAGCAACAGAGATATCGAGGACCATCTCAATAATCTTTATGGAATTGATGTTTCGCCATCTATGATCAGTAAAATTACAGATAAAATTATACCTGAAATTAGGGAATGGCAGTCTAGACAGCTTGAGGATGTATATCCAATAGTTTTTATGGACGCTATCCATTACAGTGTAAGAAAAAGATGGAGTTGTTGTTAAAAAGGCGGTATATTTAGCTATAGGAATAGATAAGGAAGGAAAAAAGGAGGTTTTAGGATTTTGGATAGGAGAAAAATGAATCAAGTAAGTACTGGCTAAATGTTTTAAATGAATTGAAAAAAACAGAGGAGTTCAGGATATACTAATTATGTCTGTTGACAATTTAAAAAGGGTTCAGCGAAGCAATATCTTCAGTGTTTCCAAAGACAGAAATTCAAAAATGTGTAGTTCATCAAATTAGAAACAGCATAAGATATATATCTTACAAAGATACAAGGGAATTTACATCAGACTTAAAAAGAAATGTATAATGCACCAACATTGGAACAGGCAGAGTTTAAACTGGATGAATTAGAAGAAAAATGGGGCAAAAAGTATATGGCGGTAATTAATTCCTGGAGAAGTAACTGGAATGAGTTGACAACATACTTTAAATATGATACAAAGATAAGAAAGCTGATATATACGACAAACCCAATAGAAAAGCTTAAACAGACAATTAAGAAAGTATACGAAGACAAAATCACTTTATCCGACAGATGAAGCATTGATGAAGTTAGTATATTTAAGTTTAAAGGAAGCAACAAGGAAATGGACTGGAAGAATATCGGGCTGGGGAGAAATATATTCTCAGTTAAGTATTTATTTTGAAGGAAGAATTTAAAAACAGGATGATAAAACTACCATCCTGTACCATATATTATATTTTGAGTTTACACAAAATTCTGTACACTCTCACACTCCACTCACAAATATGGATATTCTCTTTTAGTTATTTGTCAATTGAATAGTAATTTCTTCATCATTTCTTTTTGTTATAGACGTAGGAACTTCATGTCCTTCCAATAGTTGCATAGTGATATCCATTTTTTTGTTCTTTTAATTCTTGAACTTTTTCTTCGATTGTTCCTTCTGTTATTAAGCGATAAATTATAACGCTATTTTTCTGTCCAATTCTGTAGAGTCTATCTTCTGCTTGTTTTTCACTTGCAGGATTCCACCACGGATCATATATTATTCCTATATCAGCAGATGTTAGATTAATTCCAGTTCCACCAGCTTTTTAAACTAATAAGGAAAAATTCCAATTTTGTTTTTGCTCAAACTCATCTATGATATTCATTCTATTCTTAGTTTGCCCATCTAAATAAAAAAAGTGTTTTTTTATGTTCACGTAATAATCTTTTTTTCTATTAGTTTGAGCATTTTTAGTAAATCGGCTAAAAATAACTATTTTATGTCCTGCTTTATATAAAGGTTCTATTACTTCAAATAATAGTTCCATTTTTGCAGAACTTATCCCTTTTGTTTGTTCAAATTGTTCTAATAATGCAGGATGACAACAGATTTCTTGAAGATATAAAAGACCATTAAGCATAATACTATTTGACTTAATTTCAAAACGATTACTTTTTTTCTTTCAAGTTCGTGTTTTATACTTTTTAGCATGTTATTGTAAAGTGTTTGCTGTTCAGGTTCCATTTTTACAAATAATACTTGCTCTTGTTTTTTTTGGTAAATCTTTTTAAAAACGTCATTTTTCATTCGTCTTAACAAAAAAGGTGAGTTATTACTCTCATTTTATCAATTTGATTATTCACATTTTTAAATATAGATTTATACGAACCTATAATTTGTGGGTTTAATAATTTTCATCAATCCCTCAGAATTCCATTAAATTATTCTCTATAGGAGTACCGGTTAATGCAATTTTCATTTTCAGATTTCAGTGAATTAATGGCGTTGTATGCTTTGCTTCGACTATTTTTTTATATTGTGCTTCATCGAGAATAATGTTATTAAAGTTTATCTTACAAATTGTTTCAATATCATTTAGTAGTGTTTGATATGTTGTAATTATAATATTATTATTTTTTTAATATCTGCTTTTATTTTCGTTTTATTCCATGATACAGAACAATATTCAGATTAGGATTAAATTTTTTTCAAATTCTCTTTGCCAGTTAATTAATAATGTTTTTGGAACAACAATTAATGTTTTGTCATTTTCTGTTTTTTTATCACTGAGAAAAAGTGATTATTTGTAGTGTTTTTTTCCAAGCCCCATATCATCTGCTAAACATGCTCCATAACCATTTTGTTTAAGCGATAATAACCACTTTATTCCAATTTTTTTGGTAATTTCTTAAAAGTTTTTAACTGATTGTCTACTTCAATAGAAATATTATTATAAGATATAAGTTTATCTATATTGTCTATTGATTTTTCCTAGACTGTACGACAGTTCTGTAGCATTTAATAAATTTTGTTTTTTTCAATAATGACATTATTATTATTGTCCTTTTTTTATACTATTTGATAACAATAATTTGGGAATAAGTAATATTTTTCCATTATATTCAATCCATTTTTTTGTTTCTTTTTCGAAGATCAATCATTTCACTCACATCTAAATTATCATTATCAACAATGATATCACCATGAATTCCAAACCAATCAATATCATATGATACTCTAATTGCAGAAGTATCGATATGTGAAATAGGTTTATTATGATTTGTGAAAAATCATTATTCCTTCAGAATGAAGAAAGGCAATAGAGTTTTCTAAATCTTTTCCAGAATATAGAAATCCTTTTGTTTTTACTGTATTTCCATCCGGCAGAAATTACTTTATCGTATATTTTTTTGTTCAAATCTAAAAATTTCTAGGTTGTTTATTTGGAACTATAACATCATTCTCTGAAAAATTAATCGGATAATCATCGTAAAACAAAATATAATTCTAGTCTATGATTTTTTTCTTCAATATTGATATAAACTTTACTTTCTATTAGAAAATGGTTTTCTTTATTAATTATTTTAGGTATATGAATATTCAAAGTAGTTTTTTTCTATAGTTATTTTTACATTCATCGATATATATTGTATTTTTGAAATATTAGATTTTTAGAATATTTTCAACTAAGTACATCCCAGTCTTTGTAAAATAAACATCAATCATGTATTTTCAGGTCATAAAAATTTATTTTTTTGATACAATATATTGGTATTTACTAAATTGAATATTTTTCATTGTTCAAAATATTTCAACTTCTTCTAATTCGTATTTAGACAAATTATTAAATGAGAATTTTCCATTTATATTAATGTTGCGTAATTGACCTGAATACTTTTTTTGCTTTTTCAGATTTGGAATTATTCCTTCATATGTTTCAAGTATTATTCTATTCTTTTTACTTTCATCAAAATTGATGCACAAAAATTAAATCCGACATAAAAATATCTCCTATTCTTCAAAAATATTCATTACTTAAAAATCATTTTTTTCATAAAGATCTTTTTTCCTTCGCAATTGTAGCTCCAAAGAGTTTTTTTCTAGAATCTGCTTCTTTAATTCCTTCATATTTTATTCGACATCCACCACCACAGATATATCGTATTTCACAGTCTTTACATATTTTTTTGTATTATCTACAGAAGTTATTTCTTTAATATACTTACTTTTCTCTATTATATCAACTACTGAATCTTTCAAAATACTATAGTGACTGGTTAATTCATGTATACGGTTACACCAGAATATATCTCCATTAGCTGCAATTGAAATTTCTCCAAAACCACAATTCTTTCTGATAGCTTTTATTTTCATAATTTAATACAAATGTTTCTACATAAAAATTAGGGATATAAACGTTCAACTAAATCTTTTAATTTCTTTTATATGTCTGATTTTTCTTTTTGTGTTGGATGAACTTCTCTTCCAACAATTAACTCATGATTAAGTTTCACAAAAACATTTGGATATTTTTCATAAATTTTTGGGCAAATTTTTCGAAAATTATCTATAAATATTTCCAAATTTTCATATAATGGAGTTACAGCAATAGAAACTTTAGTATTAGTTTTATTAAAAAGTTCTACACACTTAATAGCTTTGTCAAAACCGTCATATTGTCTAACATTAAAAATAAGAATTTTTATTATATCCATCGATACTAATTTGTATCTCATCAATATATTGAGACAATTCTTTTACTAATTTTTTTCGTTCCATAGTATTCCATTACTCAATATTGTAACTTGAAGTCCAATTTGATGTGCATGCATTATAACTTCTTTGTATCCTTTATAGACAGTTATTTCTCCACCAGAAAAAGTTACACCTTCAATTCCATTCCGCTTAAATTCATCTAAAGCATTATTCCACTGTTCAACCGATATTTCTTCAATCTTAATGCCTCCTGCATACATATAACAATGTCTACATCTTTGATTACAATTGTTTGTCAAATAAATAAATATATTTTTATCATCATTCTCAATATGTTTTTGGATTTTCAAATTTCTTTTGCTTCTAGTTGTATCAAAAACATTTAATACAGCCTCTTTAGAATATTTTTTTAAAAAACATATTCTAAATTATGTTTATTTTTTTCAAGTCCAAAAAATACATTTTTCTTCTTCGTTATGTAACACAATCCACAGAATTCCTTCTGTATAAATTGTCAAAATAAATTTCTTTTGTATTTTTATTATTGAAATTTCTTTTGGTAAATTATATTGTTTAGAAAGGTCTAACTCAGTTTCAGTTACATTTTCATTAATGTTTTTCATTCATATTTCTTAACTCCTTATATAGTTAAATAAAAAGAGGATATAAATTTTCTACACCCTCTCTTAATAGTTCATCATTTAGTTTTGGTTTTTTTCACAAGATTTAAAAGCAATACATTGTATTAAGTCTTGCAGAATCCTTTACATTTTTACTTTCCAAGAAATTTTTACAGATTTCATTTATGTACACCTCCACGTTATTTCGTATACATATATAGTTTATCATAAAAATTATGTGTCAATATTATTTTAGTGATATTTTTAATGTTCTTATATATCTTTTGTATAAATCTCTAGTAATTTCTTAAATTCTTTAATATCATTTTTTTATACAATAGTATTTGCAGTATGAATATACTTACAAGGTAATGAAATTGCTATTGTTTTTAGTTCCGTTATCTTCTTCATTTGAAATTATTAGTTCATTTGTGCCACAGTCACTTACTTCTATTTGATGTACTATGTTATTTTTTCGCAACATCAACCATTGATTTAAATAGATCACAAGAAGAAACACCCATACTATTGGAACTTACAATACCAACACCTTTTTATTTCCATATTATTCATTTCAGATTCTGGAGATACGTCTAAGTTAATATAAATATTAGGTCTAATATTTGTTTTTGCTACTCTAATTCCGCGCATGCCAATTTCTTCTTGTACAGTGAATACGCAATATATATCATTATCTAAGCATGGCATATTATTAATAAAAATCTATTAAGATATTACAGCAAATTCTATTATCAATTGCTTTTTCCACATATATTCATTGCTTTCTTCAAATTTGTTATAAAAAGAGAATACATCTCCGATATTTACGTTATCATCAGTTGAAATTATATTTATAAAAAGATTACTGTAGTTATATGCTTTTTATATTTGTTTCATCATTAGCAAATATGATTCCCATTTTATTACCTGAACGCATTCTTTGTTGAAGAAGATTCCAACATTTTATATTTCCTAATGCTTTTAAAAGAATATTTTCTTTTCGTCAATTTTTCATTATTTGAATACCAACTTCATCTACGTGAGCTGATATCATTACTTTTTTTAGAATCCTTTTTTTATAGCATATGAGATTTCCAACATTATCTACATATATTTTTGTCTAAAGTATTACTGTTAATACTTTGAAAAAAATATAATTTATTATATTTTTTTCAAAACCAGAAATTCCGACTATTTCACTAAGTTTTTTTATCATATCAATACCTCTCAATCAGACTATTATTAATTCTTTAGATATTATATTTTTCAATGTTTTATTATTAAATATAACCCTATATTGAAAAAAATATAAAATTTTAGTCATATCTGAATCAAATAATTAATTACTTAACTTGATTGATTCAGAAATATACACTACATAATTGATTTTGATTGTCTAAAATTTTTAAATATGTTTAATACCTATTTTATTATCATTGTTTATTTATTATCAAAAATATCTTTTGCCACATTTGCAATTTCAATCGTGAAATCGGACCTACAAGCAATAATTGTAACGGCAAAGCAGCTATAAAGTTCATTCCCCAAGCTGTAAAATATGCACTTACAATATTTTCTGGCAATTCAGGACGCATTAACAGACCGAAAACTGACATAAAAAGTCACCATTCCAGTAACCATTAAAAAGCGATATTGCTAAAAATAGTTTGTAGTTTATTATTTCTGTCAATCGGTAATTTAAAAAGCCAATTTTTTTGCAACTGGTCCAACAATAACCACATCAAAGAAAAAAAGCAACAATAAATCCTGGAATTAATCCAATCGCAAATTTTGTAAAACTCAATTTTTCCAACAAGAGCCAAATTATAGGCACTCATTCCACAAACCATAAAAACACATTGTAACTCCAAAAAAATAATTCCCTCTTTTTATTTCTAGGCATTAATTTCCTCCTTTAAAATTATAATTTTTACTATTCTATCATAAAAAAATTTTTTTATGTAAGTTTTTGTTAGTTTACTAGGAATTTCAACATTAAAATTTTTCTAACACTATTCTAAATCAACATAACTATATGGTATAATGTTTTTATAAATAAAAATAAAAAGGAGATAAAAGTGATTACAACATTATGTTATTTAGAAAAAAGATGAAAAAATATCTAATGCTACATAGAACTAAAAAGAAAAAAATGATATAAATAAAGGAAAAATGGCTAGGAATTGGCGGAAAATTGGAAGCTAGTGAAACACCTGAAGAGTGCTTAAAAAGAGAAGTTCAAGAGGAAACTGGCTACAAATTGAATAGTTATGAATTTCGTGGACTTGTGATTTTTTTAATTATAATGATGATGAGCCACTATTTATGTATCTTTATACAAGTTCGGATTTTTCAGGAAATCAGCATGAATGTGATGAAGGCAACTTAAAATGGATTCCCAAAAAAAGAAATTTTTTTGATTTAAAATTGTGGGAAGGCGACAAAATATTTTTAGAATTATTGTTTAAAAAATACACCATTTTTATTTAACTTTAAATTATGAAAACGATAATTTATTGAGCTCAAAATTAGAATTTAAAGAAAAAAATACAGTTGTTTTTGAAGTTTTTTTGTACCAGAAGATTATGTGGAAAAAAATTGTGGAAAAACTTACAAAAATACAATCTTTTTGACAGAAGGCTTTTTATGCAGATGTTTATTCTATAATTGATGGAATTGGACATTGGAAAAACTTTGGAAGGAGGGAATCCTTTTTGATGGAGAAGTTGGAAGATCCAGTGTTGCCAATGAAAAAAATTATGAAATTTAGAGTGAAAAAAAGAATTTTTGTGAGTTAGCGTATTATTTGATTAAGGAGGTTCATCCTATGAAACGCCTGTGATTAATGTGTTTGAGATGGAAGTGTAGAATTTTATGGACTAGAGGGATTTATGAAAAATAAAATTATTTAAAATTTTTAAATATTTTAAAGATATAGTTTTTTTGGAATAGAGAAAAATATAATAAATATTACGAAGCGTTGAAAAAAATTTTTATCCTGAATATTATTTATCAATAAATGATTATGAAGAAGATGATGTTGATGAAGAGATTAAGGGAACAAACTTAGAAACAGAAAAAAATTTCAATATTTTAAAAAATAGTGAGACAGAAAAAAATTATTAAAAGAATATTATGAATCATCAAATATTTCATTTTCCTTTATGGAAAGAAAAAAATTTTTTTGATAAATTGAAAAAAAGAATGTACGACACAAGATATAAATAAAATTTACAGTTTGATTTTTGAAGATGATAAGTGTGTTGAAATTAATAATTTGAGATTTGCAAATAAAATAGATAAAATTTTAAATCAAAAATAAATTTGAAAAAGATTTTTTTAAATATAACCTTATGAATAATGGTAAAAATGAATTGAAGGAAATATTAAAAAGAATACGAAGCCAATTCAGAAAAAAAGGGATAAAAAATTTATTAAAAAAATATTTTTTTCTAAAATATAACAAAAATTTTTGGGTTTATGTATAAATAGTAATGAAAAATATTTTAAAAAAATTGGATTTTTTTCAAAACCATTTTTCTTAAATATAGAAAAATATGATGTTTAAATATAAAAATGAAAAATAAGTAATGAAGAAATTTCAGGCTATATTTTTATGTAACTTTAATTCCTTTTATGTCTACAATTTACAGGAATTATGCTTATGTTAATGGGAAGTTTACAAATTAATTATTGGATAATTTCATTAGTTATAGGAATAATCTTCCTTATTTTAGATTGGGATGCACTTATAAATTATAAAGAGATAGAAGGAGGTTTTTCATCAGGAATGACAAATTGTTATTTATTTTTTTGAACCAATCATTTATTTAATTTATCATTTGAAATGTCAGAATTTTTAGTTATGAGAATTTTTATCAATTTTTAGGATTAAATTTAATATTTATTATATATTTTATTATTAAACAGAGAATAGTTTATCTTCGTGTAAAAAAAGTATCTAAATATTTTATAGATAGCATTTTTGGAAAAAAACTTATACGAAAAGAACTAATAGTTGAAAATGAAATACAAGAAATTAAAAAAATCAGATTTGATAGAAAATTGGATAAAACTTTTAAAAAAGTAAACTTTCTAAATTAGTATTAAAAAAATATGTATTTAGAAAAGTACCAGAATATGAAGGATTAATTGAAGATTTTATTCATTTTGAATCGGATGATAAAAAGAAAAATTTTGGAAATTTTAAAAATCTAAAGGAATTATAGAAAAAGTAAAAATACCAAAAAGAAAAAGAAATTATTGTATAAAAGATTAAAATTATAGATTTAAAAAAATAGAAAAAAAGGAGAAAATTTTTATGAAAAAAATTAATTTTTTTGCAATTACAATTTTTTTAGCAACAAGTTTAGGAGCAAATGCATACACGCTTAGGGAATCTGTTCAGGAAACGCTTTCAAAAAGGGGAGTAAAACAAAGTATAATTGATGAAAACATCAGACTTCTTGTTGTATTCAAAAGGTAGAATGTCGATTATTCCACAAAAAAATGAAATCAGTAGTTTGATTAATAAAGCAGAAAAGTTATTAAAAAAGGATAAAAAAATAATATTCAAATTAAACAATATTTGATTTCAATATATTCAATAAAAAGGTGATACGCAAAAGTATTTTTAAAAAGCTAAAAAAGTTGCTTGAAGAAAATTTGAAAGAAAAAAAGATATTACCGATTTTTGAATCTTGGAGCATGAGTGGATTTTATTATTATCAAATTGGAGAAAAAGAAAAAAAGCACAAGAATATTTTGATAAAAATTAAGGAAAAAAATATAAGGACAGACCGGCTGTTTATAAATTGATAGAGATCGTTCTCACAGATATTGATTTATTGAGTAAAAAGTAAAAAAATTTAGTGATACTGTTGAGGATTTGGCAATAAATGAAAAGGATTTGGAAGAAATTGAAAAAAATTTTTAAGAAGCAAGTTGAAAAATCTTAAAATTGTAGAAGATTTTTTTCAATCTGAACAAAAATAAAAGAGAATTTGGTGTTGTAGATGAACTTGTTTATAATTTTTAATTTTTTTGATTCATGCTTCAAAAATTTATGAATTAATGGAAGAAAATTCGAAAGGATCAAAAAGGACTTGATTTGAAAACTAGAGAAGAAATAAAAAAATTATTATTTAAAAAAATATTGCAAATAATGAAAAAATGACAGAAGATGCGATAAGATATAATATTGTACCAGAAAGTACATATTTGTTGGTAATAACAATGGTAACTTCAATTGATGAAGAAGAAGGAAAACAATTTGTAAATGAACTAGAAAAAAACTAAACTTTATAAAAATAATAAAAGAACTAGAAAAAAATAATCTAATTATTAAAAAAATATAAGAGTTATTTTTGAAATATTATTTTAAAATTTTTCGAATAAATTTAGCAAAAAAAGGAGAAAAATGAGAACAGCAGTATATTGCGTAAGTAAAAACGGATACGAAACATGTTTAAAAAAATAAGAAATAATGTTTATAAAAAATTTGCATATTTATGTGTCACAAAGAGTGGCAAATATGCTCAATCTTGAAAGTGAAAATGTGGAAAAATTTGTTTTGTGATAAATGAGCGAGTGCCGATTTTATTAGAAAAAAACATTTGATAAATATGATTTACATATTTTCGTTGCAGCAACTGGAGCAGTTGTGAGAATTATTGAAGGGAAATTTAAAAAGCAAGGACACAGATCCAGCTGTTATTACAGTTGATGACCACGCTAATTTTGTGATTTCATTGCTTTCAGGACATCTTGGCGGTGCAAATGAAGAATGTAAAAAAATTGCAAATGGAATCGGAGCAATCCCAGTAATTACAACAGCTTCTGACGTCGGTGGGAAAAATTGCGGTTGACACATTGTCACAAAAAAATTAAAAGCAAAATTGGAAAGTTTGGACGATGCCAAAAGAGTGACTTCGCTTATCGTAAATGGAGAAAAATGTAAGCATTCATTTACCAAAAAAATATCGTAGAAAATGACAAAAATTGTGCTGGAGCAATAATTGTTTCAAACAGAAAAAAATATCGAAATTTCTAAAAATTATTCCAAAAAAATATTATTCTCGGAATCGGCTGTAAAAAGAAATACAACAAAAAGAAAAAGTCATCGAAAAAAATAAATTATGTAATGGAAACTCAAAATTTAGAAATGGACTCGATAAAAAAAGCTGCATCCGCTTGGGTAAAATCTGATGAAATTGGACTTTTAGAAGCAATGACTGAATTAAATATTCCAATAGAATTTTTGAAAAAGAAAAAAATTTTGGAAGTAGAAAATTTAGTCGAAGAGCGTTCAGAATTTGTAAAAAAATCAAATTGGAGTGTACGGCGTTTCCGAGCCTTGTGCATATTTAGCTTCGAACAGAAAAGGAAGTTTTTTTAGTGAAAAAAAGTTAAGATGGAAGGGATTACAATTTCAATTTTTTTGAAGAGGAAATGTAGAATAAAAAAATTTAAATTTAGTAGCTTTAATAACGAAAAGAAAAAAATCCAGCAAGATTTATTAAAAAGTAGGTGTGAAACAGGGATAACTGATGAAACTGTGAAATTGGATAAGAAATTTGCAGAAGAATTTGTAGTAGAAAATGAAGATGGGAAAAATGAAAAATTTATATTAGATTTTTGGAAGATATTTTTTTCGAGTAAATTTTTTTCAGAAAAAGACGATAAAAGTCGAGAGAAAAAATTTTTATTTTTCTATATTTTGAAAAAAATATGCTATAATTTTGACAAAGAAAAAAATAAAAGATAAAGTGAGGAGAGTTTATGAAAAAAATTATTATTTGTATTGATATTGGCAGTAATGGGAAATGCACTTGCAGGGACAACAGTTCAAAAAAATCGGAATACATCGATGAATATGGTATTGGGAAGTGAGAAAAATTAAAATTGAAAAATGCCTTTCAAAAAGATATGGAAAAATATTAAGAAAAATAGTTGAAAATCAGACTTTAGCGGAAGTGATTAAATATTCTTTTTAGTAATAATGCAGATTTATTATTTGACAAAAGATTATAAAAATTAGTGATTTAAATAAAAAGATATTGGAAAAATTTTTCTAAAGGATGTTCTGATATTTATTTGAAAAAAATATGAAATTAAGATTTGCTGTTAAAAAAATATTAAATCTATTGATAATAAAAAAATATTGAAGTAGTGTATGATATAAAAAAATGAAGGATTTTCGATAAGGCATTGGAGGAACAGAAAAAAATTTTGAAGAAAAATGTTAGGACTAATGTTTTAAAAGAAATCAGGTTATAAAAAGTGAAGATGAAATAGAAGCTTTAATGGTAAAAAAATGGAAATGAATCAGAAAAAAAGTACGGATTTATGACATTATGGTAGATGAAATTTTTGGATATTATGGGAAAAAGCCTTGGAAAAATACAAGTTTAGAAACAGTAATTTCAGCAAATGAAAAAAAGCAGTATTGACTGAAGTAAACGGACAATGGGAATTAGTGAACTAAAGTAAAAAAATTTAATTTATTAAAAAAATTTTTTTTGAAAATATGGTATAATATTAATAGAAAGATAAAAAAATATTAAGGAGAAGAGCATGAAAAAAATTATTATTTTTAATTATGATGATTGTTGCAGGAAATGCTTTTACAGCAGGAACACAGGCAAATGAGGATATGGCAATAAAAAAGAGCACTTCAAAGCAGGCTGAATTCATTTTTTTCTTCACAATTGTAAATGAAGGAATAAGAGATAATGAAAGAAATCTTGAAAAGGAAGCATACAGCAAATTGTTTAAAAAAGGATTATATTATCAGTAATTCTTTTGAAAAGAGAGATTGTGGAAAAAAATATGCAAGGGAAATTTCAAGAATTACAGCAGATGAAACAAAGTTAAAATTTGATGTGAAACAAATAGATTATCTTTCAAATGAGTGAGGCAGAAATAGTTTATGATATAAAAATCCAAAAAGTTTGAAAAAGTGTTCCAGATATGCTGGAAGTAGATGATGAAACAGAAAGAAGAATTTTAGAAAGAGCCAAGATGACCGAAAGTGAATTAGAAGCAATTATGAAGGAAAGAGGAAATGAGCCTGCTAAACGAAATTATTATAATGTTGCAATTGAAGAAAGAATAAACATGTATGAAAAAAAGAAGCTAAGAAAGTTACTGATGAAGAGGTAATATTACAAGATTTGCCAGCATTGATGGTAAAAGTAGATGGAAAAATGGGAATCAGAGAATTTGGAAAAAGGCACTAAAAGGAATTAAAGAATAAAGAAGTTTTTTTCCATATATTTCAGTTTTTGAAAAATTACATAGTAGGAATGATCGTTTGATAAGAGATTTTTGATGTATCATTTTTACTATGTTTTTTTATATTTTTTTCTATGCTTGATTATACAATACACCCGATGTTAAAATATTGAAAAAAATTATAAAAAAAGTGTTGACAAAATCAATTTTTTTGTATAATAATTAATGTCCGTAAAGGATAAAAGTGTGAAGATGTTGTTGGGCTGTCGCTAAAGCGGTAAGGCACTGGACTTTGACTCCAGCATGCAATGGTTCGAATCCATTCAGCCCAGCCATTTTAAAAAAATAAATTATGATATTATATATACTACTAAAATTTAGTAGTTTTTGCTTAAAAATTATAATTTAATATTTATTTTTGATTTTCTTGAATATAAGTATTTTAAACAAAAACTATAAAATTTATTAATTTTTGCCGTTGAAAATTCAAAAAAATGTGGTATACTCAAAATGTAAGAAATAATATATATTAATATATATTAAAAATTTTTTTAGGAGGTATTATTAAAATGGCAGTTAAAGTAGCAATTAATGGATTTGGAAGAATCGGAAGATTAGCATTAAGATTAATGTCAGAACAAACAGACAAATTTGAAGTAGTGGCAATTAATGATTTAACAGATGCTAAAATGTTAGCACACTTATTCAAATACGATTCATCTCAAGGAAGATTCAATGGAACTATTGAAGTTAAAGAAGGAGCTTTCGTAGTAAACGGAAACGAAATTAAAGTTTTCGCAGAAGCTGATCCTGAAAAATTACCTTGGGGAGATTTAGGAGTAGACGTAGTATTAGAAGCAACAGGTTTCTTTGCAACTAAAGAAAAAGCTGAAAAACACGTAAAAGCAGGAGCTAAAAAAGTAGTTATTACTGCACCTGGTGGAAACGACGTTAAAACAGTAGTTTACAACGTAAACCACGAAATCTTAGATGGTTCAGAAACAGTTATTTCAGGAGCTTCTTGTACAACTAACTGTTTAGCACCAATGGCTAAAGCATTAAATGACAAATTTGGAATCGTAACTGGAACAATGACAACTATCCACGCTTACACAGGAGACCAAAATACATTAGATGCACCACATAGAAAAGGTGACTTAAGAAGAGCTAGAGCTGCGGCTGTAAATATCGTACCTAACTCAACAGGAGCTGCAAAAGCAATTGGATTAGTAGTACCTGAATTAAACGGAAAATTAGATGGAGCTGCTCAAAGAGTACCTGTTCCAACTGGTTCATTAACTGAATTAGTATCTATCTTAAACAAAAAAGTAACTGTTGATGAAGTAAATGCAGCTATGAAAGAAGCAGCTAACGAATCATTCGGATATACTGAAGAACCATTAGTATCTTCTGACATTGTTGGAATTCACTTTGGATCATTATTTGATGCAACTCAAACTAAAATTGTTCAAAATGGAGATGCTCAATTAGTTAAAACAGTATCTTGGTATGACAACGAAATGTCTTATACTTCTCAATTAATCAGAACTTTAGGATACTTCATAAAGCAAAATTGCTAAATAATTGATTTAATTAAATTCTAAAAAGATCAACTTTAGGAAATCGGCTAGAAATAGTCGGTTTTCTTTTTATTATTTTAAATTTTCTTTTTAAAAAAATCAATTTATATTTTGTAAAATATGTGTTATACTATAGTGAAATTATTTAAAGTAAAAAGTTTTTAAATCTGGAGAAAAGATGAAAAATATAGAAAAATATGAAAAAATTTTATGATACAATTTCAGAAAAAGTATGATTTTATTTTCTCGCTTTCAGATGTTCAAAAAAATTTTTTTAAAAAAATATGTCAGTGGAAAAAAAGTTCTTGATGTTGGAGCAGCAACAGGAAATTTGTCAAAAATTTTTAAAGAATGAAAAAAATTTGAAGTAACTTCGATTGATATAAATGAAAAAAACTTATTGAGCAGGCTGGAAAAAAAGGGAATAGATGTAAAAAAATCTGGATATGCTGAAAATTGATGAATTGGGAAAAATTTGATACAATAATAAATGTTGGGAATACGTTGCCACATTTAAATAATAAGGATGAGATTTTTTTGTTTTTTTGAAAAAAAGGCTTATTTGCAGTTGGAAAAATGGTGGGAAACTAATTATTCAGCTGATAAATTTTTTTATAAATTTTTTTGAAAAATCAAGAATTTGAATCTAATTTTTTTAGGAAGTTTACCATTAATTCAGAATGAAAAATGTTAAATTTGAACGTTTTTACTATAAAAATTCAAATAATAATGTGATTTTTAAAACTATTTTTGGATGAAAAATTTGAAAATGAAGAAATTTTTAGTTAATGTTAATTATTTTTGATTTTTATGGACTTTTTTTAAGAAATTAAATATAGATGATGTGAAGGTGTTTGGCGGTTTTAATGAAACAGAATTTATTTTGGAAAAAAATCACAGCCATTGATATTTGTAATTACAAAAAAGTCTAATATTATTTTTAAAAATGAAGTTTAGTATAAAAAAATAATGTAAATAAATTTAGGAAATTGTAAAAATAAAGATTGATTAACATCAGTATTTATAGCCATAAAAGGGCAAAAGAAGTTTTTATCAGGAGTGGAAAAAAAGCAAGAAAATTAGGTATAAAAAAATGCTGTGTTTATTGTAATTTTTTTAGAATTTTACAAATGACTAAAGAAATATAAAGAAAGGAGTGTATGGTATTTTATATAATTATTTATATATTTATCATACAAAAAAATGATGAAATCTTTTATAAATTTTATAAAAAGTTGCTTTTAATTGGAGCGCCACTTTTAAATAAAAATGATAGGAATATTTCTTATTTCAATGTTTCCTGTAATTGAATTGCGTGGGGCGATACCAGTTGGGGCGGCTATTGGGTTGCCTTGGTATTTGAATATGATTGTTTCTATTGTGGGGAATATGCTTCCTGTGCCATTTATTCTTTTGTTTTCGGTAAAATTTTTTGAATTTATGAAAAAGCGGAATATTTTGGTAAAATTTATTGAAAAAATAGAAAATCGGGCTAAAAAACGTAGTGAAGGGCTTGCAACAGGGGAGTTTATTGGACTTATGCTGTTTGTGGCAGTTCCATTTCCTGGGACAGGTGCTTGGACAGGTGCATTGATTGCGGCTTTGCTTCAATTTGAGAGAAAAAAATCGTTTTTTTATATTGGATTGGGAGTAATAATAGCTGCTGCAGTAATGACTATGGCATCTTATGGAGTAGTAAGTATTTTTGCGCCAAAACATTAAAAAATTTTAAATAGGCTGTTGAAAAATAAATATTTTTGTGGTAAAATGACTTAAAGTTAAATATTATTAAGGGAATGTTTTGGTTTCGACAGGATAAAAAGATTATTATCTGCAAGTAAGCGAGAGCTTTAAAATCCATTTTAAAAATAATCGGAAACGATAATTACGCATTAGCTGCCTAAGATAGCGGCTCATCTCTTTTGGAAATGCCATTTTTCCATTAGATGATGTCATTTTTAATGGCTTACCTAAATGTATGATTATGTCATTTAGGGAAATTCTATAATCTCGCCTTTAGACTTTTGTCTGTTTAATATCTAACGGTTAAAGCGTTAAATAGACTAAACTTGTAGAAGATAGTAAGGACTTTCTATTTTGGACACGGGTTCGATTCCCGTCATTTCCACCAAAAACAGAAAAATAAAAAGTAAAAATTTTAGATAGATTAAAAAGAAGCGGGTCATTAGGGCTCGTTTTTTTCTTTAATTAGAAATAGGAGATTTTAGTAAAAATGAAAAGAGGTATTGGAAAATCACATAGTAAAATCATATTAATTGGGGAACATTCTGTCGTTTATGGCTATCCTGCCATTGCTATTCCATTAAAAAATTGAGATTGAATGTGCAATAGAAGAGACAAAAAGCAATTTTTATGATAAAACAGATACACTTTCAGTCGCAATTTTTACTGCATTAAAATATTTAAAAAAAGAAAATGTAAAAATAAAATACAAAATAACTTCTCAAATTCCTCAAAAACGTGGAATGGGCTCTTCAGCAGCAGTCAGCATTGCGGCAATTCGTGCAATATTTAACTATTTTAGAGAAAATTTAGAAGATGAATTATTGGAAAAATTAGTGAATACGGCAGAAATTGTGGCTCATAAAAACTCCAAGCGGGCTGGATGCAAAAACTTGCCTTAGCGATAAGGCTATAAGATTTGTAAAAAAACAAGGGATTTTCATACATTGACTTAAATCTTGATGCGTATCTTGTGATTGCAGATACAGGCATTTATGGAAATACTGGTGAAGCGATTCAAAATGTGAAAAATTTAGGAAGTAAAGCTGAACTTTCCTTGAAAAAATTAGGCAGATTGACAGATGAAATGACTAGAATTTTTAACTGGAAATATTGAAAAATAAAAAAGAAAAAAATAAAAATTAGTAAAATTGGGGAAATTATGACAGCAGCAAATACAGAACTTGGAAAATTGAATATAACTATTGAAAAGACAGAGTTATTTGTAAAAACAGCGATTGAAAATGGAGCGGCTGGAGCAAAAAAATTTCTGGTGGCGGTTTGGGAGGCTGTGTAATTGCACTTGCCGAAAATTTGGAAATTATGGAAAAAAAGTAAAAGATGGATTTACAAAATGTGGGGCAGAAAAATATTTGGGTGGAAAAAAATTTAATATTTAAAAAATTTAACGAAAAAAATAAAGGAGAAAAATGGTAAAAAGTCAAATCTTATGCTAATATCGCAATTGTAAAATACTGGGGAAAAAAAGATGCAGAAAAATGATACCTGCCACAAGCAGCATTTCTCTTACTCTTAATGATATGTTCACAGAAACAGAAATAGAATTTATAAAGGATGAGGATACTAAAATTGCTGTTGAAAAAGGAAATGAAAAATGGAAATTGTAAAGATAAGTTTTCAAATATGACGGATTTATTTTATTTAAACGGAGAATTACAGGACAAGATGCATACGGAAAAGATTAGCAAGGTTGTGGATTTGTTTAGGGAAAATAGAAGTCAGAAGGTAAAAATTTCTACAACAAATAATATGCCGACAGCTGCGGGACTTTCTTCCAGTTCGAGTGGACTATCAGCTGTAATAAAGGCTTGTAATGAACTTTTTGGAAAAAATTATGCACAATCTGAACTTGCACAAATTTCAAAATTTGGTTCTGGCTCTTCTTCGAGAAGTTTTTTTGGACCAATTGCGGCTTGGGACAAAGATACTGGAGAGATTTGTGAAGTTAAGACAGATTTGAAACTAGCGATGATTGTGCTTGTGCTGAATGAAAATAAAAAGAAAATTTCAAGTCGAAATGGAATGGAACTTTGTGCCAAAAACTTCGACGTATTTTTGATGAATGGGTAAAACAGTCTGAAATTGATTTTATAAATATGAAAAAAATATCTTGCTGAAAAATGATTTTTGAAAAAGTGGGAACTTTTAACAGAAGAAAATGCCCTTAGAATGCACAAGACAACTGAAACTGCAAATCCGCCGTTTTCATATTTTAATGAAAAAAACTTACGAAGCAATGGATTTTTGTAAAAAAATTTGAGAAATAATGGGGAGAAATGCTATTTTACGATGGATGCTGGACCTAATGTGAAGGTGCTTTTGTCTAGAAGAGGATTTGGAAAAATTGGCAGAAATTTTTTTGAGCAGAAATATAAGATTATTGTAAGTAAAACTGTTAAATTATGATTTTGGAAAGGTTTTTGAATAATGAGGGTAAATTAAGAAAAATTTGACATAGTTGCAGGTATATTATTTGAAATTGCGACAATAATTTTAACAAAAAGATAGCAAGAAGTCGTAGGCTTTCTATAAGTGGGAGATGAATTGCTTTTTGTAAAAAAATTGAAAAAAAGGATATGTCTATGATACAATTTTTGTATAAAAATATCGAAGAGAAATAATTAAAAAAATAATATTCAAAAATCAAAAAGGAGGTGTAATTTATGAAATATAATTTAGCATTCAAATACAGAATTTATCCAAATAAAGAGCAGGAATTATTGATAAATAAGACTTTTGGATGTGTTCGTTTTGTTTATAATACGATTTTATATATCGCTAATAAAAATTTATGAAGAAACTGGAAAAAAATAAAAATAGTTACACCTGCCAGTTTGAAAAGTGAAAAATCAATTTTTAAAAAGAAGTAGATAGTCTGGCACTTTCAAATGCTCAATTGAATGTAAAACGATCGTTTATGAATTTCTTTCAAAAAGAGAGCGAAGTTTCCAAGGTTCAAATCTAAAAAAAGAATAATGTTAAAAAGTTATACGACAAATTGTGTGAATAATTCGATACGAATTGAAGAAAAATAAATATTTGGTCTTGCCAAAATTGAAAAAGAATAAAATTAAAATATCATAGAGAAATACCGAAGGATTACAAGATAAAGTCGGCAACATTGACAAACAGTAATGGAAATTACTATGTTTCCATCTTGACAGAATTTGAAAAAGAAATTCAAAAAAATCCAAGTAATGATAAAGTGATTGGACTTGATTTTTTTCAATGTCTGAATTATTTGTCAGCTCTGAAAACCAAAGAGCTGATTATCCAAGATATTTTAGGATGTTGGAGAAAAATTGAAAAAAATTACAGAAATCATTATCGAGAAAAAGTGAAGTTTTCTAAAAATTGGTATAAGCAAAAAGCGAAAAATATCAAAATTACATGAGTATATTAAAAATTGCCGAAGAGATTTTTGCATAAATTATCGAAAAAAATTGTCTGAAGAATGTAATGCTGTGGTTGTTGAGGATTTGAATATGAAAGGGATGAGTCAGGCATTAAATTTTGGTAAAAAGTGTAGGAGATAATGGATGGGGAAATGTTTTTGAAGATGCTTGAGTATAAGTTGATGTTTTTAGGGAAACAATTTTTAAGATAAATAAATGGTTTCCGTCATCGAAAAACTTGCAGTAAATGTGGAAATGTTAAAGAGGAACTTAAATTATCAGAAAGAAGTTATAAATGTGAGTGCTGTGGAATTGAAATTGATAGAGATTACAATGCGGCATTGAATATAAAAAAACATTGGAAAAGCGATGTTGGAATATTAAGAAAATAAAAGAAAACAGGGCAGGGACTGCCCGAAGAGCTTGGTAAATATATTTGGCTAGCAAAAGCAGATACTTCCCAAGAAGCTCCCGCTTCTAAAAAGCGGGAGTAGTCTCACCTGGTAAGAGTGCATTTTTAATGTTGACGCCTGCGGTTACTGGATTAATTGTTTGTGTGACTTAAAAAAAGAAAAACTGATAGAAAAAGGAGGATAGATTGTGGGATATATAAAAATACTAGATGAAAAAGTGTCAAATATTATTGCTGCTGGGGAAGTTGTGGAAAATCCAGCTTCGATGATTAAGGAGATGATTGAAAATTCACTGGATGCGAAGGCTACAATGATAAAAATTGAAGTTTTCAAATCTGGAACTGATGTTAAAGTAAGTGATAACGGAATTGGGATGGATAAGGATGATACGCTTTTGTCAGTTGAGCGGCATGCCACTTCTAAGATTAAGGAAAAGGAGGATGTCTTTAATTTAAGCACCTATGGCTTTCGTGGAGAAGCTCTGTCATCTATTGCAGCGGTGTCTAAGCTTACGATTACTACACGTTCTGAAAAACAGTCCTGCAGGGGGTATAGAATTGGCTGTTATGGTGGGGTTGTGAGAAAGTTTGAGGAAGTTTCAAGAAATGTTGGGACAGAAATGGAAGTCAGGGATTTATTTTACAATACGCCTGCTAGAAGAAAATTTTTGAGAAAGATGTCAACAGAGTATGGAAAAATTAGGGATATTGTGCTAAAGGAGGCGCTTTCCAATAGTAATGTGGCATTTTCGCTTGAATTAGACGGGAAAAGTACGATAAAGACAAGCGGGAAAGGGATTGAGAATACAATTCTTGAATTATTTGGAAAATCAGTTTTAAAAAAATTTGAAAAAATTTGAATATGGATATTTGGGAAATGTGGAAATTTTACGAAGTTCAAAGGATTTTATGTTTACTTTTGTAAATAATCGGTATGTGAAGTCAGCAACTATTGAGAGAGCTGTTATAGATGGCTATTACACTAAGTTAATGAAGGGAAATATCCTTTTGCTATTATTTTTTTATAATGCTGATCCAAAGGAAATAGATGTGAATGTTCATCCATCTAAAAAAATAGTAAAAATTTTCAAATGATAAAATTGTTTATAATGAGATAAAAATCAGCAATTGACGACTTTTTTTATTATAATGACAGGGAAAACTGGCAGCCTAATATTGATTTAATAAAGAAAAATATTAATATTAATGAAAAATATCGCTGTGGAAAAAGGATGATTTATTTTTCTGATGACATTTTAAAGGGGGAAAAATCAGAAAAATTTTTAAGTTTGGAAACTTTTGACGGGAAAGAAAAATGGTGAGAAATTGGAAGGAGAAAATGGGTTTACAGGAGGTAATCTTGAGAAAAAATGATAAAAAAATAGAGAATCTGCTGGTATTTCTGAAAGTCTAAGCAGTGGTAATTTTTAATGATGAAAAAGAGAATAGCAATAAAAAAAGAATGATTCGAGTCTTGATGAAATTTGGAAAAATGAATGGGAATTTAAATGAAATTGTGGAAAACAATGTGGAAAACTTGCAAAATGTTGAAAAATTCTAATTTGGTAAAGAGCGATAAAAAAATAAGAGAAATTGGGATGAAAAAGAGTAATTTTTAGAAATTATGAAAAAAATTTAGTGGAGAAAAATTCTAATGGTATAAATGAAAATACTGAAAATGAATATTATAAAGTTGGGACATTTGAAAAAGCACATTGGGAAGCAGGTTCATTATGATATTTTGGAACAGATTTTTGATACGTATATTTTTAGTGCGGAAGGATGAGGAACTGGAAATCTATGATCAGCACATTATTCATGAAAGAATTTTGTATGAAGAATTAAAAGATAAGTTTTATAATAAAAAATTGAGTCACAGCATTTGCTGTTACCGCTGAAAATGGAAGTTACGGTAATTGAAAAAAATATTATTTTTTTGAAAAATATTGATGTTTTTTTCAAAAATTTTTGGATTTGATATTGATGAATTTGCTGAAAAATGAAATTGTTATCCGTGCCGTGCCTGCCTTTTGATTTTCGGGAAAGTATTGAAAATGTGTTTTTTACAGCTTTTTGCTGGATTTAAAAAATGAAGTGGAAATAAAAGATTTAAGAGAAAAATATCATTATTTCAATGTCGTGTAAAGGAGCGATAAAGGCTGGGCAGAAGCTGGATATATCTGAAATGCAGAATATGCGTAGAAGGATTCATGAAGTTGGGAAATATACGTGTCCCCACGGCAGACCAATTATTGTAAAATTGTCTCAAAAATGATTTGGATAAAATGTTTGGAAGAAAAAAATAATGCGTAAATTAGTAAAAAAATGAAAAAACTTTTTGACAATAAGGGAAAAAAATATGATAAGAATTAATGTAGTGTGTATTGGAAAAATAAAGGAAAAAGTATATAAAAGAGGGAATAGCTGAATTTTCAAAAAGGTTATCAAAATATACAAAACTTGAAATTATTGAACTGGCTGAAGAAGATGATAACAAAGGGATTGAAAAATGCAATAAATTCTGAAACTGAAAGAATAATAAATGTTATTTCATTATTCATATAATATTTTTGCTTGATTTAAAGGGAAAAAAATGCTGACTTCAGAAGAAATGGCGGATAAAATTGAAAAAAATTTCAATAACAAAACAGTGAAATTAATTTTATAATCGGCGGTTCAAATGGAGTTAATGATAATTTGCGGAAAATTGCAGATTTTAGATTGTGTTTTTCAAAAATGACATTTCCACATCAGCTTATGCGGTTAATTTTTGTCAGAGCAAATATATAGATGGATTTCAATTAATAATAATATAAAATATCATAAATAATGGAGGGAAGTTATGTATTCTGCTGGGGAAGAATTTGAAAAACTAATAGCGAAGGGGATGTTGAAGAATATACGTGTCTTTCAAATATTACGGTAGGAGATAAGGAATATTTAGTTTGTGATAGTGAAACTGGGGAAAAAGAAGGTTTTTACTATGACAGTATTGAAGAGGAACTGTATGATTTAGATGAAGATGAGGAAGATCAGGGTTCTGGAAATATGGAACGATGAATATTACGGTTCTGACAAGGATTATATGTACTGGAACGAAGATTTTTGTGAGTATGATAAAAATGAGAATGTAGATGGAGAATTTGATGAAAGCAATTTTTGATCCATTAAATGATGATGAAAAATGAATTTTTGAGAATGAAGAAGAAGCTGATGATGAAGATTTATTAGAATTTTTAGATGATTTTTTTAGATGATGAAAATGAATAGGTTTATTTTTATAATTTTCAATCTCTAAAAATAATAAAAATAAAAATAAGGAATAAAATGAAAAATAAAAAAATAAAAAAAGTCTAGATAATTTTAATCAGAATTATGAAAAAATTATTTGAGCTGAAAAAAAGTATTGGAACAGGAAGAAAAAAAGAATATCATTATAGTGATGAGTATGGAAACTGTAAAATCATTGATAAAGGCAATTCAGTTGAGATTTACCGATATGGGTCAGAATCAATTCTAGACAAATTTTTTTCAAAGTGATAAAAATACGCCATTTATTTATATTACAAAAACAATTTCGAGGGAAATACAAAAATTTTTACATTCAAAAAAAGAAAATGGAAAAATGATGCTGGAATATGATATAATACATAATAACGAAGTAATAAACAGTATAAATTTAGAATTTCAATTTATAGATGTTCCAAATAAATAAATATCTATATTTATAAAAAGCAGAAAGGAAAAAGTGAATGAGTAATCAAAACCAGAATGATAATGGTATTATAAAAAGAAAAAAATTAAAAAAAGTAGCAGAACTAAAGGAAATTGGAATAGAACCTTACGGAAGAAAAATATGAAAAAGTGAATGATATTGCTGAAATAAATCAATATGACGAAACTTGCGAAAAAGTATTCAAAACAGCAGGAAGAATCATCGCTTTCAGAAGAATGGGTAAAAATGGATTTGGTAAGATTCAAGATCCAACTGGTCAAATTCAATATTATGTGAAAAAAAGAAGAAGTTGGAGAAGATCAATATGAAATTTATAAAAAAATGGGACTTGGAGATTTTATTGGGCTTGAAGGACATTTATTTAGAACTAAGACTGGGGAATTAACTTTGAGAGTAGATTCTTTTGAAGTATTATCTAAAAAATGTTCGTCCACTTCAGAAAAAAATTCCATGGATTAACTAACGTTGAAACTAGATATAGACAAAGATACGTTGACTTGGTAATGAATAGAGAAGTTATGGAAACTATGAAAAAAAGATTTCAAGTTATTAGATTTTTAGAAGCTATTTAGAAAAAGGATTTACGGAAGTTGAAACTCCAATGATGCACCCAATCGCAGGTGGAGCAACTGCAAGACCATTTGTTACGCACCACAATGCATTAGATATGGAATTATTCTTAAGAATCGCACCTGAATTATACTTAAAAAAGATTGTTAGTTGGTGGATTTGAAAAAGTATTCGAAATTAATAGAAGTTTTAGAAATGAAGGAATTTCTGTAAAACATAATCCTGAATTTACAATGATGGAATTGTACCAAGCGTATGCTGATTTTAATGATATGATGGACTTGACAGAAGACTTAATTTCTAGCTTGACTTTCGAGTTACATGGAAAATATGAAATTGAATATGAAGATAAAACTATTAATTTAGCTAAACCTTGGAGAAGAGTAACAATGAAAGAAGCTGTAAAAAGAAGCAACTGGATTTGATTTTGATTCAATTTCAAGCGATGAAGAAGCTGTTGAAAAAAGCGAAAGAATTTGGAATTCCTTTAGAAAAAAAGATAAAACTTATACAAAAATTTGGAATTTTAAATTTATTCTTTGAAGAAAAAGTGGAAGAAACATTGATTAATCCAACATTCATAACAGAATATCCAAAAGAAATTTCTCCACTTTCAAAAAATCAAAAAGGTGAAACTGAATGGGTTGACAGATTTGAATTATTCATTTCAGGAAGAGAATTTGCAAACGCATATTCAGAATTAAACGATCCAAGAGATCAAAAAGAAAGATTCGAAGAACAAGTTAAATTGAAAGAAGCAGGAGACGATGAAGCACAAGGAATGGATTTAGATTACATCAGAGCCTTAGAATACGGAATGCCACCTGCAGGAGGATTAGGAATTGGAATTGATAGATTAGTTATGTTACAAACTAATTCAGCATCAATCAGAGACGTAATCTTGTTCCCAACATTAAGAAAAGAAGATATCGAATTATAATTTTTCAAATTAATTTATTAATCAAAAAAATAAAAGATAATCATAAAAATTAGTTGTGAAAATCTAGAAAAATAGGCAATCTCTGAAGCAGAGAGTGTCTATTTTTTTTATAAAAAAATTTTAAAAAAATGAGAAAAAAATTAAAAGTTCTCATTTTTCTTTTAATCTTTATATGATACTATTATAATGTAACAAAGGAACAGCAATTACAAATACAAAAATGCAAAGGAGGATTATGAAAAATAAATTCTTAAAAAGTAGCATTGTTAGGTTGTTTGGTATTAGGTTCTTTGAGTTTTGCTGGAAGTAAAGATTATAAAAAATCAAATTTCAGCCATAAAAAAAGTTCTTATAAAAGATCAAAAATAACCCCAGCAAAAGCTAAACAAATAGCATTAGCAAAAGTTCCAGGTGCAACATTGAGAAATATTAAGGATTTTGAATTTGATGAAGATTCTTATGAAGGAGAAATTCATTATAGAGGTTACACTTATGAGTTTGAAATCGATGCATATACTGGAAGAATTACAGATTGGGACGTAGATAGAGATTAGAAAATTAAGAGTTTTATGAAGAAAAGGTCAAAGGTAAAAAGGAGTAAAGGTTACACAGGAATTTGTATACAAAAAATGAAGTAACAAAAGTAAAAAAAGGATAGGATTTTTGGTCGAATCCGAACTATGAAGAGTTTTTAAGTTAAGTCGATATCGATAAAAAAAGGAGTTTAGAAGGCATTATTGCCCTAAAAAGAAAAAGTTGTTTATTAGATAGATTAGGTAAAAAAGGATAAAGTCTAAAGAAAATTAGATGTGTTTTGAAGAAAAAGGTCGTTATGTATAGAAAAAAGTTGGGAAGTTAAAGTACAGAGGTTTTGTTTTAAGGAGAAATTGGGAAAAAAGGTTGAGAAGAAATATAGTTTTGAAAGAAGTTATTTTGCGGGTCAGATGTCTTGCAAAATGCTTCTTTTTAGTTATAGCAGTTATTATGAGAAAAAATAAAATAATAAAAAAAGGTGCTATGAAAACACCTTCTTAAATTTTTTTGGAGAGAAAAATCAACTTGGAAAAATTGATTTATCTTAGTTATATATAAATATAGCTAAAATCATATTTATTTGTCTTTTGTGAATAATTATTTTTTTAAAAATATTTTCACAGACATAGTTTTATGTGAACTACTCCCACTTGTAGAAGAGGGAGCTTCTTGGGAAGTATCTGCTTTTGCTAGCCAAAATATATTTACTAGCTCTTCGGGCAGTCCCTGCCCTGACTATGAATATTATGCTATATAAGAGCTATTATTTCAAGCTATATTCTGCAATTCATCTCCCACTTGTAGAAGAAGGAGACTTCTTGCTAAATATTGTTAAAATTCCTTTTGGATTTGTTCAACCCATGCGTCAATTCTTTCATCTGTCAATTCAGATTGATTAACTTCATCTAGAGCAAGTCCCAAAAATTCTCCATCTTTTGCTGCTCTTGATTCGCTGAATTCATATCCTTCTGTTGAAGTTTTTCCAATGATTGTTGCACCAGTTTTTTGAATTTCCTCATCAATGATGGCAATTCCATCCATAAATGTATCAGAGAAAGTTCCTTGATCCCCACTTCCGAAATATCCTACTTTTTTACCGCTTAAATCTTTGCTTGCCAAATCATCAAGAACTGCTGCCCAGTCATCTTGCAAGTCTCCAAATCCCCAAGTAGAAGTACCTAAAAGAAGTACATCATAATCTTCCAATTTATCCTCATTTCCATCAATATTAAAAACTTCTGCCCCATCAATTTTTTCTGCAATTTTATGAGCAATATCTTCAGTTACTCCTGTTGTTGATCCGAAAAAAATTCCTACTTTTGCCATTTTAATCCTCCATGTTTATTAGTTTAGTTTTAAATATGCTTTTTGCACATTTGTCTGCTTTTTGTATTTTTGGATAATCCTATCCTAATTTTTATTTCAAATCAAAGAAATGAAGTAAATTTTTCATATAGAAAAATATACCATATTTTTACTTTTGATTGTCAAATTTTTGTATTTGAATATTTTAATAAATAATAGACCTGTTCGATAACTATACAAACTTAGAATTTAATAAAATAAATATCTTGAAGCAAGGGTCTTGACCCCTTGTATAGATAAAAAACTTAGGGTTATCGAACATATCTAATAAAAAACTGTAAAAAAATCTGTTAAATATGCCACATATAGTAGTCTTCCTCTGTTTTTTTGGAATGATTCTAGCTGGAATCCCTACTGCTACTGCATTATCTGGAACATCCTTTAAAAACAACTGAATTTGCTCCAATTTTCACATTATTTCCAATCACAATATTTCCTAGCAGTTTTGCTCCTGTTCCAACTGTGACGTTATTTTTTAATGTGGGATGTCTCTTAGTTTTGGAAGAGCTTACTCCGCCTAGAGTTACACCATGATAGATGACGCAGTTATCGCCTATTTCAACAGTTTCTCCAACTACGATTCCCATTCCGTGGTCAAAAAAATACTTTTTCCTAATTTTGCTCCTGGATGAATTTCTATTCCTGTAAAAAAATCGTGAAATTTGAGAAATCAGTCGTGCACAAAAAAATATAATTTATGCTTTTTGAAAAAAAGTGGGCAATCTTGTGATTAATAACTGCATGTAGAGACGGATAGAGAAAACTTCTATTTTATATCTGACAGCTGGATCTTTTTCCGCTATATTATTTATTTCACTTACTAACCATTTAAAAAAATAATAATCACACTCCTTAAAATTTATATTTGAATTATATAATAAAACTGTTTTAAAAACAACATTTTATTGCATATTTTACTTTTTTGTTAAATTTATAAAGGTTAAATAGTGTATAATATCTGAGTTCGGCTCTAAAAGCAGTTTTTACTATAATTCTATTTTCATAAAAGTATGAAAAATATGAAAACAGGCAATTCATCCGTTATTTTTATGTAAAAAGTCAGAGAATCCTTGCCCAAGTTAGTTAAGTTTTTATTAATTATAAACTGTTTCTGAATGCTTCAATTGATAAGTATTTTTCTCCACCATCTGGTAAAATTGCTACAACTTTTTTACCTTTTCCTAATTTTTTAGCTACTTCATAAGCTGCTGCAATTGCACTTCCAGAAGAAATTCCGATAAATAGCCCGTTTTCCTTTGAAGCTCTTGTCGCAAATTCTACCGCTTGTTCATTAGTTACCTTTATAATTTCATCTACAAGGCTGGCATCATAGTTTCCAGGTACAAATCCTGCTCCAAGTCCTTGTTGGAAGTGTTTTCCAGGTTGTTCTCCTGATAATACTGCAGAAGTTGCAGGTTCAACGGCAAATACTTTAACTCCTGGTCTTTCTTCCTTTAATCTTTTTCCAACTCCTGATAAAGTTCCAGCAGTTCCGACACCTGATACGAATGCATCGATTTGAGGGAAATCATCTAAAATTTCTTTTGCAGTTGTTTCGTAGTGTTTTGCAGGGTTTGCAGGGTTTTCAAATTGTTGAGGCAAGAAATATCCGTTTTCAGCTGCTAATTTTTCAGCTTCAGCAATTGCCCCTTTCATACCTTTTGCCCCTTCAGTTAATATTAATTCAGCACCATAGGCTGCTAAAATACTTCTTCTTTCCACGCTCATTGAATCAGGCATTACAATTACCACTTTATAACCTTTTGCTTTACCGATTAATGCAAGTGCGATACCAGTATTTCCAGAAGTAGGTTCAACAATTGTTCCACCTGGTTTCAATTTTCCTTCTTTTTCAGCTGCTTCTATCATTCCAAGAGCCGCTCTATCCTTTACACTTCCACCAATATTATATTTTTTTCAAGTTTTACATAAATATCAGCGATATTTTCATCATTTAAGAATTTTAATTTACTTACAGGCGTATTTCCAATTAAGTCTAAGATATTTTCGTAAATCATTATAAATTACCTCCATATTTAAATATATTTATTTTTTTGTTTTATTAATTTGTATCTACAATTATTATAGCACTAATTCTTTTTTTAAAATCAATAGAAAAAAATATAAATATTTAAAAAATTTTCTCTTAATTCAAAAATTTTTTTAAGTTATAGTAAATATATTTGGTAATTTATATTTAACAATAACAAGGGGATCTTACCCTTTGCTAAATGTATCTGCTAAAGTAAAAACAATATTAATTTTTACAAGTTCATATCATCAACATTATCCAAATATTCCTTAATTTTTGGAATTACAAAAAGCCAATGTCCCTTCTTCAAACGGATTTTTTTCAAATTAGCTGATTTCATAAGTTCAAAGAATGGTTTGCTTCTCCAAGTTTACATAAATTCAAATAATCTTGCCATGCTTTTTTTCTCTGTTTTCCCTTGATTTTTATCCAGAATTGGAAGGCACAAATTTGTGCTAGAGTATAGTCGATGTAATAAAATGGAGAGCTAAAAAAATATGTCCTTGTCTAAACCAGAAAATTCCATTTTTTTAATTCTTCAACTTCTCCATAATCTCTTGTTGGTAAATATTTTTCTATTTCAATCCATTTTTTTCACGGCGTTCTTTTGGTGTAGCTTCTGGATTTTCATACACCCAATGTTGAAATTCATCGACAGTTACTCCATAAGGAATGAATAAAAAGAGCTTCTGATAAATGAATAAATTTATATTTATCAGTATCATTTTCAAAAAAACAATTCCATCCATGCTAAGTTAAAAATTCCATACTCATCGAGTGGATTTCACAAGCCTCATAAGATAGTATAAGTATTCAGGAACTTCAAATTCACGGCTTTGATAAACTTGGAAAAGCATGTCCAGCTTCATGTGTCAAAAACGTCAATATCGTGTGAAGTTCCATTAAAATTAGCAAAAAAATAAATGGTGCTTTATGCTCTGGAATATAAGTGCAGTATCCGCCGCTCATTTTCCCCTTTTTAGAAAGCAAGTCAAGCAAATTATTTTTCAGTCATAAATGTAAAAAAATTCATCAGTTTCCTTCGATAATTCCTTGTACATTGTCTTCCCGTTATTTAAAATCCATTCAGGTGACCCATGCGGATCAGCATTTCCAGAATTAAATTTTATAGCTTCATCATAAAATCTAAGTTTTTCCACTCCAAGTCTTTTCTTTTGTCTTTCACGAAGTTCAGTATGTAGCGGCACAATATTTTCAAGCACTTGCTTTCTGTAACCTTCTACCATTCTTGCATCATATTCAAGTCTTGATAATTGTTTATATCCAAATTCCACAAAATTTTTATATCCCATCTTTTGAGCCATTCTAGTTCTGACTTTTACAAGCGAATCATAAATATTATCAAATTCATCTTGATTTTCAGAAAAAAACTGAGCAACTTTTTTAGCCGCCTCAATTCTTACATTTCTATCTTTTGACTGTGTATAAGGAACCATTTGTGACAAATTAAGCTCTTTTCCATCAAAAATCTATTTTTGCACTGGCAATTAATTTTGAATATTTACTAGATAATCTGTTTTTCTTCTTGAGCATCTGGAATAATTTCAGGTGAAAATGTTTTCAATGTATTTTCTGCCAAATCAAATAAAAAAATTTTTCCATATTTTTTTGGATAAGTTCATCTTTAAATTTTGAATTTACAAGAGCCTTATAAAAGTCATTCGTAAATCCAAAAAGAATAGGGCTGATTTCATCCATATACTCATTTTTCCTTATCGTAAAACTCATCATTTGTGTCAATGCTATGACGAACTGAAACAAGTGTCTGCATAGTTTCAATATGATTTCTCAGTTTTATAATTTCATCAAATGCATTAACTTGTCCTTCTACATTTTCAGCCTTTTTCAAAAACTTTTTATAAGCTCTGAAAAATTCTTTTTATTTTTTTCCAAATCCAAATGTTCATATTTGTATTCATTAAATTTCATATTTTTATATTCTCCCTTCAGTTTTTTCTAGTTTAATTATATCATAAAAAAATGGAAATTAAGTATATTTTTATATTTTCAGTTTCAAAGATTTACTCTATGATTCTCAAACATCAAATTTATATTTTTTTGATAATTTATTGTTATAGTTTAAATTTTTTTAAAACTTAATTTTTTTAAAGTTGTATTACTATAGTTTAAGTTTTATGTTCAGGAGGGCAAAATGAGAACAATGAATAAAAAAATATGAGTATATCTAAATGTATGGATATTTGGCTAAAAAAATGAGCATAATTATATAAAGGAATCGACTTACTTTTCTTTATTTGACAATTATTGAAAAATCATTTGAAAAACGTATTTTTAAAAAAAGAAAGGTTAGTACAATTTCAAATAAGGATTTTTCAGTCTTTCGTTTTAGACAAGTTAAGCTGCGGAAGATTGGATGGCAAAGGAGGGCTGTCAAAAAAACTGTAAAAGATATGACAGTTGTATTAAAGTCTGTGCTGACATTTGCGATAAAAGCATAAAAATTATAGACAGGATGGAATTTGAATTTAAAAATTCCTAAGAGAGAGAAAACTAAAGAAGTTGAAGTGTTTAATTTTGAAGAGAGAAGAAAAATTTGCAAGTATGTGAAAAATAATCTGTGTAATCAGACACTGGGAATACTTATTTGTATATGCACTGGACTTAGAATAGGAGAAATATGTGCATTAAAGTGGGAGGATGTGGATTTAAAGACGGAAGTCATTAATATCAATCATACGATTCAAAGAATATATATCAGTACAGCTAAAAAGAGCAAAGTCATCATTTCTTCACCAAAAACAGAAAGCTCAAGACGTAAAATTCCTATTGCCTCTGAATTAATGCCTTTATTGCAGCAGTTTAAATCTAACAGTGATTTTTACGTTATTTCTGGCGAGAAAAAATATATTGAGCCAAGAACTTATAGAAAATTTTTCAAGAAGATGTTAAATATTTTAAAAATTTCAAAGCTGAAATTTCATTCGCTAAGACACACTTTTGCAACACAAGCTATTGAAAATGGCATAGATTACAAGACTGTATCTGAAATTTTAGGACATGCCTCTATTAGAATAACTTTAAATTTATACGTTCATCCTGATTTAAAAGCACAAAAAAAGAATGTCTGAACAAAAATTTTTAATAATTTGGTAAAAAGAATTTTAAAATCAATTTATGAAAAATGGTTAAATAAAAAAATAATTAAAAATAAAAAAATAAAACTAAGACTTGTAGCAGTACAGCTTTTAAATAATGGTAAAATTATTTTTTTATTTATTAATTCAAAAGATTTTTTTGAAGGTTGTTTTACTTGAATTTGGGAATAAAAATGTGATATACTCATACTGTAATTATTTGTAAATTATAGCAGTTTTATTTTTTTAATAAAAAAAGGTAAAAAAATATTAAAAATTTTGTGCAGGAAGCAAGATATTATTGTTCCTGTTTTAAGGTAAAATTACTATAATGCCGAAATATTTACGGTTTATTGCCGTAATTTTAGATCAACGGCTGTTAAGTGAGGATGAACTATGAAATTAAATAAAGATATTCGGATACGTATACTTTATATACTTATTTTATATATTATTTACAGTTTTTTTACTAGATAAATATAATTATGTAGCAAAAGTATCTGACCAATTTTATATTTATCCTGTTCATATTTATAAAATTTATATTCGGACAGCTTGATTTCTATGCAGAACGTTTTAGATATAAGGATGTATTTATAACATTGGGAATTGATGTGATATTTTCAGTTGTGCTATATGCTTTCTGGAAGCAGTTTAATATTTTTTTATATCTATTTGTTAATTTTTTTATTCCAAGTAATTTTCAGAAAAAAATAGTATGCTCCATTTATATGAAAAACAAAATGTGCTGATATTTGGTTCAAATCATATAAGAAATAATGTTCAGGAAGATATTATCAATACTCTTGACTACAATTATGTTGGATACATTTCAAACAATAAAAAGCGGGGCAACAAAAATATTTAATTGGAAATTATGACCAGATGGAAGAAATTATATCTAAAAAAGGAAATTGATGTATTGGTAATTGTAAAGGATATAAAAAAGTCCTGATTTTAAAAAAATATTTGAAACGAATTTTTTTGATTTGAAGATTAACGGACTGAAAAATAATAAATTATGAAGAATTTAACGAAGATATTCAAAAAATAGATATAAATCAGATAAATGAAGAATGGCTTTTTACAGTCAAATGGATTTGATATTTTAAGTAACGAGATGCAAAAAAATATAAAAACGTGGAATGGATTTAATTCTTGCACTAACTCTAATGGTGCTTCTGTCACCACTTGCATTAATTACTGCAATAATTATTAAGATAGAATCTAAAGGACCAGTCATATTCAAGCAGACCAGAATAGGCGAAAACATGAAGCCCTTCAGAGTCTATAAGTTCAGAAGCATGAGAATACACGATCCCAAAAAGCACTCCAGATACACGCTGGATAACGATGCGAGGGTCACAAAGTTTGGAAAGTTTATGAGAAAGACAAGGATTGACGAACTTCCTCAACTCTGGAACATCCTGAAAGGGACAATGAGCTTCATAGGCCCACGTCCAGAATGGGATATCTTGGCAAAGGACTATGCCCGAAAGATAAATCACTACAATCTAAGGCACCTCATAAAACCAGGAATAACAGGCTGGGCGCAGGTAATGTTCCCTTATGGAGAAAATCTGGAAGATGCCAAAAAGAAGTTGGAATATGATTTATATTACTTAAAACATCAGGATTTTATACTTGATGTGCTTATTGTTATGAAAACTGCTAAGGCTGTCTTGTTTGGAAAAAGGGAAGTGAGCTGTTTTTTTATTATTTAATATTAGAAATCAAAAATTTGAGAATATTTAAAAATTAAAGTATTATTAATATAATTAAATATAATTAAATAAAGGAAGAAGGGAAATGCTACTAATAGATTGATAATATAACTATGTATATTTATGAATAGTTAGAAGTTTATAAATGTGAAAAAAATTTAAAAATTTACTAATAAATAACTTTATTTTGAGATTAGATTTATTGAAATAGTAATATTTTTGAATATACTAATACTATTCCTCGTTTTAAAAAATGAAAAATTATATTTAATTATTTAAAAACATTGATCTTTATATTATCTTTTTGTTGGAAAAATTTTGTAATAATTTCGTTATTTAAATGAAGTTTAGTATGAATATATTTTTGAAAAAAATTTTTTTAGTAGCAGAGTTTTTATGAGAGGAATTATTCTAGCAGGAGGAAGTGGGACAAGACTGTATCCTCTAACAAAAGTTATTTCAAAACAAATTATACCGATATACGATAAGCCTATGATTTATTATCCTTTGTCGGTATTAATGTTAGCAAATATAAGAGAAATATTGATTATTTCTACTCCTAGGGATTTACCAGTATTTGAGAAATTGCTAGGTGATGGAAGTCAATTTGGAATTAAGTTAGAATATAAGGTACAGAAACATCCAAATGGACTGGCAGAAGCTTTTATGATTGAGTGAAAAAATTTATAGGAGATGACAGTGTTTGCTTAATTTTAGGAGATAATGTATTCTATGGAGCAGGTTTTTCTGGATTAATCGAAGAAACTGCAAAATTAAAAGAAGGAGCAGTAGTATTTGGATATCCTGTGAAAGATCCTAGAGCATATGGAGTAGTAGAATTTGACAAAAATGGAAAAAGCAATTTCATTAGAAGAAAAAGCCAGAACATCCTAAATCAAATTATGCAATACCGGGATTGTATTTCTACGATAATACTGTAGTAAAAAAATCTAAATCAATAAAAACCTTCGACAAGAGGAGAGTTGGAAATTACTACAGTGAATAAGGAATACTTAAAAAGAAGAAAAAAATTAAATGTAAAAACAATTAGGAAGAGGAATAACTTGGCTTGATACAGGAACTTGCGAATATTTGTTACAAGCTGCTAATTATGTAAAAAGCTATACAGGATAGACAAGGTTATTATATTGCATGTATTGAAGAAATAGCTTATAGAAAGAAATGGATAAATAAAAATTCAATTAAGACAAATAGCAAATACTATGCTTAAAAACAGACTACGGAAAAATATTTGATGGATTTATTAAAAATAATATTTAGGAGGTTTTAATTTTTGGAAAAATCCTAAGTTATGTATACTTTTAGCTTCTTATAACGGAGAAAAATATATAGGCGATCAATTAGATTCGATTATTAATCAAACATATAAAAAAATTGGGAATTAATAATAAGAGATGATGAATCAAAAGATGAAACAATGATAATTTTGAATAAATATGAAAAAGATGAGCGAATAAAGATTTTGAGAGATGATAAAGGAAATTTAGGGTTTTTAAAAAAATTTTTGAAGAATTACTTTTTAATGCAAAAGAAGAGTTTGTTTTATTTTCAGATCAAGATGACTTTTGGTTAAAAAAATAAATTAGAGAAATTTGTTGAAAAAAATAAAGGTTTTGGATGAAAAAGTATTATCAAAACCATTGTTGATACATTGTAATTCTTTTGGTTTGTAACAATAAGTTAGAAATAATAAAAGAAGAATTTATTGATTCAAAAAAATAGCAAAAAAACTAATTCGAATATATATTTTTTTGAATATATCGTACAAGGATCAACTTCTATGGTAAATAAAAAAATGATAAAAGAAAGTCTTCCATTTTTAAAAAAGTGTTACTTTACATGATCGTTATTTTCATTTACTCTCTCAATTTTTTTGGAACAAGAGTTTTTTTATAGATGAAAGTTTGGTAAAATATAGACAACATGAAAGAAATGAAATAGGAGCGAATAGAAGTATAATAAAAAAATATAATGAGTAAAAAAAGTACTTTTTATGTTGAAGACAGAAAATTGATTGAAGAAATAAAAGAAAAAAATATAAAATGTTTAAGAAAAAGAGATTTGAATGATATTGAAAAAAATATTTGGAAGTAACAGATAGAAACAAAAAAATAGATTGGAAAAGATTTTTGGTTAAGTAAGCATTTTCAAATGAAATTATTAAAAAGATTAATGTTATTAATAAAAAGGATAAAAAAATGTTAAAGAAAAAAAGGAATTATAGGAGTAGCATTTCATAAAAAAATTTTTTTAGCTACAAAGATGATGTTATTGTTCCAATTCATGTTGGTTCAAAAAGAAAGTAAAGAAAATTTGGAGTATCTAAAAGATTCTTCGGGAGATAATATTTCAGAGAAAAAAATAAGAATTTTTGTGAATTGACAGGTATTTATTGGATGTGGAAAAAAATATAGATGCTAATTTTTTTATGGAATGATGCACTATAGACGATATATTTCTCTTGAAAAATAAATTAGAATACAGATTAAAGAGGATATTGTATATTTTTTTCAAGACTTTTTTTATTTAAAACCAATAATAAATTTACTTGATATGAGAGAATTGTTTCAAATAAAAATTAGTGATGAACAAGTAATGGAAAAAAAGAAATAAGAAAGATGTCTGAAAAAGATTACAAGTGAAATGCAGAAATATGATGTAATTTTACCTAAAAAGGAGATTTTTAATAAAAAGTGTGTATTTGCAATATAAAAAAAGGCTCATATAGTAGAGCATTTAGATAAATTATTGAAAAATAATAAAAAGAAGATTATGAAGAGATATATCCATATTATAAAAAAAGAATAAAAAAAGGGGAATAAAATATATCCTTTAAATGTATTTATTATGAAAAAAAGAATATTTTTTTGAGTATTCTGAATTTATTTTTTTGATGTATTATTTAAATTAGAGAAGAAGATAAAAAAATTCCTTCAGATCCTTATCAAATGAGAGTTTTTTTGGGTTTTTATCTGAAAGAATGATGTTACCATTTATAGAATATTTGAAAGATAAAAAAATATAAATGTAAAAGAAGGAGTTATACTTTATTTAGATAGAAAGGAGAAAAAAATGAAGGAGATATTTGAGTATAGAGCACTTTTTAATAGAGTTAGTAAAAAGAGATATAAAGAAAAAAATATAGGAGATCTGTATTAGGAATACTGTGGAGTATGTTGAATCCTTTTTTTAACAATGCTAATTATGGCGATGGTGTTTTTCGAGTTTCTTTAAATTTGCAATTGCAAATTTTTCCTGTATACTTATTGACTGGACAATTGATATTTAATTTTTTTATTCAGAAGCAACTGGTACTGCGATGGGCTCAATATTGGAAAAATGCGTCTTTAATAAAAAAAGGTGTATGTTCCAAAACATATTTTTTTCCAATAGCGAAAGTATTGTCAAGCTGTGTTAACTTTGTATTATCATTACCAGGACTGATTTTTAGTAATAGTTATAACGAAAGCTCCAATAAAAATCTTCGGTACTATTTTCAATAATACCGGTAATATATGTTCTTTTTCTTTTTGTCTTGGAGTGGGATTGTTATTGGCTTCGGTAGCGGTATATTTTTAGAGATATGTTTCATTTATATGGAGTTCTTTTTAACAGCTATAAGTTATTTGACACCATTATTTTTATCCAAAAAGAAATAGTTCCAAAAAGAATACATGTTTTTAATAGATTTAAATCCTATGGTTTATTTTTGTTGAGTTATTTAGAGATATGGTATACTATGGGAAAATGCCGACATTAGATGAGCATTTAAATTGTATATTTATTATTATCATCGCACTTTTTTTATTGGGGTAGTTACATTTAATATGAATAAAAAAAGAAATTTATACTTCATATATAGGAGGAATATAGTGGAAGAAATAGTAAAAAGTGAAAAAAACGTTTCTATGAGGTTTAACATGAGTTCAGAAATAATTCATTCTTTTTAAAGAGTACATAATAAAAACTAATAAAACGGCAGCTATTTTTTTAAAGAATTTTTGGGCGTTAAGAGATGTTTCTTTTTCTTTAAAAAAAGGGAGAAATATTAGGAATAGTTGGTTTTTAATGGTTCTGGGAAAAAGTACGATATTGAAAGTAGTAGCGGGAGTATTGGAACCAACCATAGGAAGTGTAGAAGTCACTGGGAAAGTGGCACCTTTAATAGAATTGGGAGCAGGATTTGATCCAGAATTAACAGCAAGAGAAAAATATTTTTAAATGGTGCTGTGTTAGGATATGATAAAAAAATTTATGGAAGAAAAAAATTTGATGAGATAGTGGAATTTTTCAGAATTGGGAGAATTTTTGGATACGCCATTAAAGAATTTTTCTTCAGGAATGTATGCAAGGTTAGGATTCGCAATAGCAACAGTAGTTAGACCAAATATATTGATAGCTGATGAAATTCTTGCAGTGGGAGATTTTCACTTTCAAGAAAAGTGTGAACAAAAAAATAAAGGAAATGATGTCCAAAGGTACGAGTATATTGTTTGTATCACATTCGATTGAACAAGTAGAGGAATTATGCGATAGAGTTGTTTGGTTAGAAAAAAAGGGAAGTTGAAGATGGTTGGAGATACAGAAGAGGTTTGTGAAGCATATAAAAAAATAGTTAAAAAAATATTAAGGAGATATTATGGATATTTTATTGATTTTAAGCTCAAAATTGATAAGTGATGAAATGAAAGATTTGTTTGGGAACATTCCTAGTTCGTTAATACCAGTAAGCAATAAAAACTTTGTTAGGATTAATATATGAAAAAAATAAAGAAAAAGTATGATAAAATTATTGTGACAGGAAAAAGAAAAAAATTGAACTAATAGAAGAAACAATAAAAAAATAAAAAAATGAATATAGAAATAGTGGAACTTGATAAACTACAAGATATAGGTTATAGCATTTACAAGTCATTAATCAAATTTAAAAGAAAAAAATATAAAGAATCTTACAATAAATTTTGCAGATACTTATTATTCTGAAAGTTTAAAGTTATTAAAGGGAAGAAACGTTTATTTGATAGGAGAAACATCTGATTCGGAAAGATGGGCAACTTTTTAAGATAAATGAGGGAAAGTTAACGATTTATGATAAAAAAAGATATAATCTCAAAAAAATGATAGGTATAGTGTATTAGCAGGAATCTTTAATTTTATGAATTTTTAAAGATTTTTTTAAAAATTTTAGATCAAATTATAAAAAAATGAAGACTATGAAAAAGGAGAAAAAGGATAGATTTTATAAAAACTATTGAAAAAAATTTTTATGAAAAATTCAAGTGTTGAATTATTAAACGATGGAAGTAATTGGATTGACTATGGACACTTTGATTACTACCATGATGCTAAAAAAAGAAGTCGATGCAAGATCTTTTAATACAATTCAAGTAGATAGAAAAAAAGGAATTTTGACAAAAAAGCGAACATAAAGAAAAAAATTGATAAAAGAGATACAGTGGTATTTAAAATTACCAAAAAAGTTTAGAATACATTTCACCTAGAATATTTGATTATAGTTTATCTTATACAGATCCATATGTTTCTATGGAATATTATAGTTATGGTACACTGCATGAAATGTTTGTTTACGGAGATTATAGTTTAAATACTTGGAAAAAAATATTTAATAGATTACTTGAAATAAATCAAGAATTTAAAAGTTTTACATTAACTTTGGAAAAAAATCGAAGATAAAGAAATCGCTAAAAAGATATGTATTATAAAAAAACAATTGATAGATTAAAAAGATTTAAAAAGAAGACTCTAGATTTGAAATGTTTTTTTGATGATGAAATTGTAATAAATAATAAAAAAATAAAAATCATTAGGATATATTATTCCAAAATTAGAAGAAATAATAGAAAAAGAATGAGTTATTAGAGAATGAAAAATTATAACATAATTCATGGCGATTATTTTTTGCAAATATACTTTATGATAAGAGAAACAATATAATTAGATTAATAGATCCACGTGGAAATTTTTGGTGGATATGGAATATACGGAGATAATAATTATGAACTGGCAAAGTTATTACATAGTGTAGATGGGAAATATGATTTGATAGTAGAAGATTTATTTGAGATAAAAAAATATAAATGGAGCGATAGATTATAAAATATTTTTATAGTTCTAAGCAAGAAAGTATAAAAAGAGCTTTTTTTTGAGGAATTAAAAAAATATAAATTACCTATAAAAAAATAAAACTTATAGAGAGCTTACTTTTTTTATAAGTATGGTTCCTTTTACATGGGGATTATTATAATCGACAATTATTAATGTTAAGTCAAGGATTAGAAAAAAATAAATCAATTTATTTAGGAGGAATAGTGATAACAAAAGAAAAAAAGTACTTGTTTTTTTGATATAGATGGTACACTATGCGAAATTAGAAGAAAAAGATCAATCTTATTTAGAAGTAGAACCTAAATATGAAATGTTAAAAAAATTAAGAGAATATAGGGAACAAGGTTTTTTTATGTAATTTTGTATACAGCAAGACAAATGAAAACATATGAAGGGAATGTTGGACAGATTGTAAAAAAATACGGGTAAAAACATTATTTGAATGGTTAGAAAAACATGAAGTTCCTTATGATGAAATTCATTTCGGTAAGCCTTGGTGTGGAAGTAATGGATTTTATGTAGATGATAAGTGTATAAGACCAAATGAGTTTTTAGAGAATTCTTATGAGGATATTCTAAAAAAATAATAGGAGTAAAATAATGAAAATAATAATAACGATGGCAGGAGAAGGATCAAGATTTAAGAGAATAGGGATAGAAAAAAAGTAAATACGAGATAATAGCAAAAGATAAAACATTATTTGAGTGGTCTATGTTATCTTTAGTAGATTTTTTTCAGAAGAATTTATTTTTATTGTAAAAAAATGGATGCTTCATATAATTTTATTAAAGAGAAATGTAAAGAACTAGGGATTAGAAAAATTTAAGTTGTTAGAAATTGAACATCGAACAGAGGGGCAAGCTTCAACCGTAATGGAAGCTGAAAGTTTGATATCTCTAAATGATGGAATTGCTATATATAATATAGATACTTATATAAAAGAATATTCGTTAAAATTAGAAGATATTTCTAAAGATGATTATGGTTTTATACCAGTTTTTTTGAAAACAAATGGGGAAAAGTAAATGGAGTTTTACAAGATTAGATGAAAAATAATTATGTAACAGAAATAACAGAAAAAAAGTTCCAATTTCTATTTATGGAACAATAGGATTTTTATTATTTTAAAAATTTTTTTCTGATTTTAAGAAAATATATGAAAAACAAGAAGGAAGAAATAAAAAGAAAAAGTATAAAGAAACATATATAGCACCAATGTATTCTTATTTAATAAATGAAGATAAAAAAATAAAAGCAAAAATTTTTAAAAATCTGATGAGTTTATAGTTTTGGGGACACCTGAAGACATAGTAGAATTTGATAAAAGATTATTTAAATAAAAAATATGTAATGGAGGGAAAAAAATGAAAAAAAGTGCTTGTTTCTTTTAGCGGTACATGAAAAACCAGATGTAATAAAGGATCAAATAAAAAAATTTTAAATTTTTTTAAAAAATGTAGTATTTATTCTTCATGTGAGTAAGAGTTATTTTGATAAATATGATATTGAAGAACTTAAAGGAATTGAAGATGTTTATATAAATCCTGAAAAATTTAATTACAAAATGGGGAAATATTGTGAGTACACATATTTCAAATTATAATTATGCAAAAGATAATATCAAATTTGATTATATAATTTTTCACTCTTCTAATGATATGCTTGTGAAACATGGAGCTTATGAATACATTATTCAATATGATGCGGGATATCAGTTGAGAAAAAGTTAATAAAAAAAATAATGTACATTGGTACTATGCTTTTTTTAGCTATGAAAGATTCTCAATTAGAACAAATGAAGAATAGAATAGGGCAATCAACATTGATTGCTTCTCAATTAGAAGGAAGTTTTTATAAAAAAAGAAATCATGGATAAAGTAATAGAAATAATTAATTTATATTATGATGAAAAGTTCTTCAACGTCATTTTTATCCTAAAGAAGAATTTTATTTTTTTCTACATTATCATCGGCAGTTTCAGATTGGTCAAAAAAATAGGAAAGCCAATTATTTTTTTCTGAAATACATAGATTTGATAGAACATTATGGAATTTAAAAGAAATATTTAGAAAAAAATAAATAAATGGACTTTTTCTAAAATATTTGGTTGGAAAATTATATTTTTATTTGAAAAATTTATTAAATACAGTACTGTTTAAATCTAAATTTTATAAAAATAAAAAGAAAAGGATATAAACAAAATAAATAATTCTGACAAAAAGATACTTGAGAAAAACAAAAATTTTTTAAAATGATGGGTCAGGTTCTTTTTCAATTATATGATATTTCAAATTTATTTGGGGTAAAAACGTGTGGAACGAGAATATAATAATAAAATAAGAAAATATATTAGAAAAATTTATGAAAGGATTATAGAATGAAAAAAATTATATAGTATACTATTCAAAAAATGATGATTTTGGGAATAGAGCTAGAGATTTATATTTTAGAACAAATGATAATTTGGCTGTAACATACTTTAATGATAAAAATAATTATACCAGAAACAATATCAGTGTATTTTTAATACATATTTTAATTCATTTTCTTTGGATAGATGGAAAAAATATACGAATCTATCTTCCTTATTTTTTTAGTAATAGAAATTGAAGGTTCATTTACTATAACAATAAAGAATAGATATTTATCAGGTAGAGATATAGTTGAGAGAATGATATCAACAATTAATTTAGAAAAAAACTAATCGAAGAGAATTTACCTTTGAAATTGAAAATATAAATAGTTATGAAGGAATGATTTATTTTGAAATTTCTTCTAATGAAGGAAAAACAATATTACATAATGCTTATTATGGGACAAAAAACTGAAAAGAAGGAAAAAGAAATAAGTATAGCTCTTGTAATGTGTACGTTTAAAAGAGAGATATATGTAGAAAAGAATGTTAAATAAATTCGAAGAAGAAAGATTGGATAATTCGTATAAAAATGTTTGTAATTGACAATGGGAAAAACATTGAATTATGAAAATAAAGAAAATGTTTTCTTCTTTAAAAAAATAAGAATTATGGAGGAGCTGGAGGATTTACTAGAGGTATAATAGAAGCTCAAAAGATTCAATGAGAAACATTCAAAAAAATATCACACATTCTTTTTAATGGATGATGATATATTATTTGATTTTAGAGTTTTAGAAAGATTGAAAAGTTTTTAGAGTTAAAAAAAGACGAATATAATAACTATTTTGTTGCAGGATCTATGTGCTCTTTAGATCATCCTGAAATTCAATATGAAAGCTATGCAAGTTGGAGAGGAAGAAACTTTATTGCATTTAAGCACAATTTTAATCTTTTTGATGAGAAAAGCAATTTTAATGAATGAAAAAGAGGAAAAAAATATTCAAATGGGACTGCAGGTTGGTGGTTTAGTTGTTTCTCTATAAATATGGTTAATTCTAACAACTATCCTTTTTCCATGCTTTTTTTAGAGGAGATGATGTGGAATTCACAATCAGAAATAATTCAAATATAATAAATTTAAATGGGTTAAATGTTTGGCATGAACCATTTTATAAAAAAAGTATTCAATAGTGAGTGAGAATTATTATTTATTAAGAAACATGTTAGTGGTAAATTCACTTTTATATGAAAAACAGGTTTAAAAAAATGGATTTAAAAAAATATCACTTCAAAAATTTGTAAGAAGTATAATGCATCTTAATTATAATTCTGCAAAAACTTGTCATTCGAGCAGTAGAAGATTTTTTTAAAAAGGAGTAGAGTTTTTGAAAAAAACTAATCCTGAAGAATTAAATGGAGAATTAATGAAATATAATCCTAAAATGGGATTTATATGGGATTTATTAGAAGAATATAAATTAGATGATATTTATGAAAGTACATCTCCAGTAAATGCAGATAAAAAAATGTTATTTCAAAAATTTTTAGATTATTAACATTAAATGGTTTGTTGTTACCTAAAGTCTTTTATAAAGAATTTGGAATAGCTTTGAACGGATTTGCGGGTATACCATTTAACTTTTTATAAGACAAAAAGAGTTTTTTTGTCTATGATAAATTTTCACAAAAAGGTTATTTTGTAGACGCAAATAAAAAAAGAGGCTTTTAAGTTAATATTTAAATTTATAGGAATTTGTGGAAAATATATACTACATTATAAAAAAAATAAATAAAAATTATCAAGAGAATTTTTATAAACTTCAAAATATTGAATTTTTGGGAAAAAATATTTAGAAATATAATGAAAAAAGATGAAAGGATATAAATATGAAATATGATTATTTAGTAGTAGGAGCAGGTACTTTTGGAGCAACTTTTGCTTATGAAGCAAATAAGAGGAAAAAAAGTTTTAGTGATTGACAAAAAGAGATCATGTTGGTGGAAATATGTATTGTGAAAAATATTGAAGGAATAAATGTTCATAAATATGGAGCACATATTTTTTTCATACAAGTAACAGAAAAAGTGTGGGATTATGTAAATCAATTTTGTACATTTAATAATTATATAAATTCACTAATAGCAAATTATAAAGGTGAAATATACAATTTACCATTTTAATATGAATACTTTTAATAAGTTATGGGGAGTTGTGACTCCATCAGAAGCTAAAGCTAAAAATTGATGAGCAAATAAAAAGAATCTGGAATTACAGAACCTAAAAACTTAGAAGAACAAGCAATTTCCCTCGTTGGAAAAGATATATATGAAAAAAACTTATAAAGGGATATACTGAAAAACAGTGGGGAAGACGATGCACCGAATTACCAGCATTTATTATTAAAAGACTACCTGTAAGATATACTTATGATAATAACTACTTTAATGATAAATATCAGGGAATTCCTGAAGGTGGATACAATGTAATTTTTGATAAGTTATTAGAAGGAATTGATGTAGAATTGAATGTTGATTTCTTTGAAAAAAGAAGAATTATCGTCTAAAAGCTGATAAAAGTAGTATTTACAGGTATGATAGATCAATATTTTGATTATAAATTTGGTATTTTAGAATACAGAAGTTTAAGATTTGAACATGAAACATTAGATGAAGAAAAATTACCAAGGGAATGCAGTAGTAAATTATAACGAAAGAGAAGTACCTTATACAAGAATAATAGAACACAAACACTTTTGAATTTGGAAAAACAACCAAAAACAGTTATAACTAGAGAATATCCAGCAGAATGGAAACAGGGAGATGAACCTTATTATCCAGTAAATAACGATAAAAATGCTGAAATATTCAAAAAAATATCAAGAATTAGCAAAACAAGAAAAAAATGTAATATTTGGTGGAAGATTAGCTAATTATAAATATTATGATATGCACCATGTGTTTGAAGTTGCTTTAGAAGTGGTTGAAGAAGAGTTTGTGAAATAGAAATATCAAACTTTATTTTAATAAGAAAGAACAAATGAAGAAAGGAAAAATACCAAATAGCCAGATAATAATTGGTTATATGATTATTTATAGAACTATGAGAAAATTCCAAGTATTAGAGAGTTTTAGATTTTTTTAGCAGCGATTTTTAGTAGGTGTTGGTCACTTCTTTGTTGCAAATAAGTGGAGTAGCATGCCAGTTTCTTTTATTTTATCAGTTGATTTTTTTCTTTGTATTAAGTGCTTTTTGTGATAACGCAAAAAAAGAAGCTGTAGGAAAAAACAAGTGACTATATAAATAAATTATTTACGGGAAGAGCAATTAGATTGCTTTATTCCATATATGATAATAGTTATATTTTTATTATTTATTTCTTTTATAGATTTGGTTACAAAAATATAGGTTTTTATGATTTTTGTTTCACAACTTTTTATTTCAAATTTTAGGGTTAAATCAAGGGAATCTTATTTTTAAATACACCTGGAGTCGCTTGGGCTTTGGGATTAGAATTATATATAGGAACTATATTCTTTTCAATAATTCATTTTATAAAAAAAGAAATATGAGAAAGCATTATTTTTTTGTATGATAATGCTGTTTGTCTTTTCTTTGAATATTCTAAATAAAAATAGTGCAGATTTTATGGAGCTACTTATCAAGAAGCGTTTCAAATTCCATTAGGAATTTTTAGAATAATAGTTTCTTATTCTATAGGGACTATTTTTGCGATAGTTTATAAAAATTATTGAAATGAAAAGTGAAATTTTGGAATCAGTTCCATGGTTTTACATTTTTTTGAGATATGTATAATTTTTATCATATTAAAAATTATATGGGAAAGTAAATTATAATAGAATAAATGAATACTTTTTCCTCTTTTAGCAGGAATTTTAATATTAATTTTTTTCATACCAGAAGGGAATTATATCTTTAATTTTAATAAAAAAATATCAAAAATTAGGAAAAATTGAGTTACTCAATTTATTTGATACATCCCTATTTGTATAGAAATACTTAAATATTTTAATGTGAAGAATTTATATTTTTTTATAGGAATGACTATCCTTTCTTCTTTTTTTATTCTATTATTTTGTCGAAAAATAATAGATTTGAAATATAATGTTGTAAATAAAAAAATAAAAAGAAAGGTTTAATATGTATGAATAAAAAGAATAGAATGGATTGATGTTGCAAAAAGGAATAACAATAATTCTTGTGATGATAGGACACTATGTTTCATATGGAAGTCAAATTAGAAATTTTATTTTTGCTTTTCATATGCCCTTGTTTTTTATATTATCAGGATATACTTTTAAATTTTTAGATGACAAAAAAAGAAATATTAAAAACAAAAAAAGAGATTATTAGATTTTTACTTCCAGCATTTTTATTAACAATAATAGGACAAATTACTGTTAAATTACTTTGGAATTGGCATAATTTAAGTTATAAAGCATCTTTTAGCTTTAAAAAAGAATAGCTTGGGGAAATGGAGTTGACTATGATTGAAAGGAATTCATTTTTATGCATTAGGAATGCCATGGTTTTTAATAACTTTTAATTGTAGCCAAGTTAGTTTGTGGTTATTTAGGAAAGATAAATTAAAGTTAGCTTTTATATTAATGTTTTTTTGGAGTATTTATAGGTAATCAAATTCAACTCATTTGGAATTTAGATTTAATAATGGTGTCAATATTATATATATACATAGGAAATTTACTAAAAAGAAAAAAGGCATTTATGAAAAACATGATAAACTTATTTTAATAAGTTCTATATTAATTTTTCTTATATTCTAAGTCAAGGAAAAGTATATTGAAATGGCTACAAGGAGTTATCCAGATGGGATTCTTTCTATAATAGAATCTGTTGCTGGGAGTGTAATAGTTATAGAATGTTCAAAATATATATGTTTAACAACTAAATTAAAAATTTAAAGAAAGTAGGAGAAATAAGTTTAATAATACTATTAGTACATTATTTTGAATTTTTACTGAATATATGTTTTTAGTTTAGATAAAATTATCATAAAAGTTATTTTAAATATATTAATAGCTTTTTGATAAGAAAAAGTTATAGTTTGCTAAAGTTTTTTATCACCAAATAATTTAGAAAAGAGGATAAGATATAAATGAAATTAATTTTTAAAGAATATATATAGATTTTACCAAAAATAAAAAGAGATATGGAATAAAAATATTCGAAATGTAGTATATTCAATTTTCATAGCTGCAGTTATAGTTTTTATTTGTAACTTCTCAAATTCTAATTTTTTTCTTTTTGATGATGCACAAAATGAATTTTTTTGCCATATTTAAAAGAAACAGGTAGAATATGGTTAAAAGGAGAAATACCATTTATAATAAAAAAATACAATTATTGGACAAAAATCAGTTGATTGAGTTTCATAGAGCTATATTTTTACCACAAAAATATATTGATTTCAATTTTATCTAATGTGTTTTCATTTGAGGTAGTTGCGAGTATATTAGTGTTTATAAATTTATTGATTATATCTTTTTCTCTTTGAAAATAGGAGATGCTTTTAGATTTAAAAAGAAGGATTAAAAATTATTAACCTTTTTATTTGCAATAAACCCAATATTTATATACATGTATTCACCATCTTGGTGGAATGAGGCATCTGCTCAAACTTGGTTTGTTGCAGCATTAGCAAGTGTGTTTTTATTGAGAAAAAATTCTGTAAAAAATATTTAGTTTTAAATATAGTTTCTGTATTGTTTTTATTTGTTGCAGGATGGTCACAAGCATTATTATTTTATTTCTTTTTAGTAATATTTTTGCAATAGAAAAAAATAAAGGAAAAAGAATATAGAGAATTAGGAATATTTAGTTTAATTTTTTTATAGGTATTATTTTAGCAGTATCCATTGTTTTTCAGAATATTTTTTTATCTTTAAAAATTAGTAAATATTGGATTTGGATTTGGTAATTTTGGGAATTTTTTTATCACCTAATTTAAATCAGATGATAATGACGTTTAATCCAGTATACTATACATTTATGAATAGATATGGAGGATACTTAATAACAAATATACCGATGGCATTTTTCTTCAATATATATTTTAATTTTACTTTTGTTATCAGAAAAATTTTTGGAAGAAATTTTTTTAAGAATAAGAATATTAAGTTTATATCACTATTATTATTGATGTCATTTATTCTCTCACAATTGCCAGCACAATTAGGGTTAATGAGATTACCATTTAAGTTTCTTCCAATATTTTTCAGAAATTTTTAATAATATTTTCTATCTATGGATTAGAAATTTTCAGAATTAGAATTTACAAAAATTAGAAATAATATATTTTTGGGTATTATTTTTATATCTTGTATACTTTCATTCTTTTCTGTTGAAGGAGATCATATGAAAGTATTTAAAATAAATATAATATTTATTATTTTATCTATTTTCCAAGTATATTCAATTTCTAAGGATAAAGAAATAAGATTTTTTTAACTTCAAGTATTTATATACTATTTATGTTGTTACTTATGTTATTCATGCAACCAACAGTAGATGGAATATTACCTAATCAACAACTAAAAAAAGAAGTATAAATTTAAAAATAATTTTAATAAAAATGGTTATTTTTTTATCTTTAACAAATGGTAATGATGTAAAGGATAATTTAGAAGATTTATATTCTGCACAGTTTTTATTATATGGAGTAAAATCAGTAAACGGATATACTAGATCAGGGAATAATAAAATTTCAGAGTTATTAGATGTTACTCCTTCACAAAGTTTTAATGAAAAAGTTACAATAAATAATCTTTCAAAAAAATTTAATGAAGTTTGTTATTTCGATTTACTTAATATAGACTCTATAGCTATAAAGAAAGAGAAATTAACCAAAGATATGCAAAAATTATTAAATTGTGGTTATAGTGAAAAAAGTGTAAAAAAATCCTAAAAATAGACTTTTTATAAAAAAATCAAAAGAATATAGGAAGTATATCTTATGTGTCTAAAGGAATTGAAGTAAAAGGACAGATTACAGATAAGGAAAATTTAGAGAAATATCAACTTTCTTCTTCTGATAATGGATTTATAGTATTGAGTAAGGTTTATTGGAAAGGATATAAAGCTGATATTAATGGTAAAAAGAGTTAATATTTCGAGTGAAAAAGGATTAATAAAATTAGATAACATACCAAATAATTTAAATAATGCAACATTGAAATTAAATATTTTCCTTCAAGTTGGAAAAATAACGATTTGGTTAAGTTTGATAGGAATTATAATAATTGTGTGTACGTTATTTAATGTAAAAAGAAAAATACATTAACTAAAAATGAAAGGGACAATTTTTATGAAAAAAATATACTAGTAATTGGAGGAGCAGGATACATCGGTTCTCATACAGTAAATTTATTAAAAAAGTGGATATAATCCAATAATTTATGATAATCTATCAAAAGGTTACAAAGATGTAGCTGAAATATTAAATGTAAAAATTTATAAAAGTGATTTGGGGAGATAGAAAAATTAAAAAGAAGTATTTGAAAAAGAAAAATATTACAGCAGTTATGCATTTTGCAGCATTTATTGAAGTTGGGGAATCAGTTCAGGAACCAGCTAAATATTATGAAAATAATGTTGTTAAAGTAACAAAATTATTAGATCAAATGGTAGAATCAGGAGTTAAAAAAACTTTATTTTTTTAGTTCTACAGCAGCCACTTTTTGGAGAACCTGTTAAAGATAAAATAGACGAAACCTCATCAGCAGTTACCAATCAATCCATATGGTAAGAGCAAATTAATGGTAGAAAAAAATACTTGAAGATTATGATACTGCATATGGCTTAAAAAAAGTGTTGTTTTGAGATATTTTAATGCGAGTGGAAGTGATAAAGATGGAATAATTGGAGAAAGTCATATTCCTGAAACTCATTTAATACCATTAATTTTACAGGCGGCTAGTGGAAAAAGAGATAGCATAAAGATATTTGAGATGATTATTCAACAAAAGATGGTACTTGTATAAGAGATTTCGTTCATGTTTATGATTTGGCAAAAAGCACATATTTTAGGTATGGAGAAAATGTTGAAGGAGAATAAAAGTTTAAATTACAATCTTGGAAGTGGAGAAGGTTTTTCGGTTAAAGAAGTTATTGAAAAAGTAAAGGAAGTAACTGGAAAAGACTTTAAAGTAGAAACTGTAGAAAAGAGAGCAGGAGATCCAGCAATACTGGTTGCTGACAGTACAAAAGCGAGAATAGAATTAGGATGGAAGCCAGAATTTTCATTGGAAAGAATAATAAATTCTGCATGGAAATGGGAAAAATAATCGTAAATATTAAAAACATTGTGGTATACTTAAAAGAGAATGTGTTATAATTTAGGAGAAGACTATGGAAACAAGAAAAATAAGAAAAGCAGTAATACCTGCTGCAGGATTAGGGACAAGAGTATTACCTGCGACAAAGGCACAGCCTAAAGAGATGCTAGTAGTGGTAGATAAGCCAGCATTGCAGTATCTGGTTGAAGAATTAGTGGATTCTGGGATAGAAGAAATACTTTATTGTGACAGGAAGGAATAAAACTTCAATAGAAAATCATTTTGATTATTCTTTTGAACTTGAAAAAACACTTGAGGAAAATGAAAAAAAGATTTGCTTAAAGTGGTAAAATGACATTTCAAAAATTGGCAAATATTTATTATGTAAGACAAAAAGCCATTGGGTCTAGGGCATGCGATTGGCTGTGCTGAAGCCTTTGTAGGAAATGAACCTTTTGCAGTAGTTTTAGATGATATTGTCTATGTTGATAAGGAAAAAAAGAGTTTCCAGCAACAAGACAGTTAATAGACAAATATTGTGAATTAGAAGGAGGGAATATATTAGGTGTACAAGAAGTACCTGAGAAGGATGTAAATAAATACGGAATAATAAAACCTTTTGAGAAAGATAGATGAAAGGACAGTAGAAGTGGAAAAACTTTGTTGAAAAAGCCTAATTTAGAAGAAGCACCAAGTAGATTAGCAGCACTTGGGAGGTATATTTTAGAGCCTAAAATATTTGAGTATTTAAAAAAATACTAAACCTGGAAAAAGGTGGAGAAATACAGATAACAGATGCAATTTTAAGTATGAAAAATGATGGTGGAAAATTGTATGCATATAATTATGAGGGGTTAAGATATGATACTGGAGATAAGTTTGGAATGTTTGTTGCAAATGTTGAATTTGGACTAAGACATCCTGAGTTAAAAAGATAAGGCAAAAAGAATATTTAAAAAAAGTTAATAGAAAAAAATAGAGGAATAATATGAAAAATACTGCTAACCGGCTCAAACGGACAACTATGCTACGACTTCAAAAAAATATTCAATATATCGAATATATCGCAACAGACTACAAAAGAATTAGACATTACAAGTGATGAAGATTTAAACAAATTTTTTCAAGAAAATGAAGGAATTACTCATGTGATAAATTGTGCAGCATATAACGATGTGGATAAAGCTGAGACTGATAAAAAAAGTTTGGGTATTGAATGCTGAGGCACCGAAGAAATTAGCTGAATTTTTCTAAAAAGATTGGGGCTATTTTTTTGTTACTTATACGACAGACTTTGTGTTTGATGGGGAAAAAGAATACTCCTTATGTGGAAGATGATAGAACAAATGGAGTTTCAGAGTATGGAAAAATCGAAGGCTCAAGGAGAAAAAGATGTTTTAGAAACATATGATAGATCTTTTGTGATACGGACTTCATGGGTGTTTGGGATAGCAAATAATAATTTTAACAAGCAAGTTATTAACTGGAGTAAATCTCGAAAATGAATTAAACATTGTGGACGATCAAGTATCAGTTCCGACTTATTCAATGGATTTAGCTGAATTTTTCTTGGAAATTAATTCAAACTGAAAAAAATTTTGGATTGTATCATATTACAAAATGATGGAATTGCGAGTAAATATGACCAAGCGAAGTATGTTTTGGAAAAAAATTGGTTGGAATGGAATATTGGGGAGAGCTAAAACGGTTGATTTTAATCTTCCTGCAAAACTACTCGGCTTATTCAAAAATTGGATTCCAGCAAGGTAGAAAAAGTTACTAGGAGAAAAAGATCCCTACGTGGCAATCTGGGATTGATAGATTTCTTGAGGAAATGAAAGAAAATGGGGAGTTAGAAAAAATAAGGAATATCCTTTTAATTGAAAGATATTCCTTTTTATTTTTGATTTTTATAGAACTTTAAATTCCAACGAAGAAAAATTTCAGTTCATCACTATCTCCTCTAGCAATAATTGAAATTCTGCCTCTTCTATCTACACGTAAAAATCTATATTCCTTTTCTGAAAATTTTCCATTTTTTTCTGAATTACTATTTTTTTGCCTTTCAAATAACTGTTTTTCATTTACTATGTGCAATATGCTTTCCCATTCTCTGTTTAAACTATGGAATTCATTTTCAAAAAGTTGAAACGATTTCTTCTATTATGTTTTGTACTGAGTGTTTTTCCTGTAATTTCCACAAGTGCGATTGCTTTTTCACGGAATATTCCAAAATCGGTGTTGTTGATGTTTATTCCAATACCGATTATTATGTGATCTCTTACTTTTTCACAAAGAATTCCGCATATTTTTTTGTTTTCATAATAAATGTCGTTTTACCATTTAAAAAGTCAGCTTTTTCTTTATTTTCTATATAATTTTTTTAGTACTTTATAGACAATATATCCTGTAAAAATTGTAATTTTTTTCATCCAGTTCATAATTGTCATTGATACCGAAGGAAAAGAGGGCGGCACCTTCGCTTGAAATCCATGTGCTGTCCCTTTTTTTCCTTTTCCATCTGTCTGTTTTTTTGCTACGATTACTTCAAATTCTTCGATTCTTAGCTGTCGTCGTAAATATGTATTTGTTGAATTTATTTCATCAAAAAAACTTAAATTTCAAAGCTGTACCTCTTTTCTGCTTATTTATGTTTTAAAAATTTAATTTTGTAATTAATTAACTTAATCTTGGGAATATGAATACTCCATAAACTGAGTCTGCATGAGCTCCTATTACCGCCCCTGATTTCCCTATTTAATATCAATGAGTTAATTTTTGGATTATTTTCCACTTCTGAATAAATTCTCACAACATTTTCAAGTTCAGTTGGAGTTCCACCCCATCCGCTCATAAGTACGATGCTTTGTTTTTTGCTTTCACGTTCAATATATTTTTCAATGTATTTTTGTGCATTGCGTTCACCAAGAACTTTTTTCTCAACTGTAACTTCCCCTTGATTTACAGTCAAGATAGGTTTCATGTTCAATGCTCCAGCTATTGTTGAACTTGCCTTTCCAATTCTTCCGCCTTTTTCAAGATATTTCAAGTCTGGAATAATCATAAGAAGCTTACTTTTAGTTCTAAAGTTATTTACCCAGTTGATAATTTCTGTAAAACTTTCTCCCCTTACTGATTTTCCTGCTGCTCCCAGCACAAGGAATCCTTGCAGTAACGAAGCTCCTAAACTGTCGATTAATTCTATGTCATTTTCTCTATTTGTAAGACTTCTTCCAACTTTTGCCGCTTGTATTGTTCCGCTTAATTTTTGATGATGGATGTATTGAAATAATCTTTTTATATCCTTTTTTTCAAATAACTTATTATAGGCATTTAAAAAAAGTCTTGCAGTGATAGCTGAGATGTCTTAATTCTCGCATTATTATCCAACATTTGATGCCAGAATTCTGATTTTGAAATTTCTACACCATCCTTATAAAGTTCTCCCATTTATATCAATTCTTAAAGGAACTACCTTTATTGGAAGCCCTTCGATGTCTTCATCTGTCAAATCTGATACAGAATCTGTTAAAATAGCAATTTCAGGCATATTTGGATCTTTATTTTCAATATACAAGTAATAATAGTAATTTTCCTGATTTCCATTAATATTTGCAGTTTTCAATCCTGCCAGTTTTTCTTCAATACTTTTTTTGTGAAGCTTCATCCTTTTTCATTTCCGCTTACAACAACTGCAGTTATTGTATTTTTAGTTACCAAGTCATCTAATATTGCATCTGCCACTTCTTTTAATGATTTTTTGCATATTTTATTTTCCCGTTTACAAGCCCGATAAAGTCATCTTTTTCTATTGACAAGTCTTCAATTTTTGTATCTCTTACAGCTTTTGTAATTTCCACGGAATAGTTTCTGGAAGCTGCTTCTTTTAACTCATCAATGTCAGTATCTTTATTTCTTAGAAAATAATATCCGTCAAGCATTGTTTTTGTATCTAGAACAACAACTGTTTTTTTAGATTTTTCAGCTGCCATTTTTTTGCTGTTGTAATTACATTTTTTTATTGTTTGGAAGAATGTAAACATTTTCCTTTTCAGTTTTTTTCCAATGGCATTCAATATTTCCTGAACACTTGGATTTTTTTACTTTGTCCTCCCAAGATTACCACATCTGCACCAAGTTTTAAAAATTCATCCTTCAAATTTTCAGAATCCGCCAAAATCACAAAGGCTGATTTTGTTTTATCAATTTTTTTATTTGCAAAAATCTTTGCTTCATCCTTTTCACTGAAAATTTGTAAATTATCGTGCTGTAACTTCATATTTTCCACCTTCATTTTTTTCCAGCGGTCCATATTCCAATGCGATTTCAATCGCTTTTTCCAGGATGGTTTGTATGAATGTGAGTCTTAAACTTTTTAGAAGTTTGTGCAAATACAGCAGAATCTCCCAATTCCAGCACACGCTTTTTATATTCATCTGTATCAAAGTTACCATTTAAAATGATAAATTCAGTACAGTATTGGAAATGTATGCTTTCAGGATCATGATTAATATTTGCTATTGTCTTGTCAAATTCATTTTCCTTAACTTGAGCCTTTTGCAATTCAGCTAGCAGGTTCAATTCAGTTGTAACCTTATAAAAATCCCTCAAAAAAAGAAAAAAACAGCCCTTTTTCCACCAGCATCAACTACTCCAGCCTCTTTTCAATTTTTGGAAGCAGTTCAGGCGTTTCATCCACAGCCTTTTTCCCAGCCTCTACAATCTCCTTCAAAAATGCCACCAAATCTTCAAATTTTTCAGCACATTCTGTAGCCTTTTCAGAAATTTTTCTAATAACCGTAAGCATTGTCCCTTCAACAGGTTCACTTTACAGCATTATAAGCAGTTTCCTTTGCGCTCACAAGAGCTTCTGCCACATCTTTTTGGTAACAGCTTAACTTTTTCACCAATCCCTCTTAAAAACCCTGTGATTACTTGTGACAAAATTGTCCCTGAATTTCCACGAGCTCCCATCAACACAGCCTCTTCAACTACATCTATAAGCTGAGGCATTTTTATTTTTTTCATCTGTCTTTTCTTCCAGATCATTTATCATCGAATTTAATGTCATTGACATATTACTCCCAGTATCTCCATCAGGAACTGGATAAACATTCAGTTCATTTAAAAAGCTCCTCATGTTTTGTAACCCATTTTCCACCGCCAATAAACACTAATTTTAGCCTTTTTGGCATCCAAATATTTTATTGCCATTATTTCCTCCTAAAAATAATTTTTTTATATTTTCTGATTATTTTTTTATTTAATTAATAAATCCATTCTAAATCTATTTCCTAAAGATTCATATTTGAGATTTTTTTATAATTTACATTTTATAGATTATTTTTTTATGAATAATTGTTTTTCCTTTATTTCTTAATTAATTTTTAACGTAAGGGCGTCAAACACCACGCCCTTACAACCCGGCTTACGCAAAAACTTTCTTATAAAGAAAAAAATAAAAACTCGATTTTTGAATCAAAGTTATCTTGACACAAATAACTGAATACAATTTAAAATATGTTCCAAAATCTCAAACAGTTATTTTTTTTCTTTAACGAAATTTTTAGCTTGATATTTGTTTTAGTCAAATAATCTATCATAATTGAATTAGAATGTCGTGATTTTTTTGAAATGAAATTGACTGTTTGAGCTTTTTTTCAAAATTTTTTTATTAAAAAGCGAGTTTCAATTTCATTTCAAAAAAATGCTTAGACAACGAGGGATTGTAAAGGGGATGGCGACTGATCCCCTTTACGTTTGAAAAAAACAAAAAAACAAATATTAATAAAAAAATAACTTTTGTCAATTTCAAATAAAAATTCTTTAATATGAATATTTAAGGTCTTGTTTAATGAAAAATTTGATTTATTTTATGATTGATAAAAATTTTTGAAATAAATTTTTCTTTTTAAAAATAACTTCTATAAATTCACGTACTGCCCTTCGCCGCCGTTTTTTTAGTAGAAATAAAAATCAGCGATTGATTTTTACTTCGTTTGCTCCATCTAGCGGAGTTCCAGAAAAACCGATTTTTTTATGATTGCCATGTCATTTAGATCATCGCCCATGTAGGCTATTTCTTCTTCCTTTAGTCCTGTTTGATTTATAATTTCATCCAGTATTAAAGTCTTTTCAGAAATTCCCTGGAAAAGGTATTTTATTTTTTTAGTTTTTCAGCACGTCTTTTTAATAATTCAGATTTTCCACCTGTAATAATTCCAAATTCAATGCCGAGCTTTGGTACATTTACGATGGCATAGCCGTCTTTTACATTGAATTTTTTTAGTTCTTCGCCACTATTTCCAAGATAGATTCCACCATCAGTCAGTGTTCCATCTACATCTAGTAAAAATTAATTTTATCATTTTCTCTCCATTTATGTTTACAACTTGTTATTATTATACCACAATATATGGTTGTTATTCAAATTTATTTTTGCAAAAACTAAACGAGAATATTTAAAGAGTATTTATGGATAATCTTGAATAAGTTCGATGGTTAAGGGTCTAGGGATACTTCAGATCATATTATTTTTTTAACAAAAAGATAGCAAGAAGTCGTAGGCTTTCTATAAGTGGGAGATGAATTGCTTTTTTTGTAAAAAAATTGAAAAAAAGGATACTCTTATGATACAATTTTTGTATAAAAATATTGAAGAGAAGTCATTAAAAAAATAATATTCAAAAATTAAAAAGGAGGTGTAATTTTGTGAAATATAATTTAGCATTCAAATACAGAATTTATCCAAATAAAAGAGCAAGAATTGTTGATAAACAAGACTTTTTGGATGTGTTCGTTTTGTTTACAATACAATTTTGTACACTGCGAATAAATTTTATGAAGAAACTGGAAAAAAATAAAAATAATTACACCTGCTAGTTTGAAAAAGCGAAAACCAATTTTTTTAAAAAGAAGTGGACAGTTTGGCACTTTCAAATGCTCAATTGAATGTAAAACGATCATTTACGAATTTCTTTCAAAAGAGAGCAAAGTTTCCAAGATTCAAATCTAAAAAAAGAATAATGTTAAAAAGTTATACGACAAATTGTGTGAATAATTCGATACGAATTGAGGAAAAATAAATATTTGGTTTTTGCCAAAATTGAAAAAAGTTAAATTAAAAATATCATAGAGAAATACCAAAGGATTACAGAATAAAGTCGGTAACATTGACAAACAGCAATGGAAATTATTACGTTTCTATTTTGACGGAATTTGAAAAAGAAATTCAAAAAAATCCCAAGTAATGAAAAAGTAATTGGACTTGATTTTCTCAATGTCTGAATTATTTGTCAGTTCTGAAAAACCAAAGGGCTGATTATCCAAGATATTTTAGGATGTTGGAGAAAAAAATTGAAAAAAATTACAGAAATCATTATCGAGAAAAAGTTAAAATTTTTCTAAAAATTGGTATAAGCAAAAAGCGAAAATATCAAAATTGCATGAGTATATCAAAAATTGCCGAAGAGATTTTCTACATAAATTATCAAAAAAATTGTCTGAAGAATATAATGCTGTGGTTGTTGAGAATTTGAATATGAAAGGGATGAGTCAGGCATTAAATTTTGGGAAAAGTGTAGGAGATAATGGGTGGGGAATGTTTTTGAGAATGCTTGAGTATAAACTGATGTTTTTAGGGAAACAATTTTTGAAGATAGATAAGTGGTTTCCGTCATCGAAAACTTGTAGTAGATGTGGAAATATTAAAGAGGAACTGAAATTATCAGAAAGAAGTTATAAATGTGAGTGCTGTGGGATTGAAATTGATAGAGATTACAATGCGGCATTGAATATAAAAAACATTGGAAAAGCGATGTTGGAATATTAAGAAAATAAAAGAAAACAGGGCAGGGACTGCCCGGAGAGCTTGGTAAATATATTTGGCTAACAAAAGCAGATACTTCCCAAGAAGCTTCCCGCTTCTAAAAAACGGGAGTAGTTCAC
>BNJS01002947.1_pt1 | contig 120744 bp, 107 predicted proteins | sample 8540461 | NCBI WGS metagenome assembly BNJS01 (sample SAMD00202454, study PRJDB9452) | human saliva metagenome | isolation source: human saliva | place: Japan | reverse complement strand
TGGTCACAGAGTTTTAAGGTCCTTCGTACGCAGTTCTTCAATACTCTCTACATTTCCGTCACGCAGCACGTCGGCTGTGTCCGTAAGGTACTGTGCAGCAGCATTTGCAGCGTTTATGGCACTCTCAATGACCTTTTCAGGCACTACTACAGAAATAAGTTTACCAACGGGACTTAAAGCTACCAAACGTTTTACTAACAACACGGCTCCTCATTCTCCCATGCTTTGATGAGAGCATACTGTTGCATCAAGTAATCTGACTGTTTCATAATAGATTAAAAATGCTCACTTGTTCCCAAAAAGTTAAGCGGTTTATAAATTATTAGATAGAAAAAGCGTGGAAACTATTGCTTTATTATTCCACTGAGGCCTGGACTGCCCACCACTGTATAATAAAGCAATAGCCCACGCCTATAGATATATCATGCCCCAAGTATAGGGTATAATAATCCCAGCGTGAGCGTAATTGCTATTATCCACAGTGTATGAAATTGTCCAGATTTCAGATGGAGGATAATGTCAAACGCTCTTTAAATATATAGGACTCGTATAAAAATACACCTTTAAAAAGATGTAAAATCTGGTCCGTGTGCAAAGGTATAGATTTTATATTAATTATAACAATTATTTAATAATAATGTTATATATAGCTCTAAAAAGGTGGAAAAAGAATATATACACATCGTTTATGACTATGTGACACATATTGAAAACGCACATATAATTAGCAAACAAACGTTTACTCTATTGAAATTATATTACAAAATACTCGAAGAAAAGGCGGAGAAAAGGGCTAAAAACGAGCTTTTTTAGCACCCTTGTAAGTATTTTGTTATCAAGTAGTTGCAGAAGTGGTTTTCAAAAGGTACTTAGTAAGGCTTCAAAAGGGCGTTAGTAAGGGGCTTAAAGGGCATCTTTTGCAAGCCAAAAGGGCGTTAATTCGAATGGAATTAACGCTCTTTTATTTTTTATCCTTTGAATTTATTTTACAATACAGAGTGACTGAAGAAGACAGAGTGACATAAAAAACAAAAGAGACAGAATAAAAAACTGACTCTACCCACAACCCCATTGATCAGGGCTTGCTTACCGATACATATCTATCGCTTAGTGAAAGCTTTTAATCCCTATCAGTCATTAGACCACACATGTATAATTTTTACTATGGTATGGTTTCCGATTTGTATTTGATTATCCCTCAGCAAACTGTTTCCTGCACTCCCCCTCTCTGCAGGAGAGGGGGTTGGGGGTAAGGCTACTCTTCCTCCCCGATAGGGTATAATCACGTTAAATAAGTCTTTTATACCCGTTGAGGATTGTTCGCTTTGTTTTTCGTAGATATTTCGTATATTTGTACCCGTAAAGGTATAAATAGTATGGAGAAAAATCAATTATCAGCCACATTAAAACAACTGCGGAAGGAATACCATCTTACGCAGGAAGACGTAGCTTTCAAAGCTGGTGTAGGGCTCCGCTTTGTCCGTGAGATGGAACAAGGAAAAGCTACACTACGCATGGACAAAGTCAACCAAGTACTCGAGCTGTTCAACCTACAGTTAGGACCAGTACCCATTCCAAAGGACTAAGTGGCAAAAAAAATCAACATCATGAGACAAGGAAAAGTATATGTGAAAGATAAGCCGGCAGGCATTATCACAGAAGACGAGAGGGGATATAGCTTCGCTTATCTTCCAGAGTATTTGGATGGTAGTAAGCCAACTCCCGTTAGTCTGACATTGCCATTGCGTGCAGAACATTATCAGAGTAATGTTCTTTTTTCCTTCTTCGATGGTCTTATTCCAGAAGGTTGGATGCTGAATATTGCTGAACGAAACTGGAAAATCAACCGTAGAGACCGCATGGGATTACTCCTCTCGTGCTGCCGTGACTGTATAGGAGATATTAGCATCGTACCCATAGAAAAGGAGGAGGAAAGAAGATGAAACGTTGCCTGTGTTGTTATAAGCCGTTAAAAGCTGGGGAGGTTGACTATCATCCGCTTTGTGCAAAGAAAATGTTTGGGGCAGCAATAGCCCCTATCCTACCCTACACACGAAAGGATATTAACCGCTTAGCGCAGATTGTCGTTGAAAAACGAACAACAGTGACAGGTGTGCAAACAAAACTATCAATGGACACTTGAGCGACGCAGCAGAAATCCACAACGACTTACGATTGTAGGCGTCATGGGACGATATATCCTTAAACCCCAAACAGAGCAGTTTGAATACCTCCCAGAGATAGAGGATTTATCCATGCATCTGGCTGAGATTGCGAAGATTCCTACTGTTCCACATTCTCTTATCCGTTTTGCTGATGGTGAACTAAACTATATAACAAAAAGAATTGATAGAACCGATGATGGGCGAAAGCTTCCTATGGAGGATATGTGTCAACTAAGTGGTAAGCTGACAGAACAAAAATACCAAGGAAGTTATGAAATGATAGCCCGTTTCCTCGACCAATATTCCAGTGTATCTATGTTAGACAAGGTGAACTATTGGCAGCAGGTTGTCTTCTCGTGGATTATAGGCAATGCGGATATGCACCTTAAAAACTTCTCTTTGTATAGCATACGAGAAGGACACTATGTACTCTGTCCAACCTACGATCAGGTTTCCACAAAGATTGTTATGCCAGAAGATACAGAGGAAATGGCATTGTCGCTCAACGGCTTCAAAAAGTCACTCCTCGTCTATGACTTCCGAGAGGCTATGCTTTCGACAGGACTCTCCGACGTGGTTGCCAACAGAATCATATCTGGTTTTACTAAGTTTAGGGACAATGGATGGTGTGTATTGACAACTCTTTTTATTCTGATAATCCAGAAAGAACAATACAAAGAAACTTATTGACCACAGATTGGAAACCTTAGCAAAGGAATAAGGGTGAGAGGAATTCACAATCCTCTATTAATTCATAATTCATAATTCAAAATGCATAATTATGATTACCGATATAGTTCAAGGGTTAAACGCAAATCACAAAGGTCAAAGTTCAATGCTCAAAGTTCAAAGTTAATAGCTCAAAGTTCAAAGTTAATAGCTCAAAGTTCAAAAGGATTTCACGCAGCAGAGTAAAGAAATATATTGACAAAACGATTAAAGAAAAGACTACAAAAAGCTAAAACACGCTTTTCAAGCCTCCTTGTAAGTCTTTTGTTATCAAGCAGTTGCAGAAGTGGTTTCCAAAAAGGTGCTTAGTAAGGCTCAAAAGGGCGTTAGTGAAAGGGGCTTAAAGCATCTTTTGCAAAGCTAAAAGGGCGTTAATTCAGATGGAATTAACGCCCTTTTATTCCCACAACTACTGATTTTTATTTACAAAATAGAGTAGCGGATACGATAGGAGAAACAAAGTGAAGAAAGCGTATATACACGCAACTCGTCAACTTCTACATGGGGTATCTCGCATTTCACGCCCCTCCCTTTGGGGGAGGGACGGGGAAGGGGCTGTTACTTTTTCTTCTTTTTCTTACTTCGCATACCGGATTCTGCTCCAACTTAGGATTATCAGAGATATTCCACTGTGGGATTGGCAGATATCTGTTGAAGGTCTGGAACGTACGATCCTCAACCTTGCTGCTACCACTGACTACGGCACGCATAGTTGGGTCGGTAGCAGATGTGTTAATAGTACCTGTGATACGGTTCAATGGACCATTCAATACTGTCTCTGCGACCATCTTACCATTGCTTGTCCAACGTAAGATATCAGCACGACGGAGACCCTCACCAGCGAACTCTGAGCCACGCTCACGACGAATCAACTCACGGAGCTTGTCCTTAGTGTTATACTTTGACTGGTCAACAGCAGGCATACCTACGCGGGTACGCACCTTGTCAATCATTGCAAAGACGTTGGCAGAAGGACCGTTCAACTCGTTCTCTGCCTCAGCCCATGTCAAGAGTACCTCAGCATAACGGAAGACGATTGGGCAAGCCTCTGTGTCCCATACGTCAGCATACTGACTCATTGGATCTAAGTACTTACGCCATGTGAGGGCAGTCTTAGAAGAGTTGGCAGCATTGGTTGGGTAGTTAGGATTCTTCTTACCATTAACATTCTCGTCAAGCGTATTGAAGATAGTGCCATTCCAGTCGCAACCGGGATAGAGAATCGTCATTGCCATACGTGGGTCACGACCATGGAAAGGATGCGTTGCATCGTATCCAGAGCCCGCCTCATCGATTGTCTTACCATTGCTCATCTCATAGTTATCAACACACTTCTGTGTTGGAACAACTGATGACCAGCCACCATCGGCATTGTTATAGAGCTGTCCGATAGTACCAATTGGGCGAGTACCGCTCTTATACTGTACGGCAAGGATGATTTCTTTTGAGTCAACACCAGCTAACTTAAAGAGGTTAGTGTAGTCAGTATCAAGTTCATACTTACCCAAGTCGATGATAGCCTGAGCAGCATCCTTCGCCTTCTGATAGTCGCCCCAGTAGAGAGCAGCACGCATCTTCATAGCTAAGGCAGCACCCTTTGCGATACGTCCACGTGCAGCAGGAGACGTATTGATATCAGCAATCGCCTCATCAAGGTCTTTGAATACCAAATCCTTCACCTCTTGCTCCGTATTACGTGGCACGCGTGCCTCCTGAGCACTGGTGAAAGGCTTAACGATTGGCACACCACCATAGAGGAAACCCATGCGGAAATAGTTGTAAGCACGGATAGCCTTCACCTGCGCAACGAGGTCTTTCTTTACCGCATCGCTGCTGAATACACACTTATCAACATTCTCAAGGAAGGTGTTACATCTACCAATGATAGTATAATCGTAGAACGACCAGCCCGGAGACGATGGTGAGAGCGAACCATTACCAATATTGGTAAAGCCTTCCCAAGGGAAGTTGTTGTACGCAAAGTCAGAGCCAGCATCCCAATAAAGCAAGGCTGCACCTTCTTCCCAACCATCATAACAGCCCACAAGGAACTTCTCAGCATCGTCGCCCGTCTTCCATGTTGTAGCTGGCGACATTGCATCCTTCGGCTACAGTGGTAAGGTAGTCATTACAAGATGTGAGCGCAAAAGGCTGCACACCTGCTAATATATATGTTCTTACAGTTTTCATAATGTATATCGGGTATTTACGGTTAGAATGTGATATTGATACCGATAGAATGTGAACGCAGCAATGGATAAGATGATCCACGCTCGCTGGTCACTTCTGGGTCAATATTGAATGGTAATGCATCGAAGGTAAGGAGGTTTTCACCTGCATAGTAGATACGTACCTTCTCAAGACCAATAGCTTTGAGCGCACTCTTTGGAAGGGTGTAACCCAACTGCAAAGTCTTCAAACGCAAGTAAGCTGTGTTCCACAACCAGAAGGTTGACATAGCACGAGTCATGTCGCTTGGGCTGTTTCCTGTCTCGAATACACGTGGCAACTTAGCATTGTGGTTGTCGTCTGTCCATGAGTCTTTCCACAGTGTTGAAGGGTGGCTGGCATCACCAGAGAACTCACCAAGTACCTCACGGTTGTAGATATGAGATACTGCACCAACACCCTGCCAAATCATAGAGAAGTCTACGTTCTTCCATGTTGCACCAAGGTTGAAGCCGTAAGTAATTGCTGGGATATCAGTATGCTTGGTGTAGATGCGGTCGTTTGAATCGAGCTTACCATCATCGTTTGTGTCCTCATAGATAAGGTCACCCGCCATGAACTTACGTCCGAATGGGTTGCCATACTTCGCTGTGAAGTCGTCAGCCTCCTGCTGTGAGTTGAAGAACTTACCAGTAGCCTTGTACATGAAGAAGCTATTGTACTGCTGACCGATAGCTGTACGGCGGTTGCGGTTATCCTTGTCTTCAATGTATTCTGTGCCTTCGCCCAAGTCGAGAATCTTATTCTTGTTATAAGCGAAGTTTGCACCGACATTGATTGTCCAATCCTTGTTTAACTGCTTTGCATAAGCCAATGAGAGTTCCACACCCTGATTGCGCAATGCACCGATATTATCCTTGTAAGCACCGAGTGCAAACTCTGCAGGAGCAGACACGTCCATGATAATACCAGTCGTCTTGCGGTTATAGTAATCCAACGAACCAGTCAAACCACCGAAGAGGGTAAAGTCAAGACCAACGCCCCATGTGGTTGAACGCTCCCAAGAGATTGTCTCAAGGTGATAGCTACCCTGATAGTAACCCGGAGTGAGCTGACCACCAAATGGATACTTCGCATTGAGGTTGTAAGTGTTCATCCAAGGATAGTAATCGTTCAGTGCGTCCTGATTACCAAGCTGACCCCATGATGCACGCAACTTCAAGTTGTTCAACCATGACTTTGAACTCTCCATGAATGGTTCCTCAGAGATACGCCATGCAGCAGAGAATGATGGGAAGAAACCCCAGCGATGAGCTTCAGCAAAGCGTGAAGAAGCATCAGAACGGAAGTTTGCCTCAAAGAGGTAACGACCTGCATAGTCGTAATTCAGACGACCGAAGTAAGACACCATCGTCAGCTCGCGAGTGTAACCAGCGTTCTTCTGTGTAGAAGCATCACCAGCGTTCATATCAGTAAGTTCGTTGTTAGGGAAGTTCTTACGATACATCCAATCTGGCAGATACTTATAGCGTTCAGTATGCCATCCGAGCATAGCCTTGAAGTTATGCTTCGCAAATGACTTGTCATAGTTCAGGAATGCATCGAAGGTTGTACGATGCCAGTCATAGTGAGCAATCTCTAACTTGTTAGGGTCAGTTGCCTTATTAGGGTTATACTGAATGAACTTTTGGAAGTAAGAATAACGCTGAGAAGCATCAACGTATGCACCCTGCAGCGTCAACTTCAAATCATTAAAAATCTGATAGTCAATACCCAGCATACCCGTAAAGTTGCGGTTGTTGCGATTTACGGTCATACCTGACTCCAGCCAAGCCATTGGGTTACCATCAGAAACAGTACCGTATGTACCATCTTCGTACTTATAAACAATCAAGGCGCGATGATATTCAGCTGACGAATAATCTGATCGCTTCTACCACCAGCGTATGCACTACTTGCATCGCGATAGTTGTTTTGGATATAAGCGAGGGTTAAGATGAGCGGTGATGCGCTTTGACAACACCATGTCGAGATTCGCGACCATTAAACTGCTCGACCTGCATTAGGAAGAATACTGCTCTGCTTGAGATAACCAGCAGAAGCCAGATACTTCACATACTCGTTACCACCTGTAACATTCACGCTATGGCGATTCTGCCAAGCGGTTTTGAATGCAAGATCGTACCAGTCTGTATTAGGATAGTTGTAAGGGTCTGAACCATCACGGAACTTCTGAATCGCTTCATCAGAGAAACGTGCAGCCTTACCACTACGCTCCAATGCCTTATTATAATAGTAAGCGGCGTCGGCAGAGTTCATCCTTTCCATCAAGGCAGTTGCATTCTGAATACCAAAATAACCTGAATAACTAACCTTTGGTGCACCATTCTGTCCTCGTTTTGTAGTTACCAGTATCACACCATTAGATGCTTTTGAACCATAGATGGCTGCTGAAGAAGCATCTTTTAGGACAGAAATACTCGCTATATCCTCTGGGTCGAGCGAGTTCAATGTTCCTGCTTCAACACCATCAATCAAGATATATGGCGTAGCTGAGTTCAATGTTCCCACACCACGCACAAGAATCGTACCATTATCCAAACCCGGCGCACCGTCAGCTCCGGTCACCGTGATACCCGGAAGCAAGCCCTGCAAGCCTGAAGACACGTTAGAGATAGGGCGGTTTTCGAGTGCCTTACTATCAAAGCTGTGCAACAGAACCAGAGAGGTTTGCCTTCTTCTGTATTTACCATAACCGACAACAACAACCTCGCTCAAGGCGCTGTTCTCATCCTTTAGAGTAATGTTATAGTTCGTCACACACTTCTACCATGACGCTCTGAGTGGCGAAACCAACATAACTAATCTTCAACTCCGTACCCGGAGCAACAGAGACTGAGAAGCGACCATCCATGTCGGTCACCCCTACTGGAGTACCATTTGCCAGTACAGAAGCACCAATGACAGGGTCGCCATTAGCATCTTTCACCACACCATTAATACTTTGCTTTTGCTGCTGAACACTCATACTCGTGTTCGCATCCACGTGGCTAATACTGGGGATGGTGCAAACGCCATCAACCCAAGTGCAAAAGAAAGCTAAGCGACCACTAACAAATGGTGGGTGCTTTCTGCGATTCTGACTTACTTTCATAAAAATTAGACATATATTCTATTGATTTAGGTTTATGCTACAAATATAGTCGTTTATACAATAAACACCAAAAGAAAACTTCTTTTTTTTCAATATGAAGTATTGTTCACGCACACAAGTAGTTAAGGTAATTCAAAAATTCCAGAATTCACAATTCATAATTATGATTACTATTGTAATTCAAAATTCATAATCCATAATTCATAATTATGATTAGTGATAATTCACAATTCATAATTCACAATTCATAATTATGATTACTATTGTAATTCAGAGTTCATAATTCATGATTGTGATTACTATTGTAATTCAGAGTTCATAATCCATACTCATGATTACTATTGTAATTCAGAATTCATAAGTCAAAAATTATTCGAACTGAGTTCTCATCAGTACGTCATAATTATGATATGAAGTGTAAAGCTATTCAGGTTAGTTGATTTAGTTTACCCACTATCCGTTAGGCAGCCCCCTCCTTTGGAGGGGTTGGGGGAGGTTTCTGTGTCATCTGTTTATCTGTGAGTTCTGTGAGAAAACTCCTTGCCCAGCATTGCGAAAAACTATTACAAAATATTGGATAAAAAGACTGTATAAAGGGCTAAAAACACACATTTTTAGTACCCTTGTAAGTGTTTTGTTATCAAATAGTTGCAGAAGTGGTTTTTCAAAAGATGCTAATTGGACTTCAAAGGGCGTTAGTAAGAGCTCAAAAGGGCATCTTTTGCAAGCTAAAAGGGCGTTAATTGGAAGCCAATTAACGCCCTTTTATTACAAGGTTTGATTTTTATTTACAATACGGAGGTGGTCAAAGGAAAAAAGTAAATATTATATTAGGCAAAACAAGTGTAGACGGTGTTGTCTTAACTCCTCTAATCCCATTTAACTCCTTAACTCCTCGCATTTAACTCCTTAACTCCTCAAACCCCTACTTCTTTGTACGAATCTTATATCCTGCCATTCCGTAATAAAGGATGAAGAGGAAACAAGGAACGCTGACCCAGTAAGAGGTCTGGAAAGAGGTTGCATCCTGTACCACACCACGCAACCAAGGCATAACAGCACCACCAGCAATCGCCATTGTCAGCAAGGAAGCACCCGACTTAGTGAACTTGCCCAAGGTCTGCCATTGCCAAAGGCCACAACGCTGGCCACATGAGTGAACAGCCTAATGCCATCAAGAAGATGCAATAAACAGAGATTACTGGATCTGGAACGACTGCTACTGCCACACTACCCACGAGGGCAATGATAGCACAGATACGCATTGCAGCAGCCTGTGAGAGGTAACGTGGGATGAAGATTACACCACAGATGTAACCCACGATCATACCCACAGATGGGATAAATCCGTAGTTATCACCTTCCAAGCCCAATGACTGAGCATAACCCGTTGCCGTTGCGAGCGAAATAGTCTCTACACCCACATAGAGGAAGAGAGCCAAACAGCCCAACAACAAGTGTGGGAACTGCATGATACTTGTCTTACCATCAGCGTATGAGTTAGCTGCTGTCTCGTCGCTACTCTCGCTATCGTCCTCACCTGCAGCCTTCACGTCAGGCAGTGGAGCCATCAACGCGATAACACCCAAGAGCAAGAAGATACCGATGATGATACCGAATGGCATATAGAGGTCGCTAAGCTGTGTATCGCCGATACCCTTACCAATCACCAAAGTGATGAAGAGTGTTGTAACGGGCCAAGCCAACTTATTACTGATACCCATACAAGAAATACGTCGTGCGGCTGAATCCATAGGGCCAAGAATGGTCACGTAAGGATTGACTGATGCCTGCAAAACAGCGTTAGCAGCACCACTAACGAAACTCGCAATGAGGAACCATGTCAAAGAGTTCTGCTTAGCAGCAAGGATGAACAAACCAAAGGCAGCAGCAAAGATGACAAATGACAAAGCCATTGTACGCTTATAGCCGATTGCCTTAATACAATGGGTTGCAGGAATACCGAACAAGAGGAACGGGATAAAGGTTGCTGCGAGCAGCAAACTTGATGCTGCACCAGAGATATTCATTGATTTCTCCAATACTGGCATCAGGTAAGAGTTGATACCCAAGGCAAAGCCAATAGAGAAGAAGAATAAGCCGATAATGGCTAAAGGAAATAGATAGTTATTTTTGTTTCATAATAAAGATATATTTTATTTACTATCTCATATAAGTCATTTAAAGCGTTTCTCTCCCTTTCGGAGTTATCGTCTTGCAGCGTGCTAAAGCCTCCGCACCAGTGGTGCTTTACCATCCGCACGCCATGTGCTAAGTCTGCCGCACATACATTGTTGACAACGAAAAGAGGAGTGCATTATTATAGTGTAGACTTGACTTTATCACTCAATATTCGAATATTTTAGTTTAACCAGTGGAATTTCCTTTTGAAATCCCAATCGGTCAATAGACACAAAAATGATTTAGATCACTTATAACCGATTTGATTGATTGAAAGACGCACGAACGTACTATCCGTGCGTCCCTACCCTACTGTCAAGTCCATAGAACTTGGCATGTAGTACGTTAGTTTGCTATAACTTTACCACCCTGAATATAAAGTCCTTTGGCAGGAGCTTCAGGGAGTCTACGACCCGAGAGGTCGTAGACTTGTGTGGTTGTTGTCGATGGATTTATTACGGCAGAGATTCCGTTAGCGGTATCATCTGCCGCTTCTGAAAAAGGGATGAAACGCACGGTGTTAGTGTATTTCTTGCCCTGCTGAACCTTATACTCATTCAATGGGCCAGGACCACATGAGCCGTTACCCACACCCTGCTGGATAGCATCAAAGTGAGCTACGGTGCGATTGCTTGCTGGCAACTCCCATTCGTGGCGTGAATCGCGCATCTCTCTTTCTGTCCAAGGCGTCAGAGAGAAGGCTACATCGCCCACTGTCTCAACCTTCACACCATTGCCCTCGTTGTTAGTGAGGGTGAACCAACGAAGACCAAGGCGGTTGCCGTTGCTCTGTGGGTGTGCGAATGGCTCGTACATATCCTTTACAGAAGTCTCGTAGACACCGAAGTCTGAACCGTCGAGACGGTCAACATAGTTTGCCAATGGACCACGTGCATAGTAGCGTACCTTTGACAATTCGCTTGGGAAGCCCAACGCGAAACCTAAACGTCTTGCGCCATTGCCCTGCGCCTCATACGAACTGGTGAGGTCGATGGTTCCGTTAGCATTGATAGTGTACTTATAAGTAGCCTTGCAGTAGTTGCCGTTCTGTGTAACGTTCACCGTAGCAGTCTTACCATCGCCAGAGAGCTGGAAGGTAGCAGACTGTGAGATAACACCATTATCGGTAGGACCATTGTGATAAGCCTCCATCGGACCATCATTCTCAATCCAACGATAACGCTCGAAACGTGGACCCTCATTCTGTACAAAGAGGTCCTTACCCTCGTATGACCAAACAGAGATATTACCCTGTCCGTCGAATGTAACCTTCTGCTTACCATTAGCATAGGTGTAACCACCATCTGCATTCTTAGTAGCATGGAGGGCATCAGCCTTCGTATTGTCAACAGCTGGGAGAACCTCCGTGCGCTGTGCCAACTGCTGCTGGAACTCAGCTACAGGATAGTCACGGTCGCACCAGTTGGTTGCCTCCTTCGTATAGAGTGCAATATTGAGGAAGAGTTCCTTACCTGCATAGGTAGCAGGGTTGTATTTCAAATCAACAGTCTGTGTAGCACCTGCAGCACAATTCAACTTCTTGAAGGTACCGTCCTGTACAGGCTTACCATCAACGAGGAGGGTCCACTTGAGATAGAACTGGTCGAGGTTGCGATCGAGATACTTGTTTGTCAACTTCACCTGACGGCTTGTTGTATTCAAATCGAAGGCTACCCACTGGTAAACACGCTTCACCTCGTCTAACTCAGCGCTCCATGCACGGTCAGCATTAACGAGTCCGTTGTTAACGAAGTTATACTGATGAGGACCCGGACGGTCGAAACCAGTGATATAAGCAGGGAAGCCATTCTGTGTCAACTGGTTGTTGCGAATAGCATCGTATGAGTAGATACTCTGGTCAACAAAGTCCCAGATACAGCCACCAACACCCATCTGAGAGCCTTCCATAGCCTCCCAATACTCGCGCAAGTTGCCCACAGCGTTACCCATAGCATGTGCATACTCGCACATGAAGTAAGGCTTATTGGTGTTTGGATGGTTCACATCAGAGTAACAGGACCCGTTGTTCCGCTACGCCAGTCGTGCATTGCAGGGTACATGACAGAGTGAATATCAGTGCCCTCAGCCTTATCACGGGTTGAACCCTCATAGTGGACATAGCGGTTGTCGAGTTCTTTCACAGCGTTGTAAGCCGCCATGATATTCAGACCAGAGCCACTCTCGTTACCCAAACTCCAGAAGACAACACTTGGGTGGTTGCGGTCGCGGAGGGTATTACGTACGTTACGGTCAACGATAGCACCGGTCCAATCTCTGTTATTGATAATTGTCTTTACACCATCCCAGTTCTTGTGAAGCTCCATATCAGCCTCATCAACAACGAAGAGACCATAGTGGTCGAACATTGCCATCATCTTCGCATGACGTGGATAGTGGCTGGTACGGATGGTATTCATGTTAGACTGCTTCATCAATGTGATATCCTTTAACATGAGATCAGTACCGAAGGTGCGACCATGCAATGGGTCAGTGTCCTGTGTGTTAGTACCCTTGAGGTAAGTACGACGACCGTTCACCTCAAGATAACCCTTGCTAAGATCAATCTTTCTAAAGCCATACTTTGTAGAGAAAGCCTCCTCTTCCTTGCCGTCTTGCGACTGGCTGAAAGTGAAGGTGTAAAGGGTTGGGGTCTCAGCTGACCAGAGTTTTACGCCAGAGAGTGTTCCGAAGTCAACAGTCTGTGTCTTCAAGCTGTCGCCAGCAGCAAAGACAAAGTCAGACTTCATCTTCTTTAATTCCTTACCAGATGGGTCGAAGAGCGTAACAGTAACGGTCTTCTGTGCTGCTGTCTTATCACGATTGCAGACGGTAAGTTCTACGGATGTAGCTGCGCTACCCGTAGCAACGGTGGTAGCACCCGGTGTAACAGTAGACTTGATATAATGGTCTGCCAAGTAAGTCTTTGGTGTAGCCACAAGGTAAACATCACGATGAATACCACTCATGTGCCACATATCCTGCCCCTCAAGATAAGAGCCATCGGTCCAACGAATCACCTGTACGGCAACATTGTTCTTACCAGTGCGAACGTATTTAGTAATATCAAACTCGCTGACATTGTTTGCTCCTTCAGTATAACCAATCTCATTGCCATTTACATAAACGTAAGCAGCAGAATAGATACCATCAAAGTGGAGGAAGACACGCTTATTCTCCCAGCCCTCAGGCAAGTTGAAATCGCGACGATAAGAACCCACTGAGTTCTTCAAACCTGCCTTCATACGAATGTATGGCTGACGATCCTCAAATGGATAGTCTACATTCACGTACATTGGCTCACCATAGCCATTCATCTCCAGACAAGAAGGAACATTGATTTCGTTCCACGCAGAGCCCTCCGTGCTAACGCCATCGCCCCAAAAGTCTTCCTTACCAAGCAAGACTGGCTTAGGCCCCTCGCTCCAACGCAACTTCCATGTACCATTGAGGCTAAGGTAGTTTGCACCCGTTGGTTCCAACCAAGGCTTGTCATAACGCTGACCGTCTGCCTTCATTGCCTTTGTTGATGGGTAAGGCATATAGGTTGCGTGTGCACGCTCCTTGTTGCGCTCATAAATCTTAGCATTCTCCCAGTCGCCTCCCTCAGGGATAACAACCGCAGGCACTTCCTTAAACTGGAGTGTAGCGGCAGAGGCTTCGCTGTTCTCATAACCACAGTAATATCCGTTGACAGAAGATATAGAACCTGTTGTTATGTAATAGGTCTGACCGTTCCTTGCAGACACCGCACTGAGACGATAACCATTGCCGTTCTTTGTGATATAGACCTGCTGATTAGGATTGGTGATGGTCTGACGCCATAAACAAGGCCATCCCCAAGTTTATTTGGGTCGTTGAGTGCCATGTCAAGTGCTTCCTCACCATCAGCATTCACAAACTGATAGCAGTCAGACTTACCAGCAACAGCAACGAGTTTCCACTTCTGTGAGTCGTTGCCTTCAGTGTAAGTCTGGAACGCAAGTCCCGTGTCTCTTAACCAAGAATACTTATAGGGTGTGAGCACACTATTGTTATCATACCCCAAAGAGATAAGATAGGTCTTACCATTCACAGGTTTGTCTCCCCAGTTTCCAGCCCACAGAGCTGTTGGCAGCAGTGCCATCAGCAATGAGAGAAGACCATAATTTTTGATTGTTTTCATATAAATGAAAGATAAATAGATGTTTTTAGTTGAACCCACACCTCAACCAAAGCCGAAGTGTGGGTTAAATCTATAACGTAATTAATTGATTACTTTTTTAGTACTTGTTGCACCGTTGCTATACTTCATCTGCTTGATACGTACACCACGCTTCTGTGATGAGTTTGCCTTTGTACCGTCAAGGCTGTAGTAGTCTACTGAAACAACCTTTCTGTCTTGATTGCCCTGAACAGTTGAGATAGCGTTTGCGGTGTTAGGAACAAGAAGATAGGCACCGCCCTTCACGGTTGGGAAGCTGATTTCGTCATCGCTGATGCGTGTCGCAGCCACGGCATTGCCGTCGGTTGTTGTCACCTTATAGTCCTTTGCAACACCTGCATACTTCACAACACAAGTGGTACCCATGTTTGAAACAATCTGCACCTTTGTTGCCTTTGTAGCATCCCAATCGATGTCAACAGTGAAGTTGCCCACTGCCTTCAAGCCCTTTACAGAACCTTTCTGCCAGAACATTGTTGGCAAGGCAGGGAGGATAACGAGTTTATCATTATGACTCTGGAGCAACATCTCAGCTACACCCGCTGTATAACCGAAGTTACCATCAATCTGATAAGGGGCATGAGCATCCCAAAGGTTCTCATAGATACCACCCGCTGCCTCGTTAGTTCCAGTCTCCCAAGTCTGCTGCAAAGCTCGCTTGATAAGGTTATGACAGTGCTGACCTTCGTAAGCACGGGCATTGAGATTAATCTTATGACCGAGCGACCAACCTGTTCCGTGACCGTCGCCACGAGCAATCAGGGAAGCACGAGCTGCCTCAAAGACTGTGTTATCAACATCTTCATTGATCTGTGTGCAAGGATAAAGACCCATGAGATGTGAGATGTGGCGGTGTGCCTTATACTCGTTTACACCAATCTTGCTTGGATTATTAAACTGTGAAGAGTACTTCCACTCACGGAGATAAGTCTTGCCATCGGCTGGATTAACCTCTGTATGACAACCGTTATCGAGCTTTTCAAAATACTTTGCAAGCTCATCGCGGAATGTCTTTGACACTACGTCATTACCGAGGATATCGATTGCCTTGCGCGTGTTATTGAACAAGTCCCAAACCAACTGCTGGCTGTGTGCGGTAGCATTCTCTGTTGGTCCGTGCTCTGGTGACCACTCATTAGGACATTCGTAGGTGCCATCAGCAGCCTTCACGAGTTTCTTAAACCAATACTCAACAGCCGACTTCATTGCAGGGAACGCCTTTGTGCGAAGGAAGTCCTTATCCATTGTGTAGGTATAGTGCTGCCAGAGGTGCTGGCAATACCACGCATTCGCTACGGTATAGGTGTTGGCAAAGGTAGTACCAGAGCCATAGATATTGTTCTCAGTTGGTAAGGTCCAACCTGTATTCACGTGCCCCATGTCCTGTGCAAAGCGACGCCATGTAGGCTTCACACACGCCTCACGATAGATATAGTCGAGGAATGGGCGGTGAAGTTCGAGAGGTTGGTTGGCTCAGCAGGCCAGTAATTCATCTGAACATTGATGTTTGCATGGATATCAGCGTGCCATGCTGGGGTATTGTTGTCGTTCCAAATACCCTGCAAGTTGGGTTGGGGAGCGATACGCTCACGGCTTGAACTAATAAGGAGGTAACGACCATAATTGAAAGTAGAGTTCCTCTAAGAAGAGGTTGTCATGCTGGTTGTTACGATAGTTGCTGATGAGCTGTGGAGTTGGAATATTGTTCTTAATGTCACCGAGGGTCAGCTGACAACGCTCGAAGAGTGACTTATAATCGGTTTTATGTGCTGCAAACAAAGCATCGTAACCCTTTGTCTGTGCGCCATTAACAGTCGCTGCTGCACGACCTGCAAGGAGGTTAGCTCCCGACACATACTCTGGTGCTTCTGGGTCGAAGTCGGTCAAACCACGGAGGTAAACAGTCATGCTGTTAGCCCCATTCACCTCAATAATGCCCTTTGCGTTCTTAGTGATTGTACCGCCATCGGTCACGATGCGCGCTACACAATAATAGCTCTCTGGTGTTGTTGCACCATAGTCGTTACGACGGGCTACCTGACCATCAAAGGTTATCGTTGCCTGATTGTTATTATCAACGGTATAACTTACGTTACGTCCGTTCTGATTTCTCAGTGTAAGTGTTGTATTGATTTTACCATTCTGTGAGGCTGTGTAACGAACTACCACACAGCTATCAGGATTGCTTGCAAAGTAAGTACGATTGTACTCTACGCCATCCATCGTATATTTCACACCTGCTACGGCATCGTTGATATCGAGGTAACGAACATAGTCTGTCACCGTTGTCATACCACGACTGCGAATATAAAGGTTACCAAAGTTAAGGTAATAACCATAAGAGGCTGTGCCAGTCAGACCACCGAGCTTACCGCTCCAGAGGGTCTTATCGTTAAACTGTACGTCGTCAATGGCAACATCGCCCATCAAAGTGGCACCAAACTGACCGTTACCGATTGGCAGACAAGAGGTCATCCAGTTCGTTGCAGGCTTTGTGTACCAAAGCGTATATTTGTTGGCTGGGTTGAATGTAGCAATACCTGTTACTGGTACCAGCTCTTCAGCTGGCACAAAGCGAACCACATTACCACCATCGCCTAAATCCCAGAAGCTGATATATTTGCCATCACCAGCTCCTTGGTACATATTAAAGAAGTTACGTCCATAGGTAGACTTACCAATCTCGAAGCCACCCAATGAGTTCTTTGACTCAACCATCGTAAAGAGCGTATCCTTCACGTTGCGAGTCTGTGTAGCGTTGACGTATGAATCGCTGATATAAAGAATCTTTCCACTCTTGCTTACGAAAGAGTATTTGCCATCGGTCTCTGACACACGCCACAGCATATCGTCAGGGTTTCCAGTATGCAATGAGGCTGTCTGGCAGGTAGCCTTCTCGCCCTTAGCACTCAGAAGCCAGTTACCAGTCTGGAACTGAATGTAATAATAAACAGGGTTTGCAGCAGTTGAAGTCGTAGGGAGATAATATGGGAATACCATCTCATCCTTGCTGACAAAGGTCAAGACATTGTTGATGTCGCCCTTATCCCATAGTCCTATTTCCTGTCCAGCCCTAATCTCTCCCACTTGGTTCATCGCGTGACTGTTAGTAGAGTCTGGTGCCAACTCGAACGAAGCCGTACCAAAGCTGTTGTTCATGCTCTGGAAGATATGGAATGAGGTAATATCTGTTGCATTCGTAGCCGACATGAAGCGTGAGCTATAAGGATTTGTGCCATTGACATAAGGGTACGACCGCTCTTGCTTATCAACTTATATTTCTTATTGGTAGCGAAACCTTCATCAGCAACAACCTTCCATAACTGTTTGTCACTACTCATGACTTGTGGAACAGCAGTACGGCAATTTACATTGTTGCCCTTTTCTTCTAACACATTGTTAGAACGAAGATATTTAACGTAATACCAATGCTCATTGCCATTGGTACTGATGCGAGGGTAACCTTGTGCAAAAACTTGTCCGACACTTACGGCAGACAAGAGGAAAGCAGCACAAATACTCTTACAGATATTCATAGGAGTAAAGGAAAAGATATTGAGATAGTTTAAATTATAGAGATTTCTATTATAAGACAAAAAGGGATTGTATCAAAATTGTGTCAGTGGCAAGTTGTAGAAAAAAACACGTGTCGTGTATCTATCCTTAGCCTGCTGGCGAGCGCACGCACTTAGTGCGCCCTTGCTTTTGATACAACCCCTTAAATTATTTATTGCGAATTACTTCACAACAACCTTCTTACCATTTACGATATACAAGCCCTTAGCAAGACCATTGAGGCTCTTAGCTACCATGCGACCATCGAGGGTGTAAACATAACCGTCAGCCTGCTTCTCCTGTACCTCAACGTTAGAGATACCAGTAGCTGCGTCCATAGCTGCGATCTGCTCACTGGTCAATACATCAGTGATAGGAATGAACTTGAGAGCGTTGTTAGGGTCGTTAACCTCCCACTTACCCATGAAGTGGTGCCATCCTACGTTACCCCATGCGTTAAGGAACTCTCTTTGTGTTCTGTCGCTACTTACACCGATAGAGTAAAACCTCGCTACCCTTATTGCTATCGAAGATGTAAAGAGTCTGTGGCTCAGTAGTAGCCATGAAAGCACCTGTCATCTTACCACCACCGCTCTTACCGTTGCGTACCCACTCGTCAGCATCGTTCTTCTTATACATATCGTTACCACCAGGCATCTCTGCTGCTAAATCAGTGTACTTGATGTACTGACCAGCCTCGTTTACAAGAACAATCTGATTGGTAGCAGCATCGAAGCTTGTTACGTGCCATACCTTATTACGGAAGTTTACGTCGTTCTCTACGAGAGAGTCAGCGATCAATGTATCGTTATCTACAGAGAGAATCAACTTGTTACCAGTAAGACCATTCAAACCAGTAGGGACCAAATGTTGGGTTGTTTGCTGCTACTCTATTGAACTGGATGAAGTGAACGAGATTCGTTGTTGTTCTTGTCGAAGATAGTGAAATCATAGTTCCAGTGTGGAATATCTACCTCAGAAGCCTCGATAAAGTAAACCTTTGAACCATTATCGCCATCAGACCAAGGACCATATTCTTTTCCTAACTCCTGACCACCATAGATGTTTACGTAAGAGTTTCCCTCTTCAGCAACCATCTTGATAGCACCATAGGCTGCTGATGGATCGTCATCATGAGCTACACTAGTGTAATCCTTGAAAGCTTCTCACCTGGATTTGTACCAGCTGCAAGACGCTTACCCTCTGTGGTGAAACATTGTCCAAGTCTCGCCTTCTACTGAAAGAGTGAATGACCAAACATCGTTCTCACCCTTTGTACAAGTCCAAGCCTGCTTTTCAACATCACCCTGAGAAGCTACCTTAGCTGTCAACTTCTCGCCATCACCATTGGCTGTGATGTAACCCACCTTGTTGGTACCAACAGCGATGTAGTACTTCTTTCCACTCTCAGGAGCTGAAACCCACTGAGCGAAAGTTGTCATTGCGACCATACACAATGAAAGTAGAGTAAAGATTTTCTTCATAATCTGTAATAAATAATTGGTTTTTGTTTTATTTTTTAAATAGTTGTTTATTGTCTACCGTTAGGTTTTATTTTTAGGTCCTATTAATAAGGAGTCGTTTACTTCATAAAGTCGGCAGCAAAATATAAACATATTCTTTTCGAATATTCATTGTTGCAAATACAATATTTAATATTTTTTTAACAATTGGGTGACAAGTTGACGAGTGAACGAGTGAACGAGTTGACAAGTTGCTTGTAAAGAAGACAGAGTAACAGAAAGACAAAGAAACAAGTTGCTCATAAAAAGACAGAGTAACAGAAAGACAAAGAAACAAATTGCTTGTAAAGAAGACAGAATAACAGGAGGACAAAAGAAAACAAATTGCTTGTAAAGAAGACAGAATAACAGGAGGACAAAGAAACAAGTTGCACGTAAAAAAGACAGAGTAACAGAAGAACAATAAACACAATAATAAAAGAGCGGTCATTATGTATATTCTGGCTTACGAACTTTTCTTTTTGTGTGCATAATGTACATGATGACTGATATGCATTATGTGTGGTTCTTCCGAAATATGGAGTGATAAACTAAAAGTCTTATATAATAGGCACACGGAGTAACGGAGCGACGGAGGTAATGCTATGTCACGGAGGTGCCGACGGCACAAAGAGCGACAGAGGTATAGCGTACAGATTCTTGATGACTATTTTGAGGTAAACGCTTTGTATATAAATTGCTAACAGAATTGGCAAACAAGCTCCGTCGCTCTATGCACCGACGATGCCTCCGTTACTTCCATTGCTTTGTTTTAATAATCCTCCGTCCTCTCCGTGCCTCCGTGTGACATTGCTGCAAACTCTAAACACAAGTGGCAAACCTTATCACTCCAAAATCCTGAAGACCCTTATGTGTATTCTGTTTTATGCTCGTTCCGTCTTATGCGTACACGCTGTATTGTAAATATAATTCAAACATTAAAAAACAAAAGGGCATAAATAGCATTCAAATAAACGCCTAATAGGCTTGCAAAAGATGCCCTTTAAGCATCTAACTAACGCCCTTTTGAACCCTTACTAAGCACCTTTTGAAATGTCCCTCTATAATGTCTTGATAGCTAACAACTTACAAAAGCACCAAAATCACTTAATTTTTAGCCTTTTTACCAATATTCATCCTCTCTTTTGTAAGAATATTTCAAAGTCCTCACCCTCCCAACCCCCTCTCCCTACAGAGAGAGTGCTGGAAACAATCTGCTAAAGAATGATAAAAATTTCCCTAAACGGTAGGGGTATCACGCTAATCACTCCCCTCTCCCTTCGGAGAGGGGTTAGGTGAGGCTGTCTCACTCCCCTCCCTATGGGGGAGGGGTTAGGGTGGGGGCCAGTTGGGGTGAGACTCCTCCACTCTCCCCTTTCAACACCATAGCTTTTGCCATTCACGACGCGGCGATGGTTAGTGATGCTATCATATTCCAATGGCACAACCTCGTTGCCCAGCTTATCTATGAAGCCCCACTTACCTCCAACAGTATATTCATGTTCTGGGTCATCAGCTGGTCGCACTTCCTTACTTCCCACTGCCACAGCCGCCAAACCGTCATGATATGGGAAGATTGCATCATACTTCGGACTGACAACAACCTTGCCTTCCATATTCGCAATGCCCATCTTCTGTCCGCTCTCATCTAAGATTCTGAAAAGCCCATCAACAGGACGGTCATTACCATTATCCGCCATGTAGACCCTAAACAGTTCCTCACCTTTATTATTGATAGCAACACAACCCACATTCGACTTAAATACAAAGCCAATAGTACGGATTGTATCAGTATAACAGAGTGGGTAACGCTTATAAGGCACAACCGTCTCGCCCTTTTGGTTAACGTAACTATACTCCTCATACTTTTGAGTCGTATCAACTTGTAAGACTAAATAGGAATCTTTATCATCGGTAAATGACAAAAAGGGTACTGTCAAACAGCAAGCTAAAATGGGAACAATAAACATTAATTTCTTCATCGTAAGATAATAGTTAGTTAGGATTAGTCATTTTTCTTTTTCAAAAAGTAATAAAATAACAAATAACAAGCAAATATGCTACAAATCTTTTAATTTACTATAACATATCGTTGAATGGTGGAATGGTTGACGAAGAAACAAATTTCATCAATTCTTTTCCAATCTTACAAACATTGGAAGCCCCCTTAGAGGGGTTGGGAGAGATTCCTCTATAAGAAATGAACCATACAAAAAGACAGAGTAACACGTTCGTTTGTTACTCTGTCTTTTTCTATTGGGGTATCCCGCATTTCACGCCCCTCCCTTTGGGGAGGGGACGGGAGGGCTGCTTACTTACCCACTACCACCTTCTTACCACCAACAACGTAAACGCCATTAGGTAAGCCGTTGAGGGCTGTCTCAGCGTCAACCTTGCTGCGAACGAGGACACCATAGATGCTATAAACATCTACCTTACCACCGTTAGCCTGAGCCGAGAAGGTCTTGATACCTGTTGGAACAGTGCCTGGGTCAACCTCAGAACCATCTGAACCGCAAACCTTAATAACGATATTGTTCTGTGCATCCTCCATTACCTTCTTAGGAATAGTGAAGGTCTTAGTGTTAGCAAAGTAGATAAGATTGCCCTTACTGTCGTAAATCTTGAAACCTACAACGTGGCTGTTCTTAGCCTCCATAGTATAGGTGCGCTTACCATTAGCATCGCTCTGAGACTTGATGATAGCATAACCCTGACCGAGGCTGTCTCTCTTGAACTGATCCCATGAACCGAAGTCGCCCATAGTACCAACGCGTACAGCACCATTGAAGTCCTCACGCATTGTGCCAGGAGCAGCACCAGGATAGATAGCTGGGGTAGGACGGATATGATCGTCGATGAAAGATCATATTGTTTGCAGGGACCCTTAGGGAACTGCTGCATGAACCTCTTAGCCTCCATCCACTGTGCCTGTGTGGTGTACATGGTTGTATTGCTGTAGTCACCGATAACAGAACCGTTCACATTATAGAAGTGGCCCCATGCCTCGAAGAAGCTTGAGAGGTCCTGCTGAGCTGCAAAAGAACAAGCCTTAGCAAAGAGCAAGTAGTCCTTTCTGACCCTGACAGTTGGCTGTTCCCTGACCCTCAAGGCGGTTCTTACGGAGATAATCAAGACACTTGTTCCAGAACTGATCGTCAAGACCAGTCGAATGGAACATCATATAGAGCTTGTAATACATCTGAGTTGTACCCCATGTACCATATTCAAACCACTTCTTCTTGTTAGCAAAGCGGTCAGCGTAAGTAGCAACGGCACTCTCGCAAACACCTCTATACTCCTTACCATCCACGTCAGTATAATTACAATGCTCTGAACGGCTGGTTACACGACCAGAAGTAAACATAATCATGTTAGAGTACATATTCACTGAAATCTCCGTCATACCTGCTGTATTGAACAGCTGCTGGTGGTTGTGACCGAACTCGTGAGCAGGACCCCAGAGTGTACCATTACCCCACTTCATCTTGTCGTAGTTGAGTACGTCGCCCAAAGTGTTGTAGTTATAATAGGTACCACCAGTTGTAGCATACATATAACCATGGTCAACGGCAGTAGCATTGAGAACGTTGTTGCACTTATCCTTCTTAGAAGCACGGAAGCCCATGAGGTCGTCCTCACGCTGTACGATGCTGTTCCAGATTTCAACAAGTTCCTTCATGTTATTAGGAGTGTACTGCTTGCAAGCATCACTTGGCATGTTCATAACAACCAGTTCGCCCTTCATATTGAAAGCCTTAGCCCAAACAAGACCGTCAGACTGCATCTTCTGCCAATCCTCATTGGTGTGACCCTTTGTGAGGTCGAAGTAACCATTCACCTTACCACCCTCAATGTGGATGTTCATATCCTTATAATCTCTGAGGTACTTACCGTTGTTGTAGGTACGACCGATATAGTTTACGAAGACGTTGTTCTCACCCTGATTGAGGATGATGTTCAAACCCTTCTTCAAGTCATAGTACTTACCCGCACTACGTGTACCTAATGGTACCAACTCAATCTGTACAGTTGCATTCTGTGGGATGTCATCACCGAGGAATACGAAGAGGTCTTCGCCATCGCGAGCAGTGATACCAGTTGGGTTTGTCATGCTACCATAATCGTAGCCGATACCCATTGAACGCGCCCAAGCATTATAGTTATTCTCGCTATAAGGCTTGTAGGCAGCGATACGGAACTCTTTCTCCCAGTTGCGACCACTTGTATAGCTTGTCCAGTTCTGGTTCTTAATCTTCAATACAACATCCTGCAAACCCTGTGGAAGCTTATCGTCATTCATCTTTGCCTTCAATGCTGCATCAGACATATTCTTCACATCAGCAGTAACCTCAGTAGCTGTGCTGTTAGTGAAATACTTTGCAACAGCTGTCGCATACTTGTCTACATTCTTAGTCAAGTCAATACGTGCCTTGTAAGAAGCCTGCTGCTCTCTGAGCTTTGCCTGATCGATAGTAGCCTCCTTAAAGATCCACTTATTAGCATCGTTATTGTTGTACCAACCTACTGGGTGATAGCCCTGACTCTCAGCACAGTGAATACCGACGTTGTAAGCATCAAGCATCTCAAAAGCCAATGCGTATGGGTCGCTTTCGTTAAGATCAAACTGGAAACCATTGCCCTGCTCCTCAGCTGTTGTATAATAACGGCTTGTCTGACCATTCTGCTGAGCGATATACTTACCTGTAACAGCATTCTGGAAAGCATAACGACCGCTACCCAACTTCACTAACTTCCAACAGTAGCTATAGTCAGTTGCAACGAAACTGCCAGTAGACACTTCGCCAACAATATAGTCCTCACGCATTGATCTGCCGTAAGGCTCAGATACAATCTGGTAGTACTTATTCAAGTCCTTACGTGGGTCGACAACCTTTGTCAACTGAGCCAAACGATCGAGCACCTGCTGCTTGCTGAGAGAGGTCACTGGATCAAGACGGAACTCGCTTGGTCCGAGTGCTGTTCTGCCATTGTCTCTCAAAGGATACCAACGTACAACGTGTCTCTGACCATCAAGGTGCCAGCAGAAATCGTTTGCTCCTACCCTCTCATTATAGATATTGAAGTAAGACTTACCCAGTGCCACTTGACTGTGTCTGATAAACGATTTGGAACTTGTGCGCGTCGTTGCCTGTCTTGTAAGGAACACTGTTGGCAGTGACATTCTGCACATACTTACCATCCTTCAAACTCTGAATGGTGTACTTGTCGCCCTTAGCATGGAGAACAAAAACATTGGCAAAGTCTGCAGCTGGAGAAGTGTAATTCTTTCCGTGCAAACCACTCTCGTCAACATAGACATGGAGGTCTGTACCTGCCTGACGCTTGTCATTGACAATGTAATAAACTCCCGCTTTGAGTTGCTGGTTCTCTCCCTCAGCCGTTGGAGCTGCAGAAGCCTTCGCAACACTTGGCACGATAGCAGTCAATGCCATTGCCGCTATCAGAGACTTATTGCGTAAAAATTCTTTCGAATAACATAAATGTATAAAAATAAATAATTGTTTTCTTAAGTTTTCTTCGGTAATGTTCAAGCACTTATTCATGTCCTTTTTAAGATTGTGTGGATGCCCCGCACCAATGGTGTTAACCCTCCGCACACTCCGTGCTAAGCCTTCGAACATTACTTATATCGTATTAAAGTTAAATCAGTCATTAGACTACAATGCTCGTAAGTCTTATTAATTATATTGATTTCTAACGCCTTTTATCTTCTTATCAGCATCGTGTTAGTCTTCATAACATGACGTAATCTACTATTTTCAGGTTGCAAAGATAATCAATCTAATTGATAATTATACAAAAAGCTTAAAATTTAACGAACCGATAGGACTTTAACGAAAACAACCCACTGGCACAGGGGCGACCTATGCCAGCAGGTTGGGATATAGGGAATTAAAGACCTAACTGCTCTTTCTTCCAAGCCTCATCGTGATAAACGTAGAGGTGAAGTTCAGCGAGGTACCAGTAGAAAGAACCACCACCATTGTTAATCTTTGTACCGTTCTTGCGCTCTGTTGGTTCAAAGCGGATATGAGTGATAGTTGCACCATTTGTCTTTGTGTAAGAAAGTGGCTCACTCAATGCATTCGCAGAACGATAAGTTACATGAGTTGCTACAGGAGTAGCTGCTGTGATAACATCAGCAGAAGCATAGATGTTAACTCGCTTAGGGTTACGGTCATTGGTTGTCACCTTGTTCTCATCGAATGCAAGATAGAATGTACCGTTGATACCCTCGTTCAAAGTGATGTCGATGTAAGGACGTGGGTCGCTTGTGCTACCATTACTCTTTGTCTGGAAGAAGGTTGTCTTGTTACCATCAACAGCAGAACCAATCTCGTGACCTGCCTGCATTGAGTTAGAAGAAACCATGCTTGCAGTGAGAGGAATCAGAACAGACTCTGACCACTCGTTAGCCTGAGCAGTAGCTGTTGCAGGAGCATTAGTGTTCTTGCCTCTGAGACCCTGAGTTGTTACGGTAATAGTGTAGTCGCCTGCAAAGTTGAATACATCGTTGAGTACACAAGATGTCTCAGTTGCAGCAACCTCCTTCACTGACTCAGGAACGCCAGCCATATTGCTCTTTGCTCTAACGATAACCTTCTCATAGTTCACATCGTCTGGAGCCTTCCATGTAACATTGAACTGACCCTTACCCGGAGTTACGTTCAAGTCGTTCACACCCGTAGGAACGATATCCTGGAATGGCTGCTGTGACACGTGGATAATGAATGGTTGTGCGCTTCCATTAGAAGGCTTGCAAACCACGTCACAAGAACGAGCATTGTCAGTAGTATTGAGGGTTGCAGTGAAGACTACCTCAGAACCAGAGATGAACTTCTTAGTAGTAGACAACCAGTCCTTAGCATCGTCTGGGATAATAATCTCATAGTTACCATCAGAGACTGCACGCTGGAATGGGATACGATAAGTGCGACCGAGGTCGACCATCTCAACAGAAGCCTGCTTAGATGCCATTGGATAGATAGGGCGAACCTTATAACCCTTAGCCGACTGCTCGATAACATACTCGATAGAAGCATCCCAGTTGTCAGAACTCTTCAAACGAACTGTACAGTAACGCGTCTCACCGCTTGTGTTAGCATCCATGTCGAAGTGGAGCTTAACGATACCATTGTCCTTCACTGTCTTGCTTGCATCCAAACGAACGAAAGAAACAGTATCAGGAACGATGATGTTGTCAAGGTTAAGGTTGGTCTCAACTGGTACGTCGATACTTGTCACGTTGCTTTCAAGCAGCGAGTAGAAAGTACCCTCACGGTTGAAGAATGGATTCTCCTCAGGAATACGGAGCACACTCTCAAGACCCATCTGTGATACCTTAATATCGTATGATGCACGCTCACCATGAGAGATAGTAATCTTAGCCTCACGAGCCTTGAAGCCATCGTAAGCTGGTGCCTTAACAGTTACACCCTTACCATCGGCATTCTTAGTGATAGTAAGCCATTCAGCATTGCTCACTGCCTTCCACTCATCGAGAGGAACGTTGGTCTCAACAACAATCTGATGCTCGCCACCCTCCTTATTGAATGAGATCATTCGCTGAGAAGAATGAGGAACTTCAAGTTCCTTGCCAGTAAAGTCGGTGTCATAGTCTGCTGCACAAGATGCGAGTCCTAAGGTACCCACGAAGAGTACTGACAATATGAATAGGAAATTAATCTTAAGTTTCATTATTCGTAGTTATTTATCGTTAAAGTTTATCTGCTCTTGGATTATACTGATAACGCATCTTGGTCATCACTTCCTTCCATGGGCCAGCCTTCCAAGTACCATCGTTCTGCTTAGCGTTCTTCATCACGCGATAACGATAGTGAAGACGGAACTCCTTGAAGTGAGTAGCGTTAGTAGATGCACTACCACTAACTCGTTAAGCAAGAATGTATTGTTATACTCACCAACTGGAGTCAGCATCTCTACCTCGAGTGAATCCTGCTTGAAAGGCTTCAGCGTTACGTTGTAAGCCGAAGGATTCGTAACAGTCTGCGAACCGATAGTAGCAATGATACTCTTGACATTGATGTCATGGAGTGCCTTCTCGTAGTTATCCCACTTCTCGTCACCAGCAAGGAAACGAACAGCGTTAGCTGCGATAGGGAAGGCACGAACCGTATTGGTTGGACGAGTAGTTGACTTTGTCTCAAGGTTAGTAACCTGAGAAGATACCAACTGATAGTTCCAGCCCTCAGCAGTAGAACCGTAAGCGTTCTTCCATGTCACCTTAATCAAGACATGATTCAACTTAACACCTAACTTGTTATTGTCAGTAGCGAGTGCACTTGCATCGTGACTAACAATCTTGTAGTTGAGGAAGTAAGTACTGTCTGGTGACAAAGTACCGAGGTTCTTCAACTTGATATCAAAGAGGCACTTGTTTGAACCTGATGGGATAGTACCCGTCAAAGCAGGGTCCTCATAGCAGTTCTGTGGCAGAAGACGAGCAAACTTTGTGCTGTCAATATCGAAGTTGATTTGTTATAAGCATTGAAGAGTGAATCATCATGAGCAATTGTCACGTGATAGTCACGGTCAGCCATCTGCGAACCACTCAGATTTGCTACCAACTGAACAGAAGCCGTACCGTTCTCCACGGCAGAAAGCTCTACCGTGGTACGATCATAGATACGATTGGAACCTGCCATCAATCCTACCTTGTGAGGATAGAAGTTCTGCTCAAAGTCATAATTGTTACATGATGACAATGCTAAAGCAGCCAAGGCACATCCTAAAATATACTTGTATTTTTTCATAAATAGTTACAATATTAACGTTATTAACGATCCCAACCTGGGTTCTGATCCAGCTTAGGACTCTTCACCAACTCACGATGTATGAGTGGAAGGAATACCATACGTGGGAGAGCCTTACGGTCGCGGATATTCTGCTCGTTGATGGTTACGAGGTTGAAGAATGGACCATCGTTGTTACCCTTCTTCTCGCTGTAAACATCAAGACCACGCCAGTTAGAGCTGTTAGCATCCTCTGTGAAGTAAGTACCCCAACGACGTGTGTCGAAGTAGCGGTGACCTTCATTGAAGAGCTCAACCTGACGCTCGTTCTTGATTACCTCATCGAAAAGCATTCTCTGAGCTGAGTGTTGCAGCTTCAACGCCCGGAAGACCAACACGATAACGAATCATATTGAAGTAACGTGCCATAGCAGCCTCATCACGACTTACAGCTACATCAACTAATCTGCCACTACCATCCCATGTCTTCACGGTTTCAGCACCCTGAACATGGTTAGCAGCCTCACAGTAAGCCAACAAGATTTCAGCATAACGGATGATTGGGAATGGCTTAGGAATAACAGCAGCACCATCCTTGCCATGCCAAGAGTCGTCTGGGTGGATGTACTTGAATGGTACGTAACCACTGATACAGTAGTCGTTAGGGTTGTTACCAGCTGCATTCTTACCAGCCTTAGAATCATCAATAGAGTACCAGAATGTCTGGTTGTTAAAACTACCATCTGTGGTAGAGTTCATCTTCCAGATACGACCTGGGAAACCAATACTTGCATAGAAACGAGCTGAACGGTTTGTGTAAGCCAATGGTGTACCATTTGCCATATCACAATCACCGATAGACTTCTTCTGTGTCACGTGCTTAGTAAGGTCAGCCTCATAGAGTGGAGACTCTGCAGGCTTCTTACCATCCTTCATCAAGAAGCAGTCGATTACACGCTGTGGAACTGACATACCACCCCATCCACCATAGTTAACAGGGAATGAGTGACGAGAATAGGTCATTACAGGACCTGAGTACTCATCAGCCCAGATAAGCTCACGGTTTACCTTTGCTGTACCCTCACCATTGAACATATCAGCAAAAGAGTGATATGGGTCGATACCGCCTGCACCATCAGGGAACTTCGCTGTTGGAACAGATGCGTCGAGTGGATATGGATTATCCTTATCAGCATCAACTGTGAAGAGTGTATAGTAGTTGAGATCGATTACCTGCTTAGCTGCAGCTGCCGCAACAGCCCAACGCTTAGCATCATAATCCTGATTTACATAATACTTACCATCGCTCGTACGCTTCCACTCACCAAAGCAACGCTTTGCATAAGTACCACCATTGAAGGTTGGTGAAGCCTGAACAAGGCGAAGACGTGCGATAAGTGCCAACGCAGTTCCCTTTGTTGGACGACCGAAGTAAGCAGTTGACTGCTCGCTTGGACGTTTCAAACCCGGGAGTGACTGTGCGAACTCATTACAGATATAGTCGATTGACTCATCCATTGTTGCACGCTCACGGTTATAGTACTCAGCTGGCTCACTGGTTGATACAACCTCGTCACCAACAATGAGGCAAGGACCCCAGTTCTGCAACAATACGTAGTAAGCATAACCACGGATGAAGTGAACCATTGCCTTATAGTCTGCCTTATCATTAGAAGACATATCACCAATCTTGTCAACCTTCGATAACATGAGGTTGCATCGTCTGATAATCTTATACATCTGGTACCAATAACCCCAGTTAGGAACGTTCTCAGCATTTACATTACCAACTGAGAACTTTGCTCCCCAGAACTCGTTAGTCTGCCAGCGTACACAAATCTCGTCTGATGCTGTCTCACCCGGAGTCCATGAGTGACCCCAAATGTTACCAGCTGATGGGAACATCGTTGGAGTAGCATAGAGATAGCCATTTGCATTCTGGGCAGAGTGGAAGACAGAGTCCTCCTTGAAGATAGCATTAAAGTTGTCGTCCTGATCCAAGAAGTTACATGATGTGAATGTCATGCTTGAGAACAGAGCTGCAACAGCGCCCAAAGCTAAAATATGTTTTTTCATTATTACAATCTTAATTAAGAGGTGAAACCTTAGAATCTAAAGTACATCTGCAATGAATAGGTGGTTGGGATTGGATAAGCCGCACCATTAAACCAAGCCTGCTCTGGGATCGAAGTACTTTGCGCTGTCGATAGTGAAGAGGTTGTTGATAACGAAGTCACACTCTAATGCACTAAGACCAGCTGCACGCAGCCACTTACGATGACGGAAGACATAACGGAAGTTCAACTCCTGAAAACGGAGGAAAGAACCATTCTGCTTCCAGAAAGTAGAAAGCTGTGAGTTGTTATTGTTTGATCCGTAAGAGAGGCGTGGGAACATTGCGTTAGGATTCTCTGTTGATGGATCACCAGAGTACCATGATGGAATCCAACGATTCTTTGGATTGTTCACCATCTTCAACACATTACCCATCTCACCATTGTAGAATGGAATCCAACCTGCTTCGTGACCCATACCTACACGGTAGTAGTTAACACCTGTATTACCCTTGAAGAGCAAGCTTACAGTGAAGTCCTTATAGTTGAACTCACCACCAAGACCGAACATTACACGAGGAACGTTGTTACCGTATGACAATGGCACGCGGTCGTCCTTATTGATGACTCCATCACCATTCACGTCACGATACTTGATATCACCGGGACGAACAACACCGAAGGCTGCTGTCTGGTCTGGGCTCTGACGAATGTCTGCCTCATCCTTGAAGAGACCCTCAGAAACATAACCACGCAATACGCCGTAAGGCATACCTGTCACGCTCTGATAATCGTAAGCAAGCTTGTTCTCCTCGAAGTAGTCAACAATATTCTGTGACCATGTATAGTTAGCACGAACGGTAAAGTTCATCTCCTTGTTAATCTTGTGGAAATAAGAGATGTTACCATCTGAACCGAATGAGTGCATACGACCCACGTTAGACTTAGGATAAGTTACCATACCAGCAAACTCTGGCAATGTAACACGGTCTTGGAAGATGTGATCACGTGTGTCACGGAAGAAGTCAACTGTCACCTTGATAGCATCGTTGAAGAAGTTTGCATCAACACCGACGTTCAACTTCTTAGCAACCTCCCACTTCAAGTTGTCAGCACCCTGCTGCTTCTCAACAATACCCTGACCGGTGTAACCCCATGTGGTACCAGCGTGGTTGTTGATAATTGTCAAGTATGGGAAACGAGTGTTTGCAATGTTATCGTTACCTGCAAGACCGTAAGAACCACGAATCTTGAAGAAGTTTACGAATGGTAGATGCTTCTGTACCCACTTGTATGAAGTTGGAGCCCAACCCACAGCTACTGATGGGAAGAAACCGAAACGCTCACCCTTAGGGAAGAGGTCTGAACCAGTGTAACCGAAGTTAGCATCTACGAAGTAAGTTGAGTTATACCCCCAAGACAAACGACCAGATACGTTCTGACGACGCTTAGCGATTGCAGCGATACCGAGGGCATCACCATTACCCCACTCTGAACCCTTTGCATCTTCCATATAATAGAAGAGGAGAGCACCGAGGTTATGAGCACCGAAACTTGTGTTATAGTCTAACTTAGCCTCCATGTAATACTTTCTCCATGAGTCATTGTTAGAAGAGTATCTCATATCCTGCTGCTTAGAACGCAAGGTCTTGATAAGGTCACCCGTAGCCGTACGACCTGTTGCACGATAGTAGTCAGGACTAACGAAGCGACGCTCGCTGAAACCTGCTGTACGGTCGTTAACAGCCTGAACAGAACCTACAAGTCCTTTAAGAATACCACCAAAGCGGTGTGTAAACTTCAAGGTAATCATGTTACGGCTATAATCTGATGAATTGTAACCCTGATAGTTGAGGGCAGCAAATGGAGAGATAAGGTCGCTCTGACCGTAGGTTGGCAATGTTCCGTCAGCGTATGTAACAGGGAACATCAATGGATTCAGCTGGAGTACATCCGACCATACCTGATTGGTATTCTTACCACCCGGAGTTGTATGGTTAGAGATGCTACCATCAACACCGAAGTAAAGCTCAGAACGCTTTGTAAGGTTCATGTTGATGTTTGCACGATAAGTCAGCTGATCGTAAGACAATGGACGATGGAACTGGTTCTCCTTCTGCTTATAGGCAGCACCCTCATGACGATAACCTAAAGATACGAAGTACTGTGCAACATCACCACCACCACGCGCACTTGCATAGTAGTTCTCCTGCAAAGAGGTCTTCTTCATAATCTGGTCAATCCAGTTTACGTTTGGATAAAGCTCTGGATCAAGATTGTTCTTGATGATATCCAACTGAATTGGCGTATAGAGATCTGACTCACCTGACATTGCACGTGCCTCATTAGCAAGTCTTGCATAGTCGTAAGATGAGAGATACTCAGGCAGACGCTTAATCTGTGACAACTTCACTGTCGCACGAGCTGTAACCTGAATCTTCTCCTTTGAACCGCGCTTGGTAGTAACCAATACAACACCGTTAGCACCACGCACACCATAAACAGCTGTTGCGGCAGCATCCTTCAATACTGAGATGCTCTCAACGTCGTCTACGTCAATATCATTGAGGCGACCCTCAATACCATCGATGAGGACCAACGCACCTGCACCTGCTCCGAAGGTCGATACACCACGCACCCAGAAGTTGGAAAGGTTCTGGCCCGGCTCACCTGAAACCTGCATGGTGATAACACCCGGCATACGACCACCAATCATGTTCACGAGTGAAGTACCCGGAGTACGCAACTCTTCCATATTAATAGTAGACACAGCACCTACCACCGATACCTTCTTCTGAGAGACAAGACCTGTCACGACAACCTCGTCGATGGCATTTGTCTTGGCTACCTTAAACTTAACTGAAAGGGATGGCTCATCCTTAAGGATAGTGCGCTGTATGGTCTCCATACCGACGTACTCGAACATAAGCGTAGCACCCGGCTTAACCTTTATAGCAAACTTACCGTCAACGTCGGAAATGGTTCCTACACCCGGTTCGTTCTTTACACGAACGGTAGCACCAATACATGGCTCACCTGTATCATCGAGGATGACACCCGCTACCGAGAACTGCTTTGCTGTACCATTATCTTGTGAATAGGCGTAGCCTGCATGAGTCAGCAGAGCTACCATAAGACACAAGACATATAATGTTCTTCTCATATATCTATGTTTGTAGTTTTATTAGGTAATAGCTATTTAATTGACAATTCTCGTATCACCTGATTCTTTGAATCGGCAACATAAACCGTACTTCCGTCTGCACTCACGGCGACACCCGTCGGCCAATTAAACTTGGCTAACTCGACACCACCATCGTGGAAACCTGCACTCTGTGGTACACCAATAGGTGTGGTTACACGTGCGTTCTTACCTGAGTGGTATCAATCATACGGATACAGTGGTTACCAGAGTCGGCAATATAAAGCTTACCATCCTTGGTGAAGGTCATCTGACGTGGATAACAGAACTTAGCATTCTTCAACGCTCCGTCTTCCCATCCCTTACCTTCAGTTACGTTTACAGTACCGAAAGAAGAAATACCTGCGTATGGCTCACCTGCGTAAGTCAGAGAGTCCTTGTCTGACAACTGGTCAACGTCAACATACCAAATCTGGTGTGCATCGGTGAATGAGATGAACAAACGGTTAGGCTGTGTAGGGCTGAATGTACAGAAAGCATCTGAACCACCGCTTCCCTTAGGACCATCCTTACCAACACGCTTCAAGAGCAACTCTGCCTTACGTGTCTTAGGATTGATACGAATAAGCTGACCCTTAAACATCACAGAGTAAATCATCTGGTCGTTCTTATTAATCACGAAGCAAAACTTCCAGTTGCTTTCGTCAAGGTTTGCATAACCATTAGGATTGATGAACTGCTGCTTATGAACGGCATAGCCCTGATCCTTCAACAGGCTGTAGTATTTACGTCCAGCATCATCTGGAACATACACACCCTCATAACCATCAAGTGTTGAGTAAGCTGGTGCATTGATTTTTTCTTTTGTATTACTATTCACCTGAAGAATTGACAACTGATCTTTCTTTAAGTCAGCTTTTAACACCATACCTCCGACATTCTCATTCTTCTCATTACGGCATTCGATAAAAGAATTACTTCCATTAGCATTAAAACTATCATCAAATCTATGCTGTACGATAAAGATATTGTTATCATTGTCAACACAAAGATAACCCGGAGCTGAAAGGTTTGATGTCAACAGTTTGTCAATCTTAGTAGCATGTGCATCACTTGTCTGTGTACCAATAATTGTTGTAACAGCAGTCTGTGTGATATACTTAAAGTCGCGGCTACCAGCACCCTTAATAGTATCAGCACCATTAGCACGTGTCACCTCAAGTTTGATGTTACGCTTGTAAGTCAAACCTGCTGGCACATAGCAATAAAGCTTTTCGCCATTAGATGATACAAGACCACCACGATGACGCTTGCCATCCTCATCAACATACCAAAGTGCAAGACCAGTGGTATCATTACCAAAGTTCTTACCCGTGATAATCATTGGGGTAGCAATACCACCACTGTCTGGATAAAAGTCACTAATGACAATCGGTTGTGAAGGGTCAAAAGCTGTACCAGCTGTGCCTCCTACCTCTTTATCAGAGCAGGAAACCCATGCGAGCGAGCCCATCAAGACCATCCACAAATAAGATTTGAAAAGTCTCTTCATAGAAACGGCTTAGTTAAATGATTTATAGTTTTTAATTAATATTTATTTCTTAGGTAATGCGTCAGTACATCCTTATATAGGGGTGGCAAATTTATATATTTATTTTTAAGATATGTATTGAGGACAATCATTTATTAACTATTTTTAAATATTAAAAGTGTTAAATGCCTTGAAACTTGTCAAAGAAAAGCGTTTTTCACTACCAAAAAGTATTAATTTGACGCCCCGAAAATTATTCATTTTTCACTTTCCTTTCGACACTAAAACCCTATTTCGATTCGAAAGCCCAAGAAGCCCCACTCCCGACCCCTCCCCATAGGGAGGGGAGTAGAATGCGCGATACCCCTATTGATTAGGAAAGTTTTTAAGTTATCTCTAAGCAAATTGTTTCCTACACTCCCCTCCTTTGGAGGGGCTGGGGGAGGTTTCAGGGATATCGCGCATTAAATCCCAATCACCCCATGCAATAATAACATTTTGTCCGTTTTTCAACTCTCCCTTTTCAATCTACGCTCTTTACGGTTTGAAAAAGGGCGTTAATTGGACTTCAAAAGGACGTTAATTGAAGCCTTAGTAACGCCCTTTTGAAGTCTAATTAAGCATCTTTTCTTGCACAATATTATAATAAACTGAACTACTGATAGTTACAGAGGCGAAGAATAAAGGCTTTATTTGTGTTTTTAAAGGACTAACAACAGAAAATTATGTAAAGATAATTCAGAATCTTAAAAAAATGCAGCAGACAGCTTCAAAAATCTTACTTTATTATTATTTGATGAATAGTTAGCTACAAATAAAAACGCAACTATAATAAAAAAGTTAAAAAAACTTAATCCTCTACACTGTTAGTATTGCAATTAATTGTACATTTGTACACAAATATAACTATACCTAAAAATCGTGAAACTTAAAAATCTATATTTATCTAACTTTTCATCTACTGTTTTTATGTAGCAATAAAGTATCTTCACAAACACCTATTGTGAAGGGGAGCTTGTCGTATGTCATAGATACACTTTCGCTTACTTCAAATAATGCCCAGATAGAAAAGTTAAAGTATAAAAACGAACTGTTACGTTATGAAAACTATAAAAAGAGTTACTTACCCTCTATTAGTTTTGCGTTGTCTCCTATTGGCTTTAATCGCTCATTAAGGCTTATGCAAGATCCTACAACTGGTAGTTATACGTATGTAAAAGATTACTCTAACAGCAGCAGTGTCGGACTTACTATACATCAAAAAGTACCATTTACAGGAGGTCAACTACAAGTTGGAAGTAGTTTAAGCTATCTGAACGAATTTTCTTATCATCGTAAGAGTTACAGCACCTCACCTTATTATATTAGTTATTCACAAAATCTATGGGGTGGAAGAAAGCGTTATCTATTGGAAAAGAAAATAGAAGAATCGAAGAACGTGATTGCTATCAACAAGTTTTGTTCTAATATTGCGCAGATACAACAAAACGTCTTAAGTCAATATATGGATGTTTTAGCAGCGAAAATGAGACTTAATCTTTCCAAGCAAACCGTTCTTAACAATGACACACTATTAGATATTGCACGAATAAAGCTCGATAATGGTCGTATTACGGAATATGATTACAAGCAAATAGAGTTACAATCTTTACGAAGTAAATTAGACTCTGAAGATGCAATTCAAAACTATCAACAACTTTACCACCAGCTATTGACAAGTATTGGTACAACACAGGAGATAGCGATAGTATCACCAGAATTTGACCTACCATTATCCATTGACTCTGTAGCAATATGGTACTATGTGCGTAAGAACAATTCTTTTTATCAGCAGCAGGAACTTGAGAAACTTGAGGCAGAGCAAAATCTTTTTCTTGTTAAACTGGAAAATCGTTTTAATGCCAGTATTAGTCTTGGCTATGGAACAAACCAGTATGCTGAGCATTTAGTAGAAGCTTACCATCACCCGAATACTCGACAATCTATTCAGGTGGGTATTCAGATTCCTATTTTCCAATGGGGTATTAACAAGAATAAAGTCAAAATGGCGGAGAATATATTTCAGTCTAACCTTCTTGAACGTGAAACAAGGAAAAGAAACTTTGAAAATCAGATTGCAGAAGAATTAATGCCTATCGGTCGGCTGTCAAACTCTGGATGACAGCTAAACAATCCTACGAACTATCGCAGGATCAATATAAACTTGCCTTGAAGAAATTCTCGTTAGGTAGAATTTCAGATTATGAACTATATATTGCCCAAAACAATCAATTTACCTCATTATCACAATATGCTTCTGCTATCAGACAAGCATATACTAACTACTATATCATAAGGGGTATGACTTTATATGACTTCAAAAAAGAAAGAGACTTAATTGAGAGTCTCGTTAAATAATTATTAACTAAAAACATTTTTATTATGAGAAAACTAACAAAAGCTAGTCTTTCAGAATTAGCAGAGTCAAAGGAAATCATTTCGTTTCTTGAACAGAAGAGTTATGTTGGTGGAGATGGTGGAACAGGAACAAGTGCTGATCCATATATGTTAGATGAAGTAGTATGCATATCATATGATAGGCAAAGAGTTCGCAACCCCAACAATATTCGTATGACGGGAGACCCTGTATATGAGCTCATGTATGAAAGTGGTTATGCCGTCGGTTTTAAAGCTGGTGTAACAAAAGGGAATGCTGATGATTTTGGAGCTATAGCATATGCTGGATTTAGTTCTATGATTGCTGGCCGTGATGAGACTGAATATCATCCGGAAATGATTCATCAATCAATTGGAATTTTAGATGGTTTAAGAGATGGTAGAAAAGCCGTTGGAAAATAATAGGTGATTTTATTTTTTAGAAAAGTCCTTAAGGTATAATCGTAAGTTCGGTTTTACCTTAAGGATTATAAAAGAACAGGAAAAATGAAAAACATTCAGAAAAAAATTTATTAAGTTTAATACTTTTCTTTACCTTAGCAATACCGAGCATTGCACAATCAGAAAAACTAACCTATACAAGGGCGTATGACCTGAACTTCGTTATGCAGCCTGACTCGATGAGACTCTATCCCTGGATAGAGAATGGAGCCTATACAAACAGTGGCATTACGTTGGGTAGGAAAGACGCTAACCGCATCTTGTTCTCTAAGTGTTATATGAAGGGCCTACCGCTAATTAATAAGTTAAGATCGGAATTCACACAAAGAATATTGCTACCGAATGATCGACTTAAAGAAGGTGTTGTGGGCTTTGAATGTAAGGGTAACGGTCTAAAGCGAGTTTCTATGCTACTGGAAGCCATTGATGAGAAAGAGAGGGTGCTGGCATCAGAAAACTTAACCTTCCTGCCAGAGCAAGTCATCAGAGTCTTTTCTAAACGTATCAACTTGTCAAATGCCTCTTCCTTGAATATCCGAATCAATGCTTTAGGAGAGGAAAACACAGAAGCCTATCTTGCCTTCGCACGTCTCAGCGTAACACTCGACAATAAGCCTATTGACGACTATCCTGTCAGAATTCTCGAACCCGTAAAGATGAAGGATAGACTCAGCTATATCCAAGAAAATAAAAATAAAAATTTTGATTTAGAGCAAATTTACGAGATAAAAGGTAAGAAAATTATTGCCTTAGGGGAATCAATGCACGGAAACTCGGACATTAATTCATTTACTTTCAGACTGATTGAAGAGGCTATTGAGAAGCAGAATTGCAAATTGGTCTTACTTGAACGTATCATCGAAAAATCTCTTTATTATAATCGTTATGTACAAGACGAGACGTTTGTCATGGACTCATCGCTGGTCAAAGAATGTCAAGAAAAGGGATTATTAGACAAGATTAGAGCTTATAACAGAGGAAAAAATGACCACGAGAAAGTAAGAGTACTCGGAATAGACTACCCTTGGAGTAAGAACCGATATACCTCTTCTTCCTTTTACCTCTTTGATTTCATAACCGATATGAATAAGAAATTACGTGTCCCAGAAGCTGACAGACTTGCCGTATTAATAGTAAACGACAGACTTTCAGAAGCTATCGACTACCTTGCGCAACATCGTTCTAAGCTTGGTAAGGTGCTTAACAACGATGAACTTATTTGTTTAGAGCATCTTCTGAATTTAGATCGAAATGAGATAAATACGTCTGAGGTTGACAGAATGATACGACGAGACTCTGTTATGGCTATGAATGCGTATTTTTTAATAAACAAATTTGCAAATGAAAAGGATAAGATGGTGTGCATATATGCACATGCAGGACACGTTAATCCTATTTCTACCTTCCCAGCCATTCCTTGTGCGCCAATGGGCAGCTATATGAAAAAAGAATATGGGAATGACTACTGCCCCCTATTTATTACATCAGTGGGCGGCTATGCCTCGGGAGTAAGCAGAGATAGGAAGAGTGAGCAAAAACGGTTGGATAAAGCTCCAGCAAACAGTTTAGAGCATTATCTCAATGCTTTAACCGATTGCTCGATATATTTCCCAATAACATCGTCTTTCGACCAATTGACGCTAACACGGTTTAGAGGACTTTTGGATACCCCGTATCAATTCTACCCTTCTAACTTATATCAGAAGTTTAATGGTGTGTTCTTCATAAAACATGATGATCAGAACAATATACCTTTCTATAATATATCCTTTGAGGAGAGAACGAAACAGAAGATAGAAAAAGATGAACCGTAGAAAAGAAATTGTCAAGGAAATTGAAAGTAAACTGAACGCAGATTTTTCTGGAATTCGTAGTCAACAAGTTACTCATGAAAAATCTTTAGGAGAAAATGAAGACAGTAAATTCTTTAATATCCAAAAATAATATTTTCAGATACATAGAAAAATTGCATTCCTCTCAAACAAAAACCCCAACGACATTTGCCTCTGGTCTGGGACGACACAAAATCTTTTCCAAGCCCTATCACAGCAACATGAAGTGGTATGGATTGGAGGTAACTTGGCAGATGGTGGAATTTGGTACCATCGGTTCAAAGGAAAGAATGAAAAGGTATTTTCTGAAAAATTACACAAGGGATTTGGCTCGGATTCTTTTCAACAGAGATTGAGAAAGGAAAGTTTAATATAGTAGTAGCTTGTGATTACTATTTTGTGTCTGACTTACAAATAAATATCCCTATCGTATATATCAGTGATACAACGTTTAGTCTATTCAAAGATTATCTTAATATCAAAGAAGGCTACTATCATGGTCTTGCTGAAACAACAGAACAACGGTTGATAGACAATGTTGATGTTCTGTTATATTGTTCAGAATGGGTAAAAAACAATGCAATAGAGTATTATCATGCTGATGCACGTAAGATAAACGTCGTAGAATTCGGAGCTAACATCCCAGCACCCTTAAAGTATAAGATAGAGTCACCAACGGACGTTTGCCATCTGGTATTTATTGGGAGAAATTGGGAAAAGAAAGGAGGAGACAAAGCTCTTGCGGCTTACAGACACATGAAGGAAAAAGGATTTCCTTGTACGCTGACAATTATAGGTTCTACCCCACCTACAAAAATAGAGGAGGACGAAGGGCTCACCATCATTCCTTTTTTGGACAAATCAAAAGAAGAAGACTTGAAAAGACTTGATGAAATACTGTATAATGCGCATTTCCTCATTTTGCCAACCACTTTTGATGCTTATGGAATTGTTTTCTGTGAAGCATCAGCTTATGGAGTACCAAGCATAGCAGCAAATGTGGGTGGTGTGAGTCAACCTGTGAAGGAAGGGAAGAATGGTTATTTACTTCCACCTTCTGCTTCTGGTAAGGATTATGCAGAGAAAATCATCTCTATTTTCAGTAATCAAAAACAATATATCGCACTGCGTAAATCAAGCAGAAAAGAATATGAAAAAAGACTGAATTGGGATGTATGGAAAAGAAAAGTTGATATCATCTTTAGAAAAGCTATAAAACAAAAAAAGAGAGAAATAGACTCCTCTACAGATTTTTATCTCCCTGTGTATGCCATCAACATGAAAAGTCGCCCTGACAGACGTAAGCACTTGGAGAAACAGTTCAGAGGGAAAAAAGAATTCGCTTTACATATCATTGATGCCGTTGAAGATACAAATGGAAGATTAGGACTATGGAAAAGCATGGTCAAGGCTGTAAAAACTGCTATAAGTAACGGTGATGATATTATGATTATCTGTGAGGATGACCATACTTTTACGCAGGACTATTCCAGAGATTACTTGTTTGCCAATATTATTGAAGCAGAAGAACAACACGTAGAATTATTGTCAGGAGGTATTGGAGGATTTGGACATGCCGTACCTGTATCTGCCAATAGATATTGGGTAGATTGGTTTTGGTGCACACAGTTCATCGTTATTTTCAAACCTCTGTTTAATAAAATCTTGGAGTACGATTTTCAGGATAATGACACTGCAGATGGTGTCCTATCTGTCATTGCCAAAAACAAGATGACTGTTTATCCTTTTCTTTCTATACAGACTGATTTTGGCTATTCAGATGTAACAGCCAGTAATGATAGATTTAAGGGACTAATAAGTCAACATTTTAAAGAGACGGATAAAAGATTAGCAATGGTTCATAACATATCACATCATTTTAACGACTGATATATAATATGGAAAAAGAAACAGTGCAAGAGCACACTGAATTAGAACAGAGATCAGAAGAAATACAGGTTATCATCGACCGTATTCCTACTTATTGGACCAAATGGGTTGCGCTTTGTGTGAGCGTACTTATGGGTGTTGTTATTCTGTTAGGTTTTTTAATCAAATATCCAGACACAGTAGATGGAGAGATAACAGTTACAGCCTCCAATGCCCCTATACGATTAGTTTCTAAAGATAATGGTCGTATTATATTGTTACATTCCAGCCATTCGAAAGTAAAAAGAGGAGAGGTTGTCGCCTATATAGATAATGGGGCTAACTATTGGCATTTATTACGTTTGGAGAAAATCATAGATAAAATGTCTGGTACTGCATTAACCTCTGTGGTCATGCCAGATACATTAGTACTTGGCGAGTTAAGTACTGCCTATAACTCCTTAAAGCTCGCCCACTCACAATATCAGCGATTGTTAGCATCCGACCTTTATGCAACGATGCGCCAAAGTATTCAAGAGCAAATAGCCTCTGACAAGAAAGTTATTACTAATATAGATTCGGAAATAGAAATAAAGAAAGAGGTACTTGATAACTCTAAAACACAGTTGAAGAAAGATAGTATCTTACTTGCTGCTAAAGGAATGAGCGAGATAGAGTACCAGAACCAACATACAAATCACCAAAATCTTCAAGCATCAAACATTGGGCTTCAGAGTAATCGGCAGATGAAGATGTCAGAAGTGAATAGGAACCAGACCGAAGTACAACGTATAAAGTTGGAAGAGGCAGAAACAAGGGAAAAACTTTATTCTGAGTTATTAACCAAAAAGAATGAGTTGGCAAATGCTATTCTGCTTTGGAAAGAACGTTATCTTATAACTGCACCAATTGATGGAGAATTGGAATACTCTGGTTTTTGGCGTAATAATAATTTTGTGCAAGCAGGTCAAGAATTGTTCTCTGTAATTCCACATAAGAATAGCATAATAGGAGAAGTTCAGATACCTTCCTTTGGTGCAGGAAAAGTAAAAGTAGGGCAACGCGCAAATGTAAAAATCAACAATTTCCCATACGATGAGTATGGATTGTTAAGAGGAAAGGTTACATCGGTTTCGCGGATTACAAATAAATTAAAAACGCAGAATGGTGATATAGACGCCTATTCTGTTATTATTTCTTTTCCAGAAGGATTAATAACTAACTTCGGACAGCAATTGCCATTAGATTTTGAGTCGAAAGGAGTTGTGGAAATTATTACTAAGCCTAAGAGGCTTATAGAAAGATTGTTTGATAATTTATATGCAAAAGGAGAAAAAAATAAAATATGTTGTTAAATAGATTTCCAGTAGAATACCAAATGGATTCACAAGACTGTGGTCCTGCATGTTTGAAAATTATTGCTAAACATTTTGGAAAGTTCTACTCTTTACAGTCTCTCAGAGATAAATGCGGTATTACCAAAGAAGGCGTCTCATTGTTAGACTTAAGTACAGGTGCAGAAAGCATAGGATTACGCACATTAGCAATAAAGTGTACTATTGATGATGTGGTAAATAGCGTTCCTTTCCCTGCTATTATTTTTTGGAAAGATAGCCATTTTGTAGTTGTATATCATGCTAACAAGAAATATATTTGGGTTTCTGATCCTGCAAAAGGTCGTATTAAGTATACTCATGAAGAATTTAAAAAAGGTTGGTATCAAAAAGGAGCTAAGCAAGGTGTATTGTTGGCTATAGAACCCACTGCAGAATTTAAAGACAGTAAAGCAGAAAGAGAGCAAAGAAAGAATACTTTTTCGAGTATTCTAAAATATTTTACTCCTTATCAGCGTAACTTTACACTGATTTTTGTAATCATGCTCCTTGTAACAGCTTTACAAGGAATGTTGCCATTTATTTCTAAAGCAGTTATCGATGTAGGAATAAAGACCTCTGATGTAAATTTCATCAATATGGTCTTAATTGGAAACATATCTATCCTGCTTAGTGTAATGATATTCAATGTAATACGTGACTGGATATTGATGCATATTACAGCAAGAGTAAATATTGCACTTATTTCAGATTATCTTATTAAACTGATGAAGCTTCCTGTTACTTTCTTTGAGAACAAACTCTTAGGTGACATTCTTCAAAGAGCACAGGATCATGAGCGAATACGCAGCTTTATCATGAATAATTCATTATCTTTGATATTTTCAATATTGACATTTGTTGTATTCTCTATCATCTTACTGATATACAATGCTATCATTTTCTATATCTTTATATCTGGCTCAATTTTGTATGCTGGTTGGGTATTGTTATTTCTCAATATTCGCAAAAAAATGGACTGGGAATATTTTGAGTTACTTTCTAAAAATCAGAGTTACTGGGTTGAGACGGTATCTTCCATCCAAGATATAAAAATTTATAATTATGAGAAACATAGACGTTGGAAATGGGAAGAGATACAAGCACGTCTGTATCATGTAAACAAGCGTGTGTTAGCTATTACAAATGCCCAGAATCTTGGAGCACAATTCATTGAGAGTATTAAAAATATGGGTATTGTATTCTTCTGTGCCACAGCAGTAATTAAAGGAGAGATTACGTTTGGTGTGATGATTTCGACCCAATTCATAATAGGTATGCTCAATGGTCCATTAGTACAGTTCATCAATTTTATTGTATCTGCACAATATGCAAAAATAAGTTTCCTCCGAATTAATGAGATCAAACAGTTAGAAGATGAAGAAGAATTATTGTCAGTTGGTAGTACTACAATTCTACCAGAGGACAAATCACTTATATTGGACAATGTAAATTTCCAATATACTGCCAACTCACCATTAGTACTACATAATATTTATTTGCACATTCCAGAGAATAAGGTGACCGCTATTGTGGGAGGTAGTGGTAGTGGTAAATCAACCTTATTAAAACTTTTAGTCCGTTTATATAAACCTAGCTATGGAGATATAAAAATGGATAAAATGAATGTAAATGCTATTAATCTACGACAATGGCGTAGTATGTGTGGTGTAGTAATGCAGGATGGAAAAATTTTCAGTGATACAATATTAAACAATATTGTCTTAGATGACGAACATATTGATTATGAACAACTACGGAAAGTTTGTAGAATAGCACAAATAGAAGATGAAATAAATGCAATGCCTAAGGGGTTTGAAACCAATATCGGTGAGAATGGTCGAGGGTTAAGTGGAGGACAAAAGCAAAGACTTTTGATAGCTCGTGCTCTTTATCGTAATCCACAATACCTTTTTCTTGATGAAGCCACAAATGCATTAGACACTATCAATGAAAAGAAGATAGTTGAAGCTTTAAATAATGCATTCCTTCAGCGTACTGTTATTGTTGTTGCACATAGATTAAGCACGATTAGAAATGCTGACCAAATTGTAGTTTTAGACAAAGGATATATTGTTGAAGTTGGTAATCATGACTCATTAATGGAAAGAAAAGGTCATTATTTTCAAATGATTGCATCCCAAATGCCTTCATTGGAAACATAAACTTATTCCACACATGGGTTCCTAAGAGTTAAGTTCCTAAAGTGGACTGATAAATACAATTGGGCTCTGACATAAAACACATACAGCGAGTTATCAATACTCTTAAACTGTGAATAGTTTGAGAAATACATTAGTAGAGTATTTACAAAACATCAAAGCTTTTGAGCCTCATTGATGAAGTCTTTTATTTGGTAAGTTCGAATGGCCGACTTACCAAATATCTATTATACCAACTAATACAAGAGATATCACACCTTTATCCCAAATCGATCATTAGAGCCTAAACATATTTTGTTTTATTATCGAGCAGATTGTTTGGCTTTGCAACGCAGGCGTAGCGGGCTACGTCAAGTTTAAAAGACTGACAATATGGCGACAAAAAATAAAAAACGTTAGGAAACAAAAAGTTTTAAAACATTGTGGTCTGATGACTGATTTGATTTTAATGTCACTCCTGTCATTCTTAACGTTTAGATAATCGTCTGTTATTATACCAGTTACAACTAAATGTTAAAATGACAGCAACTTGAAATAAAAAAATATTGTATGGATGTGTAATAACTGACTTCTATGTTTAGTAGGATTTAGCCCATTAGCGTATGAATGTGTTTTAACATTTACTCTTGTAATTTAGAAAAATAAAAAGATGTTAGGAAACAACACAAAAAAACAAGAAGTTGTAAAACATTATGATCTAATGACCGAGATTTGGGTTTATTCCCTCTTTAGGGAGGGAGGTAAAGTCATTAATATTTATTTGTTGCAACTTACTCTTTAGTACAGATACAAAAAAGAGTATCTATACCAAAGAGTAAGTTTATAATTCAGAAATAATAGTTATAATTACTATGAAAATTTAAAAGCCAATATTTAAAACTCACAACTCCACCTGATTCAACTGCTTATCCACCAACAAGCCCTTGGCTGTTGTGTTCTTAACGACGAATGGTTTGAGGGCTTTCATACGGATGACGAGCAAGTCGGCATCACCATTAAAAGTATGGTGGTCGCCCACATTCACGAAGGTTGGGTAGAGCACCTGCGAACCATCGCTGTGACGGCGGTCGTAGGTGAGGTTGCGCATCACCATTGATGGGTCGGTCTCAACCTTAACAAACTGCAACTCCTTCGGACTGTATGGGAAGATGAGGTTGAAGGCGTTGACAGCCTGCAAGTCCTTACCCTTTACCTTAATGATGACATCATCGCCTGCTGCGTATGACTTACGATTATATTCGTAGTAAACCTTACCGCCAACTGGGGCTACCTCATCATCGTTCCAACCACCTTCAAGATACATGGCAACATTCGAAATGTCGTAAGCATCAATGAGACCGTTGCCGTTGAGGTCGCCACCAGAGATATAGCCATCGAAGTCGGCATCGCCCTTTCTAAGACCAGTATAGTTCATATAAGAGGTGAAATCGTTCTCGTCAATCTTACCATCGAGGTTGATGTCGCCCGGAAGAACAGACTTTGTGCCCGGCACCTTGAAGACATAGAACTCACGACCAGAACCGAAGTTGCCGACAGCTTCCTTCACACTCACCTTCACAAAGCGAGCCACTGGATGCTCGGTCAGTGTCACCTCCTTCGTTCTGCCATCACGTGCCCACTGCTGTGGACCAATCTCAATCCAGTTTCTTCCGTCCTTGCTGACAGCGATGTCACACTTCGTAATCGTACCGTTACCGCCATTTGCACGTGGCACATACTGAAGTTTGTCGAGGGTGTTGGTGCTATGGAGGTCGACAGTGAACTCGAATGGCACTACCTTCTTAGAATAATGTGTATGCCAGAGGTCGCCTGTCGTATTGAAGTCGAAGAGATGCCAGATACCAAAGCCGTCCATGTCTGGTGCGGTTGAGGTAGCGGTGAGTCCCTTGATAGCATACTCCAATGGGTTGACAGCCGTCTTCACGTGCAGCGGAGTCCACTCTCCTGCCCCATCGCTATTCACCGCACGCACCTTAAAGTCGTAGTCGGTTGCTGGCTGGAGGTCCTCGAAAAGAAGCGAGTTGTGGCGGATAGTGGTATAGGTCTGACCATTGAAGTCTATCTCATAGTAGTCAGCATTCTGCACAGGTTTCCACTTTGGCGTAACGCTATAAGGCTGAACGTCAGCCTCGAGGAGTTCAGGAGCCGTCAAAGCACCCTTCTTGCGCAGGGTTTCGTTCGACTTATTCAGACGTGCGAAACCCTCCACGCGAAGCGTTACAGCCTCCTTTGTGATGTCGCAGGAAGCCAAACGAACGATGATTTGGGCATTTTTAGTTACCAGTAGACGTTCCATCTCGCTGTTAGCGGTTGAGAAACGGTTGATATTCGAAGCCTGAACATACTGCCAAGTGTTATCGCCCTGCTCAGCCTCTGTGAGTCGAATCTTCCTGCCACCGACAACGGCAGTGAGCTTCTTAGGCTTTGCGTTGGTGTTCAGATAGAAGGTTGTTGACTGATTTTTCACCATACCTTCGAACGCTCCTTCTGTCTTGTTGATGCTTACGGTCAGCACCTGCTTGTCGTTAAGATCAGAGGTGATGAGCGTTGTAGCCTTCTCATTAGCGAGATACTTCTGAGTTGTACCGTCGTCATCATAGAGTGTAAACTCGCTCTTGCCGTCTGGATAAATCTCAAAGACACGACGGCTCTTGTCGATTTCTGAAGGGTTGTTATTCGGATTGACCATCGGAATGATTGCACCCGCTTTCACCAAGACTGGCAATTTCCAGATGGGTGCGAAATAATCATTAAGCACACAGCCACCCTCGTAGGTAGCACCCGTAAAGTAGTCGTACCATGTTCCCTTTGGTAGATAGATACCATTGCGCACATCGTTGCCCTCCTTGTCGGCTGCGGTGTTCTGATAGATCGGTGCCACGAGGAACGAAGGACCGTACATATACTGATAGCGTGTTGCGCTGCCGAGTGTGTAATCGTTGGTATCATCGAGGAACATCGCACGCATCAATGAGCTTGCCTGTCACTGCCTCATACGAACAAGAGTAGGTATATGGCAGGAGCATTGACTTGAGTTTGAGGTAAGAACGGTTAATACTTGTGGCTGGTTCGCCCAAGGCTTGCGGATACTTAGGGTTGCTACCCCAGCCGTCCATATTCAACTGCATTGGTGTGAAGGTCTTCCACTGGAAGTCGCGGATGTTCACTTGCAGGTTCTTTCCACCGAAGATACCATCCATATCGCTCGTAATATTACCCATTCCGGAGAGTCCTGAACCGATATAGGTTGGGATGTGGAAACGGATATACTCCCACTCGCCACCACTCTGGTCGCCACTCCATACACCGCCATAACGCTGTGTACCAGCCCAACCATCGAGGGTAATGATGAACGGACGGGCATCACTGCCGTAGTAAGGCATGATATTAGCCACGTCGGCAATACCATTGAGTCCGAAGGAATAGCCAGCTCCGACCCATGCTACGTCGGTCTTCAAGACACGTACATCTGCATCGCGCACCTCTTTGACGATGTCACGTTGTAAGAGAGCTGGGATGCTGTCGACTGGATGAAGGTTTGATTGTGTCCACAAACCAATCTCTACACCGTTCTTACGCGCATAATCGCCAAGGCTCTTGAGGTTGGCAATATTGCCATCGAGGGTCGAAGTTTGCCCATAGCCCGGCTCCGTAACCATCGTTAGGGAGAATCCAACCCAATGGCATATCGTCTTTCTTATATCGATCGATAACGGCACGTGCAGAGAACTGATAGTTATCCTTCTCGCCATTCAGGCTTTCCTTGATACCGCCATTGTCCTTTTGACTTTCTACATATCGCTTGCCGTCTTCAAAGAGGATTCCCTTACCTTCTTCGGTTGTCTCCTTCCAATAGTCACGGTTGTAGGCATTGAGGTGGCCCTCATAGAAAGCAAACTTTGGCAATAAGATGGGGTTACCGGTCAGCTGATAATAATCTTGAAGCAAAGAAACGGGGGTTGTGTCGACCATTAGGAAGAGGTCGAGATAAGGCATATCATGACTAATCGTCACCGTGTTCTTATCCACACTGCCAAAGTCGTAGGCTCCGGGCGCAAAGGTGTAAGGCATGGCTGCATAACCACCCGTTGACCAATAGAACGGAGCTGGCGAAGCAACACCGCCATCGGTCCAACTATTCGTATTAACAATCTCTATACGCTTGCCATGATGGGAGAAACGACCGTTCTGTACACCGCCACCATAGAAATACTCTCCCGCTGCATTGGCGAGGGTTACAGTGGTGCGGTTCTTCTGGAAGTCGACTCCCTTCACCTCTTTAACGACCTCCTTGCCATTGCGAAGGTCGGTAACGCTCATCAAACCCGTGCTGCGGTCGAAGCGCACACGTACCTCAGCGGTTGCGACAGCCACATCGGCATCGGTCTCATTAACGCTCAATCGGCCTGCGCTCTTGCGTGGGTTGTCAAGGAGAATACGTGCTGGAGGGTTGCTCGCAGGGTCACGAACGATACCACCCTTTGGGTCGCGGAAAAGGCGGAAGACATTCTGACCATAGAAGTCTACTGTCATCACGCCACCATCGCTATAAGTAATCTCTACCGTTGTTGGATTGATTTGTCGAATACCGCTCACTGCCTTTCCGTCAGCAAATGCGGTTTCTCCCACTGCCAATAACAAGGCAGCAAGTAAAATCTTGGCTTTCTTTTTCTTCATTTTATAGATCTCGTCTATCGTTCCCAAGCTTAGGTCTACTTGGTTTCCGAACTACTTTTGGTTTTTAGCTATTTGTTGTTGTTGTAACTGAGTGGCAAAGATACACTATATTTTATAAATTACAATGATTTAAATAAGATATTTTTAAAGGTTCTTCCGTTAAATGGATAGATATATCCCATTAGCTATATAAAAGGATAAACTACAAGATATCATGTAGAAAAAGGCAAATAAAAATATGTCTATCCATTAGCATGTCTTTTTGTCTTCTACAAACAGTTTATTCTCTTATTAATTGATATTTGTAAACTCTTTTCATGCAACTCAAAACCAATACATGCTCTTTTGGCTTCTAAAAGACACCTAATTGACTTGCAAAAGATGCTCTTTTGGAGTGTTACTAACGCCCTTTTGAAGTCCAACTAAGCACCTTTTCTTGCACTACTTTATAACTAATTGATTTTTCTGTTAGTTGTAAACTTGCTTTTTACACGTGTTTTTGTCTTTATTTATAGATATTTTATTATGAATTATGTAATGATTTTTCAGAGCCTTATCTACATTTTTGAAGTATAAAAATGAAAAAAGGGTGCGGTGTTGGACTCGGTTTTTCTGTTAAAGCTATACGAAAAGCATCCACGCATTTAACAGAAGAACCTTTTTAAATGCAAACTGTTTTAACTTGACCTGAAGTATAGCTCCCATAAATTAACATAAGCATAATATATTAGCTATACTTAATAATAAAACCAGAAAACATCGATTATTGTTGTTTATATTACTAAAAATAATAACTTTGCATCAAGAATAAATATCTTCACATAATGATGAAGCTATCAAATAATTAATAACTGCTCATACATAACAATTGAGATAGCTATTCTTAGCAGTATGATTTAGTTATAAACACTAACAATAGAAGCTATCAAAGAACTATCAAGAGCTTCTTTTAATCTTAGTAAAATACATTAGCATAATGCAAAAGCTCTTTATTTAGGGATAATTATTTAAACTATAAGTTTCAGAACCTCAATATCTGGGGAGCTAAATATATTCATCGAGCATGGATAGCACAATTTATTCCAAATCACACGAGAGTTGCACTTGATGCTTTTGGAGGCTCACAATCTATTGCTTATTTATTGAAGCAATTAGGTAAAACAACATATACAAATGACTTTTTGAACTTCAACTACCAAATAGGAAAAGCACTTATCGAGAATTCGGGAGAGTTATTAACAAAAGAAGACCTCGATATACTTTTCTCTCAAAATCAGAACCCTTCAGAATACAATCTGATGGAGACACTCTATGCTAACTTATTCTTTTATCCTGAAGAAGCAGCTTTTCTTGACAGTTTCAGAAGTAACATCCCACTCCTTCAAAACAAATACAAACAGTCACTTGCCTTATCTGTTATGTGCCGAAGTATGACAAGAAAAGTTACTATGGGGCATTTTGCACATACACAGGCTTTAGTTTATGCTGCTGACCCTGCTCGAATTAAGAGAAACCGTAGCTTAATCCGTCCTCTGAGAGATATATTTCTTGATATATTGCCTAATTACAATGCTGCGATCTTCAATAATCATAAAGATAACAAAAGTTTCCAGAACAATATTTTGGAACTTTTACCAACATTGTCTGATGTTGATTTAGTTTATTTTGACCCCCCTTATTGTAATAGCCATGCAGATTACCAATCGTTTTATCATCTTTTAGAGACATTCGTTGAATATTGGAAAGATAAGCAATTCGTAAATGGAATAAAGCGTTATGAACCCAAAAGATACAGTGGTTTCGATAAACAGCGAGGCTATATATAGTTTAGGATTAATGTTTGAAAAAGCCCAGCATATTCCAACTTGGCTTGTTAGCTATAATAACAGAAGCTACCCTGACATAAATACTATGGTAGAAATGATTGAACCTTATAAAAATGTCAGAGTAGAACAAAAAAAATATACTAACGGACGAGGTGGAAAAGGCAGTGTAGCTGGTAGCAGCGAGATTTTACTAATTTGCACACCAAAATAAATAAAATGACAAACTTTGAAAAATGGGACAAAGAGTTCCGAGCAAATAATCTATTTGCTTTTAACAATGAGGAAAAAGCCTTATTATACCTGAAGGTAAGGGCAATATGCCGTGGTAAACTAATACAGGAATTTACAGAGAAATATGAGTTTAAACTTAATTCTACAAAAGTTAATGATCAGTTTTCCGAACTATATGGCATCTTAGAAAATTGCTCGGAAAGAATGTCCATACTTGATTCCTATTTGCGAGACAGAAACAATGAGTGGTATAAAAAAATGGGGATTGATGAAGAAAAAGTAAAGAGCGGTCTACGCAAAATAAATGCTTATGAATGGGGAGGCGACCAAAACAACTCGCTGGACCAGTACCTTGTCAGGAGGTATATTAAGGTTATAAGCGACTATGATACCCTCCAAAAGAAAGCAAACGAAATCGCTGAGAATGCATGGAAATTTGTACAGACAAGCTGGTATAACAACTGGACATCTTATCTCATTGAATCTCTCTTTAAAAAACATGAACGTGTTCTCTCAGCGATTGGAGAAATTAAAAGTGTAGACTTCTTTATTGATGATTATCCTATCGATTTAAAAGTGACTTATTTCCCAAATGAGTACATGGAAAAGAAACTTAAAGCAAAGTTAGGGCACAAGGAAATTACTTGGCTTAAAAATAAAGCGAAGTCGTGGGGTATCAAACCTGATAAGAACCTTTCTGACGCTGAACAAATCACATATCTGAAAGAAGAACTTGAAAATCACGGACACTCAGAAGTTATAACAGAACTTGCAAAAGAGAAAATGTCTATTATTGACAAAACGTGCAAACAGCCAGAAGAACTGATAAAATGGCTGTATGAAAACCAGAGCAGCCGCTTATTTGGTGCTGAAAACCGTTTATTCCTCATACTTGTTGACGCAAAGGATATGAAACAATCATGGAAGATGAAGAGGGCTTTCTCACTAATTGAACCAAAAATAAATGATTATCTTAATAATTTCACTGCGAATTCTCTGAAAAGAAATTAAAATTCATTTTTAATAAACAAAAATTATACAGCACTATCTGATATTATCTTTATCATGAAAGAGTAACTGTTAGCATATCAATACTGCAAGAAACTAAACAACGATTATTCTCCGCAAACTTGCGGAGAATAATCGTTGTTTTCTCCGCAAAGACTTGGATTTATAGCAAAAAAGTCGTAAGTTTGCTGCAATAAATAAGAGGTGTATGAATAATCAATATATATGGCAGAATGCAGATTTGCGTAAGATGACGTGGCAAGACAATGCTTTTAGCACCCTTATCTCTGAGGTCAGTCTTCGTCGTGGAAACTTACTCGGTAGGCTTTCTATGTTCGGATTTAAAGAGCAGGGCGATTCTATGTTAGACTCGCTAACGGAGGAAATTGTTCATTCATCTGAGATAGAAGGAGAAAGTCTTAATCGGGATAGCGTGCGTTCGTCTGTTGCACGACAGTTAGGACTGGAACACGAAGATTTGCCTAAGACAGACCATTATATTGAAGGTGTGGTGCAGGTGATGCTCGATGCAACCCAGCACTTCCGTGAACCACTTACGAAAGAAAGGCTCTTTGGCTGGCATTCTGCACTATTTCCAACAGGATATAGTGGTATGTATAAGATTACCGTAGGAGATTGGCGAAAAGGCGAAGAGGCTATGCAGGTGGTGTCGGGCGCAATGGGTCGGCAGAAAGTGCATTATGAAGCACCACCAAGTTGTGCCGTGCCAGAGATGATGACACAGCTATTAGCATGGGTTGATGATGACACACTTGGTATTGACCCACTGATAAAGGCGGCAGTAGCTCACCTTTGGTTTGTAACGATTCACCCATTCGACGATGGTAACGGACGACTCTGCCGTACGGTGACAGAGATGCTACTATCAAGAGCCGACAATACTTCACAACGATATTACAGCCTTTCGTCTGAAATCCTTAAGCATAGAAAGGATTACTACATCCAATTAGAGAAAGCACAACACGGCGGATTGGATATAACGGACTGGATTGTCTGGTTTATTGAAACGCTTAGTAGGGCTTTAAACACAGCACTTGAAAAGACAGAACGTATCATCAGAAAGGTGCGCTTCTGGGACAAACATAAAGATCTTCAACTGAACGACCGACAAAGAAAGGTGCTCAATATGCTCCTCGATGGTTTTGAGGGGAAACTGACTTCTTCTAAATGGTATAAGATTAATCACTGCTCGCAGGACACCGCTACCCGTGACTTAAACGACCTTGTCAAAAAGAATATATTGAAGAAAAGTAGCGAGGGTGGACGCAGCACAGCATACGAACTGATTGGGTAAAGGAAACAAGGAAACAGTTGGCAACAAGCGGCAACAACTGGCCCCTCCTTACCCCTCCCCCATAGGGAGGGGTGAAATGCGAGATACCCCTTGTGGTTAGTTGACGAGGTTAAAAGTTGATGAGTAAACAAGTTATATCCTTTGTAACACATAACTTGTCTACTTGTTAACTCGTCAACTAAAAAAACCTGTTCACTTGTTACTCTGTCTTTTATTTACCCTGTCTACAAGCAACACGTTAACCAGTCTACTCGTCAACTCGTCAACTTAAAAATGTTCCTCTGTTACTTTGTCTTTTATTTACACTGTCTCCTCGTTAACTCGTCAACTTTATTTTTGTCTTTTTTGAAAATAATTGTAGAAATATTTGGTGCAATCATTTTTATTTCATACCTTTGCTCTCGAAATGAATAAATAAAAAGAAAAAGAACTAATAAAGTTTCATATTTCAACGACAGTCAGCTATCCAGAGGCAAATGCTAACATTGAAGCCGCTATGCCAAAAAGAATTTGACACGATACTACTTTGAAAGTAGTAAATCAATAACTATCTACCGAATTTAACGCTATAAACAATCATAACAATGAAAAAGCTTTTATCTTGCAATAAGCTTAGCTGTATGCTTGGCTTCTGCACCACTTACAACCTATGCACAAGCTAAAAAGACTAAAAGTGCTGCTGTTACGATGAACGAAACACAGAAGGAAAAGCAACAGTTCGCTTATGGTTTTTACAAGACCTATATGAACAGCCTTATCTATCAACTCTCAGACCTTAGTACGGTGATTGCGAAGAAGTTTGTTAGTCCAAAGGTTTTGAAGAAGACTGCCGACACTGGTGCTGACGTACTCCTTGATGCACAAGACTGCATAGAGGAGAATCTACGTACACTGAAGGTTGTTCCGCTAAACAATGATTGGCTCTCTGTTTCGTACTTATGGACTTCGAGCTACAAAAAGGTGCCTACAAAGCATACTGTGGTTTATGTTAAGGTGAAGGAACAGGGCAACTCATTTATCATCGAGGATGCTACTACCGTGAAGCCAAAGCTGACAAAAATATAATTATGAATTCAGAATTCATAATTCATAATTCATAATTATGATTACCGATGTTGGCTATGATTTACCTGAACGCACAGGCAAACAAGTCAACTCGTAAACTCATAAACTCGTAAACTGATAATAAACTGATGTTGGCTATCGTCTGCCTGAACGCACAGGCAAACAAGTCAACTCGTAAACCCATAAACTTGTAAACTATAAACATGTAAACTCATAAACTAACCAGAAGGGGTATCTCAGCATTTCACGCCCTCCCTATGGGGAGGGGTTGGGGAAGAGGCCAGTTGGGCCAGTGGTTGCAGTTGTTGCAGTTATTGTTAGTGGATGGCATAATATTGGAACAAATTGGATTTTTAAATTATTAATTTTAATCTAAATTTGAATATGAAGAGAATTAAAAACATTGTTTATGCTATCTTTTTAGCATTCCTATTCTGTAATCCTATATGTGCACAGAATAATGTGAAGATTACAAAGGTGGGGAAACTCATTCAGGAGTCCCTCCCTTCGACTTGGGTTCGTGACACCTTCATGACCTATTACATTGCTGCTGATGCGGATAGTACGGAACGCTTTATCAAAGAAGGAAACTGGAAGCCCGCCTATGAGAAAAGATACACGCCTTACAATAATGTGTCACTACCTCTAATCAGAAAATGCTTTGCTGAGTCCATAAATGCGGTTCTTACAGAAGAACAAAAGAAACTCTTAAACCTCATTGGAAAGAAAAGTAATATTATGTGGTCTGAGTTCTATGTCTTTATAAATAGCAAAAAGAGGTTTGTAAAGATAAAAATGATGAGTAGTACAGCAAAACACTTAACCCAAGAGCAGATTTATGAGATTCTCCGTTTATACAGCAATTGTGAGTTGCCTATACACCCTGTAGTAGGAGCGTTTAAAGAAAAAGAATACTATATTACAGGGGCAAATTTCAGAAGAATAAAATAATAGTTCGAACGGAGTTTTCATCAGTACGTCATAATTATGATTACTTTGTTAATTCATAATTCACAATTCATAATTCATAATTATGATTACTGGTGTTGGCTATGATTTACCTGAACGCACAGGCAAACACGTCAATTCGTAAACTCATAAACTTGTGAACTCATAAACTAACCAAAAGGGGAATCCCGCATTTCACTCCCCTCTCCATTCGGAGAGGGGAAGGGGGAGGGGCTGGTTGTAGATGGCATAATATTGGAACAAATTGGATTTTTAAATTATTAATTTCTAATCTAAATTTGAATATGAAGAGAATTAAAAACATTGTTTATGCTATCTTTTTAGCATTCCTATTCTGTAATCCTATATGTGCACAGAATAATGTGAAGATTACAAAGGTGGGGAAACTCATTCAGGAGTCCCTCCCTTCAACTTGGGAGCGCGACACCTTTATGACCTATTACATCGCTGCTGATGCGGATAGTACGGAACGCTTTATCAAAGAAGGAAACTGGAAACCCGCATACGAGAAACGATATACACCTTATAACAATGTGTCACTACCTTTAATCGACGAATGCTTTGCTGAGTCCATAAGTGCGGTTCTTACAGAAGAACAAAAGAAAATTTTAAACCTCATTGGAAAGCGAAGAAATATTATGTGGTCTGAGTTCTATGTCTTTATCAATAGCAAAAAGAGGTTTGTGAAGATCGAAATGAGGAGTAGCACCGCAAAACACTTAACCCAAGAGCAGATTTATGAGATTCTCCGTTTATACAGTAAGTGTGAGCTACCTGTACACCCTGTAGTGGGAGCGTTTAAAGAAAAAGAATACTATATTACAGGGGCAAATATCAAAAGTATAAAATAATAGTTCGAACGGAGTTCTCATCAGTACGTCATAATCATGATTACCAGTGTTGGCTATGATTTACCTGAACGCACAGGCAAACACGTCAATTCGTAAACTCATAAACTTGTGAACTCATAAACTTGTGAACCCATAAACTAACAAAAAGGGGAATCCCGATTTCACTCCCCTCTCCATTCGGAGAGGGGTTGGAGGGAGAGGCTGGTTGTAGATGGCATAATATTGGAACAAATTGGATTTTAAATTATTAATTTCTAATCTAAATTTGAATATGAACAGAATTAAAAACATTTTCTATGCTATCTTTTTAGCATTCCTATTCTGCAATCCTACATGTGCACAGAATGACGTAAAGATTACAAAGGTGGGGAAACTCATTCAGGAGTCCCTCCCTTCAACTTGGGAGCGCGACACCTTTATGACCTATTACATCGCTGCTGATGCGGATAGTACGGAACGCTTTATCAAAGAAGGAAACTGGAAGCCCGCCTATGAGAAAAGATACACGCCTTACAATAATGTGTCACTACCTCTAATCAGAAAATGCTTTGCTGAGTCCATAAGTGCGGTTCTTACAGAAGAACAAAAGAAAATTTTAAACCTCATTGGAAAGCGAAGAAATATTATGTGGTCTGAGTTCTATGTCTTTATAAATAGCAAAAAGAGGTTTGTAAAGATAAAAATGATGAGTAGTACAGCAAAACACTTAACACAAGAGCAGATTTATGAGATTCTCCGTTTATACAGTAAGTGTGAGTTACCTGTACACCCTGTAGTGGGAGCGTTTAAAGAAAAAGAATACTATATTACAGGGGCAAATTTCAGAAGAATAAAATAATAGTTCGAACGGAGTTTTCATCAGTACGTCATAACTTTGTTAATTCATAATTTATAATTCACAATTCATAATTATGATTACTTTGTTAATTCATAATTATTCGAACGGAGTTCTCATCAGTACGTCATAAACTATGATTACCGCTGTGGGAAAAGTGAAAAGTAAAAGGTTAAAATTCAAAGGTCAAAGGTCAAAGATCAAAGATCAAATATCAAATTAAACAAATCATAACGATATGAAAAAGTTAATCTTATTCTGTTGCGTACTCTTTGGAGCAAACGCAATTTCTCAAGCTCAGACAACAAAGTGTGGAGTTTATCAACTCATTAACACAAAGGAAAGTAAGAATGTTTTGAAAGACCACAACATCGTACTTGAGAAGGGTGCAAACGGTAAAATCTCTGGTAGATTCTATGGTACCACAGACGACTTCATAGATGCCCGCGAAGGATATCTGCCCGGTCATTTTGTAGCACCAATGGAGAATCTCCGAGTAACAAAGGATAGTATCTTCTTCACTATCAACGTGGCGCACCAAGACCTCTTTAAGAATCCTATCCCTCGCAACGTGAAAACAGCCAAAGCTGCTCACAATCTCAAAAGAGCTGCGTGGAAGAGTGGCTGGATAGGCGACAACCTACAGCGTAGCTACGCTGCAGCAATCGTAAAGGGTGTGGTTAGGTATTAAAAAGGGACCAAGTAGACACAACAGGCACAAACAAAACCAACTGGCCCCTCCCCCAACCCCTCCCCCATAGGGAGGGGAGTGATTAGCGAGATACCCCTGAAAACTGGTTCTTCCGTTAAATGCTTGGATGCTTTTCGTATAGCTTTAACGGAAAAAAACCGAGGTTATTCAATATACAAAAATATAGTCAAGACTGTCAATTGTCTATTCTATTATCACTCTCCAACACCGCCACCTTTTTCATTTTTAATACTTCAAAATGTAGATAAGGCTCTGAAAAAAATAATTACATAATTCAGAATAAAATATCTATAAATAAAAGACAAAAAAACACGTATAAAAAGCAATTTTACAACTAACAGAAAATCAATTAGTTATAAAGTTGTGCAAGAAAAAGGTGCTTAATTGGACTTCAAAAGGGCGTTAGTAACACTCCAAAAGGGCATCTTTTGCAAGCTTATTAGGCGTCTTTTCAAAGCTAAAAGAGCATGTATTGGTTTTGAGTTGCATAAAAATAGTTTACAAATATCAATTGATAAAAGAATAAACTGTTTGTAAAAGACATGCTAATGGATAGACATATTTTAATTTGCCTTTGCTACGTTATATCTTGTAGTTTATCCCTTTTATATATACCTAACGGGATATATCCATCCATTTAACGGAAGAACCTAAGATTTCGTCAATAGTTCATTCCTTAAATTGACTCCTTAATTAATCCTTCCACTTCGGTTGGAGTAAATACTAACCATTCTCTGTAGCTCTCACAATCATAAACAGTTGTTCTTTTGTACTCTCCCCCAACCCAAAGGGTAGGCATCTCCGGGGTTCCCATAAGGAATGTAATTTCTTGATAATTAGAATCCCTTATCTTGTCATAGTTTGGGTCTTCAAATATAAATCTCCACCTTTTCTTTTTGAACCCCAAACTTATATGTAAAGGCTTAAACATAAGCCCAGAATTTACTATCCCCATCGGAGAACTCGGTATTGCTCCTATATAGTTGAAAATTTCCACCAAATCCCCACCAGATTCGTCAACTTCTATCAACCGACCGAAAGCATAGCGTTCTGTTGGGGGAAAGTCAACAGAAGCATAGCTCTTGATGTTATCAGTACATTCACCGGGCAAGAACAGTGGTACAATGAATATACTTCCTACTCGTTTCTGAAAAAACTTCATTAATGAAAATTATTTGGGGCTATTTTTATTATGATTAGCTACGATATCATCGCATTCCGCCTTAAAGGCTTTGCCAGAACCATTCGTGTAAGGGTACATTACCATCCCACAAGAATTTCCAGACAGCCCCACGGTTTATATCCTTTCCGAAATAGACCTTTCTTGAGGAGTTATGTCTATACTATCACTAAACTGCAACCCCTTTAAGCCTGCGTCAAATAACGCTTTCTTAATTTTCTCATTCACAACAATACAACGATGCATTTCTCGACAACGAACGATATCTATATCGAGTCCCTTAAAAAGATTTTCTTTTAGCCTCATGTAGTAAAACATATATTCAGGCTCTTGCGGGTTGAAATTTGTTAGGCGAAATTCGCTGCGATCTATATCAACACAATTAATCTTATAAAGTAAATTCGCCGCATAGAACCCTTCTATCTTTTCACCTTCACAAAATAGCTCAACATCAAAAAATTGAATACTTTTTGATGTTGCTTCTAAGGCCTCTTTCAAGCGTCTACTTACTAGTTCTGGTCCTGATGACTCTAAGAGTATGGCTTTTTCAACCTTTTTCATATATGCTTTTTTTGAAACGCGATAAAAAAGAGTGGGGGGAGAGGCAATAAAATCTCCCTGAAAAATTGATAGTCTGTTGATATATCATTCTCATAAACTACCCAGCCATGCGTATTTTGGGTCGTCGTTAAAATGTATCCATTCATAATTTAGTGATTATTTACTAAAGTTTCCCACCTAAATAAATAGATAGAAAAATAACCGTTTGTCCAATTTTCTTTGTAAATTAGTAATCGCCAAACAACTGATTTTAAAGACAAAACAACAAAACTGTTATGGAAGCAAAAATAGAGAAAATAAGTGAGTTATCCAAACTTTTGAGTGTTAAAAACTCGAATGAGTGATGAAAAACTCGTCCACTTGCCACCTCGTCCACATAGTCATCCCTTAAAAACAATATTTCAGCATAAAGTTTGTACTGACAAGCTCTATGCTGAATCTTTTTATAAGGTACCAACAATGTTCAAACCTCAATGTTCAAAGTAAATAGCTCAAGGATTAAACACAAATCATAAAAGTTCAATGTTCAAACCTCAAAGTTCAAAGTAAATAGCTCAAGGATTAAACTCAAATCATAAAGTTCAATGCTCAAAGTTCAAAGTTCAAAGATAATTGTTCGTATCTGCCGTGATTCGGAAGGTCTGTCGTTCTTGAAGTACCTCTATCACATATACCGTATCTGGTCGGAAATTAAAGTCCATCTCCTTTTTATAAATAACATTACGCGTATTGCGCTTTGCAAGAAAATGATCCTCATAGAATTCAAACACCACTCTGTGTCTTCCTGCGGAAATAAAAGATCCATCAAACCATGAGAAACTTACGCCACGACCATAAGCAATATCGTTTATCTTACTTATTGACACACATAAATTCTTTAAACCTTTATTCCATGAGGGCAGCATCAATCTACTATATTTGAGATTATGACGTAGCCAAACCCCTTTCTCGTATCGAAAAATACCTACTATTGCAACTACCAACAGAACTGTCAGAATTATAGGTAGATATATGTACATATTCCCAGAACAGAGCTGGTTTATTTCTCTATTAAAAATGGTAAAATAAAAGAGTGCACCAAAGTTGGCGAATATAGCTATAATTACTCCAAAGATACCCCTTGCAGGAAGGGTCTTGATGCTTGGCAACATACGAAAAGGAGAGAAACGATAGAAAAGATAGTTTATCGCATATATTACGCTTAATATTGCTAAAATAAAAACACTACTTATAATCAATGACTTCATTCTATATATTCCTTTATTCGATAAAATTCAAAATTGGTAATTCATAATTCAAAAATTCACAATTATGATTACCGATGTTGGTGAAAATGTTTAATTGGGAAAAAAATCAAGGATTAAAACTCAAATCATAAAGTTCAAAGTTCAAACCTCAAAGTTCAAAGGGAAAAAGAGTTCAAAGGTAACACTTATGATTACCGATATTAACTATAATCTATCGTTACAAGTAACTTGTAAACTCATCAACTTGTAAACTTGTAAACTTGTAAACCAACCCAAGGGGTATCCCAGCATTTTCACTCCCCTCCCTATGGGGGAGGGGCGGGGAAGGGGCTTTCTTTCCTTCTTTCTTTTTTTACAGCAAGCTCTCTCCAAATATTGCGTTCTTTATATCCTTCTCGTGTTCGAATACGAAGCGGGCAACGATAGCACTCAGCAGGGCTGTTGAAGGCAACTTCACGCTTGTTGCAGACTTCAGACGATCGAGGACGCCCTTGAGGTCTGAGTCGATATAAACCGTTGCCAGACGAGAGTCGCGTGCCTTGTAGTCGCGTGCCATATCGAGGAAGATCTGCCAGCTATCCTCACCGCTGTCCTTAGCAAGCGAATACTCGCGTGCTAACTGTCGGCCTTCTGCCTTTGGAAGTTTCTTTGCAGCTGGTGCGGTACGGTCCTTACGGTCTACGGACTCTTGCTTTGACTCTACGCGTCCGAACTGACTTGTTGGAGCTGCTGGTGCCACTGGCTCTGAAACAGGCGCTACAGACTCAGCATACTGTGCTGGCTGCTGTTCCGCAACCTGCGTGCGTGTTTCCTGTTCAACGGCGGATGTATCATATTGGATAGACTCAACCTCTATCTCAGCCTGCTCGTCAGTCGTATTATTATCTTCTACGTTAGTTGTAGGAGCTGGTCTTGCACCCTTCTGTACGCTATGTGCCAAGTCGGTCATTGCACCAGGCATCATAACCATTGTTTTCTTCTTCTTAGCCATTGTATCTTTGTTTCTTTGTTTTTACTTTATTATATATAAACGTGGGACCTTATCCTTTCTCTTTCTTTGGTGTGTCCTTTCGTCATCCTCTCCCCTATTGCACCCTCTTGAAGTCTTCTCGTCTAACATCGTTTATAAACCCAATCTGCTTGACTTTTATCTAAACAACTATGTCCAGTTTTATCCAACTTCATCCCGTTAGGCACTCCCCCTCTTTCGGAGGGGGCTGGGGGGAGGTTTTTACTTTCATCCTCCTCAGCATATAATCAAACGCCTTCTTCACCGCATCACGCTGTGTACCGAGCAATTCGAAAGTGTTTGTACGCTTCAGTGTTGCACGGCTGTTGACAACTGGTGTGACACGTCCGAAGTTACCAAACACCTCATCTGTTCTGCGCCACATCTCCTGCTCCTCAGCCGTACCGATACGTGGGTCGATGCGGTTGGGGACGAAGAATAGCTGTGCGGTCATCTGTGGGTTATGTTCGCGCAACACGTTAAGCACCTGCACGAAGACACCCGTTGAGTCTAACGCCTTATCCTCGTATTCGTAAGGACAAACGATGTAGTCGGCACCCACAAAGAGCGGAGCAAGACCGTCCTCACTGATATTACCTGGTGAGTCAAACAACACGAATCCTTCTACCTGTGAAGCTGAGTCAACCAGTGTCTGCATTGTCTCGACATTAGTCACGTCGAAGTCCTGCACGTTATAAGGTTCTTCCTCGCCCTCATAGATCAGCTTATCCTTTCGACGCTGCATCAGAATCGTCTTCTGCAAGTCGGTATCGATAATACATACATCCTTACCCTTTGCAGCGAGATAGTTGGCAAAGAGAATACACAACGTGCTCTTCCCTACTCCACCTTTCTGATTTGCGAAAACAATTTTCTTATTCTTCATTGTTTATATATTTATATTTTTAATTTCTTATCTGTTTCTTTATTTACGTATTTGCGTATTCGAATATTTATATTTTCATTCGTTCATCTATTTACGTATTTGCCTTCTCTGCTTCGTCCACCTTTGGACTCTTTCGAGTTGGCTGCCTCTCTCCTACTGCTCTCTTCGTGACGATTCTCACTTTTTTTGAGCGAAGAAAGGACTTTTCAATGGTTTTCTCCTTTCAAATTGCTTTTTTACGCCTTTCGTGCGCTATTTTATCTCCTTTCATCAACAACACTGACAGTATTAAAATATCATTTTGACATTTATCCCTATCATTATTGTTTCCATGACAATACGAACGCTTACCTTTTAATATACATTCTACTCAGTACGCTTTCTTTCTGTCAATTCTCCTCCACTTCATCAGGGCTCATTTCTGCGATATTTTAAATTCGTCGCCCCTCTACCCACAAATTCTCAAGTTATGAATCACTTTTTCTTCCTTCTCATCAGAGCAGTTCATCTTTCTAATATCTATAAGGTAGAGTCGAGCAGGGAAGCAACGAATACTAAATTTAGTCTCTTAATTCTCCTTCTCTATTCTTCAACTACCATTGTCGTCTTTAGCACGCAGAATGGAATCAAAGCAAGAACGAAGTTTATCAAAGAGGTAATGGTAGAAATATTCGTAATGACTGTCATCGTAGCACCACCAACAAATGTATATACAATAAAGTATGCGGATTCTATCAACCATATCAAAACCTGACAACCAAACAAAGATGTACCAAATAAACGAATCTTACCAGCATAAGTACGCACTAACTGCACAAATAAAACTAACTTCGTAAAAGCAAGCACAAGGAAAGCTACTTTCGAGAAATTTGTAAAATATGATGGTAATCCACCATGAAGTATTGCCTCAATTTCCTCCTCTTGAGTAAAGAGAAACTTTGGCAAAATGCCTACAATTAACAAGCAAAAGATAAGCGCCATCATGATAGTGACTGTCAACTGGGCAGCCTTATCACCATTCTTATTTAAGCATCTACGAAATACCTCCAGCATCGCCAACTTTGTTGCTACAATGACAGAATGCTCGATAAGACGAACAAAGCCACTCGACTGCACTGTCGCAAAAGCATTCGTAAGAACTCCTTGACCAGCATTGGGCACTGATACCCATCCGTCAATCAAATTGAAAACACTAAAAGCAAGAAACAAGCCCAAGCTCCAATTTAGAAGCTGGCCCTCTTTAGGTGTAATAGAAAAAGTCTTTAATTTCATATATATTTATATAAATGTTGAATCAAATAAACACACACATATTGATGTGGTTATATTTTTATACTTGCAAATATACACTTATTTATCGAAACAAGCAAATACATCTAAACATTTTTAATGAGAAAGATAAAAAGATAAAGAAAGCAAAAATACAATAAAATATTTACCCTTTTTACACTTTAATCTTTTTATATATTTATGTGTTTATTTACTGCCATTTATAAACAAAGATGTAAATAAATAAATATCAAAAAAATAGAAAAGGACAAGACTTAACCATAAAAGTACTTTTTATGTTTTTATATATTTCTATACTTTTGAGATAAAACAAAAATAAAAAGTAACTATATATTTATATTATTAAAGATATACATAAAGAAATAATTACGCAAATACATACGCAAAGTCAAGAAGAGGAAGAATAAAAAGCAGAAAAACGTAAAAAGAGCAGCAAAGAAAAATAATGACGACAAAAAAGAACAAATATATTATAAGCCAAAGATGATAGTATATAAGAAAAAAACAGCAGGAGATCATGACATCAAACAACGAAGTAATAAAAAAAGGCTCGATGAAATGGAAGAAAAACACAAGAATATAATTACATGAATATAAAAAAATACAGAATACTAATAATCAACGAGTAACTGCAGATATTAATGAAAGATGAAAGAGAAATCGACACGAAAAGAACTAAGTAAAAACAAAAAGAAAAAAACACTAAAAAAACAATGATTTCATCGAAAAACAAGAAAGAAAAAGCTATTAGAAAGCTGACACAAGAAGCTCAAAAAGTAAAAACAAATAAGAATCAGATAAATAAAAAGGGAATAAAAAAACATAAATAATGATTTCAATAAATATATAGAATATTAATATACAAGTAGTTAAGATATAAAAAAATGGCTCGAAAGTAAATTATATAAAGAATAAGAACTCAAAAATAAGATTGAAAACAAAGAAAAAGGCTTCTAAAGTACAAAAAAACAACAAAAGCATCAAGAAAGAAAAAGTATGAAGAGAATTAAGAAAAAGAAAAAAATAGACCAAATATTAAAAGTAACAACCAATAAAAAGAGATTTAAGAAGAATATGTAAAAAGAAAAAAAGATAAATATAAGAATAAACCACGAATAAAGAAAAGAAAAATTAAGCAGTAATATAAGAAAAATAAATGCATAAGGGATAATATAGTTTTATATAATTATATATATTGAGAGTAAGAAGGGATAAAAACAAAAACATAAAACATATTTATATACTTCCTTGTTTAAGTATCTATATACGCTAAAAACATATTTATATATTTATAAAAAGCTAAGTACATAAAGATAATATTATATTCTTATATAAATATAGAATTATATTATAACACATTAAATTAAAAACACACTTAAATAAATAAACAACAAAAAGAAAAAAATAAAGTAGATAAACAAACAAAAGAAATAAAAACGATAAAAAGTATTTTTTTATACTTAAATATTCAAGCAAAAATATCAAAAAAATAAAGAGATAAAACCGTAAAAAGACAGCTAAAAGTGAGAGGAAAAAAATAGGGGAGAGAATGTGCGACAAAAAGATGAAAAAAAGAGACAGAATAACAGACAGAGCTATAAGAGAGACAGAATGACATAAAGACAAAAGTAACATAAAGAAAAAGGCTCTTCCGTTAAATGTGTGGACGCTTTTCGTATTGCTTTAACGTAAGAGCTGAGGTTACTCATTAAACAAAAATATGGCTAAGACAGTTAACATTCTATCCTATTATCATCCTCTTTCATTGAAAACCTTTTCATTTTAAGACTTCGAAAACTTGTAGACAAAAGTTTGAAAAATTATTACATAATTTCAAAGAAAATATCTATAAATAACGCCAAAAAACATATAAGAAGTAGGTATGCAATCAACAGAGAATCAAGTAGTTACTAAGTAGTAAAAATAAAAGGTGCTTAATTGGACTTCAAAAGGGCGTTACTAAGGGTCTTAAAGGGCACCTTTTGCAAGCCAATTGGGCGTCTTTTAGAAGCCAAAAGAGCATGTGTTGGTTTTGAAACGCATGAAAATAGTTTACAAACTTCGACTAACGGGGGAATAAGTTGTTTGTAGAAGACAGATCGATATCGCAGCTAAATACGTTTATCATATAGTTTATCCCCCTTTATAAAAACCATCTAAATGGGGGTAATTATTCCATTTATGTGATTAATCTCATTCTATAAACAATCTACGCATTTAACGGAAGAACCGAAAAAAATATAAAAATAAAAAGATTCGGAGATAAAAAGACAAAAACAGGCGGTAGACAAAAAGGATGACAAACAAATATGAAAAGGCTAACAAGAAGAGTTTAGATTAAAGTTGCTGTCACTTTTAACAATTAAAAATAAAAACAACTATAAACCAAACGATTACAACATAAAACTGAGTGAGAGGAGTGACAGCAAAACGAAAAATACTTCAAAACAATGAAAGGAAAGACAATGATCATCTGAAATATAGAGGAATAAAACAAAACTCTTATATCCTTAATTCCGCAGTATTTTTTCTTGTGAGAAAATTTTATATGTTGAGACGTCTTTTTGGGGCTCTATATGTTGATATGAGATACTTCGGTGTTTCTTGGCTCTTTTCTAAGCATAAAATCCCCCACCAAACCATGGAGAAGTATGATAACCACAAAAAATAATTCCATAACAGAATGCTTTGCCGCTACTTCCACGTTTACCCAATACAGATTCGGTAAGTTTTTCAAAGCCCAACTTTAAAAAACGTCCATAATGTGATAAATTCCACCGAAAGAAGTGATATTCATGTTTTTAATTGCTATCTTTGCCATGTCAGATTTGCTTACTTGTTATGTTTGCAGCACCAAGATAGGTGAAATTTCTGACATATCCAAGTGTTTTGAGAACTTTGTTTCTCAGACACATGGAGTTCTTACAAGAATTTATGCTGCGGAGTTAAAGGATATTGCAAAAGAATAACCATTCAATGAGAAAAATTTGTTATATTTTTTTAATGATTATGCCAATGTTTGTTTTTGGTTCTTGTAAAACGGATGATAGTACAAGAACAAAGTTTCCATGGATTCCCTCTATTGCAGCCCCCCAGACATTATCCGGGTACAGATAAAGTATGCTTTTTGTCGATTTTTGGAACAAAAGACAGACGTATTCCTGTTTATGAAAAGTTCTGTGGGGGAGGCATCGAGTCAGCCCGGTAGTGAGGTAGATTATGTAGACTTTAACGAAAAAGGAGGGCGGGATATGCCTACTGCTGTCCATCTTCTGTGGTTGTCTTATGCGGAAAGAAAGTTTTATCAATTGGATGCAGAACTCTCTGAGAATACCAAAGAGAAAATGTTAGAAATGTTTCGTAAGCCTTATTACATTTCTATTGAAAAAAAGCATTATAGATATTCCAATCTCATCATCACGATGCTTCCCGGTGGTAAAGTGTGGTTGCACTTAAACGGCATCGGAAGAACGGCGATAGTCTGTGATACCTTGCAAGCCAAAGAAGTACACATGGAGTTAGAGGATTTCGACAAAGATGCTTTCTACACTTTTAAAACCTTGGATAATTCCTGCAAATTATTGTTGAGCGATTTTGAAGGTGCTGCAGAAAACTTAGAGAAGCATGGTGTTCCCTTAGGATTATGGGATAAATACAAGGAATGGTATAGATATACCACTAAGATTGAGTTTGAAAATAAAGAGACAAAGTTGGGAACACATATCCTTTACAAGTTTACCAACGGAGATAAATATTGGGATGATGACAGTATACCTAAAAATATACAAACATCTTGTAAATATCTTGCTATGGATTGGCAGGTTAAAGATTGGACGTATACTGGGTATTTTTTCTTCGATGAAGATGAAATATTACGTGTCTATCCTAAAGCTTTTGGAAACGAAGGAAAGTTAAAGGGTGAATTGGTCGTGCAAGTAAGTAAATATAACAATTGGTTCGATATATTTCTACAAGTAGGAGATAAAAAATATAAACTGGAGAAGACTAAAATATATGTGTTTAGAGATACGCCTCAAAAGAAACATGATGAGCCTTTCTATTGTAATTTTTGGGACAGCGATGTTGAAGAGTATATAGGAGAATAGGTTATGGTAAATGCATATACAAATAGGATTTGTGGTATTGGGTTACCTCCAACTTCAACTAAAAAGAATATAACAAATATATGATGAACAGATTACCTTTATTTATAATAATAACAATGACTTCGATTTTAAGTTTCGGTTCTTGTAAAACGGATGATAGTACAAGAACAAAGTTTCCATGGATTCCCTCTATTGCAGCCCCCAGACATTATCCGGTACAGATAAAGTATGCTTTTGTCGATTTTGGAACAAAAGACAGACGCATTCCTGTTTATGAAAGTTCTGTGGGGGGAGGCATCGGTCAGCCCGGTAGTGAGGTAGATTATGTAGATTTTAACGAGAAAGGAGGGCGGGATATGCCTACTGCTGTCCATCTTCTGTGGTTGTCTTATGCGGAAAGAAAGTTTTATCAATTGGATGCCAAACTCTCTGAGAATACCAAAGAGCGAATGCTGAAAATGTTTCGTAAACCTTATTACATGAGCGATGATAATGAACATTGCAGATATTTTAATTTGGTAATTACAATGCTTCCCGGTGGTAAAGTTTGGTTGCATTTAAACGGCATCGGAAGGACTGCGATAGTCTGTGATACCTTACAAGCCAAAGAAGTGCACATGGAGTTAGAGGATTTCGACAAAGATGCTTTCTACACTTTTAAAACCTTGGATAATTCCTGCAAATTATTGTTGAGCGACTTTGAAGGTGCTGCAGAAAACTTGAAGAAGCATGGCGTTCCCTTAGGATTATGGGATAAATACAAGGAATGGTATAGATATACCACTAAGATTGAGTTTGAGAATAAAGAGACAAAAATCGACCCACACTATGTTGCTTACTTTACTAATGGAGACCGTTATTGGGATGACGATAGTATTCCTAAGAATATACAAACAAGTATGAAATATTTGTCTTTTTTATGGCAGGTTAAAGATTCATTGTATTCCGGGTATTTTTTCTTCGATGAAGATGAAATATTACGTGTCTATCCTAAAGCTTTTGGAAACGAAGGAAAGTTAAAGGGTGAATTGGTTGTGAAAGTAAGTAAATATAACAATTGGTTCGATATATTTCTACAAGTAGGAGATAAAAAATATAAACTGGAGAAGACTAAAATATATGTGTTTAGAGATACGCCTCAAAAGAAACATGATGAGCCTTTCTATTGTAATTTTTGGGACAGCGATGTTGAAGAGTATATAGGAGAATAGGTTATGGAAAATGGATATACAAACAGAATTTGTGGTATTGGCTTGCCTCCAAAGAAAAACTTATCGAATCCGAAAAGTCAATATCACCATGGGCGTCTTTTTTGATGGTACCAAAAACAATAAGTATAATATTGATTTTGGAGATAATATCAAAAAGGGGTGGAGGTACTTAACTTCTAAAGTTAAAACTACAGATAGTTATGAAAGTAGTTATAGCAATGTGGCAAAGTTATGGGATATGTATTATGTGAATAATAAGGGAAATGCAGATTCTATAGCTAAGGTCTACATTGAGGGACCGGGAACATCTTCTCCAGAAAGAGATTGGAACTCGAGATTTAAAGATGAAGAAGGATTTGTTTCTTCCAAGGAAGGGGATACTACAGGTGGTTCGGCATTTGGAAATGGACAAACCGGTGTGAATGCAAAGGTAGAAAGAGCATGTGACTTGATTTGCCAAAAACTTTCTTCTTTAGTTAATCAAACAAATATTTCTCTCGGCACCTTAACCCTTGATGTCTTCGGCTTTAGTCGTGGAGCAGCAGAAGCAAGATGCTTTGTAAATTGTATAGAGAAAGACAAACGGCAAATTGCAAATGTTAGTAAAAGAATTCCAATGAATAGTTTGGGAGCTTCTTATTATAAAATAGTCACCTCCGATGAAATAAGAAATTACAAGGTTTGTTTAAGAAACAAACTCCCTGAACGATTTAAGAAAATCAATATCAAAGTTCGTTTTATGGGAATCTTTGATACCGTTTCTTCTTTTGCTCCGAATTCTTCGATTTTTCCCGATTTTACTAACGATGTCAAAGAACTGGCTCTTAATATTCCTAACTTTATGCCGAGTGTAGAAGAAATTGTTCATTTCGTGGCTGCAGATGAGTATCGTGAAAATTTTTCTTTAACGACAATCGACTCCGCATCAAATGGAATGCAAGTTGTCTTACCGGGTGCACACAGCGATGTTGGAGGAGGATATAACGAACATGAGAAAGAAAAAATAATATTAGAAGGAAGTTGGACCGATAGTAAGAGAGAGTATAGGGGCTATATGTCTTTAGAAGAATTAAAAAGAGAAGGGTGGTTACCTCCAACATGGAATGTGCCCCTCCCAACTTTTATGCCTGATGGGTCTGTAAGAAATTATAAAGAAACCATGAGACATGTTTTTAACGACTATGCCCGTATTCCTCTTTATGCGATGTGGTTCCTATCAATAAAGAAATCAAAGCTTCTATATAAAGCTAATGCTATGAATAAGGAATACTCTCTTCGAGACAAAAAAAGTTGATACAAGTAAGAACTTTGATAATGGGGAAAAATTAATAATAATAATAATATGTATGAAATAAAATGGGACTCTAAGGGAGCAAAACCCAAAGGACGTCTTTACTTTGTTGGAACTGGGGAGGAAAAGAAATTGATACACTCTATTCGCGCAGAGTATATCCATCTATCCGCCCATCGCTCTACATGGTCTATACACCCTCATGAGGCAACGAAAGATAATCAACGAATCTTTATAAAAGGATAGCAATGAACCAAAGAAAGAACTCTATGTTATTTCTATTCGATATATGCCTCTATACAACGGACCTTTCCAACTTAAAAATAGATGTTATTCAATAATACCCTCAATTCCGCAGCATTATTCCTTGTGAGGTACTTTTATATATTGAAGTGACATTTTTGGCATTTATCCATTGATATGGGGGTTATATGGGGGTCTTGGTTCTTGCATAATCATAAAAGCCCCCACCCAAACCAATGGGGAAGTATGAAAAACCACAAAAAAACTTCCATAACAGAATGCCTTGCCACTGCTTCCACGTTCACCCAATACAGATTCGGTAAGTTTTTCAAAGCCCAACTTTGAGAAAACGTCCATAATGTGATAAAATCCACCGAAAAGAAGTGATATTCACGTTTTTAATTGCTACCTTTGTCATGTCAGATTTTTGCTTACTTGTTATGTTTGCAACACCAAAATAGGTGAAATTTCTGACATATCCAAGTGTTTTAAGAACTTTGTTTCTCAGGCACTTGGAGTTCTCACAAGAGTTTATGCTGCGGAATTAAGGTAAGGTAAACCATATATGAACCATCATTTTATCAACTCTATACTTCAATGGCTGCTCATTGCTATTGTCTTGACAGCATTGGTCTTAGGGGTCGTTGCCGTTTGCGGTAAGGGACCGACAGTGATTGGTCTGCTCGTCAGCGGGGCGATCATGTGGGCAGATCATTACACCAAGAAGCGGGCCGAGAAGCGTGACGTGCTGGAGATGGAGACGTCGGCAGATAAGGCGGAGGACGGCACGGATGCATTGCCAGCGAGCGAGGAAGCACCGACCGAGAGCTATCGCATCGAACGGGAAGACAATTTTTCCACAGCCATAGAGGCACTGACGCATCAGGAGATTGCCGCAGGGCAGAATAGAGTGCTTGCTTTTGAAGACTCGATGGTGTACGCCTATGAGCTGACGGAGGTAGGATTGCTCACGGGAAGCGGAGAGCAGATGCGCTTCTCGGTGGTGATTCCGCTGCGTCGCAGCAACTGGCAGACGGAGCAGGAAGAGATAGAGAGAGAAGGCTCGCAGAGGTATGGAGGTGTCTGTGGCAAGACTATGGTTTTGAGACGGCGCATGCGTTGTCAGAGAGCAGCCTGATGCTCAAGATAGAGGCTTGCGGGCCGGTAGCCCACGCCGTGAAAGCGTTGAAGCCCACGCAAGATATACTTCACGAGATTATCATACGTCGGGATCTGCATCTGTTAGACTCGTATTTGCTCATTCACGGCTATGATTGGCCAGAATATGCCTATCTTAGAGGTGGACAGGTGGTGCACGATTTCAGAGAAGAAGAGGGTGTGGCAAGAGGTGTGTACCATGAAGATGAGGCGATGGCTGTGGCACGACTGTACGACTTCCAAGACTGCCAACGCATCAGCGAGGCGGAGTATTTAGAGGCACTTTCCTCTTACGCCCACCTGCCTTTTGCGTATCATGGTTCTTACATGGCGTATAAAAACAATAAGTTCAAAGGCGTAGTCTTCACCCTGTTTGCGGGAAAATTCCACTTGTTTTGCGGTATTGACGAGGCCTACTTTACGACGGATCTGAGCATGTTTGACCTGGAGGAGGCACGTCAGTATAGCTGTCGAGTGATGGAGGTACGCTTCAGATACGACCATCTGCCCATGATGCGCCTGCTGACAGGAGAGATATTATATATCGATGTGGTGCCGGACAAGTGTGGGCCATTATATTATCTTGTTTCAAGCTCGTATGGCGGCAGAGATTATGCTCGCATCAAGGCCGATTATGATGCTGCGAAGGTGGCAGAGATAGGGGTGAAGATGAAACTTTAATATAGTATAGCCTCAAATCCGCAACTAAGCCTTTCAACGTCCTTCTTGCGTGTACACATCCTCTCATTACTGAATTTGCAGATAATTTGAACTTGAAGCACCCACTTTTGCCTACAATATCCCCTTACCCCACAATGTGACTTGAGGCAATACGCAATATCATTCCCATAAGTTGGGCTCTTCAGCAATAGGGAGTGATAATCTGAATCTATTACACAATAAGCCAGACTGAGTTACAAAAGAACTATTTCCTCTTTGCTTTCTTCAACACTATTCTCAGCGAATCAGTGAGCACTCTTTTCTCATTACACATAAGAAAATCTGATGGTAGAATAGATAAGGCTAATGAATCTTCAACCCTTTTGTCTTGGCGTTCATAACGCAATTGAACTGAAATGATTTTATTCTTTACGTGCGTATTATTGGCTTTATATGTATTGGTTCCAGAGAACGGAAAAGACTTCCCTACCTTTATATTCTTATCATAAAAGTCCAACTGTAAAGAGTCAGGATTCATTACATAGTCTCCTTTTAACCCCAATCGGTCATTAGAGCCTAAACATATTTTGTTTTATTATCGAGCAGATTGTTTGGCTTTGGAACGCAGACGTAGCAGGCTACGTCAAGTTACAAAGACACACAAGATGCCGATAAGAAAATAAAAGATGTTAGGAAACAATACCATAGTAATAAGAATTATACATATTGTGGTCTAATGACCGATTGGGGTTATAATTAAAAAGAAGGTAATACCAGCCACCGAAGTACATACTGCTGACCTTCACCATACGATTCTCAGATAAAGGAATATCGTGGCTAAACTTATTGTTATCTAACGGAAGAACAAATCCAATATCACAAGATTGAAGAGATAACAAGAAGAAAATACAAAGCCCAAGTTGTTTAATGTGCCAACAGCTAAATATCATTTTCGTTAAATTCTTCATAATAAAAATTTACAGTTCTTCAGAACTTTTTAAAATAAAAAGGGTTACCACATATATTTAGATAATTAAAAATAGTATTGCAAAGTTATTAAAAATCACACTACCAAAACAAGTTATAATCTTTTTCAAAAAGAAAAATATTCAATAATTTGTAATGAGAACATTTACCTTTTAAGATCAGAAATTTGACATAATATCACACAGAGAAACGGAGGGGACGGAGGATTATTAAAACAAAGCAATCTAAGTCACGGAGGCACCGTCGGTGCATAGAGCGACGGAGCTTGTTTGCCAATTCTATTAGCAATTTATATACAAAGCGTTTACCTCAAAATAGTTATCAAGAATCTGTACGCTATACCTCTGTCGCTCTTTGTGCCGTCGGCACCTCCGTGACATAGCATTACCTCCGTCGCTCCGTTACTCCGTGTGCCTATTATATAAGACTTTTAGTTTATCACTCCATTTTTCGGAAGAACCTTATAACATTTCAAAAAAGGTAAGACTGTAAAACATGAGTTTACCACTGCACTAAATCTTTATATAATAAACCACAAACTACTCAAATATATCGTGCGAAGGGCATATAACATTACAAGAATAGGAAAAACCTCAGCAAGCCTATGGTGAATGGTGCGACAAATAGGGAGAGAAAACCGAATAAAGAGCAATTATAAGTGTCGACAAAATAGGAACATTTTTACTACTTCTTGATTAAAAAGCTGCAAACGAATACTTAAAAGACATACTACTAAGAAGAAATATCATAACAATTAGGCATTGAGCGACATAAAGGGAATATATTTTACTGACATAAGAAAACGACATAATAAACTGAATATCAGTGGGAAAGAAATATTGATAAAAGTAAAGTGCGACAAAAAGTGACAAGTTTTTGTACTTTTTGAAGCTAAAAAAACGAAGAAAAATAAACATAACTATCTTATTATTAATCATTTATAGTATGATTAGAGTAAGAAACTAAGGAAAAATAGCTTCCCTATTTGTCTCACTTATCTTTGCTTACAAAACAGCATTATTACAGACTGTCAAAACATGAAAAACGGAAAGGTGCGACAAAATAGGAAGAAAAACTCAACCTGAAAAAAGCGAAAATATAAGCGCAACAATACCATGAAAAAATGAAAACTCTACTCGATTGAAGGCCATAAAATCGAACACTAAATTCGAGAAATCCTACTGATAAAAAGAAAAAGAATAAAGAGTAAAAACGAATCTATAACCGACAAGTTTATAAGAAAGAAAAACGAACAATAAACCTAAGGTGATATTGAGAGATAAAACGTTGTGTAAAAGTAGGGGAGAACTGATTATCAAACCCATAGCCGACTGTAATATATTGTCACACAAATATAAAAAAATATATTTACAACTAACTTGCAGTACGCTAAAACACGTAAAAATCAAGCTATCGAACGCAAAACTGACGGCAACAAAAAGAAGAAATCGATACAAAGTAGGCTACTCATCCCAATCGTTTTTCACACAAAACTGCGACGCGCAACCTCCTCGTCTTCGCCAACAAAACTATAAAAACAAATACAAAACCCGACTCCGAAACGCACAGCCGCCAACCGAAATGCGCAACAAAAACCGCCCCCAGCACCCTAAAACGTATGTGCGACAAAAAGGGAGGTTGCGCCCAAAACCTTTGTTTAAAGTCTTCTTCCCCCACCAAAAAAATATATATTTTCTTAAAACAAAACACTTCTTCATAACTTAGAATATCGTTATATAATCTTTTATTAGATATTAGTAAGGGACCTCAAAAGCCGTTGAACCTTAAATAGTTACACGACTAATCTGCGACAAATTAGTAAGTTAGCGGCGACAAATTAGTAAGTATGATGCGACAAATTAGTAAGTATGGTGCGACATTTTAGTAGCTATTGGGGTGGGGTGGTCGACAACTTAGGAGGTTAGGTGCGACGAATAGGGAGGAATCAGCCTTTGTTATGAAAAAAATATAAACAAATCCTCACTTTTTACAACGATTCTTCCTTTCTTTCATTTCTTTTCCTGTGCGCCTTTCATAAATAAACTTGTGATTCTCGAATTTTGTCTTCTTTGTTTTTATCTTATAAACTATTGTTTTATTGATACTTACGAATTTGTCCCTAAACGTGCGAGACAAAAAGGGAAGATATTGCCCAACTTGTCACTCACAAGTTACCGACAAAATAGGAAGTTTGTAAAAATACTTTACATTTATGAAGCCAGAATGTACATAATGAACAGAAGCCATAATGACATAAAGACATAAGGGACTGAGTATGTAAAAGACAAAGTAACAGAGGAACGGAAGACATAATGACATAAAGACATAAGGGGCTGAGTATGTAAAGATAAAGTAACAAAGAGGCAGAAGCCAGAATGACATAGGGGACAGAGTATGTAAAAGACAAAGTAACAGAGGAACGGAAGACATAATGACCGAAGGGACAGACTATGTAAAGACATAGTAACAAAGGAACACACGGGGGGGGGGCTGTAACAGAGGAATAGGGTAGTGAGGTGTTGGAAAAGGAACAATGGGAGGGCAGACGAACAAGTAATAGCGATATATACAGATAAATAAGTGGATGTGTGTATATTCTGTTTTATACACCAGCCTAAAGGATATCTTGCTATTCACTCCCTCTCCCTTTGGGATGGGGCAGAAAGATAGAATATGTTATTTTGATGATTTGTGGGTGCCATTTCAGTTTTGTTTTGTACATTTGTGATTTAAATATAATTTTGACAAATATGAATAGACAAGATATAACAGAGTATATACGGATTCAATATCCTAACGAGAACGAAGGATGTGATTGGAAAGAGTATAAGAATCTAAAAAACAGTCTTTGTGGACATGAAGGTGATGATGTCGTTTCTTATATTTCTGCAATTTCTAATATGAATGGTGGTGCCATTGTTCTTGGAATTCAAGACAAAACATTAGAGGTCATCGGTATTCAAAATTTTGGGAATTATAATATTGAATCTGCTAAAGCAAAAATAGCAGAGAAATGTCGAAATCTGCCAATAGAGGATCTGAATATAGATGAACTTAGAGCTGAGGACACTGACCAAATAGTTTGGATAATTACTGTCCCTAAACACAAAGCAAAGTTACCTGTATATGCTCATAATAAGGCATGGCAGAGAGTTGGTGACTCTCTTATTGAAATGAGAGAGGAGAGACTAAAAACAATATTGTCAGAACTTGAAATCACAGATGATTGGAGTGTCGAAATCATACCTGATGCGTCTATCGAAGACTTAGATACTGATGCAATAGAAAAAGCTCGTAAGGAATATATTATCCGTAATCCCTATCGGAAAGCAGAGATTTTAGCATGGGATAATGCGAAATTCCTTGATAAAGCTAAAGTAACAATCAATGGTAAATTACCAGAGCTGCCCTTGTACTGTTGGGAAAAGAAGAAAGTGAACACCTTCTTAATCCTTATGTAGCCTGTATTCGTTGGTCTTTAAGGAGTTTAGGAACGAATCAAAACAAAGATTATGAGATATTACCAATGCCATTACTGCTGAGTATTGACCGTTTATACAACAAGGTAAGGAATGTGAAGTACCGGCTCTTGAGACCAGAATCTCTTTTCCCAAACGAAATGTTACGTTATGATATGTTTAACATACGAGAGCCTCTAAATAATGCTATTGCACACCAAGATTATACAAAGTGTGCAAGAATAGAAGTTGTAGAGTTTGAAGATAGTCATATAATTTTCCAGAATCATGGAATGTTTTTGCCACAAAGTGTGGAAAATGTTGTGACTAAGGATTGTCCAGAGTCTGTTTATCGGAACCGTTTCTTGGTAGAAGCTATGCGTAATCTGAATATGATAGAGACAGAGGGTGGAGGCATAAAGAAAATGTTTATTAACCAACGAGTTAGATTGTTTCCGTTGCCTGAATACGATTTCTCTGACGCTAAGGTTAGAGTAACGATTATAGGTAAGGTAATTGATGAAAACTTTGCACGTATCTTGACGGAAAATCCTGATATTAGTCTTGAAGAAATAATGTTGTTAGATAATGTCCAAAAACGAAAATTAATTTCGGATGAGCAAGCTGCTTTTCTTAGAAAGAATAAGTTCATAGAAGGAAGGAAACCACATTTTTATTTATCACACAGGGTTGTATCTAAAACGAAAGATACGGGACTGAAGAGTCAATATATTAAAAACCGTAGCTTTGATGATGAATATTTTATGAAAATGATTGTAGAGTATTTGAAGAAATTTGGCAAAGCTTCTCGTAAAGATATAGATAATTTGTTAATGAATAAATTATCTGACGTGTTAAATGTTCGGCAAAAGAATAATAAGATAGATTATCAATTAAAAAAATTAAAGAAAGCAGGTAGAATAAGATTCAGTGAAGATAATTTTTGGGTTTTGGTGGAGTAGCTTTACATGCCCCTGAGAATTCACAGAAATTCCGTGAGAATTCCGTGAATCTTCGTAATAATTCCGTGAACCTGTTTTCGTAACCTACTGATTAACAATGGATATAAGTTTTTTTGTAGTTTATGTAGTTTCCGTGAGTGTATTGCATAATTCCGTGTCCATCAATAATGAGAAAGGAAGGATTTAAAAAGGCTTTTGGTTCATTTCCAATAACTTTTGTAAGTTCTATACTTTTATACCCCTTTTGAAGTCCAACTAAGCACCTTTTCTTGCACAGCTTTTATAACTTATTGATTCCATGTAGGTTGCAAACTCATCTTTTATACCTGTTTTCCAACTTTATCTTAGGTGTTTTATACGAAGTTATATCGTGATTTTTCAACGTCTTATCTGTATATTTTCGAAGCGTTAATATGGGAAGGTTTCTGTCTCGTAGGATGAATAAAAAAGACAGCCAAGACAGTCTTAACAGTGCTTTTTGTTTAATGATAATATCGCTTCTTCCATTAAAGCTACACGAAAAGTTTCCAAGCATTTAACGGGAGAACCTCTTTTCGCGGCGTGGCGGCGTATAGCAATTCTGATTTGTTCACCCTCTTCTGTTCACATAAAATCTCTTCTTTTCTGCCTTTATGTCCTCTAAAATGATTAACTTTGCAAAGAGTATGTATATCACACTACATGTTTTTTTGTGTAGCAATAATTATATTATAGTTATAAAACCAAATGTCATCAAAATGAATCTAAAGAAAAAAATATACATTTATTGATTTATTTGCAGGCATTGGGGGATTTCATATAGCAATGCACAGTGTGGGTGCACGTTGTGTATTTGCAAGTGAATTGAATAAGTATGCTCGGATCTCTTATGAAGAGAACTTTAAGGAAATAGAACCTTCATTATTTGATAAGGATGAAGAAGGTCAATATTTATATTTCAATGAAGACATTACAGAAGCTGATACGGAGAAAATACCTAACTTTGATATATGCTGTGGTGGATTTCCATGTCAGCCATTTTCTGTTGCAGGGTTTAAAAAAGGTTTTGAAGATACACGCGGGACCTTGTTTTTCAACATTGCAAATATTGTAAAAGAAAAGATTAAAAGTGGCTATCCTCCTAAGGTCTTATTTTTAGAAAATGTGCGTGGACTAAAAACACATGATAAAGGTAATACGCTTAAGGTAATTTTAGCAACCCTTGATGAGCTTGGCTACAATTATTCTTATGATGTACTAAATGCAAAGTATTTTGGAGTTCCACAAAATAGGGAGCGATTATTTATCATCGCATGGTATAAGGAGCTTATTAATGTTGATCATTTCAAATTCCCTTACGGTATTGATGTAGAGGGGAATACTATATTCGATAAGAGTAAGGTTAAGGAAGGGACTGTTCCTACAAAAGTATCTGATATATTTGAACCTCAGTCAGAAGAAAGGGATAAGTTTACGATAAGCGACAGAATGTGGCTTGGTCATCAGACACGAAAAGAAAGGAACCGTCAAAATGGTAAGGGCTTCGGGTATTCTAAATTCTATGGAGACAGTGTTTATACAAGTACTATCTCTGCACGTTATTGGAAAGACGGAAGTGAGATTCTTATAGATCAATCTGATAGAAAAATGAACCCACGAAGGCTTACACCAGTAGAAGCTGGGAGGCTTCAAGGATATAGAATTTTAGGAAATGGTTGGGAGTATCCCGAATGTGAAAACAACCAAAACTATAATGACAGCAATCCAGAATTTAAGATTGTTGTGTCTAAAAAAGAAGCATATCATCAATTTGGTAATAGTGTTGCTATTCCTGTTATAAAGAGAATTGCACAAGAAATAATGAAACAATTATTATAACTATGTTAAAAGACCTATCTAATTTAGAAAAAGAATTGGCTCAACTTATTGCAGATAAGAAACAACAGTTAAGCCTTGATTGTGTTTTACCTGATGCCTTTAAACGTCTAACACGCAGAATAGAGAATAATAAAATTGTCTATCAACAATACAGCTTTACAGTTTCGTCGACAATAGACATTTACTTCCCCTAACCAACTGTGGTATTTTTGCTGCAATTTGTGTTCCATTATACACTGAACTAAAAAAATATGCAGACTTGGTTAAAAAGTAATTTAACAAAGAAAGAAATAATAGACTGCAAAGATAATAGGACGTATGCAAAGACGCTTATAAATTCTAAGTCAGAACTTATAGTAGAGAAAGATAATGTCATAAATTTCTTATCTGACTACAAATGGTGGCGAGGAGGAAAAACAATCGATAGAGGAGACTATTATTACTCTCCAATCTTATCTATCTGCAATCTTGTGAATGCTTCTCAAGGTTATGTTGCGGAAATGTGTAAATATTTGTCCACAAATCCTGAAGCTACTCAAATCCTGCTGAATGTAGTTGACAATTTACCAGAGTTTATCGATGATTATGAAATTATCGTAGAGAGCTCTAAAGTTGTAGAGTTTTTATGCCTTACAGTTAAAGAGCTTTTAATGTTTGATGAAAACATGTCTATGATAGATTTTAATATAAATACTAAGACTATTGGTGTATCTGGCTGTAATATCGGTAAATTAAAGGATGTTCAAGATAAAAATGATGATCCAAGAAGAGCTAATGACTGCGATACATCTGTAGTGTGGGAACATGATGGGAAAAATACTATTTCCTTAAAGAACAGACTGCAGATGGTGGGAAAGCTTTTATAAAAGCAATTAATGAAATCTATAAACCTTATTATAAAGCTGAGTTTGATAACAACATGTTCATACTCAAAAAAAGAAAGGTGCAACAATTAAATATAGGTTTATCTAATAACCAATCTAAGTCTCAAAAATTTATCAATGGTCTTCCTCGCCAGCAAATCTTCTATGGTGCACCTGGCACAGGTAAGTCATGCGGTATAAAGAGGGTTTTGGAAGGGAATAATATTCCTAATGAAAATATTTTCCGTACCACATTCCATCCCGATAGCGATTATTCTACCTTTGTAGGTGCGTATAAGCCGACAATGGAGGTCGTTCCACATTATGAAAGTAGTACGGGAGCGCAGATAGAAGAAAAGCGCATCGCTTATAACTTTATTCCGCAAGCCTTTCTAAATGCCTATGTGCGTGCTTATCAAACAGATGAGAATGTTTATCTTGTTATTGAGGAGATAAACAGAGGTAATTGTGCTCAGATATTTGGCGACTTATTCCAACTCTTAGATAGAGGTGATGATGGGAAGTCGGACTATAGTATCAAGGCAGACACAGATATCAGGACTTATTTAGAGGAGGTATTAGGAGATGATAACGAAGGTATCAAGGGTGGCAATCTCTGTCTACCAGCAAACCTCTATATCCTCGCCACGATGAACACCAGTGACCAGAGTCTCTTCCCTATCGACAGTGCATTTAAGCGCAGATGGGAGTGGGAGTATGACCTATTCGCAATGAAGAGAAAGGCTGGGTTATAGCTGCTGATGGACAGGAATGGGACTGGTGGGAGTTCTTGAATGCTGTGAATGAGAAGATTGGCAGTATCACTGACAGCGAAGACAAGAAACTCGGTTACTTCTTTGTCAAGCCAGCCGATGGGCTCACGATTACAGCAAAGACCTTTGTGGCTAAGGTGTTGTTCTATCTTTGGAACGATGTGTTTAAGGATTATGGCTTCAGCGATGACGAGTTTCAGACGGAAGATGGTAAGGAGATGAAATACCCGATGTTCTATGAAACCGAAGGTGGCAAGGATGTTAATGAGCGTCTTATAGCACGGTTCTTAAGCAATTTGAAGCTAAAGACGGTTGATGCTGCGGACGTAACAACAGCAGAGGACGACGAGGCGTGAGAGTCATCATAGAAGGATATTGCTATCGAGCCAGTGCGGTACGTGAAGTGTTGCACGAACTGAGTCCGCTGGAGAATGTAGAAGGCGAGATAAGTGTGGGTTATGTAGGCTACTATTATCATCCACAGCTAAGAGATTGTGTCTTTATTCTTCCTAAGGTATTGGTGAATGAGGAGAACAAAGTGTTCTCCCGATTAGATCCGCACGACATCATCGACCTCGACAACTGCACGGAACTATTATCAGAAGAGCGTAGCTTTATCTATGAGTTTGCCGTATGGATATATCGTGCTATAGAGGTATTCAATAAGAGCAATCCTAAGAATGATATTGTTTATCGTCGGCAGATAGCTGAGATGGGTAAGGGCAAACGAGTGTTGAGCAATACTTTTCTTGATATACTACTCTCACTCTTGCGGTTTAACAAGGAACAACATAGTTTCTTTACAACCATACTACGCAATCTTCATTCAGGCTATAATAAGATTAATTGGACACGTACTATCTCGCGCTCTACGGCATGGGTGCAAGATGATATCCCTGTTTATCTTAACCCTGTGAACAAGAAGCGACAGATAAATACTGATGAGGAACTTATCATTATTTACTTCTCAATCCTTAATCATATCAGTGAGACATACGGTTTCCCTGTTGATATCTCGTTGGGCTTTGAACTGATAAAAGGACGAAAGTTTGAACATTATTTGAAGGGTTATGGTAAGCGTCGATTGCAACAGATAAAGTATCGTTACTTCTCAGATATACAGCTGCGTCTGTGGGAGATGTGCTATGCTTTCTTTGATAAGGCACATCAGATTCATATCGTAGCAGAACAGCGGGAATACCTATTGGTAAAGAACTTCAATATTGTCTTTGAAGCCATTATCGACGAGTTGATAGGCGATAAGGAACCACCACGAGGACTGAAGGATCAAGACGATGGCAAGCGGGTAGACCATATTTACAGTTACCGTAATCTTACGAACAACGAGGAAGATAAACCGATTTATTATATTGGCGACAGTAAGTATTACAAGATAGGCAATCCAATTTCTGAGGGAGTCTGTCTATAAGCAGTTTACTTACGCTCGTAACGTGATACAGTGGAATCTCAACCTCTTTTTAGATGAAAGAGATGAGGATGCCGCATTGCGCAAGAAACACCCAATATACAGGGACGAACTGACGGAGGGATATAACATCATTCCGAACTTCTTTATCAGTGCAAAGATGGACGAAAAGCTGTCGTATGCAGATAATGTTTCGGCTACTGACCGTAAGCAAAATGTCTTCCTCTCCCGTCATTTTAAGAATCGACTCTTCGATCGTGATACGCTGTTAGTATATCATTATGATGTAAACTTCCTCTACGTTGTTTCGCTCTATGCGAGAGAAAATGCACACCAGAAGGCACAATGGAAGCAGAAGGTGCGTGAACTCTTTAGAGAGAAGATACAAGAAGCATTAAAAGAGAAATACGCCTTCTATGCGATGGCACCGAAGCCGGAGTGAATCATGAGGAATATCTGCGTAGAAACTTCCAAGAATTGTTGGGCAAGGTGTTCCGACCTTTTGAAGATACACAATACCTCTCGTTGGCATTGGATAGTAAAGAAGATAATACAGCCTTGTTAGCTAAATTACAGCAAGACTATTATGTGGAGGCTTGTCCGTTAGGAACGAATCCTAAGGAGGTGTTGAGTGGAGTGGAGGAGGAAGACACTTCGCTAACTGTTCACGGTCGTCAGGGTGTGTTGATTGTGCATGATACCAAGCCTACAGATTTTTTATCTAACGGCAAACTTGCTATGGGTATCAAGCTGACTAAGGAGAGTATGGAGATAGTGGAAAACATTTCCCGCATTGGTTATGTACTCTTTCATCATCGCAGCGATAACGGTCAGCATCTCTTTTCGGTTAAAGGAACGTGCACAATAAAGGCTGCTGACGAGTTAGAAGACGACCGCTATAAGAATATTGGCAACAAAGAATTATATATCTCTGTAGACATCAATACAACCGAACTCTCCAGCGGTAACCTCCATGCATCAATGATTAAACCCGCATCAAAAGAAACAAGATATGATGCGCAGTTCGCAAGGCTGAGTGAACTAAAAGGGGGACAGAGTAACAGAAGGACGAGTTGACAAGTTGACATGTTGACAAGTTAACTGGTTGCTTGTAAATAAGACAGAGTAACAGAAGGACGAGTTGACGAGTTGACATGTTGACGAGTTAACTGGTTGCTTGTAAATAAGACAGAGTAACAGAAGGACGAGTTAACTGGTTGACAAGTTAACTGGTTGTTTGTAAAGAAGAAAGAGTAACAGAGGAACAAAAAATAAGATAACAGAAGAGCGTTTATTATGTACATTCTGTCATTCTGTCTTCTCATGTCTTTCTGTTACTCTGTCTTTGTCCTCCTGTTACTCTGTCTCCCTTTGTATCTTCTGTCTGTTTTTTCTCGTTATTATTTTGTTATTCAAAAAATAATATTTACCTTTGTGCTGTGGGAGATATGACCACTGCGACCAGCCCGCGAAGCTGGACAGCCTCAGTCAAGGATTAGTCCTTGGCTGTTGTATTTTTATGACATCTCTACGCAAGTAGCTGGTCGGTTAAGGAGTATTGTAGGTTTGATATCAGAAAGGGAAACTTTGCAAAAACGATTATGCGACTTGCTTCAGGGACTTTTTACTTGTATCTTTGCAGTAGGATGAGAGTCTGCATATAAGTACGATAACTTCAAGCTCCGCAGCCGTCCTACTTTTATATAGAGCCGTATCCTTGCGGCTCTTTTTGTATCCTTGGGTTAACCCCATATAAGTCATTAGGATCTACTGGACGATATGGGATAAATTTACTTATAAAAAAGTGTTAACGATGTTTTTAAATTACCCTTTTTGGTAATTTTGTTCTATCTTTGCACTATATATATTGAAACATTTCACCGCATGAATATAATTTTCAAGGAAGAAGCCTTGTCCGAATTATATAAAACCGGTAAAACCAATGATAAAAAATACAAGAAACTTTGTAAGAACAAATGCTTGATAGATGGCTATGTCCGTGTTGTTAATACGCTGTATAATGTTGAATCAACCGAAGAACTAAAAGCATTTAGTTTCTTACATTATGAGAAACTCAGGCATCAAAAGGACAAGCCTATCAGCTCTGTACGTCTTGTAAACGGATTGGTTGAGCGGCTGCTGTTTTCGGAAACGGACGATGGCATTGAAGTAGAATTAATAGAAATTGATAGTACACATTATGGCAACAAGAAATAACAGATTAGTTCCTGTCAGGGCAATCCACCCAGGGAGAAATCTTGCGTGAAGAGTTGCAGGAACGTGGCATCAAGCAAAAGGATTTTGCAAAGCAGATTGGTGTGCAGGCAACTCATCTGAATGCCTTTATACGCGGTAAACGAAACCTGAATGATGATTTAGCAATGAAATTAGAGCGTCATTTAGGAATACCCTATAAGACCTGGATGAACCTGCATAGCGGTTATATGTATGACCGTAAAGCTATGGATGCAAAACAAAGCGAAGAACAAGAAGCTTGTGAATACGAAGAATCATGTGCGAGTATATTCAACTTGAAACTTCTTTATAAGAAATTAAACTTGTCACATCTTCCATGTCTTGAGAGAGTAACGAAATTAAAAGCATTATTCGTTTTTGATTTGCGGTCATCTAACGAGTTGAGTCTGCAGGTAGTTGGTCGTTACAAGCATAGTGAGAAAGTACACATTGATGAGAAGAATATGCAAACTTGGCTTATTCTTAATTGGTTGGAAATATCACGTGCAACAATAGATAAGAAGTATCAAAAGGGAAACGGATTGAAAGCAGCAAGCGAGATAGCTGAGATGGCGAATAACGGTACACTTTCTATACAAGGTATAAAGGACTGCCTTAATGAGTATGGAATTGCCTATCTTTATGTTGAGAAATTAGATAAAACGCCTGTTGATGCTTATTCATACATTGGTAGGTGGATGTCCAGTAATCACGGTTACTTATCGTTATAATGATATAGATAAATTAGCTTTTGATGTTCTTCACGAGTTGTGTCATATAGAAAGGCATCTTTCAGAAGATAATCAGGCGTTTATATCTACGGAAGGTACTCTTTATTCTAAAGATCCACGCGAAAAAGAAGCGAATGACTTTGCAAGGCAGCAACTCATCCCTGATGATGTATGGAGCAGAATTATCGGAAGAGGCCGTGAAGATCTGTCGCCGCATAAGGTTGTCAGAGCCATTGCAAAAGAGGCTGAACGCTATGGTATCAGTCCGTCTATAGCAGTTTCCAGATATAAGCATGATCTAAATTGGTATCAGACATCAGCTTATAAATCACCTAAAATCAGTTGATAAAAATAGAAAAGGAGTTGGGTAATTTTCCCTAACTCCTTTTGTTTTTAGCTGGATAAGTTGTATCTTTGCAACAGAAATAGGAAAGGTTTCTCAAATACCGCGTCGGATTGCAGTTCCGAAGGGAAGGGTTTGGGAAACCTTCTCTTCTTTATAGAAACTTTAGATGATGAATAATTAAACCCCAATCAGTCATTAGACCACAATGGACTAAATTCATACTTTTTGTTTCCTAACATCTTTTATTTTCTTGTTGGTATCTTATCTGTCTTTTATATGTCGTTCTGTCTTTCTCTCTTCTCAGAAAAGTGTCCAAGCATTTAACGGAAGAACCTCTTTTTAGCTTATAGTAATATTCCCATTATTATTTTCTATATACAAAGATTTCTCACCATTCTGAGTGATAACTCTGGTTCCTGTAGGCATCGTTGCGGTTGTAGGCGTGAAGTTCTCTGTATCTGGTTCAAGTTCTGGATATAAATATTTTTATTTCCTCCATTAATAGTTTTGCGTTATTCTCTATAAGTTTTTCATAATTACCAGAATTATATCGACATAAGAAGTTCCATAAGTCATCTATTGTATTAAGAATGCCATCTATTTTCTTTATTCCATTCGTAACAGGCTCTGAGATACCTTGCGTTATATCATTTATTTTTTTGTTACGTTCATTGTTCCAAAAGAACTTTATCTTTTTAAGGCTATCATCATTTCGCTCAAATTCTCCCATATCAACAACTGGGAAAAACTCTTTCATTGATATTACCACTCTTAAAAATCTGAGTCATTTCAAACATACATTCTATTGATTTAAAATAGCCAGATGTTACGAACATAACAACAATATCTGAAGACCCAATTTCTTTCTCGTAGTCATCAATATTATCTCGGTATTGAAGATCATATTCGTCTATTGAATATGGAATATGATTTTCTTCAAGTCCATTTATGATAGCACGTATAGCATCTTTATGTGCATCATCATGTTTATATGAGATATGCACTTTCTCTGTTCTTTTCTTCATAGATTGTCTTTTTAAGGTAATTCTGCTTATATTAGAATCGTGATTTATTTCATAGCATGTTTTGCTTTATTGATAATGATAGTAGGGTGTGAACTATAATCTAAAAGATATTTTTAGTTTGCAAAAGATCTTCGTGAATAAATGAGGATAAGTCTTTCTCACCCACAATATGAATGACTGTTTTTCTTACGATGAGATTTTTCATTATATCTAACAGAATAGTTAACAGGATATTATCTCTTTTTTGCGTAGCATCTGATAATAACAACTTCACCATTTCTACTAATGATTGATTGTCGAATTTATAACTTAACCCAATCACAAACATTTCAAAGACTGAACTATCTTTAGATGGAAGCAGAGATATTTTTAGATAAGCACAGCCATCTAAATCCTTTATATACTTTTCTATCTCGTTATCGTCTAAAACTGTATCAATTAGATACAAGCCAGAAGAGGTGTCAGGGTCTTCTATAACCTTCCGTAATTGTCCTAATTGATACTCCTTATTCATTATCAAGTTTGTTAATAAAGTTGGTAATGAGTGTTTTGTTGCTTCCACTTTGCATAATGGTATCTATTAAGTCCATAGCAAACTCTAATGTCTTTTGGTTGCTATTGTTATTGAATGTTTTGATACCATTATACGACTGGATAACAACTTCAACGATATTATTCCATGTAAATACATCATCTGGTGTATTTTTTTCTATTATCTTTGATATCCATTCAAGAGTCTGCTCAGGATAATTGACAGCAAAGCTGCCTAAGAATTTAATGAAATTTCTTATTTGATACTTGCTTAATGGAGATGCTGCAAAGGCTTCTGCAATTTGATATTGAAACGTAATAGGCCAATTCTTGATATGACAGAACAAATTATCGTAAGCCTCTCCCATTTCTTTTGTTTCAAAACAAGAATCCATTAAATCCAAAATATAATCAACGGCTTCCTGATTTATATTGTCTTTTAGTCTACTTAAGAATTGTAGAAGTGATAGTCTTGCATCTTCACTCTTATTGCACATTTGGTCAATGAATTTCTTTAACCGCTCGTCTTTATGATTATGTAGCCACCCTAACCATAAAATGACAACTTGCACTTTATAGCATTCTGGATAATCTAAAGTATGCTGGAAGAAATCTATCAAATCATCAATGGCATAATTGACAAAATAAACTAATGGGTTGTAGTTATGTACAGGTAGTGCCATCAGCCTTGGATTATAATCATGCAACAATTTCTTAAATAGAGCTAAATTTCTATCTTGATCTAACCAGTTTAACTTTGCTAAATCCAGAAGAATAGCAGCTCGTGTATACACTGATGCTGATTCTGCAATCTTTTCTATAGTTTGAAAAATATCTTCTTTATATTTCTTGTTATAAGCTAAGTCTACTAACATGCATCCTGCTTTACCTCTTGGCTGGTTAATACCTATGTTATATATATCCTTAGCGTCTTGATATTTATCTTCTTCTGGTTCCTTAGCATTAATTACAGTATTACATAGTAAATCGAAAACAAGTTCTGGCACGTCTTCATTGTTAATGACATCATTTAGTGCTATTAGGAGGGAATGGATAGAGAATCCTCTTTCGGTCGTGTTAATGTCATTGTTGATTACATCGAGAATATCTTTTAGGATATCCATTGCGTCGTTTATTTTTTTTTTTGCATCTAAAAGCCCCTCCAATCCTGCTAATGGATAGGCTAAAGAAATCTGTTCGTTCTTAATCGTCTGTTTTATCAAGTCCAGATATTTTTCAGGTTCCTTACCCACCACGTTACGAAATAACTGGCATTGCCCTGTAAGTGAGGGCTTTTCCCATTCAATAAGATTGTCAGCATATTTAAGCATAGAGTTAAGCCAGTCCTCCTTGCTCATTTTTACTCCTTGTTCTTGTTTTAGAGATGGCCAACCTACATAAGAAAATATACTGGATGGTTTTTCATTTCTAAGAAGATTCTTATTGAATTTACGTTCAATTCGTTGATGTTCTTGGTAAGCTTTCCATGAAATGTCTCTGAGTTCTTCTCTCGGTATAACTTGCAATGCTTTTCCTTTGTGAGAATCTATACGAAGAAGTGGAACTCCATATTTAAGTCTTATCTCAGTAGATTCTCTCATTAGTCTATATTCTCCCTTGTCGTTGATAGCCAATATTCTTTCTACAATGGCTCTTTTTTGTTCAATACTCATTAAAGGAAATGAAACTCTTAGAGCTTCTACAGCTTGGTATTCTACCCAAGCAGGCGCATTTGCTAAAACTTGACGATTTGTTATGATCTTATAAACATCATCTTTAAAGCATTCTGGGTGTGAGGTGTAAAGATATAAAGCAATGAAAACAAAGCCTTCATACTTGCTTTTGCTAAAAGTTTCAATGTACCGCTTAGTTTGCTCAGTATCAATCGTTTTTAGGAAATTGTCGATAAGAATGTTTGCAGCTTCTTGAGAAAGTTAGAGTTAAGAATGTTATCTTCTCCCCTCTGAAAGTAATCGAATGCTGTTGAATAATATATTTCTGCATTATCGATATTGTAATTAGTTGATTCATAGATTATGGTTAGTACCTCTACTAATAACTTTATACCCAAATCATAATGCTTGTCAAGAAGTTCTTCGTAAACTTCTCTCACCTCATAATTAACTCCTATATAGTATACTTCATTATCCTTTAACTGTAAGATAATATTCTTCTTTAGTTCTTCACACACAAAAGAAGGACTGTCATTAAGAATATTTTTTAATATTGAAGTGTATTCTATTGGCCCTCCAAACTTGACCAATTTGTTGTAGAAAGCTATTAACTTTTTGCTATCGCATTTCTGAGTATTGTATTGTAGTAGAGTGCTCAGATGTTTGCAGTCTTCTTCATCATCAAGATTTAATGCCAATTCCAGCTTATTTAGAACAATGTTAGGATCAATAGAGAATGTGCGGAAGCACATCACCATAGCTTTCTGCTTATATTCAGTATTCAGATTTATCCATCCACCCATACTGTCAACAATTCCCCAAATAGCATCAAACCAATTTGGTGTATATACAGATTCAAATATAATATTCATATATTTTTATCTGTATAAATTTGTGTTATAAGTCTTAGTTCTTCTTGCAATGGTTTTTCAAAGAATGGAATGTTACTTAATGCAAGTGCTTTTAAATGGTATCTATAAGTATCTTTTCCATCTTCATTTTTGGCATAAAGAAGCTCCTCTATGATATTAATATATTGCTTAGTATCCTGTTCACGTAAAAATGTCAGAATACTTTTTACAGAAGCTCTGATGAATAGTCCTTGGTGTTGTATTTTGAGAACCTCTAACAGATTATGTCCCTTTTCAATAAATCTTCTTGCATATACATAATCAAAGAGTGTTTGGTGGAAAAACTGAATTAGCCCAGTCTGTGTCTCAATTAGCAAACCGTTAGTAAAAAGGTAGTTCAACTCAGCATTATATTGAGTTTCAAATGTCCTAATGTGTACAGACAACTCTTGCCTCTCGTACATTGTATCAACAAGACTATCGAGTAACGATAGTAAGGTGTTTTTATCTACTTTACGTATGCTGTCGTCATTTATATATTTGCGCCATAACTGGTGATAAAGCATATTGGTAGAAAGAGGGTCCGTAAGTTGTTCATATTGTCTGACTTTTAAAAATAGATATAGGTTCAGTGGATTGCCCAAAAAGCATAGTAGGTTGTCACTTAGTCGCTCATTACATTGATTTGCTTGTAATGTTTCCTGTACCTTCTCTTTAGATAATTCTTTTAGCTCCCATTGCTCCTTTATACGTTCTTTCTCAAGTTCTGGGTCATACTTTAAATCATACGGTCTACAAGAAATGACAACTCTTATATGGGGGATGCCTTGTGTTTGGTGTATCATTTTTAACAAAGAACGTAGAGGGGTGCGGTTTGAAGAAAGTGACAATGATAGTGCATCTATTTGGTCAATCAATACTACTACTCTTTTATACTTCTTAGCCATCTCCTTTAGAACAATCTCTAAAGGGTTACCCAAATGAAATTAGATAACTCGTCTGTATCTAAAAACTCTATTTGATCAGACTTCAACCCAAGGGCTAAATAATCGTTTATTGTATGTAGTTTTTTTAGAAGTTCGTGCATCACAATGGACTTGCCAATACCAGCCTTCCCATATAATAAGCCTAATCTCACAGGATTGTTAGTGGATGCATCTTTTCTATCCATTCTAAAATTTGATTTACTTCTTCTCTGGGGATAGCTGGTTCAATTGTTGGATTGTATTCTCGTAATTCGTATGAACCTTGATGAAATGCGGATGTAGTTTCTTCCACATAACGTTCAGTAATATAAACATTACCATTATTTTTCTCAATAAAGATAGAGTTTTTACCAAATTGGTTAACGTTTTTGTTTGCATATTGTTTTGTCAAAAAGTTTGCTTTTATTTTTCTTGAGTGTTTATCAATAACTATAGTGAAATAGCTTCACTAATGTAAAATGATATTTATTACTACAAAGTTAAATTATTTTTTTCTTTAATCAAATAATGTTTTTTTGAGGAAATATATTATTTTGTCCTCTGTTAAATGTATTGAATGCAAATAGAATAAAGACTTATAAATTTATATAGCATGACTATCTAAAAATTTGTTGGTTACAAAAATAGAGTTAACCCACAAAATAAATACAGTAAAGGCAAATAAAAACAGTGTCTAATTTTTATCATGTATTTTCGTCTTTTACAAAGAACTTATCCCCATATTAATTGATGTTTGTAAACTGTTTTTAAGCAGCTCAAAACTAAAACATACGCTTTTTGGTTTTTGTAGATGCCTAATTGATTTTTTAAAGATGCCCTTTTGAGGTCTTACTAATGCTCATTTTAATCCTAACTAAGCACCTTTTCTTGCACGGCTTAATAACTGATTGATTTGCTGTTGTTTGCAGGATTGTTTTTTAAAGGTTTTATCTGCACATTGTTTTAATATAGCCAAGCCTTTGTTTATTTCTCACAGATACCACGGATGAATAGAAGTGGTGCAACCACAGAGTTCTATAGTTCTGCTAACGAGTGTACGGATTGACGAATTAACAATTTATATGTAGCACAACACAGAAAAACAAAGGTAATCATAATTATGTACTATGAATTGTCGAATTATTGCTGTCTGGTAAAAATTAAAATATCCTAGAGAAATCTTGCGGAATTGCCTATACAAAGGTAATTCCGCATTTGTTTTTGAAATCTAAGTCCTACTAATCAAATAAATTAATTGCTTTTTTATCTCTTTTGCTATTTAAAAGTTATTCCAATAGTGGACATTCCATCAGGAACACTAAATCCAAAGGAAATTGCTACAGGTACTTGCTGGATACTATTTTTGTTCAATTGGACTTTATATTTCCCTGTCTGTACTTTACTTATTGTCATAAAGTCAAATTCTATTTTCTGGAGTATGCCATTTTTACAATAAATTGTGGCTTTATTCCCATCAGAAAGTTCTACGACAGTCTGTGCCTTTGATAAAATCTCTTTGGTTATTCTTTGTGATACTTCAGTGTCAATCTTCCCATAATCAATCCTAAACTCATACATCGGATAGTCACCTTCTATAAACTGGAAAAGTGCTTCGGGATGTGCAGTAGATAGCTCTATCTGACTTGGGGTAATGCCTGGTATTTTACTGTTATCTTCATTAGAGCAGGAAACCATTAAAATAACAGCTATAAATAGCAGAAATCTTTTAATCATCATTGCGGTAAATGTTTAGTTGTGTGAATATTAAGTGTATTTTTGGTTGCGATGTTGGCTATTGTTACTAATCCTCGTTATTGCAAGAGGAGATAACAATAAGAGATAGTAATATTAAGTTTCTTTTCTCATGTCCTATGGGTTTAAAGTTTGTCAAATATGATTTCTTTTGCAAAAATACGGATAAAAAGATGAAACAAGTACACTTATTAATCTTTATTTTCTGATAAAGAAGTGTTTAAAAACTCTGACAAATTAAGCCTACTACATATAAAAGGCACAGAGAGAGGGAGAACACGGAGATGAAAGCATAAAGACAATATCTCGGAGGTGGCGAAGGCACAAAGAGCGATAGAGGTGTAGCGTAAGTATTGCTGATACGCTTTGGTGATTTGGAAATATGTTTACATTACCACTAACGTTTTCGATCGGGAAAAGCACATAAATGACGATTTTTCGGCAGTGTTGTAACCCTCAGATTATCAGTATCTTGCTGAACTGTATTTTAAAAAGGGCGTTAACAAGACCTCAAAAAGGGCGTCTTTTACAAGCCAATTAGGCATCTTCTCGAAGGCAAAGAGCATGTATTAGCTTTGGATTATTACCTTTGAACTTTGAGCATTGAAGTTTGAACTTTATGATATGAACTACGAATTTCTCGAATGACACGAATTATTTAACAATAAGGATTCGTACAATTAGGGACATTCGTAGTGCTTTATTTGTAGTTGACATCGGTAATCATAATTTGTAGTTGACGAGTTGACAAGTTTACGAGTAAACAAGTTACTTGCAGCAATAAATCATGAGTGGTAGTTGACGAGTTTACAAGTTGCTTGCAGCAATAAATCACAGCTAACAGTAGTAATCATAATTATGAATTTTGAATTATGAATTCAGAATTAAGTTGACTTTGTCTACTCACATTACTACATATATCTTCCTTGCAATCGGTTTTTATGTGTTGTACCTTTGCATCGTCATCAGGAATGAAGGGATGACGGACTGAGTTTTTAGTAAAGCAAAAACAATCTATAATAATTAATGTGTATGATTAAGAATATTGATTCTACTGAGATAGATTTTTGAGGGAGCGACTCTTCCACATTTTACGGTGGGCGAGATGCTGCGCTCGGGAAAAGGCGGTGAGCATGGGTATTAGAACGTGCCTGAGGTGAATCCTGCGCCTGGGGAGGCTTCGAGAGCGGAGGTGATAGAGAACCTTCGGGAGCTTTGTAATAAGCGTCTTAGAACCGCTTAGACGGCGTGTGGGCGTGGTGATAGTCGTGGGAGGTTATCGCTGCGAGGCTGTGAATAGGGCTGTTATGGGGCTGAACATCTCGCAACATTTGCGGGGAGAGGCGGCTGATATTCATGTGACGGACTGGAAATGTGTCGGAAATATGCGGCAATTCTCTCAAACAGACTTCGATCGAGATGATTCTTGAGCCTCAGGAGTCGATAAAAAGTGGTGGATTCACGTTAGCTATAAGCGAAATGGGAAGAATAGACACCAGATTCTTGGGGCAAAATAGGGGAGAAAAAGGGTGGAGAATTTCACTTTTTTTGTCGCCGAAAGTATGAAAAAATACGATTTAACTCGCTGAGTGAAAGATTTTTAATTATTTACGTGAATATCTTTTTCATATTTTTTTAGTCTGTTTTATGTTTATGATGAAGTATGTTTTTACGTTTTTGTGTTTTCCGACTTTTACCTTTATATTTTTATACGTTTTTGCGTTATTGTGTTTTTAGTTATTTCTGTGTTTATCTTTTTATCTGTTTACGTGTTCATTTATTTACTTGTTTACTCTTTTTACTTATTTTTTACACTTTTTGTCGCAGTCAGTGTCTTTTAGGTAGTTGTCCCTCCCTCCCTTTTTTCTGTGGGGAGGGGTGAGGACGGGCGAACTGACAGGGCGACTGAGGAGTGGGAAGAAGGGTCTTCAGTAATAGATTTGCCACTTAGTTTTAAGGTAGTATCACACAGAGAAAAGGAGGACACGGAGGAGTAATAAAAATAAAGCGATGTAAGTCACGAAGGTACCGTCGTGCGTGGAGCCGCGGAGAGGATTTGCCTCTGTCTTATTAGAGCATTGAGTTAAGATTTCATTTTTCATTTCAATAATTTCTTTGTTTCACTTTTTTAAATTTTCATGTTATGTCAATCAAATTTCGTATGTATCAGGACAATCGTAAGAACAGCAAGCGCAAGGGTTTTTGGTATGCCCGTGCGGTGTGTCCAGACCTTGTTGGTGTTAAGGATCTCGCTCAGCGTATCAGTGAGCGATGTACCGTAACAGAGCCAGATATTCTGGCGGTAATCAGCGCATTGGTGTTCGAGATGAATCAGGTTCTCAAGGATGGTAACCGTGTGAAACTCGACGGATTGGGAACTTTCCGTGTAGGTATTCACTCTTTAGGTGTTGAGAAGGCTGCAGACTTCAATGCGCAGCGTGACATCTATGGTGCTCATGTTCTCTTTGCGCCAACGGTGACCATTGATGCTATGCACCGTCGTGTGAAGAACCTTCTCATCGGTTTGCGTGTTCAGGAGGCTGTGCAGTATGATGCGCCTAAGGCTGCCGAGAAGGGCAAGAAGAAGGGCAAGAAGAAGGAGAATAAGCCTTCTGCTGGTCCAGAGCCGGGTGAGGCTGCATCGACTACTGAGAGCCACGCATAGTAGATTGGTTTGAGAGGTGAGAGTGGGGAGTGCTCAGCTTGCGCCCTCCGCCTCTCGTTTAGCCCAAATTGTTTATTAGAACCTAATCATATTGTGGTTGAATGACTGATTTGGGTTTAGTATTCACTTACTTCAGATCGGTTCAGTAGCAATGTAAGGGCAATCATGGCTGTTACCGATTGGGAGTTTTTAATTTATTCAAATGTTATGATTAAACCTATTTGGAAGAATATTTTGCATATTCTCGTTACCGTACTCACAGCACTGGCAACCTCATTGGGCGTCAGTTCTTGTATGTAAAACTCCTCTTATAAAACCCCGTCTTGAACTTAGACAGTCATTGTTGGTCACTTATAAGACTTAGTTGAGGACTTTTATCTTGTTGAACGACAGATTCTTACACTGGAAATAAGCGACGTATAAGTAGGTTACGCACGACTCCGAGGGAGGTTGTCCCCGACAGTGTAGTAGGTTCTGTGCGACAAAAAGGGAGTCTTTTTCTTGATAGTTCGACGGATAGGGAGGAGCGGAGAGACAGATAGGGAGTTTGAAGTCTTCGTCTTTCTCTTTTCTTTACAAATATTGCGTGTTTGTATTCTTTTTCTTTTGTTATTCTCGTTACTAATTTGTTTCCTGCTTTATATCGCTTGATTTTGTGCCTTTGTAATCATGTGTAAATCAATAGATTGTAAGTAGTGCGACAAATTAGTAACTTTCTTCGGTTGAGGCTGTTTGCTATATTTGCGACAAATAGGTAGATTGCTGAAATAATTAAACTTTTACACTTTTTGTCGCCGAATTATATAAATATATATTCCTTTGTTTAGACATGAGGCAACTTGGCTGTAGACAGGGTAAATAAAAGACATAGTAACAGATGAATATATTTTGGTGGACGAGTGAACGGGTAGACCAGTGAACAAGTTAATTGCGAAGACAGAGTAATAGAAGACATAGTAACAGATGAACAAAGTTCTTTTGAGTAACAGAAGGAGGGGTTCTTCTGTTACTATGTCTTCTATTACAAGCAACTCGTTTACTCGTCCACTAAAATATGTTCTTCTGTTACTATGTCTTCCCTTATCCTGTCTTCGCAAGCATGCCGTTCACTTGTCAAATAAAAAAGTGCCAAGACCTTTGATATCTTGGCACTGTGTGACTAACGCTATGGAATTATTATTGCGTTGATTTAATAGTTTGACTCCTCAACCTGGAAGAAGCTCTGTGGGTGGTTACATACAGGGCAAACGGCTGGAGCCTTCTTGCCGATAACGATGTGACCACAGTTGCGGCACTGCCAGATGCAGTCGCCATCGCGAGAGAATACCACGCTGTCCTCGATATTCTTCAAGAGCTTGCGATAACGCTCCTCGTGGTGCTTCTCAACCTTACCAACGCTGCGGAACTTAACAGCCAACTCTGGGAAGCCCTCTTCGATAGCGTCCTTTGCCATCTGCTCGTACATATCAGTCCACTCGTAGTTTTCACCAGCAGCTGCGTCAGCGAGGTTCTGAGTAGTTGTAGGGATGTCACCCTCATGGAGGAACTTGAACCAGATCTTAGCGTGCTCCTTCTCGTTGCGTGCTGTCTCCTCGAAGAAGCCTGCAATCTGCTCGAAGCCGTCCTTCTTAGCCTTTGAAGCATAGTAGAGGTACTTAGTATGTGCCTGGCTCTCACCTGCGAAAGCGTCCTTGAGGTTCTGCTCAGTCTTAGTACCCTTCAATGCAGCTGGGTTGAACTCCTTAAACTTCTCTGCCTTAACGTGGCATACTGGGCACTCTTCTGGTGCCTCTGTTCCTTCGTGGATATAACCACAAACGGTGCAAACAAATTTCTTTTTCATAATGTTCTTGTATTTGTATAATGTTCTTATATTATAATAAACTGTATGCTATTTATAGACAGTTTCGTCTTTATATCCACTGATAATCAATAGGATAAATTCTGTGTTTGTGTTCTGTAATATTTACAATCTTTCTGAGTGCAAAGGTATTAATTATTTCCGAGTCTGTCAACCTTATTCGTTGTTTTTCATGGAAAAAGGGGCTATTTAGACAGTGGATAATTAAAACAGAAGGTTAGTTATCACCTTTGAACTTTGAGGTTTGAAGTTTGAACTTTATGATTTGTGTTTTAACCCTTTGAGCTATATCGGTAATCATAATTATGGATTATGAATTGTGAATTATGAATTAATATAGTAATCATAATTCTAGAATAAATCTGAATTACAAAAACATTCTCTTGTTTACTCGTCAACTAATTTTTATCGTTTTATTTTGCTTACCTTTATCCTTATCTTTGCATCATCTTTCAAAAAGATAATTTCGTACCAATAAAAACCAAATGAATCATCATTTAAAAGCAGTTGTATGAAGAAAATTATAACTCTCTTAGCCAGCGCACTGTTGGCAACATCATCATTTGCTATCCCCTGCCATGCGGATGTGGCGCAGCTTTTAAGCAAGCGGACGGAACAATCCTGAAGGTTATGACCGTGGGCGACGAGCATTTTAATTATGCGCTGACGGAAGATGGCATACCCGTGTTGCCGCATGATGGTAGTTACTATTATGCTTGCATTGAGGACAATCAGTTAGTGGCATCATCGGTGTTGGCACATGAGAAGGGATTGCGCAAAGATAGAGAGGAACTCGTTGCGGCTGCCCTTCAGCAGGTAAGAAAAACTACAAAGACAGAAGGAGATACACCTTAGTTCTAAGCCTTTTTGGACAGGGTTTAGGAATGGCTTTGGGGAAGGTAAGAAGAAAGGACTTGTTATCTTGGTTGAGTTTGAGGATATGTCTTCAAAGATCCGAAGAATGTGTTGACACTCCGACCACGTGCGAATGATGTCAAGACGCTCTATGAGGATATGCTCAACAAGGTGGGATATACCAATAACAATGGGGCTAGTGGTAGTGTTCACGACTATTTCCTCGATCAAAGTAATGGTAAGTTCGACCTCACCTTCGATGTCGTAGGACCCATTAAGCTCAAGCATCCTTATAAGTTTTATGGTGAGCGAACAGGTAATCAGAATGATGCGAATGCGCCACAGATGATTATCGACGCCTGCAATGCTATCAAAGGTCAGGTTGACTTTAGCAAATACGACTGGGACAATGATGGCGAGGTAGAGCAGGTTTATGTCATCTATGCTGGCGAGGGCGAGGCGACAGGTGGTGAGTCAAGCACCATCTGGCCACATAAGTATTCGCTCACTGATGCAGGACTTGACGCACTGAAATTCAACGGACAAACGATAAACACCTACGCTTGTAGCAACGAGATTATCCGTGCACAGCTCAATGGCAAGGAGCGTGTGTTCTATTCTGGTATCGGTACCATCTGTCACGAGTTCTCGCATTGTCTTGGATTGCCCGACTTTTATGATACTCGTGGCGGTAACAACGTTGGTTCTGGGCGATACGATTTGATGTGTGCGGGTAGTTATAACGGCGGTCCAGAGAGTCTGATAAACGCATACGGCGGTACGGGAATCGTACTGTGCCAGCTGGCTATGATGCTTCACGAGAAGGCGTATATGGGTTGGTTCAGAGCCTATCACACTTGGTGATGAGGCTGTCGAGGTGAAGAATATGAAGGGACTTGCTGAGGGTGGCGATGCCTACTTCCTCTATAATCCTGACACGAAGAACGAATATTACATCTTTGAAAACCGTACGCCTTACCGCTGGGATACTGAGTTGCCGGGACACGGACTGATGGTTTTCCACGTTGACTTCGACGCTTATTCGCTGGATGATGAACAACGTGAATGCTGCTTCGGTGCACAGCGTCATCCACGCTTCCACGATTGTTCCTGCCGATGCTCGACTCGATAATGACACACAGAGCAGTGACCCATTCCCAGCGAATATGAGCAATAGTCTGACGAAGTCTACCGACCCTCGTCTGAGTTTCTATACGAACTATAACGTTAGTCCTCAGGCTGGAGTCAAGCAGATTGTTCGGAATAATGACAATACAATCTCCTTTAGCTATACGCCGTTAAAGGCTGCGACGGGCATCAATACCCTCTCTACCGACCGCGAACAGCCAGCCGAGACCTACACGCTCTCTGGCGTAAGAACTACGAACGAGCAGAAAGCTCACAAGCAGGTAGTGATTGTGAAGGACCGTAATGGGAAAGTAAGCAAGGTTACAAGTGAATGAGTTTACGAGTAAACAAGTTTACAAGGTATATGCGCTTATTAGTTTATTAGTTTACAAGTTTGCAAAGTTTACTTGTCAACTTGTAAACCTTTTGTGTTTTGAAAAATATATATGCCCTTTTGGCATCTAAAAGACGCTTAATTAGCTTGCAAAAGATGCCTAATTAGCTTGCAAAAGATGCCCTTTTGAAGTCCAAGTAAGCACCTTTTGTTATATGACTTTGCAAGTAGGTGATTATAAGGTAATTATAAGGGGGATTAAGAAGGCTCATTTTTAGCGATTTTCTTAGGTTAATTTCCTGTTGGTTTGTAAAATATTTTGTGTCGTTTGGGTAAAAGCATTTTCTCACAGATAGCACAGATAGACGGAAAACACAGCTTTACAGATTCTTTTTAGATGAACGAAAATGCTCAGAGACCTAAAGGTCATGGAACGCACAGAATATTTCCTCAACGTGTTTAGCCAATGGTTACAGACGGGGGAGACGTAAACGAAAGGAGAGCCTAATGGTATTTTGAGTTGATAACTGAATAAGAATAAATAAAAAGGTTCCAGCATGACCTGGAACCTTATGTTTTGTTTGTAGAACATATTATTATTTTACCATCCTCTGTGGTTCTTCTACTGCAGATGGGATTCTTTCAATGCTATCTGTTAATATCATATCTTCTTCCATATATTTTTGACGATCCTGTTTAGGTATCTTCTTTCTAATAACCCATCTTTGTATTGCGTTATAATGATCATCATGCCACCATAACTCCCATCCAAGACTTGTAATATAGTTAAAGCCGTTTGTTGTTGTTTCAAAGCATATAATCTTATTATCGCTATTTCTACATTCTTTCATCTTACCTCCAGTATTACTTCCAATGAAAGGGACAAAAACTTCTTTTCCCATCAGCAGCGTTTTTTAACTCTAACTATATTAAAAGTCGTATAGTAATATACCATTACTCTGGTGTAGTCTTAGCAGTTGTCACTTTATTCGTGCATTTGCTACTACTGTCATTGTAGCAATGGCTATTATTAACATTAACTTTCTCATAACTTATATTGCTTGGTGATTTATAGTTTGTCGACCAGAAACATAAAGGAATTAATATATTCCTTTTTCTTTATTTCACCCTCCCATCTTCCTTGGGAGTTCTTATATATTGTATTTGTGTTAGTGCGTTTCCTTTTTCCTACTTGTATTCTTCCATCTGAAAAAGCATAAAGTAATGATTTGGAAAATCTTTTCTTGTATATTTTCTTTCCTTCTCCATCTGTGACAGTTACTTTCACACCCTCTGTGAACATATCATCTATGTCCGCAGCCTTTAACTCTATTACCACATTACCACTACATTTGTTTTTCAATCATTACAAGAGAACATTCTCTTTCAACAGTAACACCAAAAGTTGGTTTTACTCTTTCAGGCTCATTATTTGTTTGTGCAATAATATTATTGCTCAAAATAGTAATCAATAACAGTAGAAATCAACTTCTTCATAGGTTGTAACGTTTATTTTTTAAAGTTCTTGTTTTTAAAGACTATCTACGAAAACCTCTATGTGGTTTGACTCCTTCGTCGCCCATAGAAAGCTTTGTAGTTTTCAATTTCTTCTTATGTAAGTTCTTGGCGTGTTCCTCAAACATGAAGTCTAAGAAAGGGTTTCGCTTTCTTCCTCCTGTGAGGTTTTTAATGCTTTTATATATTCTGCCTTATCATCTTTACAACTTTACTTGGGACTAATCCGAATTTCGTATTAGAAGATGATTCATAATCAATCTCGACATTCTTCCATATGCCATCTACCCAGGGATGTATTGTAACAAGTTTCAAGTGCGCATAGAAAACTCAATTTATACTGTTCGTATATATCAGGACTTTCTAACAGTTCCTTCCGTCTTTCATTAATCTCTTTGCAGAATTCTTCTAACTTCTGTGGTACTTTCAGGTAATTCATATATGTTTTACCTCCAGCCCCAGCTGTAACATTCACAAGGCGTAGGTCACCTCTTGATGAGTCAAACGAACCACCAAAGCCATTAACTTCTCCACCTGTTCTCCTCATAACAAGTGCAGCTAAATGTTTAAGTACACCAACAGAAATCGGCGTATGCGCTTTAGCTAACTCCATACTTCTCTCGTAAGCAGCTTTTAAGTCAAGGTTCATATTTTGCTCTATGATGCTTTTTCCTTTGGCTGAAAGTCCTTCGTCAAAGAGCAGCTGATTATCAATCTCTGTCATTGTTGATCCTTCAATGGCAGTCGAATGAGTCACGATAGAATAGAGATAAAACTTGTTATAGTCTATCTGATCTTGGAAGCCTAACTTGTTATGCTCCTCAAGTATGTTTATGAAGTCTTTCTTGTTTATCAGCATATTGTTTTATTACAGGTGTTGGACTATACGAGTTTTTGTCTCATAACTGTTTAATTGCAACGTATGAATCCCGTAGTATTAGAGGTTCTGACCAGTCATGGAACCAAGCAGGCATCACGGTAATTTTGTGTCCTTTTCTTTGTAGCTACTTCTTGAACTGCTACTCTTCTTGTTTTTCTTATTTTTCTTTTTCTTATTGCCACCAGTCAAGCTATCAATTACTTTAACAGCTACAGCTGCAGCGAATAATGTTGTTAGTTCCATAATTATTCCTTTCTTTTATTTAGTTAATAGTTCTTGTTTCTTTTATGATAGGTCTTACATTTCAAGCGTTAGGAACGCTTATTTTGATAGAATAAATGATTAAATATTTTGTAACAAAGTTAGAGTTTTCTTTTGATATGTCAAAGTGTTTTCCGTCTTTTTTTGAGTAAAGCATGAATTAAGGTTTTTCCGAAAAATGGAGTGATCAAAGTAAGCGCTAAAAAGTCCTCTTCACTCGTTTACTGGTTGACAAGTGGACAAGTTGACGAGTTGACTGGTTGACGAGTAAACCAGTTATATCCTTTGTAGCACATAACTTGTCAACTAAAAAAAGTTCATCTGTTACTCTGTCTCCCTTTCACAAGCAGCGGTTCTCTTGTCTGGCGTTGTTAACCTCATCAAAAACCTTGGCGGGAAGCCAAGGTTTCAGCGGTGCGTACGAGACTCGAACTCGTGACCTCCTGCGTGACAGGCAGGCATTCTAACCAACTGAACTAACGCACCATGCATTACAGATTTGGGAGTTTTCAGCGGTGCGTACGAGACTCGAACTCGTGACCTCCTGCGTGACAGGCAGGGCATTCTAACCAACTGAACTAACGCACCAAAATGGATGTTTTAAAACCCTTTTTCTGTTTTGCGTGTGCAAAGGTAATAATAAAAAAATCTATTCCACCAAAAATTAATTTATGCTTTTTATATAAAAAGTTGCATTACCCTTGCATCCTTGTATTTGTCCGTCACAATAAAGCCACTCTTTCAGTATGCTGCCATTTGTAAAACCGATGGACGAAAGACAGTGGATTGACACCTCGTTGTCAACGTCTACTACAGCGTAGATTTGTTTGAGGTGTAGCCCATTGCGCGTATAGTCGATTAGGGCGGAAATAGCGGCGTGTGCATAGCCTTTTTGGCGAAAATGGTTTCATGATGATAATACCCATTTCCGCCCGCTGATGCTTTTGGATCGAAGTTGACAAGGTCTATCACACCGACAATTTCCTGCTCACGATTCTCAATCATCATACGCAGTTGTCCGTCGATATAGATATCGTTTTTGCGTCAGCAATGTAGTTATGCAGGGCATAACGGCTGTAGGAACGTTTGTTGCACTGATGTTCCATAGGGCTACGATCGTTCTCAATGTGATAGAGCATATCGAGGTCTTCCGGCTCCATTGCTCTCAGTCTGACTTCCACGTGCTGTTTCTTTTCCATGTTTTAATCTCCTATAACTTCCATCATGGTGATGACTCTGTTCTCCTTTCTATGGTAGAAACCGATGTGAATATTCTGTTTTGGCTGTTCGGCAAAGACATTCAGGATGTCTTGATAGCTGAATAAGTCGGTGTCATAGACGATGCAGTAAGGTCGGTTTTTCCCTCCAAACTCCTTGAGCAGGTCGGGCGTGCGTGTGCTGCAACTATCCTTATCTGCTACTCGATACTCTGCCACAAGGGCATTATCAGTAGCCAATCGTTGGCATTTTTCCATGACATCCTTCCCTGAAACAAATATATAATGTGGGAATGATTTAGCTTTCGAAGTGCGAAATCCCAACTTCTTTCTCGTTGCCCGAATGGTAGTACCAATCAGTGAACCAAAGGCTTTCACGTAGATAGCCGTCTTAATCGGTAGTCGCCATAGTGCGTTCATACCGCCATAATGCTTGCGGAAGAAGATGAGCATGGCATCATAGAAGACGTGAACATATCGGAAGCTCGACTTCTGTGTACTCTCGCCCTTGTAATGCAGGATGCGTACGGGGAGATACCAGTTCTCAAAGCCACCTTTCAGCAGTCGATAGCTGAGGTCGACATCCTCACCATACATAAAGAAATCTTCGTCTAAGAGTCCTACCTTGTCTAAGGCAGCCCTGCGAAGGAAGCAGTAAGCTCCGCTGATTACCTCAATCTTGCCCGGAACGTCCCACGGCAGACTGCCCATATAATAATGTGCAAAGCGGTCACTTTGTGGGAAATGCTTGCAAAGTCCTATCATCTTATAGAACGAAACTACGGGGTGAGGGCAAGCCACGACGACTTTCTAAGGCCTCGTTCACCACAGGTGAGTAAGCATCTGTACGCCATGTCCTCCAGCCGCAGGGGTGGCTATCCATGAAAGTCGATAGAAGCATGGATAACATCCTCGCCCGACAACCGTGTCGGGATTGAGTAGCAAGACATATTCACCCTTACTCTGGCGAATCGCAATATTATTACCACCCGCAAAGCCTAAGTTATGCGCACTGGCAATGAAAGTGAACATCAGGGAAACGGCTGCGAAGATAGGCTACGGAGCCGTCGCGATGAATGGTTGTCAACCACAAATACCTCTGCTTCAACGCCTTTTCAAAGCGCGCTGAAGACTCTCAAGACACTGTTGGAGATAGTATTTTACGTTATAATTAACGATGACAACGCTCAGCTTTCATTTACTCATGTTCTGAATTATCCATAGAACATTCATGCTCGCAACGCTTCTTGTTGGGGAAGACGAAGAATAAGCTCAACGCTAAAGATGACGGCAAGATAGAAGAAACTTACACTATCCCCGAAGGCATAGTAGAAGAAGGTATTGAGTATCATCGGAACGCAAAGCATCATCATCTCGCACGCTACCCCAGAAGAGAAGCTTTTACGACTGACGTGGCTTCTCGTCGGTATGTAAGTCAGAGCTACGTAGCCAATCTTGAAAAAGGAAGAGTGCAAGTGGGATGGCAGCGAGGGTCAGCAGCTGCATAAGAAACTGCACAGTCACCATGTTGCTGCTTTTCAACATCAGCCCAACGCACCGGGCAAAGATCAGTTCAAGTTCATACACCGCAATGATGAGCAGTGTGATAAGGCATGAGCCAAAGAACTCAGTAAGAAGTATTTTTCTTGTTTTATCCATGGTTGTTTTAAGATTCAAAAGGTGTGCGGTTCAGAATACTTCTGCCCAACGTCACCTCATCTGTATATTCAAGTTCGTCGCCAACAGAGATACCTCGTGCGATAACCGACAGCTTTCACGCCCGTGTCTTTCAGCTTGCGGAGATATAGTGCTGGTTGTGTCGCCCTCCATCGTACTGGCAAGGGCGGATGATTTCCTTCACCGTACCCTTCTTCCACGCGCTCTACGAGCGATTCAATCTCTAAGTCGTGCGGTCCGATACCGTCCATCGGAGAGATGATACCCCCCAAAACGTGGTATAATCCATGGAACTGCTGGGTGTTTTCAATCGCCATGACGTCCTGAATGTTCTCTACCACACAGACTACTGACGCATCACGGCGTGGGTCAGAACAGATAGAACAAACCTCATTATCGGAAATATTATGGCAAACCTTGCAATACTTCACATCGTGTTTCACGTATGACAGCATCCGCAAAGCTATCCACGTCTTCAGTTGACTGGCGTAGCAGATGCAAAAACAAGGCGCAGAGCGGTCTTACGTCTCCACACCTGGCAACTGTGAGAAAGCCTCACGGCACGTTCTAAGAGTTGAGAAGGGTATTGTTGCATTTAAAATTAATCCTCGTAGGCTGGAGATAATCGAAAGGAGGGTTACACTTGTAATCCTCTTTTTTATTCTATATAGTCGATTAGGACAATGGCGTTTGATTTGAGAGTATAGGACACACCCAGAGTGCATCCCTATACAGACAGCCAGTCCTTAAAAATAATATCTCATTGTCTTCTTGATTAATCATCAAAGAGGTAGACGCCGAGACCAACCTTCAAGCCAATAGTCGAATAGTTATGTGTCTTGAATGACTGGTCATAGTAAAGTGCAGGCTCAATCGTCACTGAGCGGTTGATGAAGAAGAGCATAACCCACCTCAACACCCGGCATCAGGTCGTTATAATTATGGTTGGCATGGACAGTTTTCACGCCCGCACCCAAGTAGAGTCCATTCTGTGTGATATAACAACGTCCACCAACACCTCACGCTGATATGGTCGGCAACAGCCTCAGAACCATTGTGTGCCGCATCGAATGTAGCAGCACCATGAGGTTATCCCAAGGGAAGTAACCCGCCTTAGCCTGTACCACACCAAGTATTCATGCCGTCATGACCATTATAGTGCAAGTCGAGCTCCTGTCAGGAAGCACCTAAAGTAGCCCTCACCTTCCTGAAACTGTGCAGATGCACCGATGTTCACTACCATTGCTGCAACGAGCAGCATAAATCTTTTTATCATAGTGCTTACGATATAAATAATAATTTAGGATTGACAAGTATCACCATAGGTTTTATGTCAATAATCTTAAGACAAAGGTAAGGATAATATTTGAAATGAGGAAAAATTGACATTCTTTATAAAATAGATGGTGACACCAAGGCTTATTCCTATCATTTCATAGCAAATTCAGTACCATTGTCAGTTGTAAATGGATCTTGACATGCTCTTTGAATGGAGATAGCAAAATGTGCTAGCAGTGCGTGCTAACTCTTTGCATTTTTCCTCTTTGCTATCTCTATTATGCCATGTAACATGTAGGTTATCTTCTATCTATGATTTGTCTTTGAACAAATAAAGAAGCAGCTATAGGCAAAGTCCCATACTTTCTTCGTTAATTTCTTTTCTACTTCTACAATTCTTTATTTAATATTACGACTTTCTTCTATTAGTTTTTCTTTTGATGGTAATTTTCTCTACGTTAATGATAAAGGCTATTTTCTCATCATATATTAAAGTTAAATATCCTTTTATGTTCCCATTCTTTAATACAGGAAGTATTCTTTCCCTTTCTGTATATATAATTGGAGGAAAGGCATCCCATGTCCAGATAGGGCTATATAGCAAATCGATCAGCGACAAATATAAGTTGCCAACACACGAACAATTTTTATTCTCTTCATATTATTTTTAATGTTATTGCTCCACCTGTTTTCAAGTTCACCATTCTCATCAATCATTATTTGAGATTCAGGCTCTCTCTATTAGTTGTTCTTTTGATGGTAATTTCTCTGGAATAAAGAGAAAAGCAATCTCGTTATCTTCTATTAATTTTATATATCCATTTTTCCTGCCATTTCAACAAAAATGGGTCTAATTCTTTCATAATTATTTCGAAGATTTTTATTTAGAAACATCTAATAAATTCCAATCAACAATTGGAGACATCAAATAAAGTATTATCGTGATAAATATAATTTATTATTATTAATAATTCATCTGCTGTTCATAACTCATGTGTTATTTGAAGGTTATGACTTCTCCTGTTTTTAGATTTGTCATTCTTGTTAATTTAATTTTAGATTGTGTTATAAATTGCGTCTGCTTTCTTACCGCTTCGTATTTTAAGCGATTCAGTCGAATGTGTTGAAGGGTCTATAGTTTCTTAGTCCATGTATTATTTATTGGTTCTTTTATCAAGCTATTTGCTTACTCATAAGTATATTAAAAGCAAAAGTTCCACCCTGGTACGCATTTAAAAGAGGCGTGGTGGAAACTGTCACGACAAAGATAGTTCTTTTGTTTTAATCTTGCAAGTCTTTAGAGTAAATCTTTGAAAATCATTGAGAAAGGTAAATTAAAGTATGAATAGAAAAGCTATTGTTCCTCTGGTTTATAAGTGTTTGTAAACTATTTTCACTCATCTCAAAAACCAATACATGCTCTTTAGGGTTCTAAAAGAGGCTCTTTTGGCTTGCAAAAAGATGCCCTTTTGCAGTTCTTACTAACGCCCTCAGAACCCTTACTAAGCACCTTTTGAAATACAGTCTTACAAACGCTGATAACGAAATAGTTTACGCGAGTATTGCTGACGCTCGTTTTTAGCCTTGTTATCGGACTTTTTTCAGGTTCTTCCGAAATATGGAGTGATAAAGTAAGCCTACTGCATATAAAAGGCACACAGAGAGGGGGGAGAACACGGAGCTGAAAGCAGACAATATCACGGAGGTGACGAAGGCACAAAAGAGGACAGAGCCGCAGTATACGTGTTGCTGATAGCTTTGGTAATAAACGTTTTTACTAATCTTGCAAACCACTGCTTTGTAATGAAGTAGACAAAAACATTAATAAAACTCGCAAATATCCTCTGTTTCTCCACGCACCAACGGTGCCTCTATGCCTCAACAATTCTGCATATATAAAAACTCTCTGTGCTCCATTTCTCTGTGTGAGGTTTCTTTAAAAGTTCTAATCTCAAAGGGGTCACTCCAAATTGCTGAAGACCCATAAAAATAGCAGAAGTCTTCATTGTTCACGAAGCAAGATATCCGTCTGTATTGATAATCATCATCATAAATGATGCTCCTTCGGAGGAAAACGAAAAAGATAGCCACCAAACTCTGGGGATTGCTCTAGTACAAATCGATTTTTGATTCTATCCAAGACATCACCTCGAGCTCCTGAATTCTCTCTTGCATCAAGGCTCTCTATACATCTCAATAGCTCTTGATATTGTTCATCCATTTGCAATTACATACATAGTTAATGTCCATCTATCACACCCTCACCCTTCTTGGTAGATTCATGAGGGTGGGTGTTACCATCATAGGTAAGATTAAACCTCTTACTTCCACCATCAGAACGCTCTCCCTTGAGTTTGAACTCCAATATGCGGTTTATCATGCCCTTAGTAAAATCCATATCAGGGTGAGCAGAATCGTAGGCAACTTCAACAGAACCAAAGACGTCATGCGTAATACCGCCTATGCACTTGCCCATTAGTATACTATATTACCCATAGTTTCCATAGAATATGTTAGTAATAGTAGTTTTTACAGATACCAATCTAAGAAAAAGATTAAATGTATCCCATTTTGCAATAGTAGTTAATTGTGTGGTATTTTTCAGTTGATCATTCAATGAAAACTGAAAGACTTCTTCTGTCTTTTATTGTAAAAACCGACCTCGCCCTCAAAACTATCAAGAGGGAATGAATTTTGGATAATCCCAATCCATCAGAGGTTCGAAGAATATCTAGTCTCATATGTTGAGAATAGTAAAAACCAACAGATGTGGTATAAAACGATTCCTTTGCTGATGAATGGGGGCCATCCTCTGCATGAATGTAAATTGCCCTATTGTAGTATTAGGGATCAATACCTAAATCTTTGATAGCACTGACATACTCTTCTGAGGGTGTATCATGCCACCACCCATTGCTCATTTTTGTTTATATTCTCAGATGATATCATAATATCTCAATGAACAGTTTGAGATCCTGTGTTCGATGCACGCCTCTCTCTGTCTCAGCCTGCTCGTTCTTTCCAGTAGGTCTCCTCGGTCTACATTAAAAGAACTTCGATTTACCAGATTGTCTGGATGTGAATATAATTCGAGCTCAACAATAGCTCCCCTACATAGAGAAGTCTCAAACAGATCGTAGTCAAATCCTTCAGCATATTTTCCCAGCTTTGATATTTCGTTTTATCAGTGGAATTCCCAGTTATAATCATATACAACGAAAATAGTTAATACAGAATTATAATATTCCCACATCAATTAATATATTGCCATTTTTCAATTGTAGAATATCCTCATTTGAAAATTCTTTGGAAGGCTCTAGAATGGATGCTGGAAGATGAGTTTATAAGAGAACTTATACAGGTTGATTACTTTCTCCATGTCCTAATGTACTTTAGTGAGTTTTTTATACTCGGCTTCTGTTATTGGGTGTCCATGTATAACGTTTGTCAGCCCCGCTTCGAGGCGAATAGAGTCTTGGCTGATGTATGCTCCTGTTTCGGGAGAGTAGTAGCGAAAGCGGTTGTATGCCATCCCCGTCTCCCCATCAAGGTACTGCCCTTGGTAGAGGAAAGGCACCAGCCCCACTTCGCCTTGCTCTATATGCACACGCCCATAGATGTCCAGCTCACGCTTCCAGACACGCTTACGCACCTCGTCATACGCCTCTACGGGAGTGTCGAGGTAATCCGAGATGATGGAGTATCGTCTCTCATCCACGATTTTCGCCTAAGTAACATGTCCCCCTACAATTCTATTCTTCATCTTCGAGCGTTGCAAGAAAAAAATCGTGCAACATCCCACTTATGACTTGTTCCCCTGATGTTAACTTAAAATCCTCACCCTCTCCCTGTGTGGCAAAAGTAGAACTTCCGTCTATGTATGATAGTACACTCGAAAGTGTATCCTCCATTATTAGTCTAGCAAAAAATCTTAACTGCTCTCTCCCCTTATCGTCTAGTTTGTCATATAAAGAAGCCGTTGCTTTCCAATACATATGGGTTATACTATCCCTGTCAATAGTGCGCAGTATCTCAAAATAGCGGTGGAGACTCTTATCAAAGAACTCATCCTTAATAGATTTCACAAATTCTCTATCTGTCATATAGGTAGGTGTATTATTAATGCTTTCCTCTAGAGGCTTATTCATTTCAGGATACATTGATTTATTTGCGTTGTCAAACAAAAAGTGCACAACTGCAAATGAGTTATTTACTCTGATATTTCCTTGTTTTATTATTAAAAATTCTTTTTGTTGATTGAATTTTGCTTTATGATTTTCTCTTATCTTTTGATTTTCTCCCTTGCCCTAAATATACGTCTTTGGGTGTAAGACTATATAACGATTCATGAAACCTTCTCTCATTATAATATTTCGGCTTGTTTTGTAAATAAAATTCCAATGCTTCAAGTGGCAAAGTTTCAAAGACACTTTGGTCACATGGAGAGAAAAACCGCATATTCATCGGAAAGAAAGAGAGATAGATTCCATGAAGAAAGCAGATTTTTATCACTCCTTATTCAGCATAAACCGCTTTTTAGCGTGGATTTAACGTGTATTTCGTCACAATATATTAAAAAACGAATAGAAGTCATCTGCCATACGAAATAATTTAGTAATTTTGTCCTCGGTGGCTATTGTGGTTTCTGTTTGTAGTTCTTTAGAGAGCACACGATAAAGGGGTAGAATTGCATTATCACTGAATTTACAGATACTTATACCCCATTGAACTCAGATTATTTAGTCCCTCAAATTCACGTATATTATTATTTCATATATGAAGAAGCTTTTTATTTACGCTCCTTTGCGTAATAACGATTACTGCACAAGCACAGACGAATCTTTCTGACTATCTCACGAAGCGAATGCCGAAGCGGGAGACGCGTGCCGTATGGCTGACGACACTTGCCAGCCTTGACTGGCCGAAGATCTATGCACGGTCGGAGGAGAGTATTGAGCAGCAGAAGCAGGAACTCATTGATATCCTCGATAAATATCAGAAGGCAAATATCAACACCGTACTCTTGCAGGCGCGTGTGCGTGCGGCAACGATTTATCCGTCGGATATCGAGCCATGGGACCAGTGTATCACTGGCGTTGAGGGTAGGGCACCGGGCTATGGCTACGACCCACTTGCCTTTGCCGTGGAGGAGTGTCACAAACGTGGCATGGAGATTCACGCATGGATAGCGACGATTCCGGTGGGTGCAAAGAGCTCTTTGGGTTGTAGAAGGCTGATGCAGAAGGGTTTCCGTATCAGAAGTTATTCAACTGGTTCCTATCTCGACCCATCCGATCCCGGTGTTGCACCTTACCTTGCCTCTATCTGTGGAGAGATTGTAAGGAAGTATGATGTCGATGGTATCAACCTCGATTATATCCGTTACCCTGACGGATGGCCACGCCCTTCTTATCGTAGTGGCGACACGCCTGATGAGCGTCGTAGCAATATCACAGCCATTGTGCGTGCTATTCATGACGAGGTGAAAGCTATCAAACCGTGGGTGAAGATGTCGTGCTCGCCAATCGGTAAGCATGCTGACCTCAGTCGTTATAGTTCAAAGAATTTCAATGCCCACGACCGTGTTTCACAAGAGGCGCAGGAGTGGATGAGATTAGGATTGATGGACCAGCTCTATCCGATGCAATACTTCCGTGGCGACAACTATTATCCTTTTGTTGCCGACTGGGTTGAGAATGCTTATAAGCGTGAGATTGTGACGGGTTTAGGTACTTACTTCCTCGATCCTCGTGAGGGTAATTGGACGTTGGGCGAACTGACTCGCCAGATGTACGTCAGTCGTGACCTCGGAGTGGGGCATGCTCATTTCCGTTCTTACTTCCTCACGGCTAATAAGCAAGGTGTCTACGACTTTGAGAAGCAGTTTAATGCTACGCTTTCCCTCCCTCATCAGATGCAGGGTGTTACGTCAACGGCAGCCATGCCATACGCTGTCAACTCCTCATTAGTAGAACGTCGAGAGGATAAGTCGGTGACATTGGCGTGGAAGGCAGTCACACCTTATTATAATATCTATGCCAGCTACACCTATCCTGTTGATACTGAGGATGCGCGAAACCTGCTCTTTGCACGTTATTCTGGGCAGACGCTCCAGTTGAAGAACGTGAATCCTAACCTCTATTTTGCTGTTAGGGGTATGGACCGTTATGGTCATGAGACGCCTGCTTTGCAGGAGAATATGAAGTCGTCACCCCTCCCTTCTACTCATGCTGTATTGTTACAGAATGATGGTCAAAACCTTACGCTCCCTGCATCAGCAAAGCTAACGGATGCCGACCACTATGTAATCCTTTCTTTGCAGGGTGTTATCCTCCGCATCGTGAGTGCTAAATCCGTAAGAAACAATCAGTTATATATTGGCTCCTTGTCTGATGGTATGTATTCTCTCAAGGTTTACAACCATAAGAAAAAGTCCTTCACGTTAGGTTCATTCATGATTAAGAGGGCTTCGAAGTAGACGAGTTAACGGGTGGACGAGTTAACCAGTTGCTTGTAGACAGGGTATGTAAAGACAGAGTAACAGATGAACAAGTTTTTTAGTTAACAAGTTTTTTAGTTAACAAGTTTTTTAGTTAACAAGTTTTTTAGTTAACAAGTTTTTTAGTTAACAAGTTTTTAGTCAACGAGTAAACCAGTTGATACGTAAACAAGTTATATGCTTTGTTTGCTATCAACTGGTTTATTTTTTTATCTATCTATCAAGCAACTCGTTTACTTGTTCACGTGTCAACTTGTCCACTCGTAGCTTTGTTACTCAAAAGAACTTTGTTCCTCTGTTACTTTGTCTTTTATTTGCCCTGTCTACAAGCAGTTCGTTTACTCGTCCACTTGTTTACTCGTTAACTATAAATCTGTGCTTTCTCCGACCTTTAGGTCTCTGAGCCTTTCAGTGTGCAAAAAGGAAATCTGTTCTTTCTGTTCCTCTGTGTCATCTGTGAGAGAATGCTGTGATAGAGTAGCTCTTTATTTTCTCACAGATAGCACAGATAAACAGAGTCCATAGGACACACAGAAACCTAAAGGTTATGGATGACACAGAACCTTAAAACACAAATTCAGCACAAGCAACTCGTCAACTATAACTCTGTGAGTTCTCCGACCTTTAGGTCTCTGAGCCTTTCAGTGTGCAAAAAGGGAATCTGTTCTTTCTGTTCCTCTGTGTCATCTGTGAGAGAATGCTTTGATAGAGTGGCTGTTTCTTTATTTTCTCACAGATAGCACAGAAGAACAGAGTCCATAGGACACACAGAAACCTAAAGGTTATGGATGACACAGAACCTTAAAACACAAATTCAGCACAAGCAACTCGTCAACTATAACTCTGTGAGTTCTCCGACCTTTAGGTCTCTGAGCCTTTCAGTGTGCAAAAAGGGAATCTGTTCTTTCTGTTCCTCTGTGTCATCTGTGAGAGAATGCTTTGATAGAGTGGCTGTTTCTTTATTTTCTCACAGATAGCACAGAAGAACAGAGTCCATAGGACACACAGAAACCTAAAGGTTATGGATGACACAGAACCTTAAAACACAAATCCAACACAAGCGACTCGTTCACTTGCTAACTTGTTACCAAAAAGAACTTTGTTCCTCTGTTACTTTGTCTTTTATTTACCCTGTCTACAAGCAACTCGGTCACCTGTCCACCCGTTCACTCTGTCATTTTAAAAACTGCTCACGTGGAGTTTCAAGGATAGACATCACAAGGACATCATTCACTTTGCGTCGCTCTTCGTTTGAGGCAAGTCGGTCTCTCTCAGCCTTATACAATGCTTTAACCTTCTCAGGACCCTCCATTAACCTGATGGCAAAAAATCGGTTTATCTCGTGTGCACTATCATTATCTTTCTCATAGAGTCTCTTGAAGTTTTCTTCAGCACGCTTGTAGTAGTCCATTGCTTCCTTCTTGTTTCCCAACTTCTCATAGAACATACCTGCACCAAGAAGTGTGTAAGGCTCTGTTGGGTTACGCTTGAGATAAGCATTTAGGGTCTCTAATGCCTGTGTCAAATCACCTTGATTTTTGAGATATTCCGCCTTGTGAGCGTAAGCAAGCTGATAGTCGGAGTCCTTCTCGATAGCACGATCAAGCAGGGTCATCGCCTTCTTCACAGAGTCAGGTGAGTTCGAGTGATATGTATAAGCGTCTACCGCCTGGTTGTTTAACACGATTACAGCTGAGTCTGGTTTATGACCACAGCAAAGTTTCTTGTTGCCCTGCGCATTACAGGATGTCAACGTTAGAAACATGAATAGCGATACTGCCAAAAGAAAATAACGATTCATAGTTTTTAATATAAATAATAGGTTTAAAATTAAGATAACTCATTGTTAAGGTTAGTAGTTGTCTCCTGCCAGACAAAGCATTACTACCTTGATGTCTGCATAAAACTAAAACTATTTCCGTGACAAAGATAATGTTTTTTTTAGATTTACAACATATTTGAAACAGACAGAATAATAAAAGACAGAGTAACATGGTAAGTTGACAAGTAAACGAGTTGCCTGTAGACAGGGTAAATAAAAGACAGCGTAACAGATGAACAAAGTTCTTTTTGGTAACAAGTTAGCAAGTGAACGAGTTGCTTGTGCTGAATTTGTGTTTTAACGTTCTGTGTTATCCATAACCTTTAGGTTTCTGTGCGTCCTATGGACTCTGTTCATCTGTGCTATCTGTGAGAAAATAAAACAAAAAGCAACTCTATCATAGCATTCTCTCACAGATGACACAGATGAACAGAAAGGACAGATTTCCTTTTTGCACACTGAAAGGCTCAGAGACCTAAAGGTCGGAGAATTCACAGATTTATAGTAGACGAGTTAACAAGTGGACAAGCAACTCGTTACCCTGTCCACCCGTTAACTCGTCTACTTTAAAATAGCTTACACACTTTTAAGGACAGTACCGATTTCCAAGCAGCAAGAGGAGATAGCTCAGCTCGTCAGAATCATTATGGAAAAGGTACATGTTGGGCAAGACTGTGAAACGGAGCAACAGAAAGTCAATCAGATAGTTTCCACACTATACATATAATGTATTTTTCCTATTTCCTGATTAATGCGTATTTACGCAAAAAAAACGAATAGAGTCTTGATGTTGTGAGAAAAATATCCATATCTTTGTAGTCGTCAAAAGAATGCGTCTTTACGCACAAAATAACTAATAGGAATGAATATAGAACGACCAATATATCTGCAAAGGTTAATTGACCGACGCCACAATGGAATGATAAAAATCATTACTGGATTGCGTCGGAGTGGTAAATCGTATCTGCTCTTTACACTTTTCTGCCAGTATCTTAAAGAACAAGGGATAGATGATACCCAAATCATTAAGTTGGATTTGGAGAACATTTATAATGAACGTTATCGAAAGCCTTTACCCTTGTTGGAATACATTGGGCAAAGGGTAACAGATACGAGGGAATACTTTATACTCATAGACGAGATACAATTGCTTGACCGTTTTGAGGAGGTGCTGAATACACTGCTGAAAAATCCACAATTAGATGTGTATGTCACGGGTAGTAATGCACGCTTCCTGTCAAAAGATGTTGTGACAACCTTCCGTGGTAGGGGCGATGAATTACGCATCCACCCACTGAGCTTCAGCGAATATATGTCGGTGAAGCCAGATGCCCCTTTCTTGGAAACACACCTCAATGAATATATGCTTTCAGGAGGATTACCTCCAAAACAGTAACGATGCCAACGGAGCAACAGAAGAAGAGCTATCTGCAACAGCTTTTTCTCCAATACCTACCTTGTCGACATCAAAGAAAGGTATAGCATACTGAAACGAGTGATGATCTGGAAGAACTCATTGACGTTATGGCAAGCAGCATCGGAAGCCTTACCAACCCACAGAAAATCGCGAATACCTTTTCGTTCTACAAAGCGGAGCACCATCACCAGAGACACCATCAAGACTTATCTGGACTATATGCAGGATGCTTTCCTGATGGAGCGTGCCGTACGCTACGATATCAAGGGTCGAAAATATATTGATACTCCGGCAAAATACTATTTTGAAGACTTGGGATTACGCAATGTCCAATTGAATTTCCGTCAGACAGAACACACACACCTGATGGAGAATCTTATATACAATGAGTTGCGAATGCGTGGCTATTCTGTGGATGTAGGGCAGGTTACGCAAAATACGAAAAACGAAAATGGAATAAGTGAACGCAAGCAGTTAGAAGTGGACTTCGTATGCAACAGAGGGCAGGACAGAATTTACATCCAGTCGGCTTACGCTTTGCCATCTGAAGAAAAAACGGAACAAGAACTACGCTCACTCAAACAGATTAAAGACAGTTTTCTGAAAGTTGTCATCGTAGGAGGCATGCAGCCTACTTTCCGCAACGATGACGGCATACTCATCCTGAACATTTTTGATTTCATGCTGAATAGAAGTGGACAGAATCTGTGACCCCCAGAATTTGTTTTTAACAAAAAGATTAAGTAAATTCGCACTTGGTACTTGAATCTACCCTTGTAGACAAGAGTTTGAAAAATTATTACATAATTTCAAAGAAAATATCTATAAATAACGCCAAAAACACATATAAGAAGGGTAGGTTTGCAATCAACAGATAATCAAGTAGTTACTAAGTAGTAAAATAAAAGGTGCTTAATTGGACTTCAAAAGGGCGTTAGTAAGGGTCTTAAAGGGCACCTTTTGCAAGTCAATTGGGCGTCTTTTAGAAGCCAAAAGAGCATGTGTTGGTTTTGAAGTGCATGAAAATAGTTTACAAACTTCAACTAATGGGGGAATAAGTTGTTTGTAGAAGACAGGATAATAGAAAGACAAAGTAACATGGGAACAAAGTTCTTTTGGGTAACAAGTTAACGAGTTGTTTGCTAAGAAAGATAGGATAATAGAAAGACAAAGTAACAGATGAACAAAGTTCTTTTGAGTAACAAGTTAGCAAGTAAACGAGTTGCTTGTGCTGGATTTGTGTTTTAACGTTCTGTGTTATCAATAACCTTTAGGTTTCTGTGCGTCCTATGGACTCTGTTTATCTGTGCTATCTGTGAGAAAATAAAACAAATAGATACTCTATCAAAGCATTCTCTCACAGATGACACAGAGGAACAGAAAGAACAGATGTCCTTTTTGCACACTGAAACGCTCAGAGACCTAAAGGTCGGAGAAATCACAGAATTATAGTGGACGAGTAAACAAGTAAACGAGGTGTGTGCTGAATTTCTGTTTTAACGTTCTGTGTTATCCATAACCTTTAGGTTTCTGTGCGTCCTATAGACTCTGTTTATCTGTGCTATCTGTGAGAAAATAAAGAAACAGCGACTCTATCACAGCATTCTCTCACAGATGACACAGAGGAACAGAATGAACAGATTTCCTTTTTGTACACTGAAAGGCTCAGAGACCTAAAGGTCGGAGAAAGCACAGATTTATAGTTGACGAGTAAACAAGTAAACGAGGTGTGTGCTGAATTTGTGTTTTAACGTTCTGTGTTATCCATAACCTTTAGGTTTCTGTGTGTCCTATGGACTCTGTTTATCTGTGCTATCTGTGAGAAAATAAATAGCTACTCTATCACAGCATTCTCTCACAGATGACACAGAGAAACAGAAAGGACAGATTTCCTTTTTGCACACTGAAAGGCTCAGAGACCTAAAGGTCGGAGAAAGCACAGATTTATAGTTGACGAGTTAACAAGTGGACAAGTTAACCAGTTGCTTGTAGACAGGGTAAATAAAAGACAGAGTAACAGATGAACAAGTTTTTAGTTAACAAGTAAACCAGTTGATAAGTAAATCTGTTATATGCTTTATTTACTATCAACAGGTTTATTCTTCTTCAAATCCTCAAAAAACAGACAATTAAGAATAATTAATGTACAAAAACATTTTTGTATGCAGGAAAAGACTATCTTTACGCTTAAATAATAATTTAACACCAATAACTTATGAAGTACTTATGTTTAGGCTCTAATGACTGATTTGGGTTAAAATATAACAGTAATATGAAGAGATTAGCATTATATTTCGCAGGTCTGGTTTGCATACTTTGTAATTGTACAGCGCAAACAGTTTCATCGTTGGCAAAAGATAATACACAACAAAATCAGAATAAGCAACTGCAACAAAACGCCAAAGGGCAGGAGGCTACACCAACTTACAGCATTATATCTGTAGAGAACACTTATAAACTACGATGGACGGGTAAGGCTTTTACAGGTGTCCACAAAGACAAAGCAAATACATGGCTTATCAAGGCTGTGGTGAAAGGCTTGGATGCCAAATGGCTCAAACATCCTCTTTCGATTACAACAAAGGAGGTGAGATTGCTTAAAGACAGCCTACGAAAAGAAGTAGTAACAATCATTGCCTTGGAGTCAGCAGAAGCAGGATGGAGTTTTACCCCCTTCGACAAGGAGTATTTCATGATTGAAGAATGCGAGGCACCCTTGTATGCTGTTCCATATTTTATAAACGGCAGAGTCTATACCCTTTGTATTACCCCATCATTTAAAATCATAGGCGACGAGATGCGCCCCGTTATTGACAGAAAAGCGTTGAAGGAAAGAATATTGATACCACTGATGAGCGTATTTAGTAGATAAGTGAACTTTTAAGTTGACGAGTTAACGAGTTGCTTGCTAAGAAAGACAGGATAATAGAAAGACAAAGTAACAGATGAACAAAGTTCTTTTGAGTAACAAGTTAGCAAGTAAACGAGTTGCTTGTGCTGGATTTGTGTTTTAATGTTCTGTGTTATCCATAACCTTTAGGTTTCTGTGCGTCCATGGACTCTGTTTATCTGTGCTATCTGTGAGAAAATAAAGAGCTACTCTCTCACAGCATTCTCTCACAGATGACACAGATGAACAGAAAGAACAGATTTCCTTTTTGCACACTGAAAGGCTCAGAGACCTAAAGGTCGGAGATTTCACAGATTTATAGTTGACGAGTTACGAGTTTACAAGTTGCTTGTGCTGGATTTGTGTTTTAAGGTTCTGTGTCATCCATAACCTTTAGGTTTCTGTG